>Ga0316602_10000002_pt1 | contig 334080 bp, 269 predicted proteins | sample OWC_soil_day10_C_FD_203103 | JGI IMG/M metagenome (GOLD analysis project Ga0316602, IMG submission 203103) | Wetland soil microbial communities from Old Woman Creek delta, Ohio, United States - OWC_soil_day10_CT | ecosystem: Environmental > Terrestrial > Soil > Wetlands | place: USA: Ohio...
CGATATAAGGTGACGATACCGAGCGGTATAGACCGGCGCTATCGGGCGAGTGAAGCGGACGGGGAGCTTTGCAGGGGCTAAGGCTCCTCTATCTGAAGGCTTAATCTGGGCAGCGACTCGAAGTCGCGCTTCCGGTAGCTTCCTCCTCTTTCAACACGGTGGCACACCCAAAGATTATCTCGTTTTACGGGTAGTTTTTGTGTTGTTCATCCCTTTGCAAGCTGGGAAGTTTGGGGGGATGATGCTTATCCCGGTTTGGACGTTATTTTTTGAATTGAAAGTTTGGAAACCGGGATGTAAATAAACTTATTTTTTGTGATCCTTATGGGCTGTGAAGCCCGTAAGGATTTTTTTTAAAGCCTCACCCCTAACCCCTACCCCCTTGAGGGGAACTGCTTGCGCACACAAAAAAGGTGCGCATCGGTAAATCTATAGAGACGTAATGTGTTACGTCTCTATCTGTTGGGGGGCATCCCGGCCTCAGTTAGACATAGTTCTCCCTCTCCCAAGGAAAGGGAGAACTGGCTTGCGCACGAAAAGAGGACGCATTTCTAGCCACGTAGTGGCGTCATATTAGTAGCCCTGTGCGCAAGCGCAGGGAAAAGGAGATTCAGCATGTGATCCGGAGCCACGCCAGTGGCGACTACAATCTTGTTGATTCCCGGAAGGAAGAGCCGGCGGAGTGAAATTAGCCCCACTAGCATCCTTTTGATGCAACCTCCTTCTTTTTACGAACTTTCACAAACGCATTCTCAAACAAATATTCTACCTTTGCACCGACAATTTTTTAATTATTAATCAACAAATGTTATGCAAAGAAAACGTACAATGAACGCCCAGGCGATCCGCTTCAAGCAATTCTCAAGAAAAGCTTATGGCGTGTTCAACAGCCTGCACAGGGTGGTGAACACCGGCGTTGTATCGACAAGCGTGCTTTTGTTTGCAAATGCAGAAAACGATTCGATCGGAAATACGAAGAGAGGCTACATGCCTTTTGAGCCGCAGGGCCTCGATCCAGACGAACTTCAGGCATTTGAAAACGAACTGCTCTTGGCGACAACAGCCTTGGCCGCGCAAGCATCGGCAAATGTAGGCCCTGTCGAGCAGACAGCCTTTCAGGATGAACCAAGTGTAGTGCCTTGTCGGCGACCATTCATCCAAACAAAAATTCCTCACTTCGCGCCAACCGGCCGCATTCTCCTTTCTTCTTCTCAAAAATTATGTCCTACCATCGGCCATCGCCCAATCCAAGATTTCTTCTCGGAAACGAAGGACAAGCTTTGTCCGCATCTATCTCGCTTTGTGCCTAGATGGAAAGATGATCCCGATTCTTTTCCGGGCTACCCGCAATTCAACTAAATTATTCATATTTTAATTAACAGGACATTTCCTGCATGGAAGAATTGTGCAGATTTGTACTTCTGCATGCCCATGCAACTAATTTTATTCATTCAAAGAAAATGAGGATATTAACTACGATAATCAGTTTTTTATTGCTTTCTGCATGCCCCATGTTGGCTCAAAACGAAAACAGCAATCAGTCATCGACCAAAGACCAAGTCCAATTGGAAGAAGTCACCGTGACCTCTTCCCGCATCGCCACTCCTGTGGCCCAAACGTCGAAGTCGGTGACAATCATTACGAAAGAACAAATCCAAAAGGCGCAAGTGACCAGCATACTCGATTTGCTGGAATATGCTGCCAACATCGACGTACTGCAAAGAAGCCCGCATGGTGCGCAGGCCGACATTTCGTTGCGGGGAGGCAACTTCAATCAAACGGCGGTGCTTGTGGATGGAGTCAACCTGTCCAATGCACAGACAGGACATTATAGCTTTGATATTCCGGTCAATATCTCCGACATCGAACGCATCGAAGTGGTAAACGGCCCTTCTGCGCTCATTTACGGGGCGAGTGCTTTTTCCGGAGGAGTGAATATCATCACGAAAAAAGAGGTTACGGAGAAGGGCTATGTGAATGTGGGATCGGGAATGCACAACCTGAAATCCATTGAGGCCAGAGGTTCCCTCAAAACGGGAATAGCCAGCCACAGCCTCTCGGTGAGCCAAAACGAGTCGGACGGATACAAGAAGAACACCGATTACAATATTTATAACCTTTTCTGGCAGACCCGTTTCAAGCTCAAAAACAGCAACAAGCTGGATATTCAACTCGGATACAATGATAAAAATTACGGCGCCAATTCCTTTTACACTGCGGCATTTCCCAACCAATATGAATACACAAGCACCTATTCGGCGACTGTGAAAGGTGAATTCGGCTCAAGGTTGAAGTTTATACCGATTGCTTATTGGACACGCCATACAGACCAGTTTGACCTGATAAAGGACTCGGTGTACGGGCGGAATTACCACCGGGGAGACACTTATGGGGCAAATCTTATTTTCCAATACAAATCCAAGCTGGGGGTAACCAATTGGGGTGGTGAAGTCCGGAAAGAGGACATGCTGAGCAGCAAACTCGGTAAAGCCATGGTAAATCCGCACGGAAAATACACTGCATACATCGACCGGGTGAACACCAGCCTCACGTTGGAACACTCCTTGACCATCGACAAGGTCTCCTTGGAAGCGGGTGGATTGTTTAATCACAACTCCTTTGCAGGTGGCACATCCGGGTTTTATCCTTCGGCCAGCGTAGGCTACAATCCGTCCGGCTCGTTCAAGATTGCATCTTCTTGGAGCAAATCGGTACGGATGCCTACTTACACCGAACTGTATTACAACACCGCAACCCACGTGGCCAACGAAAATTTATTGCCGGAAAAATCGGAATCAACCGAGCTGTTGTTCAGATACAGGCATTCATTTATCGAATTGGACGTGACCGGATTTCTGTTGTGGGGAAGAAATATCATCGACTGGATCAAAGAAACTTCTAGTTCCAAACCGACTGCCACCAACATAACCAAGGTGAACACCCAAGGAGTGGAAAGCAACCTGCGCTTCCGCTTGTCATCGCTGACTTCCGTATTAGGGGATAATGCTTCGCTAGCGTTAGGCTACACCCGTATGTGGCAAGATTATGATGCCCAAAACTACATTTCCGAATCGCAAAACAAGCTCAATTACCTGCGCGACAAATTCACCGCTCAGTTTTCGCACCGGGTTTACAAAGATTTCTCGGCGTCCTGGTTCTTCCGCATTCAAAAACGGATGGGAACGTACACTCTATATGAAAACAATGTCAGTACAGGAAACCAAGTTGGTTATCCGGGTTTCTCCACCTTGGATTTGAAATTGGACTACAAGTATGAGAATCTTCGTTTGAACCTCTCATTCAACAACCTGTACAACACCAAGTATGTCGATTTAGGAAACATAGAGCAACCAGGATTTTGGCTGTTGGGAGGAATTAGTTATGTTTTCAAATAAGACAATGCGGTATTTGGCGACCCTTTTTGCATCGATGATTTCGATATCAAACGCATCGGCATTCGAGTTGCGTAACGGGGATCTTATTTTCCAGCAAGCTTGCTCGGGTGAAGCCGTTGGGAATGCAATCAAAAACGTGACCGAAAGCGCCGGCGACTACCAGTTCACGCACGTTGGCATTGTTTATATCCCCGATGGAAAAGACAGTATCTTTGTCATAGAAGCCACGATTCCAGAAGTTCGGGTGGTTTCTTTGAAAGAATATTTGTTCAAGAAAAGCGGCGACGGATGCTATCCAATCTCTGTGGCTGGACGTGTCAAGCAGGCTTATCAGCACTGCATTTCTGCCGCCCTTCAAGAAGCCCTCAAACTGGTAGGGAAATCTTACGACTATGGATTTGCGTTGAACAACAACAAATATTATTGTTCCGAATTGATCTATGATATTTTCTTGAAGGCTAACCAAGGCGATCCCGTTTTTGAACTCAACAAAATGACTTTCAAGCAAAAAGATTCTGATCAAACAGATAGTAATTGGATTCGTTATTTCAGCGAGAAGGGACTTGCTATTCCAGAAGGAGAATGGGGTATCAATCCCGGAGCCATGTCCCGTTCCAAGGTGATCGATCTGCTTGGGCAAATCCAATACAGTGCTACCCGCCGAGGTTCGTCCAATACCATTTGCGGTTTGTTGACAGACTCATTGGGGCGTTGTGTCCATTACGCTTCCGAAAAGGACATCGTGGCGAATAAATGCTTTGTCTGCAAGAAATATTATGCTTGCTACCAATGCCACAACCTCTGCGAGAATCACCCGCTACGTCCTTGGCCTGTCCATCTGAACGATTCCAGCCAGAAGATTGTGTTGTGCGGCAATTGTTTTCAGGAGATCAGCTACCAAGCATATTCTCGGGATTATGTCTGCCCCTTGTGCCACAAGGAGTTCAACCCGAAATGTAGTTTGCATAAAGAGCTTTATTTCAGGTTTGAGAGATAAAATGCTGGTGTAAGCACTATTTAAAGAGGGGAAAATGAATGCTTTCCCCTCTTTTCGCATTTGGGAGCACCACGCAGCATGACTCCGGCGAGCAATCGCCAACTTATACCTTGCCATGATTCTATCTTCAAAAAGTCTTTTCACACACTTTTTATGCTTATATTTGCAACGATGTATCATTTGTATTAAAATACTTGTCCATGAGCGCACTAGAAATCTTGAAGCAGCACAACATAAAAAAAACTCCTGGCCGCATTGCGATTATCAAATCGTTGAAAGAAAGCAAGAGGCCGCTTTGTGAAAGTGAAATTAAAGCTGGCATGGAAGAGAACTATGACAGAATCACTTTCTACAGAAATATCCAGACGCTGAGCCAAGCGGGTGTTATACATAAGATTGTGATAGACAATACAACCATTCTGTATGCGCTTAATCACTGCGAGGAGCATCACCAACACGAAACCCTCCATCCTCATTTTTATTGTGAAGTATGCCACAAGGTCGTGTGTCTTGAAGACGTGAAAAAACCCGACTTTCCTCTTCCTTCAGGCTATACATACTCAAGTAGTGAGATCGTCATCAAAGGGAAATGCAAAATGTGTAACAAGTGACGACCACTTAGCCTAATTAACCTGCACATCCCATTCCCTTCCTTTTATTTTAAAAAACTTCACGGAATTGAACTTGCATCCTGCAATGGAATAAAAAAATGTATTATATTTGCAACATCGTTTCATTTGAAATAATAATACACAAAAAACAGTATGCACAACGAACGGCTGCCTGTAACCATTATCACGGGATTTCTTGGGGCAGGAAAGACAACGCTATTGAACAATATCATAGCCAAATATCCTCAGAAAAAATTCGCCATCATCGAAAACGAGTTTGGGGAGATTGGGATTGATGGAGGGCTGATTGTTGGCTCAAACGAGAATATATTTGAGCTTAACAACGGTTGCATCTGCTGTTCCTTGCAGGAAGACTTTAGCACAACGATTGAAGCACTGATAGAAAGCCCCTTTGAATTCAACCACCTCCTGGTGGAGACAACTGGCATTGCCAACCCCGACACCATCATCAATTCCTTCCTGATGACAGAGAAGATTGTGAAAAACTTCATCTTGGATTCCACTATTTGCGTGGTGGACGCACAACATATGGAGGATTTGATAGCCGACCAGCCGGAAGTGTTGAAGCAGTTGGCCGTTGCAGACACGGTTCTCATCAATAAGGCGGATTCTGTACATGCGGATTACCTCCAACGGCTCCAAACAAAGATCTTATCCTTCAACTATTCGGCAGCCATCCATTCTGTGTCGTATGCCAACATCTCTGAAATTTCCATTCTTGACGTATTTGCTTTTTCCGGAGAAGCTGTGAAAAAATCTACGCTTGCGTTCCACCATCTCGGCGGTATGGGGCTAAGCGACAAAAAAGAACCGCTGATTCGGAAAAAAAGAGACCTCAACCACGAGATAATGAACGAAGGATTCCAGATGGACGGCAGCTTTGATTTTCAGAAATTTAATTTTTGGATCAAAGCCTACATGTTTATAAACCGCTCAAGCATTCTCCGCATTAAGGGAATTATCAGCTTTCATGATGTGGAAGAAAAAGTCGTTTTCCAAGCCGTGAAAAGCAACTACCTGTTCGAGATTGGTGAGCCTTGGGGCGATGAGCCGCGATTCTGCAAGATGGTATTCATTGGTAAAAAAATCAATTCCAAAGAATTGGACGAGAATCTCCACGAATTGATGGTTGATAAGCTCAAAGAGGCATAAATTACTCCGACTACTCGACATTTTTGTTCAAATATTAAACCCAACATTGTTTTATGAAAAAAATACCTGTTACTGTGTTGAGCGGCTTTCTTGGAGCTGGCAAAACAACGCTTCTGAATCACGTACTCAATAACCGCCAGAACTTGCGTGTGGCGGTGATCGTGAACGACATGAGCGAACTAAATATCGACAGCCGCTTGGTGCAAAATGAAACCACCCTGTCGAGAACCGAGGAAAAACTAGTGGAGATGAGCAACGGCTGCATCTGCTGCACCTTGCGTGACGATTTGGTGAAAGAGGTGACAAAACTTGTGGAAAACGGAAAATTCGATTACTTGCTTATCGAAGGCACAGGAATCGCAGAGCCGCTGCCTATTGCACAAACATTTAGCTACGCATTTGACGAGTTGGACATGGATTTAACGAAAAGTACGAGGCTCGACACCTTGGTGACGGTGGTGGATGCACTCAATTTTGCAAATGACTTTATGTCTGTGGAATCTCTCGCAGACAGGGAGCTGAGCGACAACGAAGAGAAAAGTATTGTGGATTTATTGACAGACCAAATTGAATTTGCCAATGTCATCATCATCAACAAGGCAGACCTTGCATCTCCTTATCAGCTCGAGGAGATCAAGCGCATACTCAAGAAATTTAATCCAGAAGCAAAACTTTTGACCTCAAGCTATGGAAAAATAGATCCTTCGGAGATCCTCAATACCGGGTTGTTTGACTTTGCCAAATCGGCCAATAGTGCGGGCTGGATCAAGGAATTGGAAAACGAACACACTCCGGAAACCGACGAATATGGAATCGGCTCATTTGTGTACCGAAATCACCGCCCGTTCCACCCAACACGTTTCGACAACTACGTCAATGACGGATGGCACGATGGGATATTGCGCAGCAAAGGGTTTTTCTGGTTAGCGAGCCAACCAGGCGATGCCTTGGTATGGAGTCAGGCCGGCCGCATGTCGAATATCCTTCGGGCTGGCTCTTGGTGGGCAACCTTTCCTGTGAAAGAACGCAACCAACATCCTTCTTTTCAGGCAAATGAAGAATACATCATGGGAAAATGGGACAAACGTTTTGGCGACAGGCTCACCGAAATTGTCTTGATAGGACAAGACATGCACGAAGAAAAAATACGTGAGGCACTGGACGCTTGCCTTTGCACCGAGGAGGAGTTAGCCGAATATAAGCTATAAAGAATTAACCGGTCGATACCAAAATTTATCATTTATTACCACCAAAAGAAAGAGGCTGCAAACGGAAATCGTTTGCAGCCTCTGGTTTTATATCAGAAAAACACGATCAGGCTTTTTCAACCCATTTTGCATTTCTCATATCACCTGTTTCAACAAACGCCTTGTGGAAAGCAAAAGCGTTGTACATGTCGAACGGAGTATTTCCTTGCGGTGCGTTGTTCAAATATTCGTACAATTTTTCGCGGTAATCAGGATGCACACAATTGTCGATAATGCACTTGGCACGTTCGGAAGGGCATTTTCTGCGCAAATCGGCAACGCCGTATTCCGAGATAATCACCTTCACCGAGTGTTCGCTGTGGTCGGCATGCGACACCAAAGGAACAAATGAACTGATTTTTCCGTCTTTCGCTACGGAAGGTGTCACAAAGATAGACACGTAAGCACCACGGGTGAAGTCACCAGAACCTCCAATACCATTCATCATCTTCGTTCCCATGATGTGGGTGGAGTTGATATTCCCGAAAATATCTGCTTCGATGGCCGTATTGATGGCAATGACACCCAAACGGCGAACAATTTCAGGGTTGTTGGAATATTCTGATGGACGAAGAACCACCCTTTCCTTGAAGAAATCCAGGTTCTTGTACACCTTTTCAATACATTCGTTGCTTACGGTCAATGAGCAACCGCTGGCATAAGTGACACGGCCCGATTCGAGCAAACCGATCACGGCATCCTGAATCACTTCGGTATATACTTCAAAATCTGGAATTTCTTTGCTGTCTCCCATTGCTGCCAACACGGCATTTGCAATGTTGCCCACTCCCGATTGAATAGGAAGGAATGTCTTCGGCATACGGCCTTCTCTCATTTCCTTGATGAAGAAATTGGCAACATTCTTGCCAATCTGCGAAGTCACTTCGTCCACAGGAGCAAATCCGTGTCCTTCGTTCGGTGCGTCTGTTTCCACCACGTATATTTTTGCTGGATCCACCTTTATATAAGGTGTTCCAACCCTGTCTCTTACTCCAAAAACGCCTAATGCAGAACGATGAGGGGGATCCAAAGGTTCAATGATGTCGTGCAATCCCCTCATTTCCTTGGGATTCCATTTATTGAGTTCGACAATCACAACTTTTGCCACGCGAGCCACTGTTGCCGATATACCCACGCCGCAAGTTGGAACGATTTCCCCATCTTCCGTCACATCGCAAGCTTCGATCACGGCCACATCGATATCGCCCAACAAACCGTAACGAATGCTTTGGGCCAAAGTGGACAAATGCAAGTCGCAATAATCGACATCTCCTTGGTTGATCGCTTTTCTCAAATCGTTGTTTGTCTGATAAGGAGCTCTGAACTTGATCGCATTGGCACGAGTTAATTCGCCATCCAGTTTGTCCCCAGTGGATGCTCCGGTAAGAACATTGATTTTGAAAGGATTTCCTTTTTCGTGTTCCGCTTTCGCTATTTTTGCCAACGACACTGGAACTACTTTAGGACAACCTGCATGAGTGAATCCACTGAATCCAACATTGTCCCCATTTTTAATAAGGCTTGCCGCCTCATCCGCACTTACAAATTTTAACGCCATCTTCGTTTATAATCTAGTTATGATTTAATTAATTATGGTGATTTCTTTTTCTTATGCAAAGCGATTTAGCTAAAATGATTGAATAGATATGTTAAAACAATGAACCACACCTACTCTCAGATGTTTACTATAGTAAGCATTGTAATTCTCAAACACGAGACACCTGTAATTGTTAATAATCATTCAGTATGCAAATATTAGCCCGATACAATGCTTTCAGTAGCTATAAATTAACTATTTTTGCCGACCCTGCAAAATTACAAAATAAATGTCTTGCACGGTCAACTTTTATCAAAGAAAATAAATGTAATCAGCTTATTGCTGGCAGCTTTTAGCTAGTAGCTCCCAACAGCAGCTATACGCTACAAGCCAACAGCTAATGGCCTTTAATTTAAAATTTTATGAACGTAGAACAAGGACTGGACTTTAAATCCACGACTGAAGCTGGAGAAAAAAAGCTATTTATCGAAACTTACGGATGCCAAATGAATGTTGCCGACAGCGAGGTCGTGGCTTCCATTATGGGAATGAGTGGTTTCACTGTCACCGACAAACTCGAAGATGCGAATGCGGTTTTCGTGAACACTTGCTCCGTGCGCGACAATGCCGAACAACGTGTGGTGCAACGCCTAGAGTATTTCAACGCTATCAAAAAGAAAAAGCAGAAAGGACTAATTATTGGTGTGCTGGGTTGTATGGCCGAACGGGTGAAGGAAGAATTGGTGGAAAAACACCACGTGGATGTGGTGGTAGGCCCCGATGCCTATCTCGATCTGCCAAGCCTGATCGCATCTGCCGAACAAGGGGAAAAAGCCGTAAACGTGCAACTTTCCAAAACCGAAACTTACAAGGATGTGATTCCTTTGAAAATTGGAGGAAACACCATATCCGGATTTATCTCCATCATGCGTGGTTGCGACAAATTCTGCACCTATTGCATTGTCCCTTTCACCCGTGGCCGCGAACGGAGCCGCGAGCCGGAGAGCATTCTCAACGAGCTGATCGATTTGCGCGACAAGGGATTCAAGGAAGTGACCGTTTTGGGTCAAAACGTCAATTCCTACCGCTTCACAGCCGCTGACGGGAGCGAAGAGGATTTTCCTGCTTTGCTCGAAATGCTGGCACTCACTGCGCCAAACATGCGTATCCGTTTCACAACCTCTCACCCAAGAGATATGACCGACGAAACCCTGGAGATGATTGCGAAACACAAAAACATTTGCAACTTCATCCACCTGCCCGTCCAATCGGGAAGCAGCCGGATGTTGAAGATCATGAACCGGAAGTACGACCGTGAGTGGTACATGGATCGCATTGCCGCCATCAAACGCATCATTCCGGGCTGTGGACTTTCCACCGACATCATGTGTGGATACCACAACGAGACCGAAGAAGACCAACAAGAGACCCTTTCGATGATGCGCGAAGCTGGATTCGACTCGGCGTTTATGTTCAAATATTCGGAACGTCCGGGAACATTTGCGGCGAAAAAACTCGAGGATAATATTTCGGAGGAGGTGAAAATTCAACGCCTTCAACAAATCATCGAATTGCAAAACCAATTGTCAAAAGAAAGCAACGAAAAAGACGTGGGCAAAACGTTTGAGGTGCTGATAGAAGGATTCTCAAAACGTTCCCGGGAGCATCTTTTTGGAAGAACCCAACAAAACAAGGTGGTTATTTTCCCGAAAGGAAATCACCGTGTCGGACAATTTGTGCATGTGAAAATCACAAGCAGCACATCGGCAACACTTTTGGGAGAACCTATTGCCGAACCTGCTATCGTTCAATAAAAAACTTCAAAAACAATTTGTTTTAAGCAAAAACAAGTCGTATTTTTATAAACAAAAGATAGAGTCTATTGTTATTCTTATGATAACAGTTTATTCATTCACTTAAAAATAATAAGTATGAAAAAGTCAAGTATTTGGTTAGGCCTTGCCATTGGAGCAGCCCTTGGAACGGCAATCGGCTATGTAGTCGCTTCTGACAAAAAAGAAGAATGGCTGGAAGATGTCAACAATCTCGTTGACAAAGTGAAGACAGGAGTGAAAGATGCCATCAGCAAAGGCAAAAAAGCAATCGAAGAAGCCGAATAAAAATGAATGCAAAAGAGTCAGACGATAGCACACTCAAAGGATTGATTGAAAGAATCCGGATTGAGCTGACCGAATATACTGAAACTCGCCTCAAGCTGTTCAAGCTTGAGGCCTTTGAAAAAAGCAGTATAGTGGGGTCGTATGTCATCTTCGGACTGATTGTGGCTTTTATTTCGTTGCTGGTGATTATTTTTGTGTTAGGCACACTAGCCATTGTGATTTCGTTGGTTACCAAAAGCATTTTTGCCGGTTTCGCCATTGTGACAGGATTAATTATACTTCTGTTGCTGATTTTGATAGCTAATGGAAAAACGATTCGTACCAAAATAACCAATTCTATTTTATCCATTCTCGCAGATGCAGAAAAAGATGAATAATCAAACTACCACACCTTTAGAAGAGCTCCGCCACGAAAAGCAGAGGCTCAAAAACTCTTGCAAGCTGCAGGAAAACAAGTTGCGTGCAACTTTGGAATATGTGGAGGACAATTTGATTCCGATTTCTCTTGGTGCAACTGCTAAAGCATTTACCAATCCCGGCAAACTCGTATCATCCTTCAAATCGTCTTCATACGACCAGGAAACATCCCAAGGCAGTGGTCTTTTGGGACTCATACCGAAGGGAATTGTAGGTTTTGCGTTCAAAGCCGCATTTGGGTTTTTCATCAAAAAGAAATTTGGCAAGAAATCCATCACCGGAAGGATACTCGGCACAGCCTTGCCCTTGGTGGCACCGGTTGCAGCCACTGCCTTGAGTTTTTCGCAACCCTTCATCTTGCAGTTTGTCAAAAGTAGGGTTGCCGCATACTTTGCATGGAGAAATAAGAAGGCAAGAAAATAAAAGTTCAGACACAATATCCAAAAGCCACCCATTCTAAAATATCGAATCCCGGATTTTTCATTTCGAAAATCCGGGATTTGACATTTTTAAATTAAAACAACGTGTTTATTTTTTCACCACTTTTGCCATATCTATCATCGTAGATAGTTCTTGTACGGCCATTTCGTTGCTGCCGCTAAACCCGGTAATCTTAAAGCGGATGTTGCCATCTCCGTCGATCACGAATTTAGCAGGAATACCTTGCAATTTGTAATCTTTAGCCATTTTGTTAGATTTGCTGACGGGGTCTTTTGTATCCATCAACAAATGGAAGGTGTAATGATTGTCGCGTAAATATTTCGTAGCTTCCTCCAGTGGATGTTCAGTTTTCTCCCAGGTGTGTATGAAAAGAAATTTCACATTCGGATCGTCCCTGTATTTATCGACAGCCAGCTGCATGGCAGGAAAAGATTTTTTGCAAGGAGTGCACCATGTGGCCCAGAAATCCAAGACAACCACTTTTCCCTTTAGCGATGCGAATGAAACTTCATTGCCATCGGCATCCTTCACCGAAAAAGCAGGGGCTGCTTCCTTGACTTCCATCTTGTTCACTTCCGCCTTCATTTTCTTCATTTGGCTATCCTGCTTTGGACGCAGGAACTCTTCGTAGCCTTGTTCCGAACCATTCAACTTCACATACAGCTTTTTGTACAATGTTTTGCCCTGAGGTTCCAGCTCTTGCTCGGAGAGCATCTTGTCAAGTGCGCAGAAGGCTTCTACATTGCGTCCTAAAGCAGAAAGGATGGAAGCGTAAACGATTTGTTCCTGACCAGAAAAAGGTTTTTCCTCAAACGGCACTTTTGTCATGTAAGCAAGTGCTTCGTCGTATTTATGCTGATCGGCGAGCACTTTTGCATAGATCCTGCAATAGGCGGGATACCCAGTGAGTACAAACATGGTCTCGTTGTCTTTCTTTCCTGCTTTCTTGAACTCTTCGGCATTGAGTATTGCCTTTTGGAGGAGAGGAAGTGCGGACAAGGTGTCTCCTTTCTGGAGAAGCATTTGCCCGATACTGGCCGATCCTTCACCAATCCAAACTTTCGATTGAAGCTGCCCTGCATATTCGACAGCTTTGGCGGAATTCCCTGCTCTTGCGTAGGCGCTGCCCACGCTATGGCGGGCATAGTCATATATGATTTGTTCGGAAGGAAATTTCTGGGGCGGGAACTTTTTCAACCAAGCAAGTAACAACGCCTCCTTCTTTTCGGGAACGACTTCGTCGTATACCTTTTGCACTTCCGTGTTACGAACGAATTCCCCACGGGGAAATTTCTTGCGGATGACTTGTCCTAGCGAATCTGCCGTGGCATTCATTTCCAACCGGTTGAAGAAGTTCATTGCCAGCAACCAGTTTTTCTCTTCTTTGCTCTTCAACTGCCCGTATAACTCCGATTGCAGTTTCACCTTGTCTTGAGGATCTGCCGAATTCGATAAAGTATTGAATTTTCGTTGTAAGCTGTCTAATTTGGTTTCTCCTTGCGCATGGACAGCCAACAGGCTACCGCATACAAAACAGAAGAGCAATAAACTCTTGATCGAATTGATTTTCATTTTCAATTTTATTATAAATAGCGTGTGTATTTCAAATAAGACAAAGAATATATCACACCACTAAGTAGATAATACTATGCGAAGCAATATATTCTTTTCTGATTTATAAGGGATTATTCTGCACTTTGGGCAGTGATGCTCACAATTTTGCCCCAACCAGTTGTGACATAAGGGTTGGAATGCGTGGGTGCGAATGATGAGCCATACATCCAGCGAGGTATGCCGGCATTGTTGTCGATTTCATATTCAACCAATTTTCCCTCTTTGGTGACTTCATTCCATACGGCAATCCATAGAATGGCCCCGGCAGTGGGAAAACCGGCTGAGTTCCAAGTGTAAATAGCAGTCACAACCTCCGAAGCATCGCAGTTATAAACTGTTTTGGAATCGGTCTGGCCAGTTGAGGGGCTGAAAGAATAAACCGTCTTGTCGGTAGCATAAAAGAAGGCATAGCCAGCATTGTTTGAAGCATATAGCTTGGCGTTGGCAATGTTCTCGCAACTGGATAGGTCGATCTTCGAACGGGAACCATAGGCTGAAAGGTCTCCGTTGTCAACCCGGTTGTAGAAGTTGAACATATACAGGTAATATTTTGAAGCATCCGGCACAATGCAATAGGTATATTCTGCATATCCGTTGAAGATGGCAACCGGATTGGCAGGCAATTTGTTGGCATCCAGATAAGCACTGGCCGAGGTGGTCTTGAAGCTGCTAACAGAAGTTCCGTAGGCGTAATAAGGCCGGAAACACATGTTCTTGGTGTCGTAAATAACCTGGTCGGCAGTGATTGCTCCAGAAACGGGGCGATAGGATGCCTTGGTTCCATGAGCGAGGTAGTTGCCTGCCACATAATCGCCGGCAATCGGAGCGGAAAACTTGCGGTCGTTGGTCTTGTTGGTATAAAGCGTGTATAATTTCCCGTCATTGACCAAAAAGTCTGCCGAATTCATGAAGATAGCGCTTTGGGGATTGTATGAAGGCACATCATAAAAACTACTGCTCCAGTTATTCATTTGCTGAAGTCCTACGTTGTTGAGACGGAGCATCGTCTGGTCCGTGAATACCAAATAGCCATTTTTGAGTGTGGCTCCGGTATGTGTTCCCTTGATCAACAGCGGCTTTCCAGGAATGGTGTTTCCCGTGGCGGCGCTATAATACTTCGGGTATTTTGCATCGGCACCATAAATAAGCATCAAGGAAGAAACATAGATATCTATGTCGGTTTGTCCATCATATTCCGACAACATGTATAGGCCGCTTTTTGCACCTACTTGCTGTACATTGATGTATTGCTGTTGTGCTTGATAAAAAGCACGTTGCCCTGTGATGGAATCTTCCGCCATGAAATAGAACCGGTAGGTGGCCGGGCTTAAGTTGACGATCCAGTCGAGCTTTTTGGTGTGTGCAATCGTGTCTGCCGGTGGATATGTCATTGTGTTGCCATCACGCACTTGCACATACTGGCCGTTCACCAATGGAACAACAAACCACCTGTAACGCAAATGATCCATGTTCTTGTATGTCACATTTGGCTCGAACTCGATGTGCTGCCCCGGGGTGAGCTGTGTCACCAAAGCTAGGCGGTTCTGGATGCCTATCGTGTCAATTTTTATGAGTCCAACTTCGTCATCCGTCAAATAGTCGTAGCTCCCTTTATCGTCGTAACAAGAGGTGACAACTATGAGCAGGAACAAAGAATAAAATATATATTTCAGGATATTCATACCTTTTCCGTTTAAAAATTAATTATCAAAACTTACCAATTTTCCAGTTTCATCGGTCAATGGAGCCTCTGGATGTTCCTGGTTGTATTTGTTGAGGGCATTCACCAGCTTTATCTTATAGTATTGCAATTCGGCCCAGGTCATGGTGGTTGTGTCGAATTCCGAGATCCCCGCATTGTTAATCATAAAGCGGTATTTCACATCGCTATACGACCCGAAAAACTCTTGAAGGCTGGTCCAATTGCTAGGCTTGCTCAAGATGTCGTTCCATTTGAGCAAGAGGTGGTCTTGGCTGCTGATCCCTACTTCAAAATCGGCCGATTTTTGCACGGCAATATACAGGCGTGCTGTTGTTTGCTGCAGGCTTGCAGCCCGTTTCAATATGACAGGAAAGGTGGCCGAATTGGCTCCTGCTGCTATCACCACCGATGCGGGAACTCTATATAAGTCGGCCGAGGCTGTGGTTTTGTCGGTTAAGACCTCCAAATTTGCTGTACGGTCATATTCAGTGGCGTTACCCATTACCCACAATGTAACATTCAGTTGTTTTTCGGTTGTATCGGCTGGATAGGTCACAAACGAAAATTGCAAGGAATCTGTTCCCAATGTCCATGAACTAGGGCCAACAATGCGCACACGCGGCACATCCTGATAATAGAACCCGTCATTCTGGCAAGCTGCTGCAAGAAGCATTGTTGCGAGCAAGGCGATTGACAATTTTATATAATTCATAATTATTCCGTATTTTACGATAAGATTCAATTAATTGGTATATCCACCTAATTCTTGATCCACGGATGGAATAGGCAATACATAAATAGCTTTCGAGGGAGCGACACCCGCCCCTTTGATCTCCGAAGCGTTCAAGCGTTTGTAGTAGAAAAACAATTGGCCGCCTTCCCCTACAAACTCTTTGCGGTATTCTTTCCATATCTCCGTTTGTATTTCTGCAGCACTCAGGTTTGTCTCCAAGGGGTAGCTTCCCAAATTGCGGGCGTCCCTCACTTCATTCAACAAGGTTGCTGCACGCTCCGGGTCGGAATCCTTCAAGCATTCTGCGGCAATATAGAAGGCCTCCGTCATGCGAATCATCGGATAAACGTTGTTGTAGGCGCTATTCTCATAATACCATAACTTGCACAAGTATTTTTTGTCCCCATCTATTTGGTAACCCTTCAAAAACCGGTAGTCGTTGCCATAAGCCTTGCTATCGACTTCATAGATCTCCCGTGCTTTATTTTCGGAAGGGCTCAGGCTTTCCGTAGTGGAGGCCGCTTTGAAATAGTAATTGGCAATATCTTCCCAACCGTTTATTTTTAATTGGAATATAAACTCGGGGGTGAAGGCATGGTCTGTCTCGTAATCCTGTGCTGCCTCAACAGAGGTCGCATCCACCCACCGGAAGGGTTTGTTGAGCGCACTGCTCTCGGCAATTGCCACAATTTCATTTGCGTATTTCAAGGCATTTGCTTTGTCGCCAATCCATAAGTAGGCGCGAGCCAAAGATGCTACGGCAGCATAATAGTTGAAGTGGGATATTCGGGACGAACGGAATGAAAATGGCGTTGCGCTTGTCTTGAGAGAGTCTGAGCCAAGGCATTTGCGAGCTTCCAGCAGGTCATTCAAGACCAACTGCATGGTAGCGTTCACCGTCTTTTGAGATACAAGCTCGGGAGAATATTCGGTAACGTAGGGGACCCCATTCGCATTGGCATCGTAGGCTGGACTGGAAGCAAACAACCTCATCATTTCCAAATGCAAAAACCCGCGTAACCCCAAAGCTTCCCCTTTATATACATTGTAATTATTGTTGCTAAAGATGGTTGTGTCAGCCTTGTTGATATTCCTCAACATGACATTGAGGTTGGCAATGCATCTGTATGTGTTGCTCCAGATGCTATCGATTCTAATCCGGGTACTCGTTTCCGTATAATTATATTCGGAAGGGTATAGCCAACCACCGTTTGCATCCACATCGTAGCTTTGGGATAAAACTTCGGTGAAGCCGATCCCCATCTGGAGGCCATACATGTTTTTGTTGGTCATTGCCGTATATACGCCTGTCAGTTGGTCTTTGTACCCATCTTCGGTCTTAAAATGTTCCTCTTCTTTTATTTGCGACTTGGGGCTGACATCCAGCCAGTCGTTGCAAGAAGACACTGTGCAGACAAACAATGTTGCCAGAATCAAGGCCTTTAACTTGCCATATTTTATATTTGTCATCATATCAACTTGTTTTTAGAATGTTGCTTGTATAGAAAATGAGAATGTGCGGGCAAATGGATAGCTGATGCCTCTTTCTGTCTTAACCGAAGATATGACAAACAAATCGTTGGTATAGGCAGACACCCGGAGACGTTCCACAAAGGAGGCTTTCATGAATGCGCAATCGCGAAAATCGTAATAGACACTTGCCGAATTCAGAGAAAACAGGTTGTAGTCTTCCACAAACCGGGAGGTGGGATAGGTGACGGTTTGATCGGAGATGGATTTGTAGAGCGCAACATCCCCAGATTTTTGCCAACGGTCGGTGAAAACACGCTTGTCAACATTGTATTGCAGGGCTGCATTTTCCACTTTGTCAACCAATGTTTGGTTGTATATCTGGCCTCCCCAGCGATAACTTCCCGAGACGGAAAACCCGAAATTCCTGATCTCTCCATTGAACCCGATGATGCCGTTGTATTTTGGTTGCCCATCGCCACAAACTACCTGGTCTCCCACATCGTAAGTGTAAGTAATGGTGCCGTCTTTTTTCACAAAAATTTCCTTTCCTGTTTGAGGATCGATCCCCAATGACTTGACAGCCCATATCGCATTCATCGATTGCCCCTCATAATATTTCACGGCTGGAATAGAGCTTACATTTGCATCCTGGCTGTCGTTCCATGCGCGCAATCCATTCGAAATCTTTTTCAAAGTGTTCTTGTTGTGCGCAATGCTTCCATACACATTGATATAGTTTCGCTTTTTCTCATATAGCTTATAGTTGAGATATGCCTCAAACCCTTTGTTTTCGACCTTTCCCAAATTGGCCACGTAAGACGAAAATCCAAGGGCTGAGGGAATGGAAACATTGGTAATCATCCCGTCGGTGTTGGAGACATACCAATCGAAGCGACCCGACAAACGATCCAAGAAAATGAAATCAAGTCCAAGGTTTGTGTCAAATTTCTCCTGAAAATGCAAGTCTTCGTTGGCCAAGCCTTTCACATAAGATCCTACCGATCCGTCGTAAGATGCATCGCTATAATAAACAAAAGTGGGCATCGCATCATATGAACTGAATCCTTGACTTCCCGTGTAACCATAGGATCCTCTTAGCTTCAATTTTTTAACGGCACTGCTCTCTTTGAGAAAAGCTTCGTTGTGGATGTTCCAGCCTCCTCCGATCGACCAGAAAGAATTCCAGCGGTTGTTGGCGCCAGCTTCGGAAGACCCGCTTAAGCGATAGTTTCCATCGAAGAGGTATTTGTTGTCGAAGGAATAATTCACGGAAGCCAATGCACCGCAGCTTCGCGATATGCCCTCCGTGCCTGTTGGGCGGCCATCATCCTCGTATTGGAGTGCTGCGCTTATGTCACTAATCTTGTCGCTTGGAAATCCTTCCGCAGTGATAGCTGAGCTGGAATAGGTGTTGTCACTCAGGTTTACTTGTCCATTGAAAAACAGCAAATGCTTGTCTTTCGTAAGGGAATAGCTTACACCCGCATCCGCATTCAGGTTGAGGTGCTTTCCATTGGCTTGGTAATAAGAGCCTTTGCGGTATTCATCGGTATAGGTGGCAAAATCTGTGTGATCGGCAGATTTGAAGACATCTTCGGTTGTCAATTTGCGGAAAATGCCGAGACGTCCGGTTAGTTTCAAATTGTCAGCGAGCTGCCATTCCAAGTACAGGTTGTTGGTGATATTCGTATAACTTGTATTGTTAATCGTGTTCAGAGTTGTGTTGTAGATTGGATTGAAGTAAGTGCCCGCAGTACCGTTATTGTCCGTGTAATTATAGCTTTTGGTAACGCTTCCATCGTCATTGTAAATTCTGCTATAAGGATTCATGGCAGCATAACTGGAAAAAGCTCCCCAAGGCGATTCGTTGCTGCTGTTGTAATCCACGATCAATTTGTTTCGGAAGAGAAAATTCTTGCTGCTGCGGTAAGCCAATGTTACTCCTCCGGAAAATGTATTCCTGTCTGAGCCTTTCATCACCCCTTCTATGTTGTTGTAAGAAAGATCCACCCCGTAAATCATTCCGGAATTTCCTCCTTCCATGTGTAAGGAATGTTTTTGACCCACTCCGGTGTGTATTGGCTGTGCCAACCAGTCGGTATCAACACCTTTCAGAATCTCCATCAACTTGTTGTTGTAAGTCTTGTCAAGTGCTATTTGGCTCAATGCGTTAGAAGAGGTATAAAGTCCGGCCATCCGCTCCACCTCGAGTTTCTGTCTGGCATTGGCCAACTCATAGCTGCTCAAGTCGGGTGCTTGAATGTTGCCATCTCCAGTGTAAGTAAACCTGAGTTTGCCTTCAGCTGGGCGTTTTGTTTCCACAACAATCACGCCATTCGCCGCCTTTGCGCCATACATCGCTTTGGCTGTAGCATCCTTCAAGGTGGTCACGCTCTCCACTTGGTTGATGTCCAAGTCCATGATTTTGCTTAATTCTGTTTCAAAGCCATCCAAAATAAAAAGCGGCTGATTGGCGCTTGATGCGTATTCCCCTTGAATATCTGCAATCGTGGAACTTCCGCGCATCTGGTAATTGGGTAAGGCATTTGGGTTGGAGCCTGAAGTTAGATTTTCTATCTGAAGAAAAGACGGATCTATATTTTTCAAGCTCTGAAGCAGATTTTGATTGCCTACCCTGCGCAAGTCTTCCCCCTTCACGGTGGTGACTGCTCCGGTAAATGTGTTTGCGCTCCGAGTGAAAGCACCGTTGACCACCACTTCGTTTATCGTGAGCGAATTGTCTTCCATCACCACTTTTAGTTCTGTGCCACGGAAGGGTACGGTGAGTTTTTTTTGGCCGATGAAGGAGAAAGTCAGTTTTTCCACCTTCATCCCATCGGGAATATCTATGTCAAACTCTCCGTCGGCATCGCTTATCCCACCCAGGCTGCTATCGTCAGCTACAATGTTGACTCCAGGCAAGGGGTTGCCTTTTTGGTCGATGACAATTCCGGAAATCTTCCGCTTAGGATCCACAGGTTTCCCCGAATAGATGGTCACAAAGATGTTCTTGATCTTATAGGCCAGCGGAAACGGGGATATGATTTCCCGAATCGCTTCATCCAGCGGTTTGTTTTTGATAGATGTCGTCACCTTGTAGTTTTGAATCTCGTCGTAGGTGAAAAGTATCTTGTACTTCGACACCTGTTCCACTTTTTTCAAAGCCAAAGGCAACGGCTCATTTTTAAACTCTAAGGTCACACGAGGGAGTCCTTCTTTGGGGGTTTGTGCAATGGCATTGCCCGAACCACCGGATAAGATCAGAAGCACAGTGGCTGCAAGCTTCCAGAACGAGATCCTACCTAAACCAATTAAACAATCTTTTTTTTCCATATAGACTAATTATACAAATAAAACATAATTATGAAATATATACGGTCAAATAATATTTTAGTCCTTTTTTGTATAAAATAAATGTCATTTAGAAAGCAAATCGGTGAAAAAATATTCATTTTAAAGCAAAGAATTCACATTTGCAATACCGCAAAGAGGGTATTTTTACATAAGCATTCAAGATCTCTTTTTCTTTGTCTAATAATTTGAATATTAATAAAATAAAAAAGACAAACTTAGATAAGTTTGTCTTTTTCAAGAAAATATATTCAAAAAAAGCGATTAATTATTTTTTTTGTCGTTGATCGAAATTTTATTTTTGATTTTTGTGGCATGGAGATACTTAAACTCGTTCAGGTTTTCTATCACCTCTTCAATTCCAGCATTCCGATTCACCACAAAATGCATCCGGTATGCCATCAGGGAAGATTTTTCTATTTCAATATCCACGTTATACCAACGTCCAATATCTGAAAGCACCTCCCCCAGCGCCACATTGTCGTAATACAAAAATCCATCTTTCCATTGGATGTAGTATTGGGGATCAATATCTTTGATTTCGAGAGTCTTGTTTTTAAGGGAAACATCTTCGCTTGGCAGCAACTTTATGTTTTTCTTCAGGTTGGGGACATCCACCACCACCACGCCTTCGATCAACGTTACGTGGGGATCACCGCCTTTATAAGCCTTGACGTTGAATTCCGTGCCGTAAACCCGCGTGCTTAGCTTTTCGGTTTTGACCACAAACGGTATTTTCGGGTTCTTAACCACTCTAAAATAGGCTTCTCCTTCCAAGCTTACCCTTCGCTCCGATCCTTCAAATTGTGTAGGAAAGGTCAGCTTGCTGCCTGCGTTCATTATCACCTCGGTGCCGTCGTTGAGCACCACCACATAGTCTTTTCCATAGGAAGTTTGAATGGTCCGCATCTCAGGGGTATGGTCTTTGGCTTTCGAGAAATCAGCCTTTTTCGAATCTAGGCTCACCCCAGCTAGGGGATCTGAGATTTTCACTTGATCCGACAGCACTTCTTCGGTCTTGCCCAGTTGCATGGTGATTGCCATTTTCTTTTCTTGGGCAAGGAAGACTGTCACCGGCCGATTTTCCAGGTAGCTGTCATACAAGCGGAAGGTGATCAATACCAAAACAACGGCTGCCACACCTGCCGCTGTGCCTAACAGGAAATAACGCTTTTTTTGCGATCGGTTGGCGGATACAGGCGGAGTAAAGTGGTGTCCCGGATCAATATTTTGTTTGAACTTTGCCCATTCTTCCTCAATGGCAGGCTCTTCGAAATTGTTCCGGAGCATGGCCTGTCTGCATTCAAACGCCAATAAACTATCAGAGAGAAAGGCTGAATCTTGCGACTGATCTGTATTTTCGTTTATTCTCGACATAACAGTTCTTTGTATCAATTAATACGTCATAACCTCAATTTTGGTTACTCCCTTTTTTATAATTTACTGAAAATTCTTTTCGAATAATCTCCAATCCTTTCATAACATGCTTCCGAATGCCACTTTCGCTCATTTCAAACATATCCGCTATCTCCTTGTATTTCTTTTGGTGCAAATAGTTTTGCTCCATAATCATTCGGGTCATCGTGGGCAAACCTTGAATGATATCCATTATTTTTTGTATGCGCTTTTCTGTTTCCATCCACGACTCGTCATCCATCTCCGAAACCAGCTTCTGGTGTTCCTTGATGTAGGATTCTTCCACCTGGGCATGCCGGATGTGATCTATGCAGGAGTTGCGTATTCGGTTGAACATGTAGGCATGAAGTGTTTCAGGTATGATCCCGTCGCCTTTTTCCCATACATGTTTAAATGCCTCGCTAACTATATCCTTGCATATTTCCGAATCAGAAATAAAATGTAGCGCATAGTAATAAAAACGCGAATAATTCTCCCGAAAAAACTTTTCAAAAAATTTTTCCTTAAAAGAAAAATCACGACCCTGACTCTTTTCAATATCCATAATTCACCTTTAAATCTTTGTCATTTAAAAGATTGCAAAAACAAACGGATAAGCTTATCCGTCAAGAGCCATTTGCCATGCTATTGGGCAAAGATACAAAATCTTGAGATAAAAAGGAATCCGTCAGAGAGCGCCTACTTAGCGCAAGCGAAGTGTCCCTGTCCCAAAAAAGCAGGATGAGGCGTAAGTGCAGCCATAGGTTTGGTTTCCAACATAGCAGATTTACATGCACAAAAGAACAAAAAAACAATCTAATTTGCTAAAATATGAAAGATTTTATTCCCGATATATTCTTTTTTTGAATTAAAAAGCCAAAATATTCTTACTTTTGTATAATGTCGGATTTGTGATGGAATTGGGGCTAGATGATCTGATACGTCCATTAAAAAGGCAATCCGTCCATTCGATCATGTAGAATCCTGCATCGACTACATAAACAGATACAAATGAATAAGATTAAAGGTGTAATAACGGGCGTGGAATCTTCCTCCAATATTTCGCTGGCTACTATTCAAGCGAATGGGAAAACCTTTTCGTCCTTGATTATCGACACGCCGGCCAACGCTCTTTATCTCGAAGAGGGGAAAGAAGTGTACGTACTGTTTAAAGAAACCGAGGTGTCCATAGCCAAAGGACGAACCGGGCTTATCAGCATGAACAATGTGTTGCAAGTGGTGGTCACCAAAATTTCGAAAGGGGATGTCTTGGCCCGCCTCGAATTAGATTTTGACGGCACTCCGATTGTGTCAGTAATCACTACCCGTTCCGTCAACAGGCTCGGACTGTGTGAAGGCGATACCGTGGAAGCTTTGGTTAAGTCGAACGAAATCACATTGATGGAGGTGTAATAGCATGGATGAGTCATTTGTTGAAACGCTGGAACTGACCTTTGAAATATCATTGGTCACCACAGGCATACTTTTTTTCTTAAGTATCCCTTTGGCCTATTATTTAGCCTATTCCAAAGCTCGATTTAAGCATCTGATCGAAACATTCGTGAGTTTGCCACTGGTGCTTCCCCCTTCGGTGCTGGGCTTCTACCTACTCTTGGCATACAGCCCGTCACATCTGCCGGGAAGTTTCATCCAGAACGAATTAGGCATTCAATTGGCTTTTTCCTATTTGGGAATTGTCATCGGCTCTGTTCTTTTCAGCGTCCCGTTTATGGTGTCGCCCATACAGGCCGCTTTCGAGAGCTTGCCCGTTTCCTTGAAAGAGGCTTCTTATTCTTTAGGCAAATCGGGGACTTACACCTTGATCCGGGTTTTGCTTCCGAACATCAAGCCTTCTTTAATGAAAGCTATTGTCCTCACCTTTGCCCACACAATCGGCGAATTTGGCGTGGTGCTGATGATCGGTGGAAACATTCCGGGCAAAACGCGGGTGGCTTCGATTGCCATATACGACGAGGTGCAGTCGCTCAATTTCGGTGTGGCGCACCAATATGCACTCATCTTAGTCTCCATTTCGTTTGCTATTCTGATGGCAATCCATGTCTTGAATCGGAAAACCAATAAACACATGCTGTAATGATCGAAATCGACGTAAAAAAGAATTTGCAGACAGCCAATGGACCGATGTGCCTTTCGTTGAAAATGAATTTGGAAGAAGATAGTTTGTATGCTGTTTTTGGCAAATCAGGTGCTGGCAAAACAACACTTTTGCGTATGTTGGCCGGACTGACTTCTCCAGATGAAGGCTCCATCAGGGTAAACGGCCAAGTTTGGTACGACAGAAACCAGAAAATCAACCTGAAAATCAAGCACCGAAATATCGGGTATGTTTTTCAAGATTATGCCTTGTTCCCCAACATGACCGTTTTGCAAAACATTGAATATTCCCTAGACAAAGGCAACAAGTCCCTGAGCGATGACATAATCGAGGTATTCAATTTGGAAAAACTAATCCACCGCAAACCCGATATGCTTTCCGGAGGGCAACGGCAGCGCGTGGCTCTGGCCCGCGCCTTGGTACGAAAGCCCCATATCCTGCTGCTTGACGAACCCCTTTCGGCCCTTGACAACGAAATGCGGAATCGACTGCAAGACGAAATCCTCCATGCACACAAAGAATTCAATGTGACCACGCTCCTTGTTAGCCACGACATACCCGAAGTGTTCAAGCTTTCGGATTGGGTGTATGTCCTCGAAGACGGTGAAATATCAAAACAGGGAAAGCCTTACGATGTGTTCACAACACACAAAATCAGCGGCAAATTCCAATTTGTCGGCGAAATTCTCAAGATAGAAAAAGACGGTTACGTGAATATTGTCACCCTGATGATTGGCAACAGCTTGGTGAAAGTGATAGCTGATGAAGAGGAAGCCGAATCGTTTCATATTGGCGAGACAGTGATTGTCTCCTCAAAAGCCTTCAACCCGATACTTTCGAAGCTGTAGAAAGAGGGTGGGAATGCTGCTCAAAATTTTCGCTCAGATTTTCGCTTTCGCAGCATCCCACAGCAGGCTTTAGATGTTCGCTGACAGCCCATTCTTCGAGCTCCACCTCATTTGGGATTTCGAGGTGCTTTGGTATTCGCTTCTGGTATTTTAGATTTGCTGGAAATCTCCTATATTCTTGTTTTTTATCAACATTTTCACATCGAATTCACGTTGTTTTATGCGTCGAATCAACTATAAGATTTCACTGCGAGAGACTTAAAGGGGTGGCTAATTATTGGCCGGTGAATATAATTCATCCGAATTTGTTGATCTAGGTTACATGCTTGCTCATAAATAAAATAGCCTATGCTGCCCACCTAGGCCATAAAAGAAAAGTTCGTTCCCTAAATATCGAGGACGAACTTTTTACATTATGTGAAACTAATCTAATTATTTCTCTGTCAATAATGTAGTCATCTTGTTGTTTTGAGTCATATTCAAAACTACCAAGTAATCCCTGTATTGTTTGTCTGACAAAACGGCTTTCACGTTTGCCAAGTTGAAGTACAATACTTTATCCAAATCTTTACTGCTTGCTTTACCTTCAGCGATTTGTTTTTCAACGATGTCCTTTTTCTTTTCAGTTTCGTTGAAGATGTATTTCAAAGCATTACATTGATCGTAATCAGCCTTGATGTAGCGAGACAAACCAGTGAACGTCTTTTCGTTGTTCAATTTGTTCATAAAATCATAGTCTGAAGCAAAGCTTGCAGAACTAAACGCTAAAAGCGCAATTGCTGAAATAAATAACTTTTTCATAACCTAAAACCTTTTAATAAACAATCTAATAACCTTTAAAAAAAAAACGACACCATGATCCTTCTGAGGTTTTCATGGTGTCTCGTATATTTTTAATTTTCAATATCTCCTTATTGATGACACAAAGATACGTGTATAAAATACCCTTTTCAAAATATTATAAGCTAAATAATGTTAACGAGGTGTGTTTTTTATGTTTTACAGCATGGTTATTCCTGTTTAGTGTGTGTTTTACAACATAATTTCCTGTTTTGAATAACTTGTAATAAGTTTGTAATATTTTGATAATAAGAAAAATACTATCCATTCCAGATCTCCCAAGCTGCGATTGCTTGCAATTCCAGCATTTTTGCTCCGTTTTTTACCTTTGCGTTTTTATTTTTTCCCAATTTCAAGAATTTTGTTTCTTCGGGGTTATAAACCAAATCAAAAAGTAAATTTTCTTCTCCCAGCAATTCATAAGGTATTTCTGGGGCTTCATCAACATTTGGGAAGGTTCCGAGTGGTGTTGAGTTCACAATCACTTTGTATTGGTTCAGCACTTCTCGGTTCAGATCGTCGTAGGTGAATTGACCTTCAGCAGGCCGTCTCGAAACGTATTTCGTTTCTAATCCAAGATTAAGCAATCCCCGCCGAACTGCTTTGGATGCTCCGCCAGTTCCTAAGATCAGCGCTTTTCGATGTATCTCAGGCTGAATAAGTGGTGCTATGCTGTTTTGAAAGCCCACCAAATCGGAATTGTAACCTACCAAACGGACTTTTCCCCCATTTCTTTCGATGCGGATCACGTTCACTGCACCAATTTCCTGTGCTTGAGAATCAAGTTCGTCAAGAAAAGGAATCACTTTTTCCTTGTAAGGGATGGTCACGTTTAACCCCCTGAGTTCGCGGTTTGCAGCAATAATTTCAGGCAATTGGTCGATGTTCGGAATTTCGAAGTTGAGGTATTCGGCATCCATATTTTCCCTTGCAAATTTTTCAGTGAAGAATTTGCGGGAAAAAGAATGCTTGAGCGGAAATCCGATAAGGCCGTATTTTTCCATAGGTTGAAAGCATTTTTTTAATATAGTGGTTTGGAAAAGATTTCAGGCAAGAAGTGCGGTGGGCTACCTATTTCGTGGCCAAGTACATGGAACAAACGCCAAAGGTGTAAGTTTTGTATTTGGCTTCTGAAAAACCGTTTTTGAGCAGCACCTCCACCATTTCCTTGCCTTGCACAAACGCTTCGATTGATTTAGGTAGGTAGGTGTAGGCTTCCTTGCTTTTTGACACGAGGCGACCGACAGTTGGAATGAACAGCCGGGAATAGATCCAGTAGCCTTGCTTCATCGGAAATTGCCTCGGTGTGCTTAGCTCGAGAATCATCAATTGCCCCCCTGGTTTCAAGACACGCCATATTTCTTTCAACCCCTTGTCCAAATCTTCGAAATTCCGCACGCCGAAAGCCACCATCGCCGCATCGAACGAATTGTCATCGAACGAAAGCTCCATGCAATCTTCTTTTGCAAAGGAAACGGCATCGGCCATGCCCAAGCTTTCCACCTTTTGCTTGCCTACTTTCATCATTTCCTCCGAAATATCCACGCCAAGAATCTTTTTCGGATGAAGCTGGCGGTGTGCCATGATGGCCAAATCGCCTGTTCCTGTGGCAATGTCGAGGATCTCTTGAGGTGATTTTTCTCCTAAGAGTTTCAATCCTTTTCTACGCCAGGATATGTCCAACCCCATGGACATGGTGCGGTTGAGGCTGTCGTAGTGGGTGGCGATGGAATCGAACATCTGTTCTATCTGCGCCCCTTTTTTCTCGTTGGTGTCGTAGGGTACAACTTTTTCAGATTGGTAATTCATATTTTGGTTTGGTAGCCGTTTTTTGAAATAGTCTTATATTGAGTCGAGGCCGGTTATGGTCTTGAATAATTCAGGATTGTTGATAAGGGGAGCTTCGTTTTGTCCTTTATTGGCCACCACTTCCGGCGGCACGGTTGAATTGTCTATAATCAGCCATTCATCGCAGATGTGGAGGTAAAGGTCTGACAAATTCCTGTTTCCGGAAATGTAACGGCGGCGAATTGTTTCTTCGGGGATGTGATGTCCTCCCGTTGCCACGCGCGCCCTGACGCGCTCAATGGCCAGTTCTACCGAATTGAGCCAAAAGTAAATCAGCGTCACCTTGTATCCTCTGGTATGCGCCCGTTGGATGAATTCGTGGTAGGATTTGGTGGCTAATGTTGTCTCGATGGCAAAATCCTGATCCCGGGTCAATAAGTCTTCCATGCGCTTAATCATGATGCGTCCTGCATCGATGGCGGCTTTTTCGGGCTGGAAAGGGGATAAGCCTTTTGCTATCTCGTCGGCATTGACAAACTCCTTGCAATCCATGATGTCAGGCAACAAGGTAAACGAAGCAGTGGTTTTCCCTGCGCCGTTGCAACCCGAAATAATGTAAAGAGTAGCCATACTAAAATAACTTATTGAAAGGCGTGCTGAATACCCATCAGTTCACCGAAACACTTATCTCTAAAAATAAAAATGTGAAAATCCCAAAGGCTGGGATTTTCACAAAGATATTAAGAATAAATCACTTTTTCAGAAAATCGTTTACATTTCTCTCGATGCGGCTTTCCACGTCGTTGATGTCAGCCTTCACGAATGTTTCGCCTACAATGTGTTCGTATAGCTCTATGTAACGCTCTGATACGCTGGTGCAAAATTCTTCGGTCATTTCAGGAACAGCTTGTCCTTCTTTTCCTTGAAATCCATTATCCATTAACCATTTGCGAACGAATTCTTTCGACAGTTGCTTTTGTTCCGCATCTTTATCAAAAAGCTCTTGGTAGGTGTCGGCATAGAAATAGCGGGAAGAGTCCGGCGTATGGATTTCGTCAATCAGGAAGATTTCCCCGTTGTGCTTTCCGAATTCGTATTTGGTATCCACAAGGATAAGTCCGCGTTCGGCAGCCATTTCGCTTCCTCGTTGGAACAAAGCCAAAGCGTATCGTTCAATTTGTTCGTATTCGTCTTTTGGAACAAGTCCTTGGGCGATGATTTCGTCCCGTGAGATGTTTTCATCGTGTCCTTCATCGGCCTTGGTGGTAGGAGTGAGGATGGGTGCCGGGAATTTTTCATTTTCCTTCATTCCATCGGGAAGAGCCACGCCGCAAAGTGTTCTTGCTCCCGCTTGGTATTCTCTCCAGGCACTTCCGGTGAGATATCCCCGCACAATCATTTCCACCTTATAAGTTTCGCAACGCACGCCAACCGTTACCATTGGGTCGGGAGTGGCCGATTTCCAGTTGGGAACAATGTCGGAAGTGGCATCGAGGAATTTTGCCGCAATTTGGTTCAAAACTTGCCCTTTGTAGGGGATTCCGTGAGGAAGGATCACGTCGAAAGCGGAAATCCGGTCTGTAGCGATCATCACCAGCTCGTCTGCCCCGATGGAATACACATCACGCACTTTACCGTGATACACATGTGTTTGTCCAGAAAAGTTGTAGTCAGTTTTGATTAAAGTATTTTTCATCACTCTATCTGTTTTGCTTTATTGATTGAAATTAATGTCCGTTCCGATAAGGCCCCATTTAAAGCTTGAATTTCAAAATAAAGTGTTTGGGTTTGTGGGGCATATTTCTTTCTTGCATAATATTCTATTCGAAGGTATTTTGCGATGGCAAAGGTAATGTATTCTTCCCGATGGCTCAAATTTTAGAATCACTCTTTTTTATTTCCAAATTTAGGTTTGCGATCTATTCAAAATGGGCTGGGATGTGTTTGCGGGCAAGTTTGTGTTCGTGTCGGATGGCCTCACACCTAGAAAGAAGAACCCTTGCAGGACCCTGAGGATTAGCCGTGTGGAATCTGTCATGCGACATGAAAAAAGACCTGGAAACGAAACCGATCTTGCTTTGTTTCCAGGTCTTTATATCTCAACATTTGATTTGTTTAGAATTTTTCGGCATGAATTTGTCCGGGTTCCTTGCGCGAATGTTCTCTGAATCCATCTTTTTCGAGGCATTCGATCATTCCGGAGACCATTTTCGGATTACCACAAAGGAAGATGTGGGTGTTTTCGGGCGACGGTTTGAATCCCCAAAGTTTTTCGACAGCACCTTCCTGCCAAATTTCTTCGATAAACTGAGTATGTCCTGTCCATGGCGTGAATTCTCGTTCAGGCAAGGTTATTGTGGGGACATACCTGAATTTGGGGGACAAAGCCTGAAGCAAATTCAATTCGGAGGAATACCCCAAGTCCCACGAGTTGGAAGCTCCATGAATCACGACGATGTTGCCTTTGCGGTGAAGTGCGTCGGTGCGTAGCATACTCATGTAAGGTGCAACGCCCGTGCCTGTGCCGATAAGGACAATGTTTTGGTCTTCATCGATCTGATCCAAGGTGAACATTCCGGCAAACTTGTTTCCGATCCAGATTTTATCCCCAATGTTCAGGTTGAACAAACGCGGAGTAAGAGCGCCCGAATGTACGAGAGTGATGTAAAGTTCCACGTAATCGCGTGACAAGTTAGAAGATGCAACCGAATAAGCACGTTTGATTAGCCTCTCGCTTCCAGGTTCGGCTGGTTCTTCAATGGCTGTTGCTTCTGGGCATTTGGTGGCCGTTGATGGTAATGCAATGGCAACGAACTGTCCCGGTTTAAAATCCGGAAGCTTCCAGCCAAGAGGAGCAATCCGAAAAACTTTCATAATGGGCGACACTTGCACCACTTGCTGTACTATGGCATTTAATTCTTCCATAAAAGCGTAATTTTTTTGATTGGTTGATATGTATTTTAGTTGACTTCTGTAATTTATTGCGAAAATAAATAAATATTTGAAAAACAGAAAGAAAACAATGCAGATATTTGATAAAATGATTGATTTATTTTTAGTATTTGCGCTTTATCACACATCAGGATGCAGTTTCAAGGCGTGAGGATGTGAAATCGGGAAAAGAGCATATTTGCTAAATTCCAAACAAATTTCACCTTGGATTCTACTGATCAGGTGCCATTTTCGGGAGGTTGATTCAGGGTGATTGCTTTGGGGAAGCGCGATTGCCTCTATTGCATGTCATGCCCTTGCATCTCGCAGATTCACGATCCCGTTGTCGGTATAATCATTTTAAGACACAATTATTTCAACTTTTTATAACATTATACTTACATTTGCGTTTAATAGGATTGAAAACAGATCAGGATGAAGAGAATCTTTTTGATTGGTTATATGGGGGTTGGCAAAACAACTTTAGGGAAGGAATTGGCCGCCAAAATAGGATTTCAGTTTATTGATTTAGACCATTATATTCAGGGTCGGTATCAGAAAACCATCAATGAGATTTTTGCTGAGTCGGGCGAATCAAAGTTCAGAGAGATAGAACACAAACTCCTGCAAGAAGTGGCTGGATTTGAAGACACAGTAATTTCCACCGGCGGAGGAACACCTTGTTTTTATGACAACATCAATGTAATGAAGCAAGCTGGCGTGATCGTTTATCTGAAAACGGATCCACAGGTTTTGCTCAAACGCCTTTTCGCAGGCAAAGATAAACGTCCGTTGATAAAAGATAAATCAGAGGATGAATTACTCGATTTTATCACTGAAAATATAACAAAGCGCGAACCATTCTATAATCAGGCGCAAGTTGTGTTTGAAACAGACAGTTTGGTGCAGCGGTGCGATGTATCCAGCCATGTCGATAAACTGATTGAAATGTTGCAAAAATAGTTTCTTAATAATTAACAGATGTCAGCTTATTCATGTACGACAAGAATTTATACTCATTACTTAACAGAGTGAATATGATAAGAAAATACGGGCGTATCGTTTTTTGTACAATCTTGAGTTTGTTCCCTTTCATAGTGCAAGCCCAGATTTCTTTTGGAGGAACTCCACCAAGCTTTAGTATCACCAAGAGCAAATTTTTGGATGGAGTGCCTGTTAAAACGATTGTGCCGCAAGAAAATATAGCGCAACTCAAGGAACAAGACATTGTCGCCAAGCAAAACGGGGCACCGCCGATCGTAGCGGTATTGACACCCACCCAATTGGACTTGATGAAGGAAGGAGCTTGGACCAAGGTTAGTGGCGATTCGGTGTGCAGGCTTTCTATAAAATCGCCTGATGCACAAGGGATAATGCTCTATTATGATAAATTCAAAATACCAGATGGAGGAAAACTGTACATCTACAACGGTGCTAAAAACCAACTTCTAGGGGCTTATACCAACCAGACCAACCAGAAAGGCGGGCGTTTTTCAACGGAAATTATTTATGGAGATTCCCTTACATTGGAATATTTTCATCCGGAAGGTCAAGAGAAACCGGAAATTATAATTTCTAAAATAGGTTATTGCTACAATCTAATAGAGATGATACCTACGACAGGTAATTCGTTGCTTCGGGCAACTACTTATTCGAGTGATTGTTACGTGGATATAAATTGTAGCCCCGAAGGTGACAACTGGCAGCAACAAAAAAAGGGAGTGGCAAAACTAATTGTCCCTATTGGCAACTTGTCCTATCTTTGTTCCGGGTCGCTTGTCAATAATGTGTATCAAGACCAAACACCCTATTTTCTGAGTGCCCACCACTGCTTTGAGCAAGATGGGCAAACGGCAGATTTTTCCACCATGCAGTTCTATTTTCATTATGAATTAGCTACCTGTGGCGAAAGTACCGTATCTTCCAAAATGAAAACAATGGTTGGAGCCGATTTGCTTGTAGATATTCCACTCAAAGGAGGTTCCGATGGAACATTGCTTAGGTTGAAAGACTCCATACCGGCTGATTATGACGTATTTTACAACGGATGGGACATAACTACCGTCGCCCCAACAAGTGGAGCAGTTATTCATCATCCCAGCGGTGATGTGAAAAAGATATCGATATATACCGCCACGCCAACGACCACTACTTTTATCGATTTGGAAGATACCTGTACCATTGGAGCACATTGGAGCGTGGTGTATTCAGAAACGACAAACGGATTCAGCGTCACTGCGGGCGGGTCGTCAGGTTCACCAATGTTTAATCAGGATGGGCGAATTGTGGGAACACTCACCGGTGGCGAAAGTTACTGTTCAACGCCAACTGCTGCCGACTATTACGGAAAGTTTCGTTACCACTGGAACAAGGCCTCCAGTTCAAGCGAATGGATGAGCAATTACCTTGATGCTCCCGATTATCCTGTTCAGGCTATCAATGGGATAGATGGTTACACAAAAGGGGATACCCTCAAAGGGGAAAATTTCATCAATATCGCACCCGTATTCTTTGGCAACTATTTGTATGTGAATACAACATATGTCCTACAGGAAATGAGCGTATATTCCACTTCTGGTCGACTCATGGCTCGCTCCAGCACATCCCCTGTCAACACCCGCAGTTGGGCAAGAGGTGTCTATATTGTAACCGTTACCACTTCCGGAGGAAAAGGCAGGGCCAAGGTGGTGAAAAAGTAAAGCCTCATGACCGTCATCTTTAAATTCAGAAAGGTTTGCTAACTGATGACTGCTAACCGAAAGAAACTATGGCAAAATCAAAAACAGCATATGTGTGTTCCAATTGTGGAAATGATTCGCCCAAATGGCTCGGAAAATGTCCGGTTTGTGGCGAGTGGAATTCCTATGTGGAAGAAATAATCGCACCTTCAACTTCCCAAAAGATACCGCTTCCATTCGAACGCCAAGAAGGAAAACCGTTGCTGCTGAAGGATGTGGAAACCAGCGAAGAAGCCCGTATCGACATGAAAGACGATGAATTCAACCGCGTATTGGGCGGTGGATTGGTGTCCGGCTCCCTGGTGCTGATTGGCGGAGAACCCGGAATCGGAAAATCCACCTTGGTGCTGCAAACTGTTCTGGGAATCAACCACCTGAAAACATTGTATGTGTCGGGCGAAGAAAGTGCGCGCCAACTCAAAATGCGTGCCGACCGCATCAACCCCAACAATCAAAGTTGTTACATTGTCTGCGAAACCAATCTGGAACAAATATTGGTGCATATAAAAAACACATCGCCCCAGATGGTGATTATCGATTCCATCCAAACCATCTACAGTGAGAGTGTGGAATCTTCGCCCGGAAGCGTTTCGCAAGTGCGCGAATGTTCTGCAACCATCCTCAAATTTGCAAAGCAAACGGGAACGCCCGTACTGATAATAGGCCACATCAACAAGGAAGGAAACATCGCGGGACCCAAAGTGTTGGAACATATCGTGGACACGGTGCTCCAATTCGAAGGCGACCAGCATTACATGTACCGCATTTTGCGAAGCATCAAAAATCGTTTTGGAAGCACTTCCGAACTCGGAATTTATGAGATGAGGCAAAACGGACTGCGCGAGGTGAGCAATCCTTCCGAACTCTTGCTCACACAAAACCACGATGGGCTGAGTGGCATCACCATCGCCGCAGCCATCGAAGGAGTTCGTCCTTTTCTTATCGAAACGCAAGCGTTGGTTAGCACGGCCGCTTACGGCACGCCCCAACGTTCAGCCACAGGTTTCGACAGCCGGAGGATGAACATGCTGCTGGCAGTGCTTGAAAAGCGGGCAGGGTTCAAATTGGCACAAAAAGATGTTTTCCTAAATATTGCCGGAGGCCTTAAGGTGAATGATCCGGCCATTGACCTGTCGGTTATCACGTCTGTGCTTTCTTCCAGCTTGGATATTTCGGTCAATCAAAACACCTGCATAGCGGGAGAAGTGGGCCTTTCAGGGGAAATCCGCCCAGTCAACCGCATCGAACAACGCATTCTGGAAGCAGAAAAACTCGGCTTCCGCAAAATTCTTATTCCCGACAACAACCTGAAGGGTTTTTCCTCGAAAGTGGGCATCGACATTGTACCGGTTAGGAAGGTGGAAGAAGTGTTTCGGGAGTTGTTCGGGTAACCCTCAGGCAACCCCTTTGGAGGTTTATCGCGCTTGATTTTGAAACCGAAATGCCTCGTATCGCAAAATAATGATGTATATTTGCAAGCATATTTATTCGCGATAAAATCAGGTTCGGTTTTCCCAGCCCAATTGATTTTATTTCCGCAAGCATTAAGCAACAATTTAATTAGCTGATTTTTAGCATATGGTATTGGCAAATTTTTTTGAAGATGTCGGAAAATATGTTCTTCTGATGAAGAAGGTACTCTCTTTTCCTCAGAAATGGAGCACGGCTTTTCGACAATATATTAACGAGGTGCAAAAATTAGGGTTTGATTCTATCGGGATCGTGATAATCATTTCCTTTTTCATAGGAGCAGTAATCGTAGTCCAGATAGCATTGAATATGGACAACGGCTTCCTTCCCCGCTACACGGTGGGGTTTGTTTCCCGGGAAATCATCGTGTTGGAATTTTCTTCTTCCATCATGTCGTTGATTCTGGCCGGAAAAGTAGGCTCCAATATCGCCTCCGAAATTGGTACGATGAGAGTAACGGAACAAATTGATGCCCTTGAGATCATGGGGGTCAATTCTGCCAATTATTTGATCCTTCCCAAGATCGTTGCACTTATGACATTTATACCTATTTTGGTGGTTTTGAGCATGGTGCTGGGTCTGCTGGGAGGATATTTTGTTTGCCACTTCACCCACATCGTACCGGTTGCCGATTTTGAATACGGGATACAATCCTTTTTCAAGCCTTTTTATGTTTGGTATTCGATCATCAAATCGATATGTTTTGGAGCCATTATCTCTTCGGTGTCGGCGTTTTTTGGCTATTATGTAGAAGGAGGCTCGCTTGAAGTAGGCAAAGCAAGCACCAATGCCGTTGTGATAAGCAGCGTGCTGATCTTGATATCCGACTTAGTTCTAACCAATTTGATGATGCAATGATTGAAGCAAAGCATATCATAAAATCGTTTGGAGAGCGTACTGTCCTGAATGATATCGATGCTCTCTTTGAAGCAGGAAAAACAAATTTAATCATCGGCCGGAGCGGCTCGGGGAAAACCGTTTTGTTGAAAAACTTAGTAGGACTCTATCGTCCCGATTCCGGTGAAATTCTCTACAACGGACGCGATATCACCAAAATGCGTATCAACGAAGTGAAAACCCTTCGACGTGAAGTCGGAATGTTGTTTCAGGGTTCCGCTTTGTTCGACTCCATGACCGTTTTCGAAAATGTCTTTTTCCCACTGGAGATGTTCTCCGACTTGACCCGGAAAGAAAAAATCAAACGCACCGAATTTTGCTTGGAGCGTGTCCAGCTCAAAGATGCCGGCCATCGGTATCCATCCGAAATCAGTGGAGGAATGATGAAACGTGCGGCCATTGCACGTGCCATAGCACTGAATCCGAAGTATTTGTTTTGTGACGAACCCAATTCGGGCTTAGATCCGCAAACATCCATTGTGATCGACGATTTGATCCACGACATCACCCTAGAATACAACATGACCACCGTCATCAACACCCACGACATGAATTCAGTGATGAATATCGGGGATAAGATTATTTTCATTTCCCAAGGCAAAAAAGAATGGGAAGGCATCAAGGACGACTTGATGCAGTCCGAGAATCAGGAATTGAACGATTTCATATTTGCCTCCGACTTGTTTAAAAAAGTAAAAAGAGCAGAGGCTTTAAATTTGCTAAAGTAAAAAAAACATCCTATTTTTACATTTTAGCAAGGCAATGGAATTTTTCAAAATCTTTTTGTTTTCATTTTGTCCTTATTTTAAAAAAAAGGTTTTTTACGGGCTGTTTTGATGTGAAAATGTAATTTTGGTATGAGGGTTGTTTCTTCCAATGTAAACGGAATACGCGCAGCGGCGAACAAAGGGTTGTTCCAATGGTTAGGCGATGATTTGCCTGATGTGCTATGCCTTCAAGAACTGAAGGCAACGGAAGACCAAATAGATTTGCTCACCATCCAGTCGTTAGGCTACCACTACTATTTTCATCCTGCCGAGAAAAAAGGATACAGTGGCGTAGGTATTCTTTCGCGTTATCGACCCGACCGGGTTGTCGTTGGCATGGGAAATCCTGTTTACGATTCGGAAGGCCGTGTCCTTCGTGCCGATTTTGGTGATTTTTCCATTGTTTGCGTTTATATCCCATCCGGCACTACGGGCGATGTGAGGCAAGATTTCAAGATGAAATTCTTAGCCGATTTCACCCACTATATACACGAATTGAGGAAACAACGTCCTCATCTTCTAATTTGTGGAGACTACAACATTTGCCACAAACCCATTGACATTAATCACCCCGAACGGCATACGAGAATGTCAGGCTTTCTTCCTGAAGAGCGGGAATGGTTTGACCAATTCATAGATGCCGGCTTTGTCGATACTTTTCGCGAATACGACCAGAGCCCCGAAAAATACAGCTGGTGGAGCTATCGGGCGGGAGCAAGGGCGAAGAACCTCGGTTGGCGCATCGATTATCATTTAATCACCGAAGAAGCAAAATATCGCTTAAAAGGGGCGGGAATTCTGAACGAATTGCAGTTTTCAGATCATTGCCCCGTAGTTGTGGAGTTGGATTTTTGACAAAATGTCGATTTAGAATAAAAAGAATCAATCACGGAAAGCAAACAAAACGGGTTGCTTGTTGTTAATTAATCAAGTTATTATATCAACTAAATATTATTTAATGGCTAACTTATTGAATATAGAGAATCTACACGCAAATGTAGAAGGAAACGAGATACTTAAAGGCCTTAGCCTCAAGGTCAATAAAGGTGAAGTTCATGCAATCATGGGGCCAAATGGTTCGGGAAAAAGCACACTTGCATCAGTTCTGGTGGGCAATCCAAATTATGAAGTGACTGAAGGAAGTGTCACTTATGAAGGCAAAGATTTGCTCGAAATGGATCCGGAAGAACGTGCGGGGGAAGGTTTGTTCCTCAGTTTCCAATATCCCGTGGAAATTCCCGGAGTAAGCATGACCAACTTTATCCGTTTGGCACTCAACGAAACTCGTAAATACAAAGGTTTAGAACCAATTTCAGCCACCGACTTCCTCAAGTTGATGAAGGAAAAACGGGAACTGGTGGAATTGGACAAGTCGCTTTCGAACCGTTCTGTGAACGAAGGCTTTTCGGGTGGCGAGAAAAAACGCAACGAAATTTTCCAAATGGCGATGCTGAACCCCACTTTGTCCATTTTGGATGAAACAGACTCCGGCCTCGACATTGATGCTTTGCGCATTGTGGCTGCGGGCGTTCAAAAATTGCGTAGCAAAGACAATGCAACCATTGTTATCACCCACTACCAACGTTTGTTGGATCATATCAAGCCCGATGTAGTTCATGTCCTTTACAAAGGGCGCATCATCAAATCTGCTGGTCCGGAATTGGCCCTTGAGCTCGAAGAGCGCGGTTACGATTGGTTAATTAAAGATTTTGATTGAAATGGTAGAAAAACAATATATTGACATATTCACCCAATACAGGAAGCTCATCGATGAGAATTCTGCCGAGGGATTGAATATTTACCGGGACGAGGCCTTGAGGGAATTTTCCCAAACAGGCTTTCCCTCCAAAAAATTGGAGGACTACCATCATACCAATGTTGCCAAGTTTTTCGAAAAAGATTATGGCTTGAACTTAAGTCAATTAGGTAAAGATTTTAATCCCTATGCTTCTCATATTTGTGATGTTCCGGATTTATCCACCTTTTTGTTTTTCCTTGTCAATGATTTATTTTATAACGAGAATATACCCGTTTCAAAACTTCCCAATGGAGTCTATGTGGGAAGTATTCGCGAGTTTGCAAAGACACATACCGATATTTTTTCCAAATATTATGGGAAAATAGCCGATGTGAAGAACAACGGTGTTGTGGCATTCAACACGATGTTTGTACAAGATGGTTTTTTGGTATATGTCCCTAAAAATGTTGAGATCGACAAACCCTTGCAGCTTATCAACTTGTTGCAAAGCAGCGTGGATTATCTCGCTAACCGCCGCATCCTTATCATCGTCGAAGATGGTGCAAGGCTAAAACTTTTGGCTTGCGACCATACGGTGGATAGCAGCAATTTCTTGGTTACTCAGGTCACTGAGATTTTTGCAGGCAAGAATGCGAAAGTTGATTTCTACGAATTGGAAGTAAATTCTGAAGCCGTTGTGCGGCTCACATCCACCTTTGTTCACCAGGAAGCATCATCCAATGTGATGGTCAACAATGTGACGTTGGAATGTGGCGTCACAAGAAACAATTACCGGGTCAAATTGGCCGGTGAGCATGCCGAAGCTTCCGTTTGCGGGCTTGTGGTTGCCGAAAAGGAGCAGCAAGTGGACAACCATGCGTTTCTCGACCATGCTGTGCCAAACTGTACAAGTACCCAATTGTTCAAATATATTTTGCAAGACAATGCGATTGGTGCATTCTGCGGAAGGATTTTGGTGGAAAAAGATGCCCAGAAAACTCAAGCATACCAAACCAACCGCAATCTCTGCATGTCGCCACAAGCTCGCATGTTTTCCAAGCCACAATTGGAGATTTATGCCGACGATGTCAAATGTTCGCATGGGCTTACTACGGGACAATTGGACGAAGATGCCTTGTTCTATTTACGCTCAAGAGGTATCGGCAAGCAAAAAGCTTACGATATGCTGATGCAAGCATTTGCAGCCGAGGTGTTGCAACATATCCGTGTGCCTTCTGTACGTGAAAGATTGCTTGAATTGTTGGAGCAAAGGTTCAAAGGAGAGGTTTCCCGTTGCGGAAATTGCCTGATATGCAAATAAATTTTCAAGAATAAGGGAGAGTTAGCCACAATGTCAAATTTGTGGTCATTAACCATTCAGGCTTGGGTTCACCAAGCCTGAAAATTTAAGAAAGGAATACGTATGTTTGACGTAGAAAAGATAAGAAAAGATTTTCCCATTTTGTCCCGCGAAATTTATGGTAAACCGTTGGTTTATTTCGACAATGGAGCCACTACTCAAAAACCGAGGTGTGTGGTGGAGAAAATCGAGGAAATGTATTACAACACGAATGCAAACATTCACAGAGGGGTTCATTTTCTCAGCCAAGCAGCTACCGATGAACACGAAAAAGCCCGGCGTACGGTGCGTGATTTTATCCATGCTGGGAAAGAAAGCGAAATCATATTCACCCGGGGCACCACCGAGGCCATCAATCTCGTGGCATCCAGCTTTTGCCGGGAATTTTGCAAACCTGGCGATGAAATTATTATTTCCACAATGGAGCACCATTCCAATATTGTTCCTTGGCAAATCCAAGGAGATATTTTTGGCGTGAAAATCCGTGTGATTCCGATCAATGATAAAGGCGAATTAATTTGGGATGAATTCGAAAAACTTTTTTCGGAGAAGACCAAATTAGTTTCGGTGATGCACATTTCCAACGTTTTGGGGACGATCAATCCGGTGGAGAAAATCATTGAAGCGGCCCATGCTCATAATATTCCTGTCCTGATAGATGCTGCCCAGTCGGTGCAACATACTCCGATTGACGTGCAAAAATTGGACTGTGACTTTTTGGTCTTTTCAGGCCATAAAATCTATGGGCCTACCGGAGTTGGGGTTCTTTACGGCAAGGAGAACTGGCTCGATAAGCTTCCGCCTTATCAGGGTGGAGGAGAAATGATTGCCACCGTATCCTTTGCCAAAACCACCTACAATGAATTACCTTTCAAGTTTGAAGCTGGAACTCCCGATTATGTGGGTTCAACGGCTTTGGCGACTGCACTGGATTATGTCTCGGCAATCGGCTTGGAAAATATCTATGTTTATGAAAATAAACTGCTCGATTATGCCACAGAAAAACTCTTGCAGTTCGACAAAATGAGAATAATTGGAACAGCCGACTACAAAACGGGCGTCGTTTCTTTTTTGGTAGGAAACATCCACCACTACGACATGGGCATGTTGCTCGATAAGATGGGCATAGCAGTCCGTACGGGTCATCACTGCGCCCAACCCCTGATGGATGCCCTTGGCATTGAAGGAACCGTACGTGCATCCTTTGCTTTCTACAACACAAAGGAGGAGATAGACCGCTTGGTTGCCGGTTTGGAACGGATTATCCCGATGTTTGGTTGAGGTTTTATCCCAGACAAAATATGAAAAAAGGACGGAACTTGTATAGGTTTCGTTTTTTTTTGCCACTTATGCATGTTTTTTATACTCCCCCGCTCTATTGGTTTGTTATTCAGAAACCAAATTGTCTTCTTTCGGTGAATCCGCTAAGTTTCCTCCTTGCAAATATACGATGGAATAAGAATAGCTTTCTATCTGAAAACTGATAAAAAGCTATTCCTGAAACTAATGAGTTTCCGTACAGAAAATAGCAACTTCTTGGTATTGTTTGTGCTGTTTTATTGTCATATTTTTATCGGTTGAAATGCCTTTGAAGGAGATAAGTAACTGCAAAAGTAGATTGTCGTATTTTTTTAACGCTAAACCGCTGAGGCACATATTTTGCTTACGGAATCAGTGTGAGGTATATCAGCCGATTGAATTATTTGCAAAAAACGTCGTGCCTTTTGTGTCATGGCGTTTATATTTTTCATGCGATTTATACGACAACAAATTGTTTTGTTACTTATGTCGCCAAACAATTGGCAATAAGTTTGTTTTGCGAATAATTCTTTATTGATTTTTTTGTAATACTCTATTTAGAGTCATTAAAACCAGATGGAACTAAAAATCTCCATAGCTAAATTGCAATCTGGAAACGAGTTGGAATTCAAACGACTTTACCAACTTTATTTCCCCCATTTTCTCTCTTTTGCATTGCATTATGTCAAAGACGAGGAGGTGTGCCGCGACCTGATACAGGACGTGTTTATTGCCTATTGGGAGAAACACGAGCATTTTTCAGACATTGTTTCCCTTAAAGTGTATCTATACCGCTCCATACGCAACAAATGCCTGAATGAATTAAGGGTTTCTCATGCAAACAATCATGAGCGATTGGATGGCTTCCAAGAAATAATGTCGGGCGATTTTTTGGAGGAAAATATTATTCGCGAAGAATTGGCCTTGATTGTCCGTCAAAAAATAGCCGACCTGAATCCGCAGGCACAAAAAATTGTCCGTTTTTCTATTCAGGGAAAAACCAACCGGGAGATAGCCGATTTGCTCTCTATTTCAATCAATACGGTGAAAACCCACAAGAAGAATATATATTCGATTCTCCGCCTCCAACTCCGGGACTTGCAAATGTTGCTTCAACTTCTGAAAATAATCTGATTTTTTTTATTTTTTCTATCACCCCCTTTTCGGCTTCCTGTGTTCCTTTAGTAGAAGAATGTGGAAAAATGGAGAAACAGACCAAAATATCGCTTCATATTGCCCAGTTAATCGGCGAACACCTTGATGGGAGAGACAAGCTGCCTTCCAAGGAATTGAGGGAGTGGCTCGAAACTTCGGCTCGAAACAGGGAATTGTTTGACGAGCTGGTGAACGGGAGTGCATTGTCTTCCCGATTGGAGTTTTATGAGTCTATCGATTTTGAAGCCGAATGGAGTGCCTTTCAACAAAAAAGAGGTAACATACACCGCTGGCAATGGGTTGCGGGAGTTGCCGCAATATTCGTGGTGTGTTGTATTTCTGTCTGTTTCCTTTTTAATAAAACGAGTAAATCCTCCATTTATACGCCTTTTACAGGAGAGAATATAATGCCCGGAAAATCACAGGCAATACTTTCAACTAATGGCCACCAGATCTTGCTTGGACAAAGTAAAAAGGTAACAACGAAGAATGGAATTATCTCTGTTACAGATAGTTTAGGAAATGAAATCTACCAAGCCAATCCTTCTCCCGTTGAGATGAACCAACTGTATGTTCCCCAAGGAGGTGAATATTACATTGTGTTGGAAGACGGAACCCATGTCTGGCTCAACTCTGATACGAAACTTGAATTTCCCTCACATTTTGACAAAGATAAAAGGAAAATTACCATACATGGAGAGGCGTATCTTGAGGTGGCTCATAATCCCGAAAAACCTTTTTATGTGGAAACTGGAGGTAGTACGATACATGTGACAGGCACGGCGTTCAATGTCCGTAATTATTCGGATGAACAAACCAGTTCTGTGGCTCTCGTTCAAGGTAGAGTGCAAATCGAGGACACGGATAATGGAGGAATTTTGGCCGTGTTGACTCCTTCCAAAAAGTTTGTGATAGGCCATAATTCGGGGAAATATAGCGTGGAAACAGCCAATTTGGAGCTGGATCTGGCTTGGAGGAAAGGCATGTTTGCCTTTGAAAATGAATCGCTGTCGTCGATAGCCAGGATGCTCGAACGCTGGTACAACATAAAAATAGACATTGACCCTGCGATAGCCTCCAATCGTTATTCGGGATTCATCAACAGACACAAATCGATTTCCCAGCTTGTCGATATTTTGCAAAGAACCAATGAATTGCGTTTCGTGTCAAACGCTGAGGGACAAGTCAAAATCCTTCCGGCTCAATAAGTAAAAAGTAATCTCCAATCATTCAGAACATGTTTAAGGTTGTCTGATTGCGCGCTTAGGGTACATTTCTTTCTGCTGTTCCCTGCGATTCGCAATCGCAAAACTAAATTCAGGTAAGCCCAGTATGAAATTAATTAGTTGCTTGACGCATAAGTGTCAATTCAAAATTGTTGTATTCTTTTTTTGCCTCTTGCTCGTCCAAGGTGCATTCGCTCAAAGCGCAATCAATCAGCGTATAACTATCCAAAAGGCGAATATCCCTTTGACGGAATTGCTCAACGAGATTAAATCAAAGTCAGGCTACAAGATTTTTTACAATTCCGCCATTGTCCGGAATGTGACTGTCTCGGTGAATGCAACCAACCAAGCTGTCAGCGAAATCCTCAGCAAGGCTTTGGAAGGAACCAACTTGACCTATTCGGCCGACAATGGCACCATCGTCATTTCCGTGAAAAAGAAGGTTCCCTCACCTGCCAAGGATGCAAAAGAAGCCGGGAGGAACTTCCATATTTCGGGCGTAGTTGTGGATTCTTTGGATAAAAAACCGGTTGAAATGGCGATAGTGACAATCAACGAGCTGAACATTTGGGCCAGAACAGATGAAAATGGAAAATTTAGCCTGCGGGGAATTCCATCGGGAAAATATTCCATGAAGCTCTATATCTTAGGCTATCAGGAGAAAAACACTTCAAAGGAAATCAACGCAGACATCGATGATTTTAATATTAAATTGTCTCCCCTAAGTCTTTCCCTCAAAGAAGTGAGCGTCACAGCCTCGGAAGTGAAATTCGGCTCGGTTTCCAAAATCGGGAGCGAAGCCATCGAACACATCCAGGCAAAGAGCTTGACGGATATTTTCCAACTGTTGCCCGGGCAGGTGACGCAGAACCCGAGTTTGGCAAAACAAGGGCAAGTTCAAATCCGCGAGCTATACGACCGCTCCACGGGAAAGCAGGTTACGGACAACAGTGCGTTGGGTACGGTCGTCATCATTGACGGCGCACAAATCTCGAACAATTCCAATATGCAAACTTTCAGCACCGCACGGGCGGGCAACCTCATCTCGACACCTGTGAGCACAGCGGGAAAAGGGCCCGACATCCGCGAAATATCCGCCGACAACATTGAGTCGGTGGAGGTCATCAAAGGGATTCCTTCTTCCGAATATGGAGACCTTACCACGGGAGTTGTCATTATCAAAACAAAGATAGGAGAACAACCTTGGACTGTCAAATCAAAAATTGACCCGTGTACAAAAATTGGAAGTATATACCGGGGAATCAAATTGCGTAATCAAAAAGGAATTGTAAACGGAGGATTCGATTATGCACAAGCTTATGATGACATGAGGTACAAATCGAACGGATACAAAAGGCTGACGGGAACTTTTGGCTATTCGCAAACCTTTTTTGGCAAGGCAAATCCTTTGGACGTGAATATTCGTTTTTCGTACCACCAAACGATAGACAATAATAAATCCGACCCTCAACAGAAACAGAACGAGGTGTATCGCTCTTCGGAAAATGGCTACCGCTGGGGATTTGAAGGGAAATGGCTTCTAAGGAAAAGCTGGATTACGATGCTCGAGTATAACTTGACGGGCGATTATGCAACTTCCGAAAGTTACGTGAAGCAATTGCAGGTGCTTGCAAGCGGTGTGGTGCCCTATCCCACTTCGTATGTGGATGGCGTTTTTGCCGCCGACTACCTTCCGGGTGAATATTATGCCGAATACACCAATACGGGAAAACCATGGAACGTCTTCGCAAAACTCAAAGGCACGCTGAGCAAGCAGATGGGAGATGCTGTGAATACATTTATTTCAGGAGTAGAAGTGAAAATCAACGGAAACAGCGGCGAGGGATTGAAATACGATTTGTCGCGGCCTCCCTTTTTGACTTTGGCATCCAGCATTCGTCCAAGAGCCTACAAAGACATTCCTTCGTTGAAAACTTATTCGCTATTTGTGGAGGACAAAATCACCAAACGGATTAGTTCCACAAAGCTTACAAGCCAATTGGGAATGAGGCTGACCAAAGTCGAACCCAGGAATTTTTTCAGGGCGGAACCCAGATGGAACACCGAATATCAGCTCCTGAACAAGAATAACAATTCGTTGTTGGACAAACTCTGCCTCAACTGGGGATGGGGGATTGCGTATAAAATGCCAACCCTTTCTTATATATCTCCCGACAAAGCCTACTTTGATGACGTAAGCTTCAATTCTTACGATACAAGCGGCTCGTTGGCCGTCATCACGACTAAAACGCAAGACACATCCAACCCCAACTTGAAACCAGCACAAGGCACAAAGAATGAATTGGGCTTCTCTCTCGAAAAGAAAGGAGTTTCGGTTTCGGTTACCGGATATTACGAAAAACTGAAGAATGGCTTCACCTTTTCGTCTCTTCCTTATTTTTCTGTTTTTCAAAAATTCACGATCCCGGAAGGTGCTGGAAAAACTCCCGTGCTGGAAAACGGACAAGTGTATTACTACGAAAACGGTGAAAAGATTGCCGCAACCACCACCATGGACACCACCATCTACACCTACAATTCGCCCGCAAATAACCAAGTGGTGATCAAAAAAGGGATAGAATATGTTGTCAATGTCGCAAAGATAAATTCCATCCGCACCTCCTTTGTCATTGATGGAGCATGGATATATCAAAATGTATATAAAACCACCCCAAGCTACAGCAAGGTTTCGACAACAGACAATGCAGGCAACCTGTATCAATATTTGGCCGTGATGCCCGGCGGATACAAGCAAATCATGCAGCGGTTCAACACAAATGTCCGCATGATTACGCATGTGCCTGAATTGAAGATGATCGTGTCGTTGGCCACCCAGATTGTTTGGAGCGACCGGGAGAAAAACAGATGGGATGATGCCGATGGCAATTCCCTGGTGTATTATTACGACGGCGATGGGAACAGGATGTATGGAGAAGGGGCTTTGAAAAGGATGGACCAGACGAGGTATGTGGACCCCATTGGCTTTTTTGATAAAGCTGGAGCTTTCCATGAATGGAAAACGGAATATTCTACAGATTCCAAGTATTCGGCGATGCTGAGCAATTTCTCCAATTATTATTTCGTGGAGGAAAACCTTCCTCCGGCGGTGCAATTCAATCTTCGGCTAACCAAGGAATTCTCACGAAATTTTGCCTTGGCATTTATGACAAACAACTTTTTGAAGATGAACCCCATTCAAAAAAGCAACAAAACAGGGCTATACACATCCAGAAATACTGACTTCTACTTTGGAGCAGAGCTTAATTATAAATTCTAAAACTTTAATCATTAAATTAAATAGGTTATGAAGCTACTATCATCTTTTTTTGACCCCGCATCTCCCTCGAAAGGATGCAAAGCCTTTGTATTGCTTGTTCTCGCCCTTCTGGCTTTTTCGTTTTCATCATGCAGCAGCGATGAAGAAGCCAAAAAATATACTGTATTCATAACGGTTAATTATCCAACCGGATACACCCAAACTCTTGCCTCAGGTGTGGAAGTGAAAGCCTTGAATGCGCAGACGGGAACCACAACCAATGTGACGACCGATGCCAATGGCCTAGCCGAGTTTTCCCTCATCTCGGGCGTGTATAAATTTACGATCGCATCCGAAACGGAAGAATTTGCTTTCAACGGCATTCTGGAAAATACGACCATTGCAAAAGATCAATCCTTGACAATCGATTTGTCGGCCAGCACTTTGTCAGGAGGACTTGTCATCAAGGAAATCTATTATGTGGGATCACTCACCGCCTCTGGTGGCTATTACTACTCTGACCAGTTTGTGGAGATATATAATAATTCCGACGACACCATTTATCTGGACAAATTGATTCTTAGCATGATAGACCCGATTACATCCAATTCGATTTCCAGTTGGGCTGACACAAGCGGTGTACTACAAGAGAAATTGCCTCTTTACGGATTCACGTTCTATGTTCCGGGAACAGGCACAGAATACCCCTTGTTGCCTCGAACCAGCGCAGTGATTGCCCAAGATGGCATTGATCACAAATCGGATGCTGCGGGAAATGCCAATTCACCTGTAAACCTGGGAAGCGCATCCTGGGAAACTTATGTCGGCGACCTCAATGGAGGCAAGGATGCCGATGCCGCGGCTGTTCCAAACCTTAGTGTGCTATATGCGACAAGCACCTCATCGTACGATTTCATCATGAGTGTGTTTGGCCCGGCTGTTATCATCGCTAAATTGCCGGATGATGTGAGCCTTACGGCATTCACATCGGACGATAGCAATTTTGCTACGAAACCGGGTACTACCTCGTCTGTTAAATACCTTCAGATTCCACGAAGCTACGTCATCGATGCTGTTGAATGTGTCAATAGCGATGTGGCAAAACAAAACAAGAGGATTCCGTCCACCCTTGATGCAGGATATGTTTACACGCTGAACACTTATACGAGCAAGTCTTTGCGTCGGAAAGTGAAACAAATTATTGACGGCAACGTCATTTACAAGGATACGAACAATTCCACACAGGATTTCTTATTGGAACAGACTCCTGCTCCGTTCGTTCACTCTTCCGTTGTGGAAGAGTAAAAACCCACAATCAATAGCTGATATGAAGTCATTATTGAAAACAGCAATCCTATTTGTTACACTGTTATCATCTGTGCATTCTTTTCTGAATGCACAGGTTACTGACAGCGTTGGCTACGCAAAGGATTTTGATTTGCTGCCACAGAAACAGATTTGGTTGCAAACAACAAATCCAATTGCTTTTTCACGCATAGACGAACAAGGGATGAATTCCGAGTTGAGTTATAACTACACGACTGGTAGCTACAAATACATCTCCGATCCGCAGTCGCAGGGCGATGGGAAAATCCGGGTGGATGGTTTTAAACAAATCAATAAGCTTCATCTCTACGGCGGTTTCTCTTATGGCATCAGCAGGCTTCATCAACAGAAATGGAAAGACGTGCTGCTGCTTTCGCCACGAAATCCCTTTGTGCTGGCAGATAGCATCGGGGGAAACTACGACAACGAATCGTTTGAAATCCGTGGTGCAGCCTCTTCTTTTGTGGACGACCGTCTTCAATGGGGATTGGCCGTCACCTACATTGGAGGAACTTCTTCCGACAACAACGACCCGCGGCCAGCGATAGACGCCATGCGCTTTTCCGTTCACCCAGGAATACGCTACCAATGGACATCGCATTGGGGCATCGGCATAGACGCAAGGTATGAACGCTACAAGGAAAATATCTCCATGGAGGTGCTCGAAACCAATATCACGCACAGGTTTTTCTATTTCCAAGGTTTAGGGAATTTCTATCTCAACACGGGCACCAGCAATACCCGAACCTACAACGGAAATACGTATGAGGGGAATATTCAGTTCGATTGGCAAAAGAATAATTTGGAGAATATATTCCAATTGGGGTATAAACAAAATTCCGAAGAGTCCATTACAGGACTTTTATCTTCTTCAAGTATTTTCAGATCCGGCGATTACGTGGAATCTACTTTGTCCTTGGGCAATATCTTTTCAATCAAATCCAATGACATCCGCCATTCATTCAAGTTCAACGTAGAGTATAGCCCCAACAAGGGAACGTGGTATGACCAAAAGCAGGTCAAAAATTCCGACTCCCAAATTGTGTGGGAAGTTTACAACAAATCGGTCAAATACAAAAGCGCTTCCATTATTTCAAAGGCCGAGTACAACTGGCTGAAAGAGAAGGATGGTTATCTGGATTATTCTTTGTCAGGATCTGTTGGCTTTGAGCAGGAAGACACCAAGTTTTTGCCTGATTATTTCTTGCAAAAATATTCCAATATGCAATTGTCGCTGGCTGGAACAAAGATGATAAAACTCCCCAAATATTTTTCCCTGAACCTGACGGCTAAAATTGGCTATAAGCACAACTTGTCGGCGAATTCCGATTTCAATGGAATCACGTTGGCAAATGTGTGGACTTATCCGGTATATGAATACTTCACCGCAAACCATTATCAAGGCGTTATCGGGCTAAAGCTTAGCAAGAAAACGAGGATTGGAAATACTTCTGGCACAATATATTTGTCTCTAAAAGCAGATTATGTGAAGGCGGATATTGAATCAACAAATTTCAACAAGCCTCACCGTTTGGGCTTGTTCACAGCATGTGGATTTACATTCTAAGCCGAAAGCTTTTTGATAATTAACGAGAGTTGGATGAATCGTGAAATTTGTGTGTGTGAAAAAGAAATTCTCCCACGCAAAGCCCGCAAAGTAAGAACTTAAAATCTTTGCTTCCTCTGCGAAAACCTCTGCGCTCTCTGCGTGGATGAAATTAGTTTCAGGCAAAGACGCAAAGGGAAATCGAAAATCTCTCTGTGCGAATAAAATAATAATCTCCTGCGGAGAACAAAGAAAATTCCGTTTGACTCTTTTTATTCCGTGGTTAAATAGTTTGTATTCGACAGCTCCGTCGAGTTCACGTTAGATTAAATAAAAACAATGAAATGAAGTTCTATAAACTGACAATTCTTGTGGTTGCATTCGTTGCGACTACCAACATGGCCTATTCCAAAAACGGATTCGCCATCGTTATCGACAAAAAAAGTTATGCCGAAGCAAAGGCCGAAGTGCAACAATATGCCTCCTCGGTGGAAGCCGACGGCCTGAAAACGTATATCGTTATCGACAAATGGGACCAACCTGATTCCATCAAGGCTGAGCTGAAGAGGTTGTATTCGCTCAAGCAGAACTCAATTGAAGGGGCGGTGTTCATTGGCGATATTCCGATCCCGATGTTGCGGGATGCGCAGCACCTCACCTCGGCTTTTAAGATGAACCAAAAATTGAACTGGCAACGTTCCAGCATTGCTTCTGATAGGTTCTACGACGATTTTGGATTGAAATTCAATTTTTTGAAGCAAGATTCCATTAAGCCACTTTATTTCTACTATTCTCTCCGTTCCGATTCACAGCAGTTTCTCCATTCGGATATTTACACTGCCCGAATCCGTCCGTTGGAAAAAGGGAAAAAAGACAAATACGCCCAGCTCCGTGATTATTTGAAAAAGGTGGTTGAAATCAAAAAATCCGAGAAAAACAATGTGATAGACAACCTCACTGTTGCCCGCGGACACGGCTACAATTCTGAATCACGTGTTGCTTGGTCTGGCGAACATCTGGCGCTACGGGAGCAACTGCCCACCGTATTCAACACCGGTAGCTTTGTCAAATTCATGGATTTCGACACCTATTGGCCGATGAAGCCTTATTGGTTGAACGAAGTGCAACGTCCCGATCTCGACATCATGCTGTTTCATCACCACGGCTCAAACGACCGCCAATACATCAGCGAATACAAACCCGGAAGCGAGCCAAATACCGCCATCGAAAACGTGAAAATATATTTGCGGAGCAAAGTCGCTTCTGCCGTGAAAAGAGGAAAGACAAAAGAAGAAGCCATCACCATGTATATGAAATACTTGGATGTGCCACGTTCTTGGTGCGAAGAAGCTTTTGACTCCACCTTGATTGCCAAAGATTCAGCCTTGGAGGCATCGTTGGAGGCTTCTGTCGAAGACATCCTCGCTCTTAAGCCCAACGCCCGCTTCGTGATGTTTGATGCTTGCTACAACGGGTCGTTCTACGAAGACGAATACATTGGCGGGGCATACATCTTCAACGATGGAAAAACCATTGTGACACAAGGCAACACCGTGAATACCATTCAGGATAAGTGGCCAGACGAATTCCTTGGCTTGCTGAACTATGGTTTACGTATCGGGGAATGGGGAAAATACACTCATTTCCTGGAAACCCATATTCTCGGTGACCCAACGTTTCATTTTGCCAAAAACACGAAGGATAATTTGGACATCAACGAAGCACTATCCACGCAGAAGAACGACACAAAGTTTTGGCTCACCAACCTCTCGAATCCTCACCCCGATGTGCAGGCTGTAGCTTTGCGGGTGTTGTTCGACAACCGTTATTCCGGCATCTCCGCTTTGTTAAAAAAGACCTATTTCGAATCAACGAGCATGATTGTTAGGCTGGAAACCCTGATGCTGTTGTCCGAGTTGAACAACGACGACTTTCTCGACGTTTTGCCCGCAGCCACTGCAGATAGCTACGAATTGGTGAGAAGATATGCCCTTGAGTTTTGCACCAAAAACGGTTCTCCGAAGTTGCTTCCTGCTATCGCCAAGTCTATTCTCAACGACAACACCTCCGAGCGGGTTGCCTTCAAAATATCATCGGGATACCGGATGCTCAACCTCGACTTATTGGAAAAAGAACTGCTGAGGCAAGCCGACGCATTGCCTCTTTATTCAAAAGACAGGCTAAACAACGCATTGGAAAACATACAGTCCACCAATAAAAGCAAGAAAGAGGACTTTGCATTGATTGCCGACAAAGGGCAAAAGTTGAAAAGCCGATTGCAGGAAATCAGCCGGTTTCGCAACAATCCGGTTTCGGATGAGGCAGAGATACTGATGAAAGTACTTTCAGATAAGAGGGATGATGTGGCTGCCCGGTTGGCTGCCGCAGAGGCTTTGGGCTGGTATAATTATTCCTACCGAAAAGCGTTTATTATGAATGAATTAAATAAATTCTTACCGAAAGAAACTGATCCGAAATTAATCGGGGAGGTGCAGAAAACCATCAACCGATTGCAAGGGAAATAAATTTCGGACGCAATCTTTGTATCATAAATCTTCCAAAAGCCATTGTTGTGACTTGGGAAGATTTATGTTTATAACATCCCCGCTAGCATATTTTAAGAAATGCCTTATAAGAATTTTTGAGGGCAGTTTTTACAGATTATACCAATTGCCCTAATTTGTATTTTTTGAAAACGAGAAAGTTGTAAAATCGAAAAAATATTCATCGTGAAATTTGCGAACCAACGGTCAGCGGAGTTAAATTAGCGTTCTTTTGAGACCGCCTTTTCATTATTTGGATTCAGAATGTTTATCATCAAATCAGGTATTGGAAAAGATTCGGCTTTTCATTCACATATTCATACAAAAAGCCATTTTCCACCATCCGTTCCACCAAGGCGTCAAAATCGTGCTTGTCGGCGAGTTCAATTCCTACAAAGGCGGGGCCAGTCTCCCGGCTCGTTTTCTTGCTGTATTCGAAATGGGTGATGTCGTCACGAGGGCCAAGCACCAACTGGACAAAGTCGCGCAAAGCACCGGGACGGTTGGGAAAACGGATGATAAAATAGTGTTTCAATCCTTCAAAAAGCAACGACCGCTCTTTGATTTCCTCGGTGCGGGTAATGTCGTTGTTACTCCCAGATACGATACACACCACATTTTTGCCCTTGATCTTGTCGGCATAATAGTCCAATGCAGCAATGGACAATGCGCCTGCAGGTTCCACCACAATGGCATCCTGGTTGTACAAATCGAGAATCTTCGTGCAAACATGTCCTTCCGGCACCAGCACAATGTCGTCAACCACCTGCTTGGACACTTCGAAAGGAAGGTCTCCCACCCTTTTGACGGCAGCCCCATCTACAAATTTATTTATCTCATCAAGATCAACCACGTGCCCAGCTTCCAAAGAAGTCTTCATCGAAGGCGCACCGGCAGGCTCCACCCCGATGATTTTGGTGGTGGGACTCAATTGCTGGAAATAACTGCCAACCCCCGATATCAAACCACCACCTCCAATGGGGACAAACACATAATCGATGGGGCAAGAGGCTTGTTGGATAATTTCCAAAGCAACGGTGGCCTGGCCTTCGATAATCAGCGGGTCATCGAACGGATGGATAAAAGTCTTGTGATTTTCTTCGCAGTCTTTTTTGGCTTCCGCACTTGCTGCATCGTAGGTATCCCCAAACAACACGGTTTCGATATAATTCTTGCCAAACATTTGCACTTGCTTGATTTTTTGGCGAGGAGTGGTCACCGGCATATAGATTTTGCCATAGATGCCCAATCTCTGGCAAGAATAAGCAACGCCCTGCGCATGGTTTCCCGCGCTGGCACACACAATACCTTTGTCCCTCTGCTCCTGCGAAAGACTTTTGATCTTGTTGTAAGCTCCACGAATCTTGTAGGAGCGGACAATCTGGAGGTCTTCCCGCTTGAGCATGATTTTTGCACCAAATTGATCGGAAAGGTTCAAATTATCTGACAAAGGGGTGCTCGTTAAGATCTCATTGAGGGTAAGCTTCGCTTTATTGACATCTTGAAGTGACGGAAAATATGTTTGGGACATTATGGTTTTAATTTGCTTGAAAATGGTTCGAAAAAATACTTTAATGCAAGAACAAATGCAAAGGTAATGCGAATTTTAAGGGTACGGAATGATTTGCATTTTTTAATGCTAATAGAACCAATCCGAATCTTTTGAAGAGAATGGTCAGCAAGCCTCCCTATGGGTGGTATTGCTTTTCATTTGATATATTCTTTCTATTTTTATACCACTGTTTCACCTACCCCAAATACTGGATGGCTACAAGACTCCCATTCCTCTATTAGATGCCGTGCTGGTGCAGCTTTCGTTGGATGTGCTGTCGCAAGGTAGCAACCTCACATTCTACACCTCACGCTTCCCTTGTTGCTCGAATATCAGGCATATCATTTCCATATTTCGGGCGGGCCAGTTGCCTTCTTCAAATATTATTCAAAATCGAAAGTGGAATATTCGGTAAATGTTGACAACAAAGCATTTGTGATGGGTCGTGACCTCAACATCCGTCCGGTCGATTTAAAACTCCGCTTGCAAGTGGGCATCGGCGATTTGTCCATCTACGGATATTATTCTCCTTTTTCAATGTTCAATAAGAACGAAGGTCCCAATTTGAAAACTTACACGATTGGAGTGATGCTTGGCATCTAAGCAACAGCTGCATATTTGCAAATCTGCTTTGAAAACACAGCTCTTAAAACGACAGAAACAGCTCTTTTGAAGCCGCTTCTGCCGTTTATATAGAAAAAGAATCAAGCCTTGGAGATACTCTTCAAAAGCCCTTTGACCGGTTGCAAGGCCAGAATGATGGCCACAACAAAAAACAGGTAGGACAGAGCCAAAGTTTGTTGGTCATGAATATCCAGGATGCTCGCCAACAAATACCCAGCAACCGAGAAAACAATGTAAGAGCCGCCGCTGGTCACCCCTCCGGCTGTACCTGCAAAAGCTGGAAAACGGGTAATGCAGTAGGTGAAATAAATGTTGTAGGTGAATCCCTCCAGCAGGTGTAGCAGTACGACAAACAACATGATGGACAACATCGAGTTGAAATGTAGCATTCCCACGAAATACATCATCAATGCGATCACGAGCTGCAAGGTGACGGCTGTGGTGAGTTTCTGGAAAAAAGGCTTGTTGATAAGGCGTTTCGCCAACATACCGCCCAAAAGGATGGAAACCCCAGAACACAAAGCGGCATAACCCGTAAAAACAGGGGAAAGATGAAAGCTATGTTCGATGATAAACGGCATGCTCATCCCAAACACCAGCACCATGCCATAACTCAGGCCGAGAACCAAAACGCCGATAGCATAATCCCTTGCCCGCCACAACTGGGCATACGTGGAGCGGATGGCCCGAAAATTATACGGCTGGGGTTTCTTGATGGTCTCGCCACTGTATCTGAGTTCAAGCAGCAGCATCACCAGCCCATAGATCGCCAACAAGTAAAAATTTGCCCGCCAGCCAAAATAAGTTTGCAAATAACCCCCGATAAAAGGAGCCAGGATTGGTGCCGATGCCCACACAATGGTTATCAGGCTGGTATAGTGCTTCCGTTTGTCTCCTTCATATACGTCGATAAAAAATGCCCGCTTCGCAGTCACGATAAAGCCGATGGCAATACCTTGGATAAACCGGAGAAAGATAATAAATGCTATGCTGTCGCTTAGCAGAATGCCAACATTGGAGAGGATGAAGGCCAACAAGGAATAAATAGTGAGCCTGTAACGCCCAAAACTATCCAAAATGCTCCCAACAAACAATTGGGAAGTGCCGTAACTGATAAGGAAAGCGGTCATCGTCAGCTTGATGTTGTCGCTGGTTGTCCCCAAGTCGGTAACCATGCTCGGGAAAGAGGGGAGATACACATCTACCGCCAAGCCAGATAGCGGAATTAATACGAATGCCAACACCGTGGCCGTCCATTCGTTTTCTTTTTTCAATTGCTTCATATTCTACTCGTGTTTGAGGAGGCAAAATTAAGGCGAAACGGCGACAGGGCACATACATCAATCAAAGTGATTTTTATATAAATCAAATACATGTGTTGTCAGCTACGCAAATATTTGGGGCTTTGCCCGGTATGTCTCTTGATAAAGGCGTTGAAATGCTGGGTATATTCAAATCCCAAACTATCCCCTATTTCGGTAATGCTCCAATCGGTATTTTTCAGCAATTCGACGGCTTCTTGCAGGATACGCTCGGCGATGAGCCGCGAGGTAGATTGTCCGGCATGCAGTTTCAGGCAATGGTTCAGGTGATTGACATGCACACGAAGCTCGTTTGCAAAATCCGCCGGGCTTTTCATCTGAATGCTATTCTTGGGCGAATCAACAGGAAATTGGCGGTCGAGCAATTCAAAAAACCGCCGCACCACATCGTTCTTCGGATTTTCTTTTCTCAATTCCGGACAATGCGATTCCAGCACTTTTATCCCTTCGTAAATAATCAACTGGAGCAGGTTGTGCACCACTTCGTCCTTGTATTCAAAATCACTTCCGTAAGCGTTATGGATCTTTTCGAAGTAGTCCTGAAACATTTCGTATTCTTGCTCGTTGAGCAGGATGAGAGGATAGACTGCACTCTCAAACAGGCCATACATTTTCTTCAACGCCATCTTTAAGCTTGCCGAAAGATACTCTTCATTAAAAAGGCAAGCATAGCCGCCCGGATATTCGGAAATGGGCTTCCAGCCAAATTTGTTGTCGGGATTCGAAAAAGAGATATAAGGTTGGTCAATAACGACTTCTCCACTTTCGGTGTATAAAACAGCCTTCCCGCTAATCAGGCAAATTTTGTAATAGTCGCGCCTCACGAAAGGCTGTGTCGCCATGCAATTGTTCCGCTTGAAAATATTGAAATGGCGCACCAAACCTTGCCCTTGCAGCAATTCGCCCGGGATTTCCTTGTGCGTTGTTTTATAGTATTGAAGAATCGATTCCGTATATTCCATCGCTAGATACAAAATTAAATAAATCAAAGATAGAGAATTATTGCAAATCAACTACTTCCGACAAGGATTTCTTTTCATTTGGATAATTGTCCATCCATTTCTCTCATATCCACAAGAGAACAAGGCATATCATGGTTTGATAATTTGATATTTTATTAAAAAAAACGTTCAAAGATCCTTCAAATGAATTTCCATTTGTTTCATCCATAAATATATAAGAAGGCATATTCCTGCATATCTATCTTTAAATCAAACGACTATACTCTAATATTTAATTGTTTACAAAAAATGCAAGCTTTCACACATGTTGAATTTTTGGGAAATGTTAATTACATTTGCGGTATCCGTGATTCCTGATGAGTTAATACTAAGCGGGACGACTATTCAAGGCACGGAGTAACCTTATTCCAACTGTGCACTTAACCAACTATTGACCATGATAAAACTTTCTCCATATCCATTGATTTGGCAGGTATCCTGTACAATGCAGGCTAATATTTGGAGTGGCCTTGAAGTTAGCCGGCGAGAACCGCACCGGGCTACAGAAGGTGCTTGCCCATTATGCCTCTGACGCTGTGACTCTCCAAAGTACAAGGCGGCTGCGTTCCTGATCGGGATATGCCCTGCCACAGCTACTGATTCGGGAGAAGAACCAAGGTTTTGGAAACAATATTTGAAGATACTGGACGAAACAGACACTTGTATATATGTGGACCATGAAAAAGCATAACCAGAATCGATCCAATCTGAAAAACCTTATCAAATACGGAATAGCACTGCTTGCTTTGTTATTGGTCCTCCTTGTCTCGATGCACGATTTTGCAAGTTATCCCAAATCGCTTGATCCCCTATTCGAGAAGGCGGGAAGCAACCAATCCGAGCTGAAAAAGGTTATCAGGCATTATTCCATTCATGAGCACGACTCGCTGAAAATCAGGGCAGCCATCTTCTTAATAAGGAACATGGATGCGCATTGTTCGTGGGAAAGTAAGGCCTGGGTGAAAATGCAGGAGGAATTGGAAGAATTATATAAAATAGAAACGGATCGGGATAAACTGAAGGGCGGGTTTGATAGTATTTATAAACAGTTCGATCTATCCGGTGTTCGATATCGGTCTGATTTACATATAATAAAATCAGATTTTTTGATAAAAAACATAGATTCGGCCTTCGTAAAATGGAGGAAGCCTTATGCCAGGCATTTGAATTTCGATGAATTTTGCGAATACATTTTGCCCTACAGGGTAAACTCCGAGCCGTTGGACAACTGGCGGGAGATGTTCGGCAGGGAATACATACCCGGCATATTGGCTTCAATAAAGAAGCCCAAGGATTCCATCACTGCGGCGGATATATGCGATGCCCTAAAAGGGCTGGAGAACGGATACTTGCATTACTTGCCGCGTGATGTACCCGACTATAACATCCGCATGTTATTGACAGCAAAGATAGCAACCTGCAAGGATTATTCATCGAGGATATTGTTTGCGGCACGCTGCATTGGCATTCCGGTAGCACTCGACCACACGCCGCAATGGGCCAACAGGAGCTTGGGGCATGAATGGAACGCCCTGATAACGGAAGACAGGAAGCCACTTGATTTCGGGATAAAGGACAACTGCAAGCTGGGGATGCACATCCAAAACATCCCGGACAGGATTGCGCCAAAAGTATATCGGCAAACCTATGCGAAGCAACAAGGTAGTTTGGCCAGCATCTGCGGTTCAGAAAAAGTTCCTCACACACTGGCTTCGCCTTGCATGAAGGACGTGACGGCAGAATATTACAGCACGGTGGACGTACCCGTTCGTTTCGACCAAGATGCCCCCGGAAAAAACCGGTTTGCTTACCTTGCCGTGTTTGACAATAAGGACTGGATACCAGTAGCCTGGGCAAAACTAGGCAACAAAAGTGCAATTTTCAAAGATTTACACAAAGGGATAGTCTGCCTGCCCGGTTATTACCATCAAAAGCGGTTTGAACCGGCGGCATACCCCGTGAAGATTGATAGTGTGGGAAAGATAACCGAGCTAAGACCCGACTACAAAAATACCCGGACACTTGTTTTGAACCGTAAATACCAAACCAGCCTGGTGGAAGGCACCTGCCGGAAAATGATAGGTGCCAGGCTGCAAGCTGCGGACGACTCAAGCTTTATCCATCCTGTCGATTTGTATCAGATCACGGAAATGCCACAGGCCTGCTACGAGCTTGTGACAATAAAGCCAGCCCGGGCATACAAGTATTACAGGTATTTGTCGCCCAGGCGGGTTACCTGCAATCTTGCCGAACTGGAGTTTTATGAAGCCGGAGATGATGCCAAGCAAGTGGGAAAAGTGATCGGGGGATACATGGAAAAATTTGACTCGACACTGCTCGTCCCGTATTATATCAGGAAACTGAAAGCCCAACAGAACAGTAATTTTCAGTTAAAAACAAGCTGGACATCAAGACTGCAGTTTGCAACAGAACCCGCATATCCAAAAGGCATCACTGGGAAATACGGGCCACAACCCAAGCAAACAACGGAGAAATCCGAGGGAAAGAGCCAGAGACATTTGCCTGACACATGCTACGTGAATGCTTTCGACGGTGATCCATTGACATTTTTTTGCCGATACAGCATGGAATATTCATGGGTGGGCATGGAATTTAGCAAACCCAAACGCATAAACAAGGTTGCGTTCTTGCCCCGGAACGACGACAACGGGGTGATGCCCGGTCAGCTCTACGAGCTGTTCTTCTGGAACAAAAAATGGGTCTCACTGGGGCGGCAAACCGCCTCAAACAAGACATACCGCCTTAGCTATAAGAATGTCCCATCCAACGCTTTGTTTTTGTTACGAAACCTGACCAAAGGAAGGGAAGAACGCATTTTCACGTACGAGGAGGGGAAGCAGGTGTGGTGGTAGGATTGCAAAGAAAAAACGGTAAATGAGAAAAAATAGTGAATTCTGAAAAACAATTTGGAGAACAAAGGGCGGAAAGTTGCCTTTCCCGCAAAGACGAGACAACGCCTCCCGCCCCGGTTTCTCCCCACTAACAAGAAAGGAGGCTGCAAAGGTAAGAATTAGATGTTGAAATCTGCGTGATTTCGGGCTGTTGAAAGGATACAAACAGCCAAACAAGATTTATTTTATTAAAATTCTAAATTTAAATTCTTATGAAAAAGAAAATTTTGGGCGGAATCGCCGTTGCAGCAGTGGCGCTGGCTCTGGCGTTTAACTTGAGTGTGAAACAGGATAGTAACAAGCTTTCCTTGTTGGCACTGGCAAATGTCGAAGCGTTAGCAACGGAAAGTTCGGATAATGATTGTAATACATATTGTAAATTCGCCGCAGATTGGAAATGTACAATAACTTATAGTAGTGGAAATTCTACAGAATGTACATATATGAGAAAAAAATAACCTAACTATTGATTATCTCTTAATATTACAATTTTATTTAAGGGTAAAGTGTTCTATTTTGAGATAATCTTTTTAAAAATATATTGCAAATAATGAATATAATTATATTTAAATGAATAATTTAGTGTGTTTTTTTTGTTTATTAGTGGTTATCTTTTCCTCTTGTTCAGAAGGGAAGACTTATGAAAATGCGGAAGTAATTAAGCTCTCAGACTTTGGAAAAGAGATTAAGCTTTCAGGAAAATCTGTTGATCTAGATTCAATACTTATGCTTCCCTTTCAGATGGAATTAAAAGATTCATTGTTGATAATTTACAATGTTAGATCGGAGTATGCTTTCCAGATATTCAATATAAATACAAAAAAATATATTGGAGAATCTGTTCTGGTTGGAAATGGCCCTCAAGAGATGATCAACCCTTCGTTTATTCTTTCAAACGATAGCAATATTTGGCTTTTTGATAAAGAAAAGTCAAATGTTTACCAATATAGCATTTCTACATTTTTAGAAAAGAATAAGGCCAAAGTTCTTCCTATCCGAAATTTTAAATTAGATAATAGAGCCGAAAAACTCTCGGTTATCGGGCATAGCATCTTTTCATTTCGGTTTTTGGATAATTTGAAAGATAATAGATTTATTTTCTTTGATTTAAACGGAAAAAAAATTTCATCTAAAGGCAAATTTCCCCTGGAACTTGATGGTGTTTCGTATGAAGGCATGAACTATGGTTTTATTAGTGAATATACAACAAACTTCAGGGACAGAATTTTTATGAGTTATAGATTAACTGACTTAATTGAAATATATGACATTAACGGCAAACTTTTGAAAAGAATATTTGGCCCTGATTACACGATGCCCAAGGTGGAAGAAGTAAACCGAGAGAATCTTTCTTTCGGCAAGGAAAGTGAAGGGGCTCGTGATGAATATTTCTATCCGGTGAATGCAGGAAAAGAGGTGTTTGTAACTTATTCGGGAGAATTATCTTCAAAAAATGTTTCTTTTAAAAAGCACATTTTCGTGTTTGATTGGAATGGGAAACCAATAAGAAGATACGTTTTGGATATTCCTATTTACGGAACAACTGTTGATTATAAAAACAGGATCATATATGGATTTAATGATGAACCAGAATATCATTTAGTACAATTCAAGTATTAAGTGATAGGAATGATTTGTTGCCGTGAAATGTATAAGCTGATATCCCTAGCTTTTAGCTGTTAGCCTTTTCTAACAGCTAAAAGCTAAAGGCTATGTCTTGCGTTAAAAAAATACGACAATTTATTTTTGCATTTACTTAAATAGTTATGCGGATTATTTAAAAATACGGTAGTAACCTTGTAATTTAAGAGGGTCAGCTTTAGCAAATTATCCTTTATTACCAAGTACGCCCTGATATATTAAGATTATAACCTGAAATGGAACTTATTTAAACTAGAGAACCATGAATATTCATAAATCACTAATCCATATAAAATGGATTATGCCTATCTTCTTTTCCTCATTTTTTATTTGCAATTCTTGTAAATTGGATATAAATAGGCATGTTGGCGAAACAATCGTCAGGAAATGGATAGGAAAAACGATTCAACTCCCTGACGATTTTCTATGTAAATATCAGTATAAAGATACCTCTCTCTGCGCTTCGCTTCTTGGTAAGGAATACAGGGTTCTTCTCTACATGGATTCGACTGGTTGTGCCAATTGTAAGTTTGATATGAAAGATTGGAAAAATCTGATTGAAAAAGTTGATAACTCAGACTACAAAAGTAAGGTAGGCTTTCTACTATTCTTTCAGTCAAAAAAGAATAAGATTAAAGAATTGTCTTATTTTCTGAAGCGCGACAATTTCAGCTATCCCGTCTTCCTCGACACTGCCAACACCATCAACAAACTGAATCACTTCCCCTCCAATCCCGCTTACCAATGCTTCCTGCTCGACAGGCACAACAAGGTGCTCGCCATCGGCAACCCGGCTTTGAACCCGAAAGTGTGGGAACTCTACAAGCGGATTATCTCGGGCGACAAGCAGCCAGCAAAGCAAGAGCGAACCACCACTGTGGAAGCCGACAAGAGGGAATACAATTATGGGAGCATCAAGATTAACAAGGCGCATTCGATGGAGTTTACTTTGAAGAACACAGGTACATCTCCGCTTATCATCAGTCAGGTGTCGGCTTCGTGCGGCTGCACGGCAGTGGATTGGGAGAAGCGTCCAATTCCTCCCGGCGAAAGCACACGCATCAAGGTGGAGATGAAGCCCGACAACCCTGGAACTTTCACGAAAACGATCACGGCGTATTGTAATGTGGAAAGTGGTTTGTTGAAGCTGACGGTGAAAGGGAACGGGATGAAATAATTTCAATCAGTCCGATTCTTTTAACGGTAAATGAGAAAAAATGGTGAACTCTGAAAAACAATTTGGAGAACAAAGGGCGGAAAGTTGTCACTCCCGCAAAGACGAGACAACGCCTCCCGCCCTGGTTTCTCCCCACTAACAAGAAAGGAGGCTGCAAAGGTAAGAATTAGATGTTGAAATCTGCGTGATTTCGGGCTGTTGAAAGGATACAAACAGCCAAACAAGATTTATTTTATTAAAATTCTAATTTTAAATTTTTATGAAAAAGAAAATTTTGGGCGGAATCGCCTTTGCAGCAGTGGCGTTTATAGCCTGGGCAAATGTGACAGTAATAGAAAACAACAAGAGTGTTCCTGAGGTTTCGTTGGCTGAGGTGGAGGCTCTTGCAGATGGAGAATCGGGCTTTTGGAGTGATGTTTGGAATGGGATAAAGAATACGTCTCAAGGACAAGGCTGGACTAAAGATGAACGGGAAGAAAAGATTCCATGTCAATCGGGAAGTAACACGGCTGGAGCTTCGGCATCAGGAACAATACTTGTAAATGGAGTCCCTGTCACAATTGGAGTTTCAGTAGGGACATCATCGCCTGCCGGTGCGTACAAAATTGAATGCCCTACAGGTAGTGATAATTGTACTCCAGTGGGTTGTTAACTCATCTTGATTCCCATATTCCTATTCATGGAAAGACTTGTTCTAATAGAATATGGGAATCGCTATATCTTTTTTATAAAAATCATAACTATAAGAATAGTTCATCCTGTTTGTATTATATGTTTTAATAACTTAAGCTAACAAAACGTCTATTTTAGATAAAAAATATATGAAAGCACCAGTAGTGTTGTTTTTCTCAATAATTTGCTCATTAGCCAGTTGTGTCAATTCTCACAAAGAACATGATGCCCGCTTTACCAAAGAGCAAGTAAAGTCGTTGGATCTTGAAGGTACCACTGTTTTAGACATAAACATCAATGAAGTTAAGGTTTTAAATCTCAACCCGTTTCTCAAAAAACAGGATTTTGATTTTGGTTCAATGGTGGATTCGGTAAAATTACTGCCCCTTGAAACGACGAAGGAAAGTTTGATTTCGAATATTCGAAAGATTCTAGTTGCCGATTCGAATGTGTACATAATCGATGAATTTAAAGGTGGAAGTATTGTTATATTTGACAGGAACGGTAAATTCGTTAAACGTATAATCAAGGGACAGGCTCCGGAAGAAATATTTCAGCCAAACGATATGGCTTTTGATAAAAGAAAAGGCGAGTTAGTTGTTTACCACAAATATTTTCTGTCATTTTTCACGCCTTCTGGACAGTATAAGAGTAGGACAAAAGTTCCATTTGCTTCATACAATTTTACGATCCTGCCGAATGGTTATTTATTTCAATCAATCAATGGACAAGGCAACAGTCATTTCGATTTACCTAAAGAATATTTAACTCTAGTTGTCGATAATAACTTTAAATTGAAATCGGTGGCCATACCTTATTTCTATTCAAATAATGTGAATTATGGAAACGGGCTGGGATATTTGTATGCGGACAATGGCGTTGCGAATATTACCAAGCCGTACACTGACACGATTTACCAGTATGAATATGCATCGAACAGATTAAATGCAAAATATGCGTTGGATATTAGCAGGAAAAAGTTGCCCGATAAATATTTGATGGGGGATTGGGGTGATTTTGAGAAGGCACTTCAACAGAACGATTATTTCTTGTATAACGGAAAATATTTGGAGACTAAGAATCAGAATGTATTCTTTGTTGAGAATTGGCATATCAAATCTTGGGGAATAATATTCAGGGATAAAAACAGTGGAAACATGAAGGGTGGAACGAATATGGTTTTCAATACGAATCAAATTCCACCGATAAGTTTTCCTATATCTACTTATAAACAGTATTTTATATCCACTTATCTACCTGATAGTAAACTTGATCTGTCTTCCAATTCAAATCTTTCACAGGAAGATAAAATAAAAATCAAGAACTTAACTGAAGACGACAATCCCGTATTGGTATTTTATGAACTAAAACCCTTTTAATCCAAATTTGGTTATGAGCAATAAGCTTCTTATAGGAATCATTATAGCATTGGTTGGTATCAACGTTTACATGCTGGTTCATCTCCAAAAGGGAAATAGCAGGAATGACGCGCCTGTTTATTCGGAAAGCGACATGTTGCATACTTACAAGCTGAATTTCATAATGGGGATTAAAAACTCAGGCCTCCGCCTGGAAGATATTTCGATGAAGGACAGCAGCGGAATGGGGGTTTTCATGAAAGACTTTCTTAAGGGGCGTGATAAGCCGATGCTTGTATGCCGGTTTTCGGAACAGCACTGCGAGAGTTGCGTAAGTTTTGCGATAAAGCAATTGCAAGGAATTGTTGATTCGGTAGGCCGTGAAAATGTATTGCTGGGCGGAACATACAGGAATAACAAGATATTCAACCGGGTCAAGCCTCTATACGGGATTGACAAACTGCTCGTTTATAATGTTCCTGAGCTGGGTATTCCAGTAGAGGAACTCGGTTACCCTTATTATTTCGTGTTGCACGGCGACTTGAGCATATCGGATGTCTTCGTTCCGGACAAAGGTGTTCCTACCTTGAGCAACAGCTATCTGGGCATGATCGGCAAACGATATTTTGACCGGAATAGACATGAATAAGAAACTTGCCTCCCTGCTACGCCACCTGTGCTTTGCCCTCAAAATTCTCGTGGGGAGCATCCTGCTTGCCCTTGTCCTGAAGATGTTTGTGTTTGCTTCGTGCCGGATACCGAGCTGGTCGATGGTTCCGGCATTGCTTCCGGGTGACCAAGTGCTGGTGAGCCGGTTAGGTCTGGGGGCGAGAGTCGGCTGCGGCGACAATCCTGGGACGGACGGGGTTACTCGCCTGTGGGGAATCAGCAAGGTGAAGCGCAACGACGTGCTGCTGTTCAATTTTCCCTATTCCGACTGGGACAAGCTGGGTTTCGACTTTGCAGTGTACTACATGAAGCGGTGCGTGGCCATTCCGGGTGACACGTTCTACATCGAGAACGGGATTTACAGGGTGAAGGGTAGCCGCGAGAGGCTTGGCAACTACGATGCGCAACGGAAGTTCGCCTGTTTGAATGAGGACAGCATTGCCCCGCAGATTTATCATTGCTTTCCTTTCGATGGCAGACACAATTGGACGGTGAGGCATTTTGGCCCGCTGTACGTCCCCCGAAAAGGGGATGTGATTGCCATCGACACGCTGAACATCGCCTTCTACCGCAACCTGATCCGCTATGAGACGGGGAAGGAAATAAGCGTAAAGCAAGGCAGGGTGTATCTGGGGAGGGAGTTCTTGAGCAAATATGCGTTTCGCAAGAATTATTACTTCATGGCGGGCGATTTGGTTCACGACTCGAAGGATTCGCGCTACTGGGGCCTGCTGCCCGAAGACCACATCGTGGGCAAAGCCGTCCTAATATGGAAATCGCAGGACATGAAAACCGGGAAGTTCCGGTGGGATAGGTTCTTGAAATGGGTGGAGTGACTATCCTCAACCCCGACTACCCCCATCCCCTAAAGGGGAGATTGGGGCAGTGGAATACGGAAGGTAGGTGATAGCTGGCGCAAGCGATTCCCCTTCAGGGGTTAGGGGTCGGGCTGCGGGGTGAAAAAACTAAGTAAGAGGGGCTGGAGTTAGGGGTGGAAAAAAGATAAGAGTCTGATTTTAAAAAAATATCGTTATGTCAAACACAAGTATGTTTTATGGAGCGAAACCTGCCATCTTCGAAAAAGCAAAGTTGCTTAGAGAGAATATGACTTTGTCAGAAGAATTATTGTGGGCAAGGCTGAGACAAAGTCAATTGGGCGTTAGATTTAAAGCACAACATCCCATAGATATTTTTATCGTCGATTTCTACTGCCATGCACATAAACTGATTATTGAGGTAGATGGAGGTATTCATCGATCGCAAATTGATTATGATGAAGGACGGACGGGCGAACTAGAAAAATTTGGACTTACAGTAATCCGTTTTACGAACGAAGAGGTGACCAATGATATCGAATCAGTCGTAGAAAAGATCAAACAAGTTATGAGCTTATAGTATCCGTATCTACCCCTGCCGCCTAAAAAAGGGGAGATTGGGACAGTAGAATACGGAGATGAGGCGGCAATTGGCGCAAGCAGTTCCCCTTCAGGGGCTAGGGGTGGAGAATATCGAAAGGCAGGAGAAGCTGGGTTCGGGGTGGAGGATGCTTGGGATTTATCCTAAAGCATATACCCCCATCCCCTAAAGGAGAGAACGGGACAGCAGAATTCAGAGAGAAGGCGGCAATTAGTGCAAGCAAGTTCCCCTTCAGTGGTTAGTGGGCGGGCTGCAAGGTGAAAAAAACTAGGCAGAAGAGATTGCGCTTCGGGGTAGTCTTGATTGATAAAGCCAGGTATTTGGCAGAAATATAAAAACATAACCTATGACATTGATAAATACATTTCAATAATATCTAATTAAAAAATACTGTACTATGAAACACGTAATCTGTAATGACAAAAAAACTTTTTTGAGAAAGCGGCTTGCAAGCCTTATTTGCCTCTGTTGTTTGTTCTTGTTGCCTTTCTCCACAAAAGCGCAAGAACCCAAAGCTGTTGTCGAGAACCCACTTTTCAGTGTGGCGGCTCAGGACAATGTAATCATCGAAAAAATAGTTATCACTGACGCAGCCACCAAGCTCTACATGTATGTCTGGCATAGCCCCAAGTTTTGGGTCAGATTCGCCTCGGATACGTATATCCGGGTGAATGGGAAGAAATATCTGGTTACATCGGCGGAAGGCATTGAACTGGACAAGGAAACTTACTCCGATGAGACAAACAAAACTTCCTTTGTGCTGAACTTTCCTCCTATCGACCCGAAGGCAAAGAGTCTCGACTTCATCGAGAGCGACTGCGAGAACTGCTTCAAGATATGGGGAGTGGAGTTGCAGCCAAAAGCAGCTCGTGTCCGTCAACAAGTTCCGCAAGATATTCGGGTGCTTGCCGATATTCGGGACGACGGCAAGCCTTTGGAAATTCCGGCTTTCAAGTCGGGAAAAGTCCTGCTGAAAGGTATATTCTCCGGATATCAGCCGGAAATGAATTATGAAATACAGGTCTATGTGGACAATCCCGTGACAGGAATCCAGGAAGAATATAAAACCCAAATACGCGACAACGGGGCATTTGAGTTAAACGTGCCACTGGTTCAGTCTTTTCAGCAGGTGTCGCTCCGTCTCCCATCGTTTAATAAATATATTCTCTTGTCACCTGGCAAGGAATCATCCGTGTATTTCGACTTGCGGCAGAAAAGCTGTCAGGAAATCAAGAACGATGCTATCCGTTGCCAGCCATCGCGCTACATCTTTTTTGGTGGAGCCAATTCCGAAATCAACAACCAACTGTTTGATGACAAAGTTCAACAATGCATGGAAGGCATCCGGATTGATGATAAGGCTATGGCGGACATAAACGGCATGAGCGCACAACAATATAAGTCTTACGTACTCGAACAGCTTCAAAAAAGTATCGACCGTGTTTCGGCATTGGGGCTTACCAAGAAAGCGGGGGAGTTTGCAAAAATCATCTTGCGCAACGAAGCCGCATACCTCTTGATGTTTGCCAACAGCTATCTGGAAAGTGCTTTTAGACAGTTCCACCACCTCAAATGGGAAGACAAATTGACCGGATATGACAAACCTGTATTGGACAACACATATTATTCATTCATCAAGGATCTCGGAATAAACGATCCCCGATCTCTTTATAGCAACATGTACGGGAACAATGTGAACTCGGTCAAATACATTGGTTCGAAAATGTCCAAAGGAGAAGATTTCCAAAAGAACTTCTACGAAAAGCTAATTGCTTCCGGTGGGTTGTCGCCCGAAGACAAGGAGGTGGCCGAATATCAGCTTAGAAATGTCAAGGGTGACTGGAGTCCCGAAAAACTTAGGATCGCAAAGATGAAGAACGGGCGATTGGCGAAAGTAGTCATGGACTCTCTCAAATTGGATCCACAAAACCAAGCCCGTGCCGAAAACCTGCTCAGGATATGCGCCGACACAACCACTTCCGCTAAAATAATGCGTGAAACACTCAATGAATTCGTCCAAGGATTGCTGGAGGGAGGTGAGTGTACGCTCGATGAGTTGAACCTGCTGGGTGCGCAGGCAAACAAAGGCACGACCGACAACGAAAAGCCTGAGATAAACGAGGAACGGCTCACGGCCTTCAATAAAAAATACGAGGATGCCATGTCTCAGGCAGATCAAAAATACAGGGCAGATCAACGTTTGGCTTATATCAGTGGAATAACCGGCACTTCCGAAGGAATCTTGTTTGACCTGATGACCACCCAACTATTGAGCCATAAGTTAGAAGAATATACATTGATCGGCAAGGAAGACATGGAAACGATTTCCAAACTGAAAGATCCGTTTTATGCCGTTTACCTCAAAGAGAAAAATGAAGAATTGCTTGCTCAGATTGAGGCAAATAAAAGCAAGTCAGGCTACGCCATCCACGAAGTGCCGGCAACCAGCGGCGGGGAGCAAGTGTTCGACGAGATGGCCAAGTCGTTTGCCGGAAAAGTGGTTCTTGTCGATTTTTGGAACACCTGGTGCGGGCCTTGCCGTTCGGCCATGAAACAGATGGAGCCGGCCAAACAAGCACTGAAAGAGAAAGGCGTGGTTTTCGTATATTTTGCCAACCAGACATCCCCCTTAGGCACCTGGCACAACATGATTGCGGATATCCCCGGAGAGCATTACCGCTTGAGTGGGCTCCAATTTGAAGTCTTGGTAAAGAAATTCAACATATCCGGCATCCCATCCTACCTGATCCTGAACAAAGAAGGAAAACAGGTTTATTTCAAAACCGGTTTTGAAGGCAAAGAGAAAATGGTTGGGATGCTGCAAAACGAATTGAACAAATAGCAACAGCCTACATGCGTTAGTAGCTCCGGATTACTAACGTTAGTAACGACATACTACATGCGTTAGTAACGACTCGCTACTAACGTATGTGGGATAGACGAGATAAAAAATGCTTGCAGGCAAGAGTCTGCGGGCCTATATTCACTAATTTATTCATCTTAAAAACAACTTGACATGAAGTACAAATTGACAGAGCGGGCCAACCCGCAGGACAGGACAAAGAAAAAACTGTATGCCGCACCGGTGTACGATGGCAAAATCAGCAAGCCGGAGCTGGCTGCCGAGATCGTGAACGTGTCGTCGCTTTCGCGGGGCGATGTGTCGAACGTGATTGAGAATATCATCGACATTATCCCGAAGTATTTGCTGATGGGCAAGAGTATTAACCTTGGCGAATTGGGCACGTTAAGGGTGTCATTCACGAGCGAAGGGGTGGAGAACGCATCCGATTTCAACGTGGGCAAAATTTCAGGTGTCCGGGTATTGTTCACCCCGAGCACGAAGCTGCGCGAACAATTGGAGAAAATCACATTCGAGAAGTCGGAGTGATAGATGGATTGAACAAGTGGCCAGGTGGGTGTTGCCACCTGACCACTTGTAAATTGTTCGTTATATGAGGATGACATGGAAATAGAGTGCAAGAAGATTCAGGATGGGATAAAGGGAATTGGAAATATTCTCCTTCTCCTCCCTTTGCTTGCCGTGCTGTGCACTGCCCTCATAGTCAATGACGATCTCGCCAACCCCACTGTTTCCGGCAAATACGTTTGGTTTGGAATCGCATTGCCGGTGTGCATGTTGTCGGGTTTGCTTGCCCTGCTGTTAAAGCGGAAAGCTGTTCGGTTGTCGCCAGTCGATTGGTTGCTGACGGCATTCTGCTTCTGGGGCATCGGACGCACATTTTTTCTGACGGGAGAATTCAGCTTGCGCCTGTCGCTTTTTTTTATGGTATGGGCATTTTACGTAGTCTGTCGCTTGATGTTTGCCCAAGTTGTTTATTATCAAAAAATTGTACAGATTTTCCTTGTTGCTGTCGGCCTGTTTGAGGCCCTTTGGGGGACAGGTCAACTTCATGGCTATTTTCCGTCGCAGCATTCGCTGTTTCCTACCACCGGGTCTTTCTATAATTCGGGTCCCTACGGCGGCCTTCTTTCCGTCACGCTGCCCATAGCGGTTTATTACGTGCTGAATGACTTTCAAATATTCAATCGCAGATTTGAGTGGAAACATTTGCTTCGTTACATCGGATGGGGAATCTGCGCGATCACCTTGCTCATTATTGTAACGATTTTGCCGTCCACCCTGAGCCGGGGGGCATGGATAGCCTCGCTCTGCGGTTCGGGATGGGTGGTGTTCTGTCATCTTTTGCCGAAAATGAAGAATAAACCGGGCAATGCAATACAGAAGGACAGAAAGAGAACAGGATTGATTTTCGCACTTTTGGTTATCGCATTTGTTGCTTTTGTCAGCGGCGTGTACCACCTCAAAAAGGATTCTGCCGATGGGCGCCTGTTGATGTGGAAAGTTGCATCCGGCATAATAAAAGAACATCCTCAGGGAATAGGCATTGGAAGATTTCCCTATTATTACGGGGAATACCAAGTTCGGTATTTTTACGACAACAAAGCTGTTCATTCTCACGAAGAGCTGGTGGCCGGAAGCCCGGAATATGCTTTCAACGAATATGTGCAAATCGGGGTTGAACACGGGATCATTCCTTTGATTGTATTTCTTTCTTTGTCAGTCTATGCTGTTTATGTGGGATTCAAGAACCGGGAACATGGGCCATCGGGAGCATTGGTTTCCCTGCTTTGTTTCGCATTCTTTTCCTATCCGTTCAGCCTGTTGCCGTTTCCGATTGTTTATGCTGTTCTGCTTGCTCTTTGTGTAAATAGCAATAAAGCTTCTTCCGCTACAGCTCCGAAACAGGCAATAATACCGACCGGTTTTCTGCTTGCGCTTTTTGTATCTGTTTTGTTACTTATTCACCAACGTTACCCCATTTATGAAGCCTATAGGGAATGGAAAATCGCAAAAATGTTGAATAACAGTGCAATTGACGATAAGCAAGCGTTAAATTATAAAAATAATTTCATGCTTTTAAAGCATGAAAGTTCTTTCCTGTTCGAGTATGCACAATGCTTGAACAGGTTGGGACGATACCAAGAGAGTAACCGAATTCTGACAGAAATGAAAAACATAAACTGCGACCCTATGATAGACAATGTAATGGGGCGAAACTTCCAGTCAATGAAGCAATACGGACAGGCCGAAGCCTGTTTCCGACGTTCGTGCCTGATGGTTCCTAGCCGCCTATATCCGCACTACCTGCTGATAAAACTATATAAAGAACACAGAGATACCGTGAAAATGAAGAAGACAATCATCACCCTGTTAGAGAAGGAGCCAAAGGTTAATTCACCGGCAATAAAGCAAATGAAGGAGGAAGCGGCGGAATTTAACCGCCGCCTTACCCCACGATGCTCTACCGCTCAAGCTCTACCATCCTTCAAGGGGAGAATGGAGACAGCGAAATGAGGAAGACTAACTGGCGCAAGCAAGTCCCCCTTTAGGAGTGGAGGGGCTGAGCGGAAGGATACAAACACTTGAATTGAAAATGAAACAATATAATAACATCACATGAAAAATTACGTAATAATCGCAATTGCCGTGCTGCTGATGTCGGCATCTTGTGCGAAAGAGAAAACCGGAGATTCGGGAAAGAAGTCCTTCCGTGAGATACAAGACGAAAAACCCGTTTATGTCAAGGCCTTGAAAATGGAAGAGACAGATTTCAACTATGATTTGTTGTCTAACGGAACTGTCAGTGCCATGCGCAAAGCTGACTTGAAGTTCGAAACGGACGGAGTGGTGAGTAAAATCTATGTAAAGAACGGGACGTTCGTGAAGCAGGGGCAACTGATTGCTGAACTCGATAGGTTCAAACTGGAACACAGCATGATAGAAGCCGCTGGGGCAAGAGAGAAGGCTTATCTGGAATTGCAGGACGTGCTTATCAGCCAGGGATATTCGCTGAAAGATTCAGCCAATGTCCCGCCCAACGTGATGAAAATAGCCAAAATCAGAAGCGGGTACATGGAGGGTGCCAACAATTTACGCATAGCGCGTCACAATCTGGAGAAAGGAAGCCTGCGCGCACCCTTTAGCGGAGCAATCGCCAACCTCAACACAAAGGTATATAACAACGCAGGCAGTGAAACTTTCTGCACGGTGGTTGACAACCGCACGCCGGAAGTGGTTTTCAAGATCTTGGAAAGTGAGATTTCATTGATCCGTCTCAACGACAAGGTGCAGGTGTCGCCTTTTTCCTCGCCCGAACGCAAAGTGCAGGGACAAGTCTCGGAAATAAACCCGGTGATAGACGCCAACGGGATGGTGCAGGTCAAAGCCACGGTTTCCAATCCCAATAACACTTTCTACGACGGAATGAACGTGCAGGTGAAACTGCAACGGCTGCTGGGAAAGCGCATCGTGGTTCCCAAATCGGCTCTTTTGTTGCGTACCAATCGTAAAGTGATTTTCACCCTGAAACACGGCAAGGCAATATGGAACTATGTGGAAACGGCACAGGAGAATTCCGACAGCTATGTGGTGACGGACGGTATTCATGCCGGGGACAGTGTCATTTGTGACGGCAATCTGAATCTGGCCCACGAGAGTCCGGTAATAGTAAATAAATGACAGCCGACATCAACTTAAGATATATCCCTTATGACCAAATATCTCATCCAACATCCCGTCTCCGTCTTCATGGCGTTTATCGCCCTGTTTATTTTGGGCATCGTGACCTACATGAGCATCCCCGTTTCACTTCTGCCGGATATTCCCATCCCGCAGATAACCGTACAGATTTCCTCGGACAACACCTCGGCCCGGGAACTGGAAAACACGGCCGTGACACCCGTGCGCAACCAGCTGATGCAGGTGTCTAAGTTGCGGGATATCCGTTCCGAAACACGCGACGGCAATGCTGTTATCCATTTGGATTTTGAATATGGGGCGAATATCGATCTGGCATTCATCGAGGTGAATGAAAAAATTGATGCCGCCATGAATTACTTTCCCAAGGAGATGGAACGTCCCCGGGTGGTGAAAGCCAGTGCGACCGATATTCCCGTGTTCAATGTGTACCTCACATTGCGCTCCGACAATCCCTATTCGGAAACGGACATGGACAAGTTTATCGGATTGAGCGATTTTTCCGAGATGGTTGTCAGCCGCCGCTTCGAGCAATTGCCCGAAGCGGCAATGGTGGACATGTCGGGGAAAATAAGCAAACAGGTGGTTATCTTGCCCAATCCGGCATTTCTTGAAATAAGCGGCATCACCCAGGACGACATAGAGAACACCCTGAAGAACAACAACACCGATCCCGGCAGCATGACCGTCCGAGATGGTTATTACGAATATGTCATTCGCTTCTCGTCCACATTGAAAACGGTGGAAGATATCGAAAACATTTACATCCGGAAAAACGGGCGCATCTACCGCCTCAAAGACATGGCTACCGTAAGGTTGGTGCCACAATCCAACAAAGGGATGGTGCTCTACAACGGCAAAAGAGCAGTCGTATTGTCTGTCATCAAACAGTCGCAAGAGAGCATGAACAAGATGCAGAAAGCATTGGGTGGAGTGATTGACCAGTTTCGAAAAGATTTTCCGGACGTGGAGTTCAACGTGTCGCAAAGTCAGACCGAGCTGCTCGACTACACGATTGGCAACCTCACGCAGAACCTGGTTCTGGCTTTTATCTTTGTTTTCCTTGTCTCTGTGTTTTTCTTGAAGGATGGCCGCTCGTCGCTGATTATTGGTATCAGCCTGTTCGTTTCACTGGTTATCAGCCTGCTGTTTTTCTACCTGTTCAAAATATCCATGAACGTTGTTTCCCTCACCGGACTGATTCTGGCATCAGGCATGATGATAGACAGTTCCATCATCGTCACCGACAACATCGGGCAGTACCACCGCAAAGGGTTTGGTCTGGATGAGGCAGGTGTCAAGGGGACAAACGAACTGGTTGCCCCTATGCTGAGTTCGGTGTTGACGACGATTTCCGTTTTTGTACCCCTTATTTTCCTGAGCGGAATAGCCGGCGCCATCTTCTTCGACCAAGCTTTTTCGGTCACGGTAGGCCTGCTCGTTTCCTACATCACCGGAATCACTTTTATGCCGGTACTCTATAAAGTGATCTATTCCGTGAAAATTGGTCGGAAACATAAAAAGAAATTCCACAAAGAATCGTTGCCACAAGAACCAAAAACATTGCTTATCGAAAAAGCCTATGACAAGGGAATAGAATGGATCTTTTCACACAAGGCATTTGTTGCTGTGGTGATGCTGCTAGTTTTTCCGCTCTGCGCCTACCTGTTTTTCATCATAAAAAAAGAGAAGATGCCCGACATCAAGCAGAACGAGGTGACGGTGAAAGTGGACTGGAATGAAAACATCCATCTGGATGAGAACAACGCCCGGTGTGTCGCGTTGTTGGGGAAGACGAGAAAATTTTACAAGGAAGCTGCCGTGCTTGTGGGTGAACAGCAATTCATGCTCAACAGGGAAAGTCTTAAGGCGGCAACCGAAGCCGAGTTTTATATGAAAACGGCTAATGCGGAAAACATATCCATATTGAAACGGCAAGTGGAATCTTATCTCCACCGGAAATACCCCGGTGCCAATGTTTCATTTGCTCCCGCAGGAACCATTTTTGAAAAAATATTTTCGACAGGTGAAGCCGATCTGGTCGTGGAATATTATCCGCTGGACAAAACAAAAGAGATTGGGTACAAAGCGGTTTCTGAAATCAGCTCGGAACTTCTGCTTGTTACCGGAAGGAAACCCACTACCTCTTCTTTCCAAAGTCAGCTGGACTTGCATATCGACCGGGAAAAGCTCCTGCTCTACAACGTACCGTACGAGCTTGTGTCCAAAGCACTGCGCACGGCCTTCCGGGAAAACAAATTTGCCACTTTGCGCTCACAACAGGAATACTTGCCCATATTGCTCGCCGGAGAGAAGAAAGGCGATGCGCGGAAAATACTAGAAGAAACACTGGTCGAAGTATCGGCCGACAAGGATAAACGTAAAAACAAACTGCCGCTGTCAACTTTTATCAGCCTGTCCGAATCGGAAGGCCTGAAAACCATCGTTTCGGGAAAGGCCGGGGAATACATCCCGTTCTATTACCACGATGACGGAAATGTGGAAAAAACCATCGGACAAATTCGCAAGGCAACACAGGGCAACGGAGACTGGGAGGTTGATTTTTCCGGTTCCTTCTTTTCCAACCGGAAAATGATCGGCGAAATGCTGGTCATCCTGTGCGTGTCCATCCTGCTGATGTATTTCATCCTTGCCGCCCAGTTCGAGGATTTCAAGCAGCCGTTGCTTGTGCTTCTGGAGCTGCCCATCGACATAGCTGCGGCATTGGCATTACTAATGCTTTTGGGGCATACGCTCAACCTTATGTCGGCCATCGGCATCGTGGTCACCTGCGGAATCATGATTAATGATTCCATCCTGAAAGTGGATATAATCAACCAGTTGCGTCGGGAAGGAATGGATTTGATGGGTGCCATACATACGGCCGGAAGGCGAAGGCTAAAAGCCATACTGATGACGAGCCTTACCTCGGTTGTCTGCATGGCTCCGCTGATGTTCAGTAGCGACCTGGGTTCGGAATTGGAGAAGCCGCTGGCCATCGCCACTATCGGGGGAATGATTATAGGTACGCCGGTTAGTTTGTTCGTGGTACCGCTGGCCTATTGGTGGATATATCGGAAAGAAGATAAAATAAGCCTCTAAAGCCCTTTTAGGGGTTTGCGTTAGGTATTTATGATTGCAGCAGAACCAACTGCTACCATAATGACAAAACTTAAAAACAACAACAACAAAATGATACATTCCATGAAAATTTGGTGCGGACTGTTTCCCTCCCTCCTGCTTTTTTTTCACACAACATTGCCTGCACAAACAATGAAACTGAATCTGGAACGAAGCATCGAAATAGCTTCCGACAGCTCCCTTCAGGCATATATCAACAAGAACCGTTATATGTCGAGCTATTGGGAATATAAATCCTACAAAGCGGCACGCCTGCCTTCCGTCACACTTACCATGACCCCCTTGGAATACAACCGGGACTTTGTTCAGCGGTACAATTCGGAATTGAATGTGGACGAGTATAAGCCCTTAGAATCATTGTACTCCTACGGCAATTTGTCCGTCAGCCAGAATTTTGACCCGACGGGGGGCACATTCTATGTCAATTCTTCGCTAAGCCGTTATCAAAGTTACGGAGCCTATTCCTATACCCAATTTAATGCTGTGCCTGTCCAGGTGGGTTATTCACAATCCCTTTTCGGATTCAATTCGTTCAAATGGCAGAAAAAAATCGAGCCGTTGAAGCTCGACAAAGCGCAGAAGCAGTTCCTCTATTCCCGGGAACAGATTTCGGAAACGGTTATCGGTTATTTTTTCGCCATGGTTTCGGCAAAACTGGAATACGATATGGCTCGGGAAACGGTCAGTTCGTCCGACACACTTTACCGCCTCGGACAAAAGAGGCAGGAAATAGCAAGCATTTCCCAATCCGACTTGCTGACGCTGAAACTTGAGGCCGTGAATGCCGTCAATTCCCTGAGAAACGCCGAAACGAGCTATCAAAAAGCAGAATTCAGTCTAATTCAATACCTGAACCTATCAAACGGCACTGCTTTGGAATTGGAAATGCCTCAGCTCCCCGGAACAATACTTATATCGGTGGATGAAGCTTTAGAACATGCCCGTGAGAACAATCCCGACTATTTGGACTACAAGCGCCAACTTCTGGAGTCGCAAAGAGACCTTGAGCAAACAAAGAAATCTTCCAATTTCAGTGCCACACTTTCCCTGAGCATCGGGTATAACCAGGTGGCGGACAGATTTTCCGATTCATACAAATCTCCGTTACAACAAGAAATTGCGTCTTTCAGCGTATCAATTCCTTTGTTGGATTGGGGTGTCAGAAAAGGGAAAGTAAACATGGCTGTGAACAATCTGAATGTAACCCGGCTCTCTGTCAAACAGGAAGAACAAAAACTGGAACAGGACGTGATCATGACAGTCAAAGATTTTAACATTCAGCAGTCTTTGGTTACATCGTCCAAAGAGGCTGTGGAACTGGCCACCCTGGCATTTCGTACTACCCGGGAACGTTTCATTATCGGGAAGGCCGACCTGAACAGCCTGACCCTTGCCCTCAACCGGCAAAACACAGCACAACGCAATTATGTCAGCAGCCTGCAAAGCTACTGGCTCAGCTATTACAAACTTCGAAGATTGACATTGTTCGATTTCCTCCAAGGAAAACACCTTTTGGTAGATTTCGGCTCCCTGGCGAAATATAAAAACAATTAAGCAGTTTGACATGAATAAAAGTCCGTCTTCCTTTTCCGTCATTTTAGCTTTCCTTTGCCTGACTTTGCTCGGGTTCTTTTTCATCCCGAAGCTCTCGTTCAAGTTAAACCCCTCGCGTAAGCAACCCGTTGTGAACATACGGTTCAGCATGTCGGGACAATCGCCCCGCATCGTTGAAATGGAAGTCACCTCGAAACTGGAAGCGATGCTCAACCGGGTGCGTGGAATCGAATCGCTCCAGTCCTATTCCCGCCAAAATGGAGGCGGAATCACCATAAAACTGTCTGAACATGTGGATGCGGAGATGACCCGCTTTGAAATGTCAACCATCGTGCGTCAGGCCTGGCAATCCATGCCCGAAGGAGTGAGCTATCCCTCCATCGAAATGTCCGGGGTATCCGATGAAGCCGGCCGGCCTTTCCTGCAATATACAATTAATGCGCCGTATTCACCTGTCGAGATTCAGGAATACGCCAATGACAATATCCGCAACAAGATTGCGGTTTTGAAAGGCGTCAACAGCGTAGATGTGTATGGGGCGGGAAAAAACATTTACAGGCTCGAATATGATTACCGCAACCTGCAGTCCTTTGGCATAAAGCTTGACGACATTCGTAAAGCCATCAATACTTATCTGGAAGAAGAGTCCCTCGGATTGGCTGATTACATAGATGGAAAGGCAAGGAAACTTATCCGCATCAGACTGAGGCCAGTAAATGGAGAAAAGGATTTTGAACCAGCTAGAATACAAGTGGTTAACAAAGACGGCAGAATCGTTCATTTAGACCAATTGGTCAAATGCAGCCTGGAGGAAGAGGAAAGTTCAAGTTTCTACCGCATCAACGGCATGAACTCGGTTTTCCTTTCCGTCACGGCAGACGAAGGGAGCAACAGGCTGACCCTTGGCAAAAATATTGAACAACTGTTGACCGGCATTCAAGCATCGCTGCCACGCGGATATGAACTTCACAAATCATACGACGAGAGCGAGTATCTCAACAAGGAATTGAACAGGATATACCTGCGCTCGGGGCTGACAGTGCTCACCCTTCTGCTGTTCGTCTTCGCTGCATACCGCAATCTCAAGCACTCGCTGGTGATTCTTCTTTCTTTGGTTTGCAACCTTGCCATAGCCGCCATTATTTACTATATCTTAGGCATAGAAATCCATGTGTTTTCACTGGCCGGGCTAACCATATCCGTGACCTTGGTCATAGACAATTTCATCATCATGTCCGACCAGATTGTCCGAAGGGGGAACAAAAAAGTCTTCATGGCTATTCTGGCTGCCACCCTCACCACCATCGGAGCGTTGAGTATTATATTTTTTCTGGACGACCAGCTGCGACTCAACCTGTTGGACTTTGCGTTGGTGGTAGTGCTGAATCTGGTCATGTCGCTTGTTACGGCACTGCTTTTTGTGCCAGCCCTGATAGAGAAGCTGCGTATCGAAAAACGTACCCGCACAAGTGTTAAGTCAAAAGCACGGAGGAAAAGAATGCTGGTGCGTTTCAACCGGGCATATGGGCGGGTAATCCTATTCTGCCAAGGTAAACAAGCGCGAAGGTGCATCACCTGCCTGCTTATACTTGCATTCGGCATTCCGGTATTTCTCCTTCCTGAGAAATTGGGTGGGGAGAAGCCATTTCCGCAAGAACAAGTTGAAGGGAAGGATAATAAATGGGTGAATGCGTACAACAAAACCTTGGGCGGCCAATTCTATAAGGAACACATAAAGCCGCTAACGGACATTGCTCTCGGAGGCACAATGCGACTGTTTGCCCAAAAGGTAAAAAACGGGTCTTACTCGTCCGGCGAACGGAGCGAGACGATGCTTTATGCCGCAGCTTCCCTCCCGAACGGATCCACAAAAGAACAGATGGATGCGCTGATAAAGAAAATGGAACAATACATTGCGCAATACGGTGAAATAAAACAGTTCGAGACATCCATCGAGAGCGGGCAGCGCGCCAGCATACGGATATCTTTTAAAGATGAATACCAACGCGGACAGTTTCCCTACATGCTTTATTCAAAATTAATTTCCAAGGCATTGGAACTGAGCGGAGGAAGCTGGTCTGTTTATGGAGTCGGAGACGGGTTCAACAACGACGTGAAGGAACAGGCTGGCTCGTCGAGGATAAAACTGCTGGGATACAACTACGACGAATTGAACAAGCTGGCTGAACAAATAAGGGATTCGCTGTTGCAACACCGCCGTATTAAGGAGGTAACCATCGGTTCGGAATTCAGCTGGTACAAAAACGACTATTCGGAATTTGTGCTGGATATCGACAGGAAGAAACTATCGGAAGCCAACCTTTTCCCATCTGATTTATATGCCGCATTGATTCCGGTTTTTCAACGGAGCGTATCCACCGGAACATGGAATGCCACGGGAAAATCCATTCTTATCAACCTGTATTCGAAACAGGCGAACGAACTGGATATCTGGAATATGGAACATTATCCGGGACAATCGGGAGAAACAGATCTGCGCTTAACCGAATTCGCGCGGATAGAAAAATCGCAAGCCCCACCGGAAATTTCAAAGGAAAACCAGCAATACCGGTTGTGTCTTCAATACGAATATATTGGAAGCTACACGCAAGCGGAGAAGGTCATGAACCGCTATATCGACAAGTTTAATTCATCAGCTCCTTTGGGATATAAAGCAGAAAGTGAATCTTACAAACCTTGGTGGGAAAGCGGCAAGACGAGCCAGTACCGGCTGTTGCTCCTGATCTTTGCAATTATTTTTTTCACGGCGGCCATCCTGTTCAATTCAGCGAAGCGGCCGCTGATTATCTTGTCTATCGTCCCTGTCTCTTACATTGGAGTTTTCCTGACCTTTTACCTTTTCAATATCAATTTCGACCAGGGCGGTTTTGCCGCGTTTATCTTGCTTACGGGTCTGTCCATCAATGCCAACATCTACATGCTGGACGAATATTACCGTATCCTTAAAGAACGCCCGAATATCGCTCCTTTGAATGCTTACCTGAAGGCATGGAACGCCAAGATACGTCCCATATCATTGACTATATTATCCACCATCGTCGGATTCATCCCGTTCATGGCGGGAAGCCTGAAGGAAGCCTTCTGGTTTCCGTTGGCGGCCGGGACATCGGGAGGGCTTCTTGTTTCGTTTCTCGCTTTGTTTTTCTTGATACCCGTATTTATATCATATGGAAAAATAAAATGAACTCGGTCCAAGCATTCGGCATATTGCTATTTTTTGTCAAAATTTCTGCATCGGACTCATGTTATAAGCTAACAGCCACAAATTTATTAATTTGTGTCAAAACCTATGCGTTATTTCTCGAATGGTGTCACGTGAAAGCAATTCGGGTTGGCTATCTTTATAAAATACCATGTTGAAGTTTACACGTAAATCCACTATCCAACGATGAAAACGATGCTCATATTTTCGACTTGCATTTTGGTTTTAACACATACGGATTCTATTCGATCCCCAAACAATTATTTCCCCGACAGGACGAAAATCTCAGAATGGTTTTTGAACGCCAAAAGCTGACGTTGGAAGACCTTGGCAAATAATTCGTGATCACCGATTTTCCAGTCAACTGATATTCAGAAAACAATTGATCAAGCTTTCTGACAAAGCAGAAAAGAGAATTCTCTCTGAAGGAAACTTCAAGAATTTGAAAATTAATACGAATGGCGGAAATTTAGGCGAAAGTTCCACCAACGGACTAATTTGCAAAAATGCAAGCATCCATATAGTTCCCTTAAAATAAGCTGATGCCATTTTTCATATCACTCCATCTTATTCTCTGTCTAATGCGCAGATATTAAAAGGGAAATATTCCAAAACAGCAGCCGTGGCCAGTCCGTCCACCATGCCTGTTGCTACTTGGGTCGAGCTTTGGTTAAACTAAAACGATGCCGGATGGATTGTATTTCACTTAAATCCAGTATTTGACTTGCCCGTTGTTTGCGAAAAACAAGCAGCATATCTTCATTGATGTTCAAATTTTATATATCTTTGCATATTAAATTTCAATCTAAAATGAGTTCAAAACGGATTTTATACATCACACAAGAAATATTTCCTTATTTACCTGAATCTAACATCTCAACCATAAGTAGGCATCTCCCGCAAGCTATCCAAGAAAAGGGGAGGGAGATACGCACATTCATGCCAAGATTTGGTAACATCAATGAAAGAAGAAACCAGCTTCATGAAGTAATTCGCCTATCGGGAATGAATCTTATCATCAACGATACAGATCACCCGTTGATTATCAAGGTTGCCTCTATCCAGGCAGCCCGCATGCAGATTTATTTCATTGATAACGATGATTTTTTCAGCAGGAAATTCACCACCGAAGATGAAAGTGGAGAAGAATTTGCGGACAATGATGAGCGAAGCATTTTCTATGTTCGGGGTGTGATGGAGACAATCAAAAAGCTCCGTTGGATTCCCGATATCATCCATTGCCATGGATGGATGACGGCGTTGACACCGCTGTTTATCAAAAGAGCCTATGCAGATGATCCATGTTTTAAAGATTCTAAAATCGTTTATTCCCTCTACGACGACCAGATGAAAAAACCTTTCGGTCCTGATTTTGTCAATAAAGTATTGTTGGATGGCATTGAAAAGGAGGATGTGAAAGACCTTCAGGGTGAAACCGATTTTGCACAGCTAACAAACTTTGCATTGAAATATTCCGATGGAATCATCCAGTCAAGCGAAAATGTGGATCCCCAAATATTGAAATCAGCCCAAGAAAGTGGAATTCCGTTCCTTCCTTTCAATGCCGACTTTAATTCTTGGACAGACGAAGTGAATTCATTTTACGAGAAATTTTAATTTCAGCAAGCATACATTTTCACCAGAGATTGCTCAGCCCGCTTCACCTAACTATCGGAAGCGGACTGAGCAATTTTTTTGTGGGGGGGATTGAATCCGTTTGTAGTATTGGTATCAATCTCTTTTTTTGATTGCGGCAGACTGATCTAATATGATTCCCATTTTCAAATAACGCCAAAAATGCCTATTTTTGAGCTTTTGAAATCTCCGAAAAAGGATCACTGCTTTAATGAATGAATTTTTATCAGAAATATGGCACGCACGTTTGAATTTCAAATGAAAGTACGCGATTACGAATGCGACTCGCAAGGGGTGGTCAACAACGCCAATTATCTCCATTATTTCGAAGCCGTGCGCCACGAGATGATGGAACATTGTGGCCTGCGCTTGCGCGACCTGACAGAGCAAAACATTCTCCCGGTGGTTAGGAACGCGAATATTTCGTACAAACATTCGCTCCGCGGATCGGACGAATTTGTTTGCCGGGTGAGAGTGGAGCGGCAAATGCTGCGCTATATTTTCCATCAGGACATTTTTCGCTCGTCTGACAACATCTTGTGCGCAAAAGCTTCCATCGAGGTGGTATGCCTCACCAACGGCCGAGTTTCGAAGCCTGAAGTTTTCGACCAGGCTTTTGCCGATTACATTACTTGGAAATAACAATTATGAGTTCTAGAATAACATTTTATGTCGTGCGTCACGGACGTACGCTGATGAATACGCTCGACAGGGTGCAAGGATGGTGCGATTCGCCACTGACACCCGAAGGGCAGCAAGTAGCGAAATATGTGGGCTTGGGGATGAAAGAAATACCCTTTCGCTCGGCCTATTGCAGCACGTTGAGGCGAACCCGCCAAACAGTGGACATCATCTTGACTGCAAAAGGACAGGAAGATATTCAACCGATCGAAATAGATGGATTCCGCGAAGCTGGATTTGGAAGTTTTGAGTCTGGGAAAAATCTAAGAATGTGGGAAAGTGCCGCCTTTTTCCTGCATTACAAGTCGGCGGAAGCGATGTACAACGATTTGCTTGCCGGTAAAGTCACTTTCCGTGCCATTCTCAATGCCGTCAAGGAGCTTGACCAATTCGATATGGCCGAGAGCTACGAGCAGGTGGAACAACGTACTCAAGCGAGCTTGCGAGCCATCGCCGAGGAAGAAGCCGCCAAAGGGGATGCAAATATCCTCGTCATTGCCCACGGAATGAGCATTGTGGCGATGTTACTGAGCCTCGGAGGCGACAAACTCTTGAAAGGGCATTTGGAGAACGCTGCCGTTTGCAAAATGGTGTACGAAAGCGGAACATTCACGGTGGAATCGATGAACGACCTAAGCTATGCGGAAAGGGGTAAACAGGCAAGCTGATCAACCTAAAATGAACCTCTTACACAAAATTATATGAACGAACATTCCCGACTGATTTACCGCATTGCCCTGACCAAGATACCCGGGGTGGGCGACATCATTGCCAGAAACCTCTTGCGGGGTTTGGGCGATGAAGAGGTTATTTTCACTGAAAGCAAAAAAGCTTTGCTTGCGGCAGGCATTTCCGCACGGATCATTGAGGAAATCAAGCGTCCGGCATTGCTGGAAGAGGCTCAACTGGAAGCCGAATTTGTAGAAAAGAACCGCATAATGCCCGTATTCATTTCTGATAAGGAATATCCCTCCCGCCTGATTGATTGCGTGGATGCGCCTGTTTTGCTCTATTACAAGGGAAATGCAGATTTGAACTCAAAGAAAATCGTCAGTATCGTGGGCACACGCAAGGCGACAAGCTATGCCACCGATTTCTGCGAAACATTCCTACGGGAACTTTCTTCTTTATTTCCTGATATAGTAATCGCAAGTGGATTGGCTTATGGCATCGATATTCACGCTCATCGTACTTCGCTGAAATCAGGGTTAAAAACGGTTGGGGTTTTAGCGCATGGACTAGACCGGATTTATCCTTCGGTGCATCAACGAACAGCCCTCGAAATGACAGAACAAGGCGGTTTACTTACGGAATTTCCAAGTGGAACAAATGCAGACAAGCACAATTTTGTTCGCCGCAACCGCATTGTGGCAGGAATGGCAGATGCCGTTATCGTATTGGAATCGGGAGAAAAAGGCGGTTCGCTTATCACCGCTGAAATCGCCTGCTCCTACTACAAAGACGTGTTTGCCTTGCCTGGAAGGACTATCGACATACAATCTGCCGGATGCAATAATTTGATTGTTAACAACAAAGCGGTACTCCTTCAATCAGCGGAGTCTTTTGTCCGTCAAATGGGCTGGGGGAATGCTTCTTCCAAAATATCATCTGCCCAGCCCCGGCAGCGGGAGCTTTTGCTCGACCTCACAAACGAGGAGCGGGCAATTTACGACGCTCTATGCACGGAAGAAATGCAGGTGAACCTGCTCGCCGTGAAGGCAAATATTCCCCTTTCGAAGCTGTTCTACATCTTGTTGGATATGGAAATGAGGGGAATTATCAAACCCTTGCCTGGAGGCGTTTATCGGGTGGTGTGAGAATGCTGAATATCATTATTTTTCCTTCTAAATAAACGAATGGCAAATCAATACTTAAACTATATTTCTGACGAACACTTGTTGAATTGTATCAACAACCTGTATCAATCCTATCAAAAAGCCAAGAGCGACAACTACGAAAAGATGCGTTGCGCCTGTAAATCAGACACCATCAGGCTAATGTTTGATGCCAAGTTTAATGACACCAACGAAGAAGATTTGATCCAATCCGAAATTCTTCGGCAAATCGACAAATCTATCAACAATTCGATAGGAACTTTCCACGAGCAAATCCTCGGAGGAATAGAAGGATTTGAAGTGGGGAATTTGAGCAGTTTTGATGTGAAGGCAAAGGATAATACGTTGTTTGCTTTGTTCCAATTCGACCCTATTCCATCGAAATTCCAAGATGCTATCTTTGAGAAATTGGCAAAGCAAGCCCAGTTGTTCAGACAAGCCAGTTGTTATCTTGTTGATTTCACGAGAGAGGATGATTATATTGAAAACTGGGCGATAAAAACCGAGGAAAGTTCGGTGAGTCACAAGCGGGTGTATAAAATTTCTGGCACGAGGTTTTATGAGGTGGTGACAGGAGAGAAGGGGGCTTTAGATAGAATCCTTAGTGTTTGTGGAACTTTTTTAGATACTTTTTTAAATGTTTATAATAATATGTCCGAAGTCCTTAAGACAAACTTGGATTATAATAATATTTATAATTCAGGGAATGGAACTTTGGTCGTTGATTTTCTGAAAGGAAAGGATAGTGCTTTTTCCCTAGAAATAGGGAAAACCGAAATTGGATATTTTAGTGAAATAAGAAATAATACATATCAGTTTTGTGAAAGGCTAAACATGGATGAGGTAAATTTCAATTCATCTATCAATAAACTTAACCGTGAGTTGCTTAAATTCTTTGATAAGGCTTGATGTTTATCCCTATTGTAATAGATAATGAAGAAATTCTTGTAAGGTTTATATTTAGAGACAATTTCAAGAAGAATATAATATCTGAAGAAAAATTGAATCCGGGATCTATCTTTTTAGATTCTCGCCAATGCGGAGTCTCTTTACAAAGATATAAATATTCATCCGAAGATTTATGTAAACAATATGCTAAAAAAATTCCAAAGCAATATGTCGGGGTCATTGTATTTAAGAAAATAGACTTTGATTCTCTGGTAAAAGAATATAAGAAAGAAAGATGCGATTTTGAATCTAAAATAGAATATTCCCCATTAGATGATTACAATAATTACATCCTAAAAAGATCTCAAATAAGAAAAATAAATTCTGGGAATCCATCCCATGCCGACATATTATATATTAACCCTGCAATGCAAGAATTCGAAACAATAAATTCGGCACTAAGACTTTTTTCAAGGAAATTAGAGCGAAAATGCACAATAATTATAGATCCGTATCCTGAAAAACCCACTTACTTGGGCATTCCCTATACAGTAAGGACTTAGTAAATAATTAGTCCCCCCTCACTTCCCATTCACAATCTTCTGAATCTCGTTCAACTTGTTCAATGCCTCCATAGGCGTAAGGTTGTTCACATCCAAGTTGCGGATTTCATCTCGGACTTGGCTTAGCACAGGGTCGTCCAATTGAAAAAAGCTAAGCTGGAATCCTTCCTTTTGCTCGGTGATGTCGGCGATGTTTTTGGAAACTCCTTGCTGACGGTTGTCGGTTTCGAGTTGCTTGAGAATCTCGTCGGCGCGTTTCACGATGGATTGGGGCATTCCGGCAAGCTTCGCCACATGGATACCAAAACTGTGCTCGCTGCCTCCGCGAACCAGCTTGCGAAGGAAAATAATCTTGTTTTCCACCTCTTTCACCGACACGTTGAAGTTCTTGATCCGCTTGAAGGTTTTCTCCATCTCGTTCAACTCGTGGTAGTGCGTCGCAAAGAGCGTTTTGGCGCCCGCCTTGGGATGTTCGTGGATGTATTCCACAATTGCCCAGGCGATGGAAATGCCGTCGTAGGTGCTCGTCCCACGGCCTAATTCGTCGAACAAAACAAGGCTTTTGGGCGTGATGTTGTTGAGAATGTCGGAGGCTTCGTTCATTTCCACCATAAAAGTAGATTCGCCTAGCGAAATGTTGTCGGAAGCTCCCACACGGGTGAATATCTTGTCCACCAAGCCGATTTTTGCCGATTCCGCCGGCACAAAGCTTCCAATCTGAGCAAGCAAGGTAATCAGAGCCGTTTGCCTCAAAAGAGCCGATTTACCCGCCATATTGGGCCCGGTGATGATAATAACTTGCTGGGTGTCGTTGTTGAGCAGCACATCGTTGGCAATGTACGATTCTCCAAGAGGGAGCTGTTTCTCGATCACTGGATGTCGCCCTTGACGGATCTCTATCTCGTCCGAGTCGTTCACCTGCGGGCAGATGTATTTGTTTTCCTTGGCCACCAACGCGAATGAGAGCAGGCAGTCGATGCGGGCTATCAGGTTGGCATTTTCCAGGACAGCCGGGATATAGTCCATCAAGATGGTCACCAGATTATTGAAAAGCGTCGTTTCCATGGCGAAAATCTTCTCTTCCGCCCCCAATATCTGCTCTTCGTATTCCTTTAATTCTTGGGTGATATACCGCTCCGCATTCACCAGCGTTTGCTTGCGGATCCAAGTCTCAGGCACTTTGTCCTTGTGTGCATTCCGCACCTCGATGTAATAGCCAAAGACGTTGTTGAAGCTGATTTTGAGGGATGGGATTCCCGTTGTCTCCGATTCCCGTTGCTGTATTTGCATCAGGAAATCTTTTCCTTCGAAGGCAATGGAACGCAGGTGATCGAGTTCCTCGTTGATTCCTTTCTTGATGATTCCACCGCGATTTGTGAGTGTGGGCGGATCATTTTTAATTTCCCGTTCAATTTGCTCCCGGATGATGGGGCAAGAATTCAGCTTTTCCCCTATCTCTTTCAGGCTGGGTTCGTCCGCGGACAAAAAGGCCTCGCGGATAGGCTCGATGGCATTCAAGGCAGTTTTGAGCTGTACCACTTCCCGTGGATTCACCCTTCCTACCGCCACTTTGGAGATGATCCGTTCCAAATCGCCAATCAAGGACAGGTTTTCCTCCAAAAGTTGTTTTATCTCCAAATCCTTGAATAGGTATTCCACCACTGCCTGACGGCGCTGAATGGCTTTCAGTTCCTTCAATGGGAATACGAGCCAACGGCGCAACATGCGGGCTCCCATTGGAGTCACCGTTTTGTCGATGATGTTGAGCAGGCTTTTGCCGCCTTCGTTCATCGTGCCTACCAATTCAAGACTTCGAACCGTAAATTTATCTAAGCGGACAAAACGATCTTCCTCGATACGGGAGAGCGAGGTGATGTGCCCAATGTGCTTGTGTTGTGTAGCATCCAGGTAATGGAGGATGGTTCCGGCAGCAATGACTCCGTTGACGAGATGTTCCACGCCAAAACCCTTCAGATTACGGGTTTGGAAATGGGAAAGAAGCCGTGTGCGGGCTGCATCTTCGGTAAACAACCAGTCGTCCAATTCGAACGTAAACATCCGTGTGCCGAAGGCCTCGTCGAATAACTTCTTCTTGCTCCGTTCCACCAACACTTCTTTGGGGGCAAAGTTATTCAGCAGTTTATCGACATACTCTTTCGAGCCTTCAGCCACCATAAATTCACCCGTAGAAATGTCCAAAAAAGAAACTCCGCACAGGTTTTTGTTGAAATGAACAGCCGACAAGAAGTTGTTCTCCTTGTGGTTGAGGATATTGTCGTTGATGGAAACGCCTGGAGTCACCAGCTCGGTGATGCCCCGTTTCACGATCTTTTTGGTTAGCTTGGGGTCTTCCAACTGGTCGCAAATAGCCACCCGTTTACCCGCCCGAACCAATCGGGGAAGGTAAGTGTCCAAGGCATGGTGAGGGAATCCGGCCAGCTCCACAAATTGAGCCGCACCATTCGCCCGACGAGTCAGTGTGATCCCCAAAATTTCGGATGCAGCCACCGCATCATCGGAGAATGTCTCGTAAAAGTCGCCCACTCGGAAAAGCAGAATGGCATCGGGATATTTATTCTTTATCTCGAAGTACTGCTTCATCATGGGTGTTTCCACTATATTTTTCGCCACGTTTTTTTTGATTTTTAATGTAACAGACAAAGTTAGAAAATTATCAGCCAAAATAGAAATGGTTTTTTTTCTGAAGGCAATCATTTTAATTTAAAACGAAAATAAATAAGGAAGAAAATCAATTTTAGAGAAGCCCCTTTCCTTTGCCAATTGTTTATAGAATGATTAACTAAAGAATAAGATTGTATGTCAGAAGAAAAGTCTTTGTTGACAATCAAAGTATTGCCAAATGCTCCCCTCGAAGTAGTGGGAACCGTGAAAATTGTGTTAGCCGATGGCAGCGAAGTGGAAAAAACAAACGCTCACTTGTGTCGTTGCGGTGCCAGCAAGAACAAGCCGTTTTGTGACGGGGCGCACCGGAAAGTGGATTTTAAGGATTAATCTTTTCTACCTTTGGTGTAATCCTTAAGGAGATGAAGAAAGGATGTATTTTTTGCGAATACACCCTTTCTTCATTTTATATAAAGAGTTTGTTTTCTACTAAAACTCCCTAAACACCACATATTTCCCATTTAGCAAAAGCTGGAACGAATCGGACAAAGACTCATTCAGCGTTCCTTCCCACAGATGATTCAGCGAGTGGTTTTCTAACGGATATTTCAGGTTGGAGGAGCTGACGCTGGTGCCGCTCATATTGAACAGCGAGACTTGCTGCCCCACGAAACTTTCAAATTCGGAATCCTGCGAAATGGCATCAAACACGCCGTAGTCGGTGATCATTCGGAAATTGGAATCTGGAATATCCAAGTATCTTGCCAATAAACTGATGTTCGCCAAAGTGTGGTCTTCCCGCTTTCCGGTTGCACCCAAAAAAGTGATGTGTGTCCGCCCTTGAGAGCGGCAGAAATTGACAGCTTTTGTCAAATCATTGGTGTCTTGGTCGGGAACACGGTGGACAATGTCGATAAACCGTTCAAAATTCTCTTTTGACACCGAGTCGCAATCACCCACAATTGCGTCTGGCAGACGGTTGTGATTGTTGAGTAGTTGATTGGTTGCACCGTCGCAGCAGACCAAATATCGGGCTTTCTCGAGGATGGACAAAGCTATTTCGCTTCGTGGGAATTCGCCGTTGGCGAGAATTACCGTTTCGGCATGGAAATCTATCGTTGGGAGTTCAATTTTTTTCATATCAACTTGCTAAATAGTAAATTCGCTCTTTTTATTCTATAGTTTCACTATTTTTCTTTTTTACCACAGAGTAAAAAGAGTTTCTTTTATCTGGCTCTATGTGGACTGATTATTCAAGAATGCTAATCTATCCCTTTCGCCATCTTCGTCCATTTGACATATCCCCAAAAAGAGGCCACAAGATACACAAAATAAAGCACAGTGGTGAAATAGAGTTCTTGCGAATAGAACAAATACACCGAAAAGGCATTCGCTACAATGAGAGGCAACCATTGCTCAATGTAGTGTTGTGCCAACATCCATATGGCCACCATGCTCAAGGTGGTGATAAGGCTGTCGCCCCATGCCACAGCACTTTCTCCGGGAAATTGCTTCAATCCCCACCAAAGAAATGCGAATAGTGCTGCCGAAACGATTGTTATGGGAATCCAAATTTTAAGCGTGGTGTGCACCAAGGGAACGTTTTCCTGATCCGGATTTTTGTGCCATCTCCACCAAGCGTAAGCCTGGGCAAAGATAAAATAGAGATTGATGGAGGCAAAAGCGAAGAACTTGGAACTGAAAAAAACACCTACATAGAATAAAGACATCAGGATGCCCGTCGGGAACATTCCCTTGTGTGCCTTCAACTCAAAAAACAAATAGAGGAACCCCAGAAGGGTCCCTGCTATTTCTTGCCAATGTGTCTGGATGAATTCAAGCATGTTTTTCTTAGAATTTTAAAGATAAACGCGTCATGAAGTTACGTTCCGCTTGGGGGTAGTATCCAATTGCATCGGCATACTGCTTTTCGCTGGATCCTTCGTAATAATATGCTCCGGCCCATCCGTTGGCTACATATTTCTTGTCGAACGCATTGTTCACATACACCTGGAGTTCCATTTCACCCAATCCTTTCACCTTGTGGGTGAATCCCACAACAAGGTTTGAAAAGAAATAGCTGGGCAGGCTCGTGACGTTGTCGGACGTATTGTCCAAATATTGTTTGCCCACATATTTCCCGATCATGGAAATGTTGACCCCTTCGGCAGGGATCAGGGTGATGATGCCGCTACTAATGACATCGGGCGAGAAACAGATGTTGGTCTTTTTATGAAATTCGGAATTTTGCCCGACCGTATTCCAGTCGGCATCCAGGATGTCGAAATAGGCCGTGTAATCCTTGATTTTATTTTGGCTGAAAGTGACGTTTGCATCCAAGCGAACAAATTTTACTGGAGTGTATGAGCCGGCAAGTTCAATTCCGGCACGGTAGCTTTTCCCCACATTCTCCATCAATTTGTATCCTACGTCGTTCAATTTTCCGGTTTGCACCATTTGGTCTTTGTAGTCCATGTAGTAAAAATTGGCATTGAAGGCATAGTTTGATTTGTTGATGCGGTATCCCAGTTCATAGTCGAAAAGGCGTTCGGGCTTGATTTGTTTAGTGTTTCCGCCCTTGATTCCTTCCTTCAGGTCGGCCCGCAACGGCTCGCGGTTGGCCACCGAAGCGGAAGCATACACTTCGCCCAGACGGTTGTTTTGATCCAACTGATAGCTCAATCCCAATTTAGGGTTGAAAAAGCTATAGTAGTTCTTGCTGGGAATCAACACGAAATCGTCGTCCAATCCGCTCAAGCGATAATCCACGTAGCGGTATTGCACATCTCCAAACACCGAAAACTGCGGTGAAACCTGGTAGGAAGCTTTTCCGAAAAGATTGTAATCGTACTTCTTGTTTTGGTTGCGATACCATTCGTACCCGGCAGGAATGTTCTGATTGTATTTCACCCACACGATGCGTCCGTAATGGTCGCCATCATACAGGTTGGCCATGGCACCTCCGACGAGGCTCAATTTATCCTCAGTATAAGTTAGAGAAACATTCGCCACATAGAAATCATTTTTCATGATCTTCCGATGAACAGCATCCGATTCGGCATAAGTGACCCCGTCAACAGTCTGGTCTGCTAATCCGTAATAAGATTCAAAGTTGCGGCTTGTCTTGTAATTTTCATAATATCCATACCCGTGGTTGTAGCTCAAACTACTGTTAAAAGTCAATTTTTGACTTAGGAAACGGGAATAAGTTGCCTGAAGGATATCCGAATAGTAATTGTCGGTTTCGTTTTTATAATACTGGGTGTTTCCGTTGTCGTCGGTGTATTCTCCAGCCGGGTTGTAGCGGCGGTCTAAAGCCATCTGCTCAGGGGAAATTCCTTCCCAAGTAATACCCGTGTGTTCCGTTCCGTGCAAATAGCTGAATCGGAACAAGTCCTTGTCTGCATAATAGGACAGTGCTGCATAAATGCCTTGATGATCTACTTTTCCGTTGCGGATATACCCATCGCCACGCACTTGCGAATAACGTCCATCCAACGAAAGTCCATTTTTAAGGATACCTGTTCCTCCCGAAATAGTATAGAGGTAGGTGTTGTAGCTTCCCAGCGAACCATTTATTTCGCCATAAGCCTTCGGGCGTGCACCAGCCGTGTTCAATGAGATACTACCACCCATCGACGCCGTACCGTTGGAAGAGGTCCCGACTCCCCGTTGCACCTGCATGCTTTGCAAGGCATTGGACACATCAGGAAAATCGACCCAATACACTTCCTGGCTTTCGGGGTTGTTGAGAGGCATCCCATTCAAGGTGACATTGATGCGTGAAGCATCCACGCCACGGATACGCAACGAGGTGTTGCCTATGCCAGATCCGTCTTCGGAGAAGGCAACCACAGAAGGGAGGGTTTGCAATAAATAGGGAATGTTTTTGGCTGCATTTTCTTTCTTGATTTCCTGTTCGTTGAAGCTATTGAAGGCCACCGGGGTATTCTTTCCTGCACGGATGGCCGACACCACCACTTCGTTGAGCTTCACCTGTTTCAAACTGTCGGGTCCGTTTTCGGCTTGCATCGAGGCACTCATCGCTGCAAGCATGCACAAATAAGTTATTTTCTGTTTCATGTAACGTTGAATTAAATAAAAAAATAATGGGAGGGAGTGCCCCAAACAGGTTGAGACAGAATAATCCACAACGGATTTCCCCTCGCGATGGAAAATCAGGATAAATGGAATAAACGTCTCAAGGGTAATTTTAATTTGCTGATTTTAGAATCTTCCAATCCGGATATTTCCGAATCAGCCAATTATGATGCATATGAAGATCTATCTTTTCCCTCCGCCGGCACTACCCGGATCAGGTAAAATGGGTATGATCTCAGCCCGTTGTTTTAAGGCACCCCTCGATAATGTCGGCGCAAAGATAGGATTTTTTATAGCAATACAGGCATGTCAGGATATATTTTTGAGCTACAGCCTAACAATTGGGTGTAAAAGTGCTATCCGCTGCACCACAAAAGCCCTCCAGCCTCAAGGGCAGAAGGGCTTCTTTAGGATTCTTCGGGACAATATTATCTAATAAAAGCCTGTCTCCGAAAACAATCTTTATCGGAATTTTATACATGAATTAGCCTTCGACATTCCAAGGCAGACCTTTATTTTACTTGGGTGGCTGGTTATTTGTATCCTGTGTTTTGAACTAAGTTAGGATTGATATTCAGGTCATGTTGCGGTATGGGGAAATACCTGTTATGAGAATCCCATGTCCTAGTCTCGAACTGATAATACATATCTCCATCCACAGGGGATGCAGTGGAACCTGCTCCTCTATAATTGGCGGCAGAAGGGTCATCTGACAGTTTGACTCCCGTGAAGGTGTGGTTCAATTCTGTCGCAGCTGTACCCCAGCGAAGCACATCGAAATACCTCAACCCTTCGAAAGCAAGCTCAACCCTTCGTTCCTTTCTAATGGCCTGCCTCAATGCCTCTTGTGTAGAAAAATCTGCCAGATTGATTGCTGGTAGTCCTACCCTATCTCTTATGTCATTGATTGTCAAATCGAGCATTGCTTGGGTGACGTTGCCATATCCCGATTCATTGACTGCTTCAATATAACTCAATAATACTTCGGCATAACGCATGATGGGCGTGTAAGTATAAGTGTTGTAGAGATCGGTGGTGGACGCATCGCAGCCTTTCTTCGGGCAGTATCCGTTGAAAAGGGTAAATTTACTGAAATAGTCGTTTGTACCCGCACCTTTGTAGCAATTATAGGTGATGTCGTTAAATGTTGTTCCTGAATAACTTCCCAAGGGGGGCAAAAATATAGATGCGTAAAGCCTCGGATCGCGATTTGAATAGGGGTCGTCCTCGCTATAAACAGATGAAGACCCGATATCTTTGCCATCCGTGCAGAAATATTCTTTTACTAGCTCGTTGTAAGGGGCAAACTGGTGCCATCCTCCATTGCACTCCGGGAAAAGATAGATATAGCGGGAAGTTGTAAATTGATCCTTGAGATATTGCACGACGAATATCATCTCTGAACTCGTTTCTCCGCCTATCTGGAAGAGCTTGCCGTAACTGCTGTCTCCATTAGCCCGGTCTAAGCTGTAAACATTGGAATCAATAATAGTTTTCAGGACGGCTGAGGCATCTGCCCATTTTTCCTGGGCAAGGTACAAACGCGCCAAGATGACCCTTGCAGCACCTGTTGTCATACGCCCGTACTCTGAAGATGTGCGGGTGATCGGCAATACGGAAATGGCCGATTTCAGGTCGCTCTCTACCTGCGAATAAACGCTGTCTTGAGGTGTCTGACCAATAGAATTGGCTTGCGAAACAGTGAGCGTGGTTAAAGGCATAGGGACATTGCCCCAATAAAATGCAAGGTTGAACAAATAGTATGCACGTAAACATTTTACTTCCGCTATCCATATTTCTTTCTTTGATTCGTCCATGGGGCATGCGCCGATGTTGTCGAGGAAAGTATTGTATGTCGCAATCTGCGTGTACGCATTGCTCCAATATCCATAAACGAGATCACTGGTGGCAACCGTGTTGCTACTAGCCATTCCTTGCGTAGTAAAATTTTCTTTTTCAACACCATTTCCTCCTGCCAAGTCTAAGTACATAAGTCCTTGCGGATGGCCAAAGTCACTGTGGTTCCACCCGTGGGGAAATTCATAACACCCTACCAATGCCAGCAAGGCATCGCTCTCACCCGTCCAAAAAGTCGCATCGGATATGGAGGTAGTTGGTTGTTTATCCAGAATATCGGAACAACCTACAGCAAAAAAAGCTGTCACAACGGATAGGGTTGCTATCAATATTGATATAATATGATTGTTTTTCATACGATTAATTTGTTTTTTTAGATGATATGGAAATAACAATTGGCTTAAGACAATCTATGGTTCGCTCTTAGACAACTCGGCATGATTTTTTCATCACGAACTTTAGTGGTGTGATAAAAATCATGCTTTGCTTCATATTAAAATAGTTTTTAATGATTTAGAGTGACAACAAGATTTTATTACCATTTTATTCGGAGTGTGATTTCTCACTTATATCAGAGCCGTATATTGCAACCAAACGATAAAATGCTGCTAATGGGATAGTAAGATGGTGAATCTCCTGTGCCTATTTGGTTTTCAGGATCCCATCCCTTATAGAAAGATGTGAAATTGTGGAGGTTTTCTCCACTTAAGAAAACCCGGCAATATTGCAATTTTATCCTGTGAAGAACCGCTTGGGGAATGGTGTATCCTATTTGAACATTCTTTATCCTCAGGAAACTGGCATTCCTTACCCAATAGTCGGAAGTCTGAAGATTGGGATTATTCATATTGAGGGTTTCCAATATAGGATATTTAGCCCATTTGTTTGGGTTTTCAGTAGTCCAACGGTTATCCACCTGCCATCGCTGGACTTGTCCCCCGTTATAGAAGGCATAAGCCATGTAAGAGCCGATCAGCCTTTGATAACCCCCAAGTCCCTGCAATAAAAAAGAAAAGTCGAATCCTTTGTAAGAAGCATTCAATGTCATCCCATAATAATATTGGGGAGTGGTGCTTCCAAGCACAGTACGATCATTATTAGCATCCACCGAATTGTCGTCACCGAGGTCTTTGTAGGAAATATAACCTGGTTTCAGATTACTTTTAGACACCAATTGCGTGGGTGCGGCATCTATCTCCGCTTGGTCAACAAACAATCCGTTTGTGCGGTAGCCATAGATTATGCCTATTGGTTGACCCACGATCAGCCCATTGTTAAGGTCGCGAGAAGCTCCGTCAGCCAATTTTTTAACAACATTCTTGACAAATGTGAAATTCGGAGCAAGGCTATATTTAAAGTCCTTGCCTAGCCTACCGTTATAGACCAAGCTAACCTCAATCCCGTTATTAGCTACCGCACCCACATTCGATTGCCCAACACTACGCCCTATGATGCTCGTATATTGGACAGAAGAGAGTATGTTGTAAGTATATTTGTGGAAATAATCTAGATTGGCTGTGAGGAGTCCATTCAGTAGGCTGAAATCGATCCCGACGTCGGTCACAGAAGTATTTTCCCATGTAATATCCTGGTTGTTGTATGTATTCACCCTTGTGCCCGACATAAGAGTGGGGGTGGTCCCAATGACAGCATTCTCGCCTAAAGAATATGTTTGTTGGTAAGGGTATGTTCCTATGTTCTGGTTGCCAAGCACCCCCCAGGAGGCACGCAGCTTGAGATTATCCACGATATTGCCCAATGATGTCTTCTTCCAGAAATCTTCTTCCGAAATTCTCCATCCCGCAGAAAAAGACGGGAACATCCCCCAGCGGTGACCAGGAGCAAAACGCGAAGACCCATCGTAGCGGATATTAGCCTCAAACAAATACTTATCCATCAAGGCATAGTTTATTCTTCCAAAGAAGGACATAAGCCCCCATTCGTTTAGATATCCCGAATTGGAAGCGGACGAGGCCGAACCTGCATTCAGTTCGTAGAGGCTATTGTTCGGATAAGTGTTCCGATATGCGTACAAATTGTTGTAGGCATATGTCTCGGATGATGTTCCCGCTAATATATTGATCGAATGTACGTTGAACTGTTTCTTGTATGTAACCAATCCTTCCAACGATTTATATGTCGCATTGTTTGAAGAAACCCCTAAGGATGCAGGCCCAACGGTCTTGCTGTCGTCAAAATCGGTTTGGGCTATAAAAGACTTATTGTAATTGTAGTTGTAGTTGATGCCTGCTTTGCCGGTGATCGACAAACCATCTATTGGTGTTTGCCAGATCAATTGGGTGTTTCCTATCAAGTTGGCATTTGTACTTTTGTAAAAAGATGAGCTTGCAAGCCATGCCTCAGGGCTATAATTGTCCTGGTAACCATACGTGCCGTCAGACTTTTTCCCGGCATATACAGGACCTTCTCGCACGGAATAGCCGATTATCCCTTCTATGCTTGAGGGCTGCCCGTTAGGAGACTTGTAGGTTGTCGTGTAAGCGTCCAGATTCACCTTCAGAGTGAGGCCTTTGAGGATGTTGGCAGACATATTCCACAATATGTTGTACCTGTCATTCGATGTTTTCTTAGTCATTCCATCCTGATGCATATAATTGGCAGAAAAATTGTATGACAATGAAGAGTTTCCTCCCTGCACGCCTATATTATGTTTCTGTTGGAAACCGGATCCACTATTCAGCAGCCATTTCAAGTGATTGACATTAGGATAATTGTCAGGATCAGAACCATCCTTGTATTTTTGTATCTGGGCATCTGTGTAAGCTGCAGCTTTGCCCATGTTTGTCATTGCTTCATTGTAATATGTGGCATACTCCCATGAAGGAAGGAAATCGGGAATCTCGGAAGGGCTTTGCCAACCGAAAGAATTGTTGTAGCTGATGACAGTCTTTCCTTCCGCTCCTTTCTTTGTCTCGATTAATATTACTCCGTTTGCTGCCCGGTTGCCATAAATTGAGGCGGATGCGGCATCTTTCAAGAAAGAAATGCTTTGCACGTCATTAGGGTCAACATCGTCGATATTGCCCGACATTCCGTCAATAAGCACCAATGGAGCATTGCCCGCGGTGGAGAAAGTGCCTGTTCCTCGCAGGTTGACCGTTGCGCTTGCTCCGGGTCTTCCCGATGACTGTACGACACTTAAGCCGGGAACTAATCCGGCTAACGCCTGGGAAGTATTTGAAACGGGTTTGTTTGCAATGTCGGACGCCGAAATGGATGCCACAGATCCTGTCAGATTCACCTTTTTCTGTGTGCCGTATCCCACGACCACAATTTCGTCAAGCTTTTTCTCATCGGCTTCAAGTGTTATCTTGAACAGTGATTGCTTGCCCACCGTTATTTTTTTACTTATGTAACCCATATAAGAGCAATCGAGGATAGATCCTTGAGCAACTTGAATGGAAAAATGCCCCTCAAGATCTGTTACCACGCTGTTGCGCGGATCGTTTGTGATGACGTTCACGCCAATAAGGGGTTCGCCAGTGGAAGCATCGAGAACGATACCGGTTATCGTACGCAATTTTCCCAAAGTTACCGTTTCCACCCCCACGGTTGTTTGGTTATCAGGGATATTTTCGTTTGTTAAAGCAATTTGTTTATCCGCATCAATTTTATAGTTAATGCCTGTGCCCTGAAATATTTGTTTTAAAATAGATTCTATGCTTTGATCCTTGGCGCTGACGGTGACAGTCTTATCCAGTCCAGGAAGATCATTGTTGTAGAAAAAGCTGTAGGAGCTATTCTTTTCAATCAAGCGAATCACTTGCCTGATTTTCTGATTCTGAGCGTTAAACGTTATTTGAGCGAAACTCACTGCCGTGGATGCTAAAAAAAGCAAGCAGAAAAGCAGCCGATAGAAACTTGATTTTTGTCTATTCATCTGGTTGAGTTTTATAGGATTAAATTATAAGGCGATATGGTCATTCACTTGAATGACAAAGAGATTGTTTTTTTGATAAGTGGGTACTTACGAAAAAAAATATTGTACATTTGCAGTATCTACATGATACAACGATGGCTCTTGATGCATATAATGCACCAACTAGAAAGCGAAAATCGAGTATCCGAATGATAATGGCGGAGCGGTGTGGCAGCATTGTTCCGCTTTTTTTAGGGATAATGGCTACGAGTGTTTTTTCATGATGTTTTTAGATTTAAAGGTTAAAGTAATTCTAGTGACGACTGTCTTTCAGTCCTTTTTGTTCTTATCAAATTTTAAGGTAACAATTGAATTCTGTATACTATAATCAATCGGTGATGTTAGAGATATAAGCTGTAAAACACTTTCCAAGCTATTGTTTTTTATCGTTCCACTGAAACGTATTTGCTTAATGGCCTCAGTGTCAAAAACCATTTGGACGTTGTACATCCTTTCCAGAGCTTTGCCTATATCTTCGAGTGTTTCGGAATCAAAAGCTAATCGGTTATTTTTCCATTGACTCGCAATATTGGCATCATAGATCTGCGCCTTCTCGAAAGTCAGGCGATTTTTATCAAAGGTGATTTTTTCGTTAGGTGACAACCGAATGCTTGATTTGCTGTCAAAAACATCGATCTTCCCCTCCATCAGTGTCGCCGTTATGGTGTTGTCATTATCGTATCCTTTCACATTGAATGCTGTCCCGACCGCTCTTACCGAAACTGCCCCAACTTTTACAATAAAAGGGCGCTTTTTATCTTTAGCGACTTCAAAGTAAGCTTCACCTTCGAAAGAAACTATCCGATCCTGCTTGTTGTAAGATTTGTCGTATCGGATATGGCTTCCCGAGTTTAGCCAAACTTTTGTTCCATCAGGTAATTGCAGTGCGGCCTTCTGGCCATTGTCCACGGACACCACCATGTCTTTGTCACGGGAGGATGAAATCTTGTCGGCAAGCAAGTATGATCCCACACCAATTACGAAAGGCAATACTATTGCAGCCACATACTTCATCACTTTAAACATCCTATGAGGGAGTTGTTTAGGGCGAGGAGCGATTTTTTCCCTTAAAACCTCCAGCATGTTGCTTTGAAGTTCCAAGTCTATTGTGTGCGGCGCACTCTCCCACTTGCGGGCAAAGTAGTCTGAAAGCTCTTTTTGGCTCTCAGGACGGCACAACCATTCCGAGAGTTGACGGATCTCTGACGAAGTTGCTTCTTTTTGGAGAAACTTTTCTAAAATTCTATAGTGTCCATTTTCTGTCATCGCTAATAATATATATACGTAAAACGGGATTTGCCCCCACAAGGGTTATCGAATTTAAAATATTTTAACCTGCAAAAAAGAGATTAAAAGAAAAAGAAAGTAAAAAAAATGGTTAACGAGGCATATGGTTTAAGGCATTTCTTTAGAAACTGAATGGAGCGAGAGATTTGATTTTCAACGGTTTTTTCAGATATTGCGAGCTTATGGGCTATTTCCTTGTTTGAAAGACCTTGCATTCGACTGAGCAAGAAAATTTCTTTCCTTGATGGAGGTAGTTTTTCTATTAATTCTAAAATAAGTCTCTCTAAAGACTGATACTCAATTTCCTCTTCAATAGAGATATGTGTTCTAGATAGATCTTTTTGGAGATGCTCTTCATATCGGTGAGCAAGCAACAACTTTTCTGTCTGACGATATACGAGGTTTTGGGCAATGGTGAAGATATAAGCAGGAAAATTTTTAGTTGGATCAATCGATTTGCGATTTTCCCAAACTGATAAGAAAACATTCTGAGTCAGATCCTGCACTTGTGCTTTCTCATACAATATAGACTTGATAAAGTTGTAAACTTTAGCATTGTATTTCAAAAAGATGACTTCAAAAGCTTTAGTGTCACCTTTTATTAAACGATACAAAATGTCGCCCTCTGTTTCCAAGATATTTCCGATGGTTAACTTGATAGCAAATATAATTGTTCTGTTTTTAAAAACAAAAGATGGACATCCATATCCGAGATAATGAAGGCGGAAAAACGTGTTATTAGTTCCAGGAAGGACATTATTCTATAATAAATAATTTCTATGCTCATTGTGCTTTGAGCATTTTGGTTTGCGTTAAGTTTGTGAATAACAAAGCTAGAAATAATTTATGTTTTTTACATTGACATCACACCTAGCGCATTTTCAAACACAGCAATCCGGAAAATATGAGTTTGTGTATTACTATTGAAAGGATTTTACCCTTGTTTGGGATTCAAGATCACATAGGATTGCTTTGACATAAGTTAATATCTCTATATTTCGAGGATGAATTCGCATTAGTAACTAAAATTTAAACTTACTTATGCTTAGTCCATTTTTATTTTGCTTACTTTGCTCTATATTATCAATAAATCTATTTATTTAAACGACAAACTATCATTTGAAACTTAGATTAAACACTTCATTATTCTATGGGAAAAGATAAAATTCCACATAAATCAAAAAAAAGAAAAGGAAAAGACGACATTCTGCGATCGGCCGTGAATTTTTTCAATAAGAACACAGAATCTGCTTATAACTACAAGCAAATTGCTTCCGATTTAGGACTGAAAACAGATTCAGAAAGGCAACTGCTCCTCAATGTGCTCGAAGGACTCAAGGAGGAATCCTTTTTGATAGAAGTTTCGAGAGGAAAGTTCAAATCAAACACTCGTGGCATATTCGTGGAAGGACGGTTCGAACGCCGAAGCAATGGAAAGAATTTCTTTATTCCGGATGAAGGAGACGAAAATATTTTTGTAGCTGAACGCAACTCCGGCCATGCTATGAATGGCGACCGGGTGAAATTGCAAATGCTGGCCCAACGAAGAGGGAAAGACGCAGAAGGTGCGGTGACTGAAATCCTTGAACGGAAACAAAGCCGTTTCGTGGGGACATTGGACGTACAAAAGCATTATGCTTTCTTGGTGATGGACAGTAAAATTCTGGCTAACGATATCTTCATTCCCCGAGAAAAGCTAAATGGTGGTAAAACGGGAGACAAAGTGCTGGTCGAAGTGGAAGAATGGCCCGAAAAGGCGAAAAATCCAGTTGGAAAGGTGCTTGATGTATTGGGTAAGCCGGGCGAAAGCACAGCCGAGATGCACGCCATTCTTGCCGAATTCGGCTTGCCTTACAAATATCCCGAAAACGTGATCAAAGCGGCCGAACAGATTTCCGACACCATCAGCGAAGAAGAAATAGCCAAACGGGAAGATTTCCGTAAAACCACCACCTTCACTATTGACCCGAAAGATGCCAAAGATTTTGACGATGCACTCTCTGTCAAAGAATTACCGAATGGAAACTACGAAGTGGGTGTCCATATCGCAGATGTAACCCATTATGTGAAAGAAGGAGGCATCATCGAGGAAGAAGCCGTGAATAGAGCTACTTCCGTATATCTTGTCGATAGAACCATCCCGATGTTGCCCGAGCGATTGAGCAACGGGCTATGCTCGCTCCGTCCAAACGAGGAAAAACTGTGCTTTTCTGCCATTTTTGAATTGACCGAGGAAGCTGAGGTGAAAAACTACCGCATCGGGCGAACCATCATCAACTCGGACAGGAGATTCACCTACGAAGAAGCCCAGGAGATTATCGAAACTGGGGAAGGAGATTACAAAAAAGAGGTGCTGAAACTCGATGAATTAGCTAAAAAATTGCGCAAACAGCGTTTTGCCAGCGGTGCCATCGCATTTGACCGCCACGAAGTGAAATTCGAAATAGACGAGAACGGCAAGCCGTTGGGTGTTTTCTTCAAAGTAGCGAAAGATTCAAACAAATTGGTGGAAGAATTCATGCTATTGGCCAACAAGACCGTGGCCGAATTCGTTGGCAAAGTGCCTAAAAGTAAAAAAGCAAAGACATTTGTGTATCGTATCCACGACTTGCCCGATCCTGAAAAGTTGAGAAACCTATCCGAGTTTATCATGCGCTTCGGATACAAAATCAAAACGGAAGGTTCTGGTTCTGCGATCTCTAAATCGATCAATCAATTGCTAGATAAAGTTCAAGAAAAACCGGAGGAAAACCTCATCGAGACCATCGCTATACGTTCGATGGCAAAAGCGGTTTATACGACCTCCAATGTGGGTCACTATGGCCTGGCATTCGATTACTACACGCATTTCACTTCGCCTATCCGCCGTTACCCCGACATGATGGTACATCGATTGCTGGAAAGATATTTGGCTGGAGGACGTAGTGTGACTAAGGAAAAATACGAAGAATTGTGCAAACATAGTTCCAATATGGAGCAACTGGCTGCCAATGCCGAACGGGCTTCCATCAAATACAAACAGGTGGAATTCATGGCCGACAAAATCGGGCAGGTGTTCGACGGCGTTATTTCTGGCATCACCGAATGGGGAATATACGTTGAAATCAAGGAAAACATGTGCGAGGGAATGATTCCCATCCGTGAATTAGACGATGATTTCTATGAATTTGACGAAAAAAATTATTGCCTCCGAGGTCGCCGAACACACCGCGAATACCGCTTGGGCGATGAAATGAGCATCAAAGTGACGAAAGCAAATTTGGAAAGGAAGCAATTGGATTTCGTGCAAGTGTAAACAAAAAAACAAATGACATCAAATCATTCAGGGCTTCAAATGAAGCCCTGAATGATTAACTACCTCTTAATATACTCCTGCAACACCTTCACATAGGCATCAAATGCAGCAATTCCTGCTTTGGTAATCTTACAAACTGTCCTGGGTTTCTTCCCGTCAATAAATTTGCGAACCTCTATGTAGCCGGCTTCGTTGAGCTTATCTAGCTGCACACTCAGGTTTCCGGCCGTGGAACCTGTCTTTTCTCGAATGAAGACAAAATCGGCCTCTTCCACCGACAAAAGCAGCGAGACCACAGCCAGCCGAAGCTGAGAATGCAACAAGGGATCTAATTCTTTAAACATGTTCTTTCGCCTTTTTATTCAGGATATGGCCTGGAACCGCCAAGCCAAGAATGCTGCAAGCGGCAAGAATCAAAAACTGGTAATGCCACATATTGACCGAACAAACTGCCATGCAGCCCAAGGCTCCGAGCCAATAGGCAAAAGAGCCGTAGTAATAAGCCTTAAAACGAATGGCTTTGGCAGATATAAATTGAGCCATTCCGGTAAAAATTAGAATGGTAGGAGTGATGAGCACGCTAAGGTAGGATGTGTTGAAGATTCTGTTTCCCGACCAAATGACCAGCAAAATTGTGATGCAGGCAAATAGATGGGCTGTCCATACGGTACTTATCAGCCGTTCGAGCTGAGTCCTCACTTGTGCCTTGATCGCATTTTTCCGCCCGATGTACCTCGACACAAATACCATCGGAATCATAAGCCACCAAACGTGGAAAGAGAGTATCGGGTTTTCCAACAGATTCAGCAGCAAGAAATTAGCGATTGCCGTGAAGGCAACCACGTACCCACTGAATATGGACGGATCGGCAACTCCCTTTTGAAAATTGTTCTGCGCCTGGGCAATCATCTCGTTGATGACACGCAAGCTCTCTTTTTCGTTGAAATTTGTTTCCATCATCCTATAAATTAGCTATTTATATCATAACTTATTATTATTTACCATTGCATTTTTGAGACATCATTTGATAAAACCCTTTTCCCCAATAAGGTTTGTCAATAGACTTTTGCTCTTTGTCGAACAAAATTCCCACCGCTTTCATCGTCTCGCAAAAATCGTTTTTGGAACGGAGAAATTCCGGCAAATTTTGCTCGAACACAGCCAGCATCAGCCGCGGACGGGGATTCTCGGAATTCAAAGCAATCGCCGTTTTGTAGTCGGTCATCACTTCCGAAAAATATTTTTGCCCATAAGCCGATGGATTGGTTGTAATCAAAGCCATGTAATAGTACCCTTTCAAAGTTACCACCTCCGACTTATCGGCATCCGCAAATTTTTCCAGCTTGTCGAGCCACTCTTTCGCTTTCGCCAGTTTGGATTCGTTGGTTGCATCCTGCGGATTGCGCAGAACAGCTTCCGCAGAAGTGTAAGCCACATAATACGCCGGTTGCCATTGAGCCGTATATTTCAAGGCAATCCGTTCAAAAGCACTACCTGCCGCCACCAACTGTGCAGGAGTTCTAGCCGAATCCACGGCAGCCAATTGTTTTTCCATTGCATTTCTATACACCTCGTCATACACAGGAGCCAAAGACATCGCTTGCGCTACACACACTGCACAAAGCAGAAAAGACACACTAAGATAAAGTTTAATTGCTTTCATATCGCTAAAATTTTATAATTATTGAATTTCTGATTAAAACCGGGAAGCGTCGTAGGCTGTTTTTCCGCTCAACGTGATGAAACATCCAACGAAGAAAAATTGACCGTTGGTTGGCGTAATGGGCGACCGTGCGTATTGACCATCCGATCCCTTGGCCGATTTGTAAGTGTATCCGTATATGTTGTTTCGGTTCAACACATTGGAGACACTGGCATACACAATCAATTTCTTGCTGGCAAGATATGTCCAGCAAAAGTCAAGAGTTTGGAAAACGGGGGTTTTGCCATTCATTTCTCCCGGGAGGTTGGGGTTGTTGTAGGTTCTGCCCGAAGCATATTGGTTGGTGAACCCGAAGATACTTTTTATATCCAAATTGGTGTATTTCAGCACTAAAGAAGCATTGTTTTTGGTTATGAAAGAAGGAACTACTTCCGACTGGTACTCCAAATATTTTCGTTTCGAATCGTTGAAGGAATAAGAGATCATGTATTCCAAAGATTGGTTTCTACCTGTTTGAAAGCCACTTTTGAATAAGATGTCGATGCCTCGGCTGTAGCCAAAACCATCGGAAGAATAGGCGTATTTTTCGCCTGTCAGCAAGTTATCATACTTTTTGTAATAGGCTTCCATGCGCAGGAAAGTGTATTTGCTCATCGAATTTTGTGCACTCAGCACGTATTGGGTCGCTTTTTCGGAATGCAATTTCTCGTTGTAAATCAGGTAATCGTTTTCGGCTGATTGCTGGTAGCGGGCAGCCGCAGCCGAAAAAGTGAAATCCCGCCATTGGTAATTCAACCCGAAGCGGGGCAATATGGCCCATTTGTGGTCGTTCCCGCTATATTCCAATCGCCCGGAAGCATTGAAGATTAAATTTTCGGAGAAGTTGAAATCGTTCGTCAAATAAGCACCCGCCACAACATAACGGATTGTGCGGTCAACCAGATCATCCAATTTGTATTTCAAATGGTAAGATCTGGTATAGTTTTCAACACCTCCTCCCAGCTTGTAGAGATAAGATAAACGTTTCTCTACTTTCGCCTTGAGGTGCATTTCATCTTGTTTTCCGAAGTAATTGTCGCCAGCCACCGAGGCATTCCCGATCTCCCTTTTGTTGAAGGAATAAGCCGCTCCGACAAAGAAACGTGTTCCATCCGAAAATCGGTTTCGGAAAGTGGTGTTTACATACAAGTTGTCCTCGCCAAAGTCCAAGGCACGCTTTTCATCCGTTTGGAAATTGGTCATATTCTTCTCAAACACCGTTTTTTGGTAAGAGACAAAAGATTTCAGCACACCATTCTCCCCCACTTTGAACCGAGTTTGGTTGCTCGCCGAAGTTTCCCGGTAATATTTCTTCCAATCATCCCGCTGGGCAGGATATAGCAACCAAGAATAAGGCAGCATGTTTGTGTGCCCCACCTCAAAGGAGGTGGAGGATTTTTTCCAAGCCTGTGTGCCGCCAATACTCGCACCTGTTGTCATCAGGCTGATTCCCGTCTTGGAAATGCCGCTTTCGTCTTTCGTTTGCAAAGGTTGCACACTCGACATGCTTTGCGAATATTCGGGGGAAAAACCACCCATCGAAAAGGTGATTCTGTCAAAGATAAAGGGGGAAAACCGTCCTCTCACCGATGTGTTTTCTGGTCTTGCCGTGTAAGGAGACAACACGTGCATGTCGTCAATAAAAGTTTGGGACTCCACACTCTGGCCTCCACGCACCTGCAATTGCCCGTCCACGCCCGAAGACTGCGTTCCGGGCAACACGCTCAGCGACTTATACATATCGCCTTCCGAACCAGCCACCGTGACCAAGTCCACCGCATTTTTCGACTCCATGTTTCCTGATCCTTTCACCTGAAAGCTCCCGGCAGTTATTTCCACTTCTTTCAGGGTATTTAGATCCACCGACATCTTGAGAGTTAAATCTTGTAACTCTTTAAGCGGCTTTTCTAGTACGAGTTTTTTATAGCCGATGGCTGTCACGACCAACTTCGTTTGCCCTGTTGCCGTTGTTTCAAACGAAAATGCCCCGTCTTCTTCACTGCTAGCCCCATCAATGCTTCCCTCTATATAAATCGTAGCGGAAGCAAGGGGTTCTCCTTTTTCATTGGTGACTTTCCCTTTAATCTTAACCGTTTGAGCTAGCACCGCGATCGAAAACATCAAGCCAAATATTGTTGTTCCTATAAGTTTCATACACTTGGTTTTTAATAAACTAAAATGGAATCATTGATAATTGCAATCAAATCTGACACAAACATAAACAAGTTTATTTTATAAACCAAATTATTTTATAAAGAATTGATGGGAAAATAATCAGACCGAAAATCTGATTAAACTTTTAGCAATAAGAGCTTATTTAAAAAATCCGGTATCCCAAAGAAACGGAAATGGTTCGATTCTTGATATTGTCTCCATCGCGGCCAAAATTGAGAAGGCCAAATTCATAACCGGCACTCAGCGTAAATCGCTTGAATTGAGCACCAATGGAGACTGACAACCCGGAATCAAAACGCTTGTAAACATCTTTGAAAACCTTGGAGTCATACCCGGAAACGTTAATTGTAGATATTTGACCTTCTGTTAAAGAATTGAAATCTTGTCCATCAACTGGAATATCAGTGGAAGCCAATATCAATAGAGAGTGCGAGTTGCCTGCTATTCCATAACTGAAATAGCTACCAAAAGCACCATTCAAAGAAACATTCTTAAATTTGTGCTTGTAGCCTAACATTAGAGGAAGCTGCAAATAACGAGCCCGAACCTCAGCCACAAATTCAAAATAATCATAATACCCATCTCCATTAAAGTCACCAAATCCTCTCACTCCAAAATCGGAGTTTTTGGCAGAGAATGTCAAGCCAGATCGTAGAAAAATGTCGGAAGAAAGGCTTCGGTCAACTACCACATCTATGCGATAACCCGGTTTGCCATCCACTTCGTAATCAGAATGCATCTTGGTGAAATTTGCCCCGCCACGTATTTCCACAGTAAATGGTTTGTCTTGAGCTTGAAGGCAGAGAAATGAAGTTGAAAAAAATAGGATTGCAGTAAGAGTATTTGCTATTTTCATTTGGGGATTTTTTTATTAAAAAAACAGTATAATATGCCGCAAATATAGAACTTTAAAACAAATAAACCCAATTTTCACTTATAGAATATCAACAAAATCATTTGCTCTTCAAATATTCCTCGGCGGTCATTTCCAGTTCTTGATACCATTCTTCCCCAAATTTACGAATAAGCGGTTCTTTCAAGAATTGATAGATCCGCAGGCCGTTTTCTTTTCCCAAGGCAACAGCAGGCTTGCAGATGCTCCAGCGGTGGTAGTTCACAGCGGTGAAATCCCTGAATTTTTGGAGACGAATCGGATACAAATGGCAGGAAATCGGCTTATAAAAATCGATTCTTCCCTCCCGGTAAGCTTTCTCGATGGCACACCGGCAAATGCCTTTGGGATCGTGGTAAGTGAAAACGCAATCTTTTCCATTCACGATGGAGGTCACCATGTCACCGTCCCGATCTTTGTAAGCAACACCTTGTTCGTCAATCACCTCCTGGGCTTCGGGCGACAAGTCATCCCAAACTTCCGGAAGCACCCGCTCGAGTTCGGCAACTTCTTCTTTCTCCAAAGGAGCACCGGATTCGCCATCCACACAGCACCAGCCTTTGCAAACAGCCAGATTGCAACAAAATTTTTCTTCAATTATATCAAGTCCTACTACGGTTTCTCCAATTTGCAACATCATTTCTTAAAATTAGTATCCAACAACAGCCTGTTGGTTGTTTTTAATAGTTGATTCTTCCTCAGCACAATCAAGAGTTGTGCAAAGATACATCTTTTTTGTTCGGAATAATATCACTACTTTTACACAATTAAAGGACTATCTATGGAAGCAAGCAACTGTCTGATTGCCTCAAATCTCGTACAAAGATCCGACAAAGTGTGTTTCAGCGAACCCGTCAACTGGCAAATCAAATCAGGAGAACAATGGGCGATCATCGGACCAAACGGTGCCGGCAAAACCTTGTTCATCGATACATTGGCAGGCAAATATGCGTTGAAAGCGGGGAAAATCACGTGCCTCAATGCAAGCGGGAAAGAAGTGAAACCTTCAGAATACATCAAAATCGTGGCGTTTCGAGACATCTACAGTTTGTCCGATACGCGCGAATCGTTCTACCAACAGCGATGGAACGTGGGGGTCATGCAAGATGGCACGCCCACGAGAGAACTTTTGCCAAAGACTGCCGGATCTGAATGGGGAAAACACCTCATCGCCCGATTTGGCATAGAAGATTTGCTGGAAAAAGACATCCGGCTACTTTCGAGTGGAGAGCTCCGGAAATTTCTTGTGGTGAAATCGTTGCTGAACAGTCCCCAAATCCTGATTTTGGACAATCCTTACATTGGATTGGATGCCGTTTCTCGAAAAGTGCTGAATGAATTATTCGAAGAAATCATTGCGGAAGGCGCAGTGCAAATCGTGTTGGTCTTGTCCAATCCGGCAGATATTCCGGCAGCTGTCACACACGTGTTGCCTATCGTGAATCGCTCCATAAAGCCGGCAATGTCCAAAAACGATTTCCTCAACGACAGAGCTCTGCAAAAAGAACTATTTGCAGAAATAGATGTTGAAAAGCTCCATTTTCCAGCAACACCGAAAGAAGATTTGCATTCATCCGAAATCATACGGCTCAGCAACATACACATCCAGTATGGCCAGCGAACGATCTTGCATGAGTTGAATTGGAAGATCGAAAAAGGGGAAAAGTGGGCCTTGCTCGGACCCAACGGTTCTGGAAAATCCACCCTGCTCAGCCTGATTTCGGGAGACAATCCGCAGGCATATGCCAACGACATCCACCTGTTCGGCAAAAAACGGGGAAGCGGCGAAAGCATCTGGGAGATCAAGAAACGGATCGGTTACATTTCGCCGGAAATGCATCTGCACTACCTCAAGAATATTCCCTGCCTAGACATTGTGGGGTCAGGATTTTTCGATACCATCGGGCTATACCTCTCCTGCAGCGAGGAACAAAAGCAAAAGGCTCTGGAATGGATGCAATTGTTTGGCATTTCACACCTCAAGGATGTCTCTTTTCTCCAAGCCTCGTCGGGAGAACAACGCTTGACATTGCTGACACGGGTATTCGTGAAAAACCCCGATTTGTTAATACTAGACGAACCTCTTCACGGATTGGATGCCAGAAACAAAGAAAAAGTTAAAAATATCATCGAAAAATTCTGCGGCACAGAAAAATCCCTGATATTTGTAACCCATTACGACGAAGACATTCCAAAAATAGTGGACAAACGTTTTGTATTGTCAAAGCGTTAAATAAAACAATATCTTCCGTTTTTTCACTTTATCGAAAGTGCGATTTTACCAAAAAAACAGCAAGACCCAAGCATTGAAATAGTATCGGAATAAGACGACTTTTGATGTTTACAAAACAAGAGATTTACAAATTATTAAAATGAAACGAAGCCTGATTTTTTTCAAATCACCAAAATCCATGATTAGAAAATCATGCGAGTTACATACCGCCCCCACTAATAGAATTTAACCGTATGAAATTATTCGTTTCAAAAGGAAAAGCTTTTTTCTTGATTTCCATATTGGCCATGTGCTGCGTTATTGAAAGCAATTCACAGTCCTCATCTTATGCTATTACTGGCGTTGTGACAGATTCAGTGACGGGAAAACCAATCGAATCTATTGCCGTTAGCTTGGAAAAAAGCAAGATTGGAACCCTCACGGATGAAGAAGGAGAATTTAGGCTAACCAACAACAGGACTACAAAAGCGACACTAATATTGTCCGGAATGGGATATAAAACAAAGGAAATAACCGTTTTGCCCGGGAAATATTACAAGCTACAAATCAAAATGGTTTCGGATGGCATCCAGATCGGCGAAGTCGTAATCAGGCAAACCAAAGAAAAGTACTCGAAAAAGAACAACCCGGCAGTGGATCTTATCAAGAAAGTGATCGAGCACAAGTATAAGAACTACGTTGAATCGGAAGATTACTGGAGATGCAGCGAGTATGAACGGATATTCTTTGCGCTCAACGATTACAATCCAAACAAGGGAATATTGAAAAACCAAAAATACCTCGCAAAATATGCCGATACTTCCCGCATCGACGGGCGGAAGATTTTGCCCTATACCGTCCGCGAATACTACCGCGATGTGTATCACCGGAAATCCCCGAAAGAAACGAAGAAAATTGTGCTCGGGTACAATCAACAGGGTATCGACAAAAAAATGGATAACAGCGGATTTGCTTCCGCCACGGATGAGACTTTCAAAGACATCAACATCCGCGACAACCAGATCAACCTTTTCCTCATCGGATTCGTGGGGCCACTGAGCACCAGCTCTTCCATTGACTTCTACAAATGGTATATCCGGGACACCGTGATGATTGACAACAAAAAATTCATCCAACTCGGATTTTTACCATTCAACACCCGCGATGTGGGATTTTCGGGAGATCTTTTCGTTCGGGATGACTCCACCTATGCAATAAAAAAAGTATTGCTGCGGATACCTAAAAAAGCAAACATCAACTTCGTGAAAACGATGTTGGTGGAACAAGAATTCGACCAGCTAAAATCCGGGCTGTGGACACCTTCGAGATTTACCACCATGGTGAATTTCGAATACGAAAAGATAGGCAAACTGTATGTCCAGAAAGACCAAACGTTCACCAACATTTCAACGGGATTGAACTACAAGGAAATTTTTGCCATTCCCGATCAGGAAATAAAAATGAAGGGCTATGACAATCAGGAAAACAAATTCTGGCAAGAAAACCGCCCGACAACGGGCGTGAAGGACTTAAGGCTGGATTCGATGTATATAGAGGCTACACGAAGCAAAACCGTCAAATTCGCCATAAAAGTGGCCGATTTCCTGCAATCGGGTTACATACACACCATATGGGACCCAAAGCTCAACAAGCTGGACATTGGCTCCGCCCAAACGTTTTATAGCACCAACTCGCTCGAAGGCACTCGCCTGCGCGTGGGTGCTTTGACTACGGCCAATTTCAACCACAATCTATTCCTATACGGCTATGGCGCCTATGGAACTTCCGATAAAATATGGAAATATTACGGGGAAGTGGCTTGGGCCTTCAAAAAAAGGCAACTCATCAAAGATGAATTTCCACGAAAAAACCTCACCATAAGCTACAAATACGATGTGAACACCCTCGGGCAAAGGTATCTGCAAGCCTCGCGGGATAACTTCCTGCAATCGTTCAAAATACGGGACATCGACAACATGACCTATCAAAGGGAGATTGAAATAAATTATGTGCATGAATCTCAAAAAGGGTTTTCGGCAATGGTATTTGCCCGCAAGAGCGACGAATCTGCCGGGGGTAACCTCACATTCATCCATTCGGGCGACGGCACATCTCTGGGAAGCATGAAAACGACGGAGGTAGGGGTCACCTTGCGGTATGCCCACAATGAAAAATTCGTGCAAATGAAGCGCAAAAGGGAGCAAATCCCTTCTGAGTCAACCATTGTGACATTTGAAAACACATGGGGCTTGAACAACATCCTAAGCGGCAATTACAGCTACCACGTGATGGGCCTGGGCTTGGAAAAAGCCAAGTGGATTCCTCCTTTCGGGAAACTGTTCCTGTCGGTGAAAGCGGAGAAGATCTGGGGAGAAGTTCCATTCCCCTTGTTGCTCACGCCCAACGCCAACAATTCATACACCATCCAGCGGGGTGCATTCAACCTCATCACGCCATTGGAATTCATCAACGACCGCCAACTGACCTTTATGCTCGACTACCACATGGGCGGATGGCTATTCAACAGGGTTCCATTCATCAAAGCCTTCAAGTTGCGCGAAGTGTTTGGTTTCCACGGCTTGTTGGGAGATTTGAGCGACCGAAACAACCCGAACTCAGACAATAATCTCCTTATATTTCCCGATATAAGACATTCGATGGGCAGTACGCCTTACATGGAATACAATGTGGGTGTTGAAAATATTTTCAAGTTTTTCAGGGTAGATTATGTCCGCCGGCTGAATTACCTGAATCATCTGGATATTGACAAATCAGGAGTTAGGTTTGGATTCCGGATGCAATTCTAAAAAAAAAGAAGTTTCGGAAATCAACACCTTTTGATTTGCTCTCAAAAGAACAAAAATAGCTCCAGCGGTCTTATGTCGCTGGAGCTATTTTTCTTAAACCCCATGTTTGAATTGAGACCACATTCCCCCCAACAGCTTGCCTCTGAGAAGTCAGAGCCAGTACAATTCTGTGTTGCAATGCTGCGGCAAGGAAGCCTACTGGGTACGATTTCGTGCTACAGGCTGCAGGAAGCAATTGTACCGGGTATGCTCTTATCATGCAAAATAGCGACAGGGAAGTGTGTCGGGTAAGGCCGGGGCATTTTTTCTAACAAGCCCAATTCGTAATTCTACATTTCCACCTACAAATCCTTCAACAACACTCCATCGTATTTCGAATAACTGGTTTGATTATAGTCCTGCAAGGCATCCCAAACGGCTTTGTAATCCGATTTCCAGTCTTTGTTGAAATCTTCGGCGCCATATTGGTCGATACGCTGGAGAAGGAATGTGACGGTGATTTTATGAATATCGATCGCAGGGATATAAGTGGTAATTTCTTTCTCCTCGTCCACCACTTCTACCGCAATGCCAATCAGCTGGAGCAGATACAGGATATCGCCCGTGAGCTTGGATGGAATTTTGTGTTTTTCGGACAACTCGTCGGCAGTGTAGGGCCTTTCCCCTGTTTCAAACCGCTTTATAATCAGTGAAGCGATAAGCAGCGTGAAGAAATCTTTGTATCGGCGGCTGATGTTCTGCGATTCTTTTTCGAAACTGAATTTTTTCACGTTTTGGGCTGCCTGTGTAATCAACATTCCAAACAAGCAGATATACCACGAGAGCTGCACCCACATCAACAACAAAGGCAGGGCAGCAAAACTGCCGTATATGGCGTTGTATTTCGAGATCCAGATCTGACCGGAGATGTAGAGCATTTGGAAGCCCTGGAAGGCAACACCGGCAAAAAAACCACCAAATAGCGCACTTGAGAACTTCACCTTGGTGTTTGGAATGTAGATATAGACGAAAGTGAACAAGATGATCACGATCAAGAAGGGAATCACCTTCATAATGGGTGCCAACACTTGGTCGAGCAAATAGAGCTTGTCGATGGAAGCACCTATGAAAATGGTGATCCCCGAATTGCAAACCATAAACACCGGAACAATAAGGATCAAGGCCAAGTAGTCGGTGAATTGACGGTAATAGGACCTTTGCTTTTTCACGTTCCATATTTCATTGAAATTTTGCTCAACTCCCGATATCAGGCTGATCACGGTATAAAGCAACAAGACCACACCAATACCCACAAAGATTCCTCCCTGAGCATATTTCAGTGATGTATCGGCAAATTCCAGAGCCTTTGTCAACGCTGTTTCTTGCCCCGCAAAAAACTTGAACAATTCGCTCTGCACAATATTTTGGAATCCAAAGCCACGGGCCACGGCAAACAGTATAGCCAATATGGGGACAATAGCCAGCAAAGTACTGTAGGTGAGAGCAGAGGCTTTTCTTCCAATATTCAGGCGTGAGATATTCTTGATGGCAAGCACGAAAACCTTGACAAAGTTGAACAAATTGGCTTTTTTCCAGTCAATCAGTTCATCATCGTGTGTCCGCCAAATGTCGTAGGTGATAAAATTTATAAGCCGATTAACGAGCGTCCGGATTTTTTCAATCATAGTCTTGTAAATTTTCGGTTTAAACAAAAAAATGCAGTAAGCCTGTAAGCCGGGTTCTGTTTTCGGCCAAAGCCAAACGCCTGCCATTTATCTACGCTTGCTGTCGCCAACAAGCTTTAGCGACCTACCCCTCAGCATCGGACGAGCAATCCTACATGCGCTGATATACATGGTCTTACAACCTATAAGGAATACGGCTCTCTGCCTTACAGCAAAGACCGGTGGGCTCTTACCCCGCCTTTTCACCCTTACTCCAGCCGAAGCCGAAGCGGTTATTCTCTGTTACCCTACTCTGCCCTCACGGACAGCTTCCCGTTAGGAAGTATAGTGCTCTGTGTTGCCCGGACTTTCCTCCCCGTCCGTTGCGGACGTAGCGACAAGCCGGCCTACTGCATCGTCACAAAGATACGGATAAGTTTCGAGTATTATATTTAATTGCTTAGAACTCCGCAATATTCGAAGCTATTGCTTCACTGCATCTAACTTTTGGAACTCTTCTACCCTGTATTTCAACTGTTTTTCATAGTTGTTCAACCGTTCCCTGTCGCTGCGGGACAATTTAGGCGCATATTCTTTCGCTATATTTATCCAATTGAGTGCGTTTTGTATATCATCGGTCATTTCATTTGCCAATGCAATGTTTGAAGCCAGTCTGGACAATTTCGCCTCGTTGGTTTCTTCGTCATAGAGCCTGCCCCAAATCTTTGCTGCTTTCACCCACTCGGACTGATCAACATAATTTGCAGCTACAGCCATATCGTTGTTTTGGAATATGTAATACCACCTTTCTTTTGTCTCCCATTGAGGAACAAGTTTGTCACTCAGCATATCGGCTGTTTGAGCAACAGTTGCATCCAAGAATCCTTTGAGAAGTGCTTTGTCCAGATTTTTTTTTCTATCCTCCGGTGTCCGGTCCACATCCCATGCGAATGAATGGGAAAATTGAACCATTGGTGCTAATCGTTCCCCCTCCCGACTGAAAATATTTACCCCAACACGAACATTCGTTTGAAGGGAGTCATAGTATGTGAAAAAATTAACTCTGGATGATCCATATATTGACGAGGCATTCAAAACATCTAAGGATAGAACAATGTCAGCATTAGCCTCCTTGGCCAATTTTTTAATGGTATCAACGGCTAATGCAGTGCTGTCGCCTGGTTGCTTTGTTAAACCGGCAGAAACGGTTGTGTACAAGACTATATTGCTAAAATTTTTCTCGCGGAGAAATTCCGAAAATTCTGTATTGAAGATAGTTCCCAGACTGTCTATCAAGAAAACTGCTTCTTTCCCATTGTTAAATATATGGGTGTCATTTCTGACAGGCAACAAAGGAGAAGTATTATCCACCACCAAAACAGTATTGGAAGTAGTGTTAGCTAGTGTTACTTCCGAAGGCATTTTTATATCAATGGGAAAATAAACCACTTGATTGCAAGCAATACAGCAAAATAGGCCTATCAGAATTGTGAAAGTTTTGCGATCAGGCAACATATGGGGGTGAAGGTTAAGTAAGAACAAAAGCTGAATCAACAATTCAAAAAATCACAGCACATCAATACATTTTTCCAAATGAATGCCGTGTGAACCTTTAACAAGCAGAGTATATCCTGAGAGCGGATCTTTTTTCAACACCTCAATCATTTCTTCCACCGTTAGGAAAGCCGGTGCATTCCTGCTCAATTTTTTAAATTGACTTCCTACCAGATAGACTTTCTCGTACAAGCTTTTTTCGATGAAGTCAATAACTTTTTCGTGTTCATCATCGCTCTCTTCTCCCAGTTCCAACATATCTCCAAGAATCACCGCTTTCTTTGGGCCCCTTATTTGATTGAAATTAGTAAGTGCTGCGAACATACTGGTTGGATTCGCATTATAAGCATCAACGATAAGCGTGTTCGAGCCTGTTTTTTTAAGCTGAGAACGGTTGTTTGTTGGCCTGTATTCAGCGAGCGCATCGCAAATGTCATCAGCTTTCACGCCAAGAAATTTGCCCACCGCAATTGCAGCCATGACATTCGAAAAATTGTATTCTCCAATGAGATTGGTCTGAACCTGGTAGCTATTGTCTAAAAACGTCCATTCCAACTCAATAAACGGATTATTCGAAACCACCCTTCCCCTCAAAAACGCATTGGGATCGGTACCATAACTGACCGAGGTAATTCCTTCGGACTTTTCTTTCAAGATTGGATTATCAATATCTACAAAGAGTTTCCCGTTTTTTTTGTTTCGAATGAAATCGTAGAGTTCTGTTTTCGTTTTCACAATGTTATCAAACGACCCAAAACCCTCCAAGTGAGCTCTGCCAACATTGGTTATCAAACCAAAATTTGGTTCTGCAATTTCAGCCAACATCTTGATTTCCCCCACATGGTTCGCACCCATTTCAACAACCGCAATTTCAGTTTCAGGAGTTAATTTCAAGAGAGTGAGGGGCACCCCGATATGGTTATTGAGGTTTCCTTGTGTAAACGCAACATTGAATTCCTTCGCCAAAACCGCCGCTACCAGCTCTTTCGTGGTGGTCTTGCCGTTTGTCCCCGTAATTCCAATAATAGGGGTTTTAAGTTTACGCCGATGGTAGTTTGCCAATTGCTGCAATGCCACCAAACAGTCGTCCACTAAGATAATCCGCTCGTTTGTCGCAAATTCAGGTTCATCCACAATTGCATAACTGCAACCTTTCTCAAGAGCAGATTGCGCATATTGGTTGCCATTAAAATTGTTTCCTTTCAACGCAAAAAACAGGGATCCTTCAGGACAATTCCGGCTATCAGTAGTTACAATTGCGTGCTTTAGAAAAAGCTCGTATATTCTCGGTATTTCCATGATCAAAAAGCAATGATTATTGTTCTACACAAAGCTATAAATAAAAAGCGAAAAGGAGGATCCCCTTTTCGCAAAAAATTACACAAAATGCAAATATAGATAATATTTTTATCTTTTTAAATATTTCTTTTGCTAGCAGATCATCAATTTCGGCATATATGCTTTCTATATAATTAATTATTTTGTCCGAAATTCGGTGATCCCCGACTCACTTGCCTTTCTTTATTGCATTCGCACCACTTATCATTTCTTCTGCGGTATATTTTTCGGGAGCACCGCTTGTTATTGTTCCCGAAAAAAACTTTCCCGCTCTTTATTGTAAAAGAACCACTAAGATATTCCTGGCTTTGATACAAAAAAGAATACATTATAGCCAGATAAGTAATAGGAATAATTTATTGTTGTATAATGTATAAGCTAACAGATTTTAGCCATTAGCCTTTTCTAACAGCTATAAGCTAAAGGCTATATTTTACTTAAAGAGACAACAATTTATTTTGTCAATAACTTATAGTAAGTAGTGGCCACAATATAATGCGGTTAATTTAAAGCGGATTTGTAAATATGCAAATAAACGTATGCAGGCTCACTACTTTTGAAAATCAAATTGTTTGCCTTTAGAATAATACTCCGTATTACTTCTACTCCTCAAAAAAAGAAAAAAAAGAAAAGACAACAGAAAATTGACGAGAAAACTATTTGAAAATAAAAATAATTGGTATATTTACCACTGAATTGAGAGTTGAAGCGTTAAATATTGAAATGAAAGACAGATTTAACACAAACAAGCGTGATTAGCAATAAATATTCAGCCAAATTCAGATTTTTTTGCAAACACGAAACTTTTAAAAAAAACTGACTATAATTTTTACAAAAAGGCACATAAAAATCTATTTGAAATAGTCCCAATCTATTATAGCACATGCTTCAACTGAAGCATTTCCATGATGGCGTTCATCTTTGATGCCGCCATCTACTTACATTACTTTTTGATTTTCCTTAAAAAAGAGACTCCTGTGAAGAAGTCTCTTTTTGTTTTTCACTATCTTTGAACCTATAAAACAATTTGATGGAAAAATTAACCGTAATAAAAGTGGGAGGGAAAATCGTTGAAGAAGAAACATCCCTTCAGCAACTATTGAGTGATTTTGCAAAAATAGATGGCTACAAAGTTTTGGTACATGGTGGAGGAAGATCTGCAACAAAGCTTGCAGAGAAATTAGGCATTGAGACCAAAATGGTCAACGGACGTAGAATCACCGATAAAGAAACATTGGACATCACAGTAATGGTGTATGCCGGATTGGTGAACAAAAAGATTGTAGCCAAACTACAGGAGATAAAAATAAATGCTCTCGGGCTTACCGGCGCCGACATAAATCTAATCCGTTCTGAGATTCGCCCTGTTAAGGAAATCGACTACGGTTTTGTTGGAGATGTCAAGCAGGTGGATGGAAAAAAACTATCTGTCCTGATCCAGGAAGGAATTGTCCCAATACTAGCTCCGCTTACACACGACGGACATGGAAACCTGTTAAACACCAATGCCGACACAATTGCGGGTGAAACAGCCAAAGCTTTAGCACTCTTTTTTGACGTAAAGCTCATCTATTGCTTTGAAATGAAAGGGGTCATGGAAGACATAACAAAAGAAGACAGCGTGATAAGGCATATTGATAGGGAAAGGTTCGAGGAATTGGTCAAAACTGGCATCATAAAAGATGGAATGATTCCCAAACTTCAAAATGCCTTTGATTGCATCCATGCCGGAGTTAAAGAGGTAATAATTACGCAATCTACAGATATACAGGGACTTAATGGAACATCAATTGATTGAGTTTTTAATCTAAGAATTCTAAATTTGAAATTTTTATCAGTCAATTTATTCATATCGATCGATATTTAGCGAAATTAGTATTAATTTTGTGCCGCTTTTAGCTCGGGATATAGCACAGTTGGTAGCGCGCCACGTTCGGGACGTGGAGGTCGGACGTTCGAGTCGTCTTATCCCGACAAAGAGAAGGCAATTGTTTGAATCAAACAATTGCTTTTTCTTTCTTGTAAAAATCAATCAGTAAACTCTCAAAAATTCTTCTTCATAAAAACAAAATAAGGCAATCCGGATCTTAATGGAATACTAAACTTTAATACTTGAATTGCGTTATTATCTAGATAGGCAAAATGCCACTTTCATAGTTATCAAAATTATATAAATAAGAAAACGTAAATGGAATTCAATTACGATGTAATTGTTGTCGGCGCGGGTCACGCAGGTTGCGAAGCAGCAGCCGCTGCTGCAAACATGGGTTCGCAAACCCTGCTGATAACAATGGATATGAATAAAATAGCCCAAATGAGTTGCAATCCTGCCGTAGGCGGAATTGCAAAAGGGCAAATTGTCCGTGAAATCGATGCTTTAGGGGGACAGATGGGTATCGTCACCGACATGACAGCCATACAATTCAGGATGCTAAACCGATCAAAAGGCCCTGCCATGTGGAGTCCCCGCGCACAAAGCGACAGAATGCACTTCATTATGAAATGGCGCGAAACTCTCGATGGAATCGACAATTTATTCATTTGGCAAGATGTAGTTAAATCGCTTGTATTGAAAAATGGAACCGTACGGGGGGTTAACACAGCCATGGGAGTAACTTTCACCGCAAAATCAGTTGTCCTAACCAACGGAACCTTCCTGAACGGCCTTCTGCATATAGGAAAAGTGCAATTGGCAGGAGGACGCATCTCCGAGCCTGCATCCTACGGCATCACACAGCAATTGGCTGAAGCTGGATTCAAGACAGACCGGATGAAAACCGGAACGCCTGTCCGCATCGATGGCAAAAGCGTTGACTTCTCTTTAATGGAAGAACAAAAAGGAGAAAATGATTTCCACAAGTTTTCGTACCTCGATTTCGAGCCACGACCATTAAAACAATTAAGCTGCTGGATTTGCAATACCAACGAACAGGTTCACGATGCTTTGAGAAACGGATTGGATGAATCACCTCTCTACAACGGGCAAATACAAAGTATTGGTCCTCGTTATTGCCCAAGTATAGAAACTAAGATCGTAACATTTGCCGACAAAACATCGCATCAATTATTTCTTGAGCCGGAAGGAGAAAATACCCAAGAATATTACTTGAACGGATTCTCATCTTCTCTCCCACTCCACACTCAACTGGAAGCGTTGCAAAAGATCCCGGCATTTAGGAATATCCACATCTATCGTCCGGGATACGCCATCGAATACGATTTCTTTGATCCAACACAATTGAAACATACGCTGGAGACAAAACTTATCAAAAATCTTTTCTTTGCCGGGCAAATCAATGGCACTACTGGTTATGAAGAGGCCGGGGGACAAGGAATCATTGCCGGAATAAATTCGCACATCAACGCACACGGCGGTGAAGAATTTGTTTTAAAAAGAGACGAAGCTTACATCGGCGTGCTAATCGATGACTTAGTAACAAAAGGTGTGGACGAACCCTACCGGATGTTTACTTCGCGTGCGGAATATAGAATCTTGCTTCGACAAGATGATGCGGATTCCCGTCTAACAAGGAAAGGGGAAAGCATTGGATTGGCAAAAGTAAATAGAGTGAGCCTTCTTTCAGAAAAAGAAAAGGCAATAGAGAAACTTACCCATTTCACCGCTACATCAAGCATCAAGCCCGAAGACATAAACCCAGTCCTTGAGAAATTAGGAACAGCCGCACTTAAAAGGACATCCAAACTAAAAGATTTATTGAGCCGCCCACAAATCACATTTGCGGATATGGTAGAGGCTTGTCCCGCCCTGAAAGCAGAATTGGAGAGCGTGCCAAATAGAAAAGAAGAGATTGCAGAGGCAGTAGAAATAAAGATCAAATACGAAGGATATATTGAACGGGAAAGAATCATTGCGGACAAAATAAATCGCCTCGAGAATATCTCCATCAAGGATAAATTTGATTACAATTCTATCCATTCTTTATCGACAGAAGCACGCCAAAAATTGACAAGAATCAAACCAGAAACCATTGCTCAAGCAGGGAGAATTCCGGGGATTTCTCCGAATGACATCAACATCCTGCTAGTTCTGATGGGACGCTAACAAAAGAATAAATCAGCCGTAGTTACACGTGGAACATGAATCTTAAAACACTTATAACAAAATGGTTAAAAAGATCTCCTGATCAAAAAACCCCAACCAAGGGTGAGTGAAAGACCAAGCAGAAAGCTCACTCAGAGAAGGGAAATAGACTATTGTTACACGTGGAACAGAAGAATAAAATAAAACAGTATGACGAACGAAGAACTAAAAAAAACAGTTAGAAATATCCCCGATTTCCCCATTCCTGGAATACAATTTAAAGATGTAACCCCGCTATTCGAAGAACCGCAAAGACTGCAATCTCTAAGCAAAAATATCATCGGATTATACCAAAATAAAGGAATATCAAAGGTGGTCGGAATAGAATCTCGGGGCTTTATTTTGGGTCCAATTATAGCATTAAACCTGGATGCGGGATTTGTACCCGCCAGAAAACCGGGCAAACTTCCAGCATCCATCATTGAGGAAACTTACGAAAAAGAATACGGAAAAGATGCAATCCAGATACACGTAGATGCCTTAAACGAAAACGACATTGTCCTCTTACACGATGATTTATTAGCCACAGGAGGCACCATGGCGGCGGCATATAGGCTCATAAAAAAGATGGGGATAAAGAAAGTCTATATCAATTTCATCATCGAATTGGAAGAATTAGAAGGAAGAAAATGGTTTCCGGAAGATGTCGAAATTGAATCCTTAATCAAATTTCCTATCTAAAAAAGACATTCCCAATGAGTGATTTCCTAAAAAATATCATCAAAAATATTCCTGAAAAACCTGGATGCTACCAATATTTTGATGAAAAGGGAAGCATTATTTATGTAGGAAAAGCGAAGAACCTGAAGAAAAGGGTATCGTCCTACTTTGCAAAAACACATGAGGACAGCCCTAAAACACGTGTTCTTGTCAGCAAAATCAGCGACATAAAATACATTGTGGTGGACACGGAAGAGGATACATTTCTTCTCGAAAACAACCTGATTAAGCAGTTCAAACCTCGGTATAATATCATGCTGAAAGACGATAAAACCTATCCGTCTATCGTCATCAAGAATGAATATTTTCCGCGAATTTATCAAACAAGAAAAATTTTCAAAGACGGCTCACTCTATTTTGGCCCCTACACATCTGTTGTTGCCATACGTGCAATGATGGAAGTTATACATAAATTATACCCTATCCGCACCTGTAAATTAAATTTATCTCCTGAAAACATCGCCAAAGGGAAATATAAAGTGTGCTTGGAATACCATATAAAAAGGTGTAAAGGCCCTTGTGAAGGATTGCAATCTTTAGAAGAATACAACAAAAACATTACCCAAGTAAAAGAGATATTGAAAGGAAATATTGGAGATATAATTAAAAATATCTACCAGCAAATGCAAGAAAAAGCAAATGAACTAAGATTTGAAGAAGCACAATTGTTGAAAGAGAAATACACTCTAATCGATAATTTCCGCACAAAATCGACCGTCGTAAGCCAAATTACGTATAATATCGATGTATTTAGCTACGATGAAGACAAGCAAGCCGCTTATATCAACTACCTGCACGTGGTGGATGGAGCTATCAATCAAGCATTCACGTTCGAATACAAGAAAATACTAAACGAAGAGAAGGAATACACGCTTGGTATGGCAATCGTGGAAATGCGTTCCAGATTTGGCAGCAAATCACAAGAAATAATTGTTCCATTCATACCCGATTTATCCTTAAACAATGTAGTTTTTACGATCCCGCAACGTGGAGACAAGCGGAAATTGCTCGAACTTTCCGAGCAAAATGTGAAGCAATACAAGGTCGATAAATTGAAAAAAGCAGAAAGCCTGAATCCAGAACAACGTTCCATCCGTATTCTGAAAGAAATACAATCAAGCCTTGGCATGAAAAAAATGCCTCTCCACATCGAGTGTTTTGACAATTCAAATATACAAGGTTCATCACCCGTAGCAGCCTGCGTTGTGTTCCGGAAAGGAAAACCATCAAAACAAGAATACCGGAAATACCACATCAAAACAGTGATTGGATCCGATGATTACGCATCCATGCAAGAAGTTGTTTTTCGTCGCTACAGCCGGATGCTGGAGGAGGAAACTCCCCTACCCGACCTTATCATAACCGATGGAGGAAAAGGACAAATGGAATCAGTTCGTCAGATTATCCAAGATAAATTGCATTTGGAAATTCCGATTGCCGGCTTAGCAAAAGACAACAAGCACAGAACATCTGAAATACTATTTGGCTTTCCTCCAAAAGAGGTGGGCATCAAGCAAAATACCGCCATATTTCATCTACTGGAGCAAATTCAAGATGAAGTACACCGATTTGCCATAACTTTCCACAAACAAGTGAGAAGCAAGGCACAAATAAGGTCTGAATTTGATCAGATGAATGGCATTGGGGAAGCTACACAAAAAAAATTACTGAGCCATTTTAAGAGTTTAAAACGCTTAAAATCAGCAGATATAAAAGAAGTAACAACTTTAGTTGGAGAAAAGAAAGCGAAGATTATCACTGAATATTTTGCTCAACAAAATACTGAAAAACAGAAAGGGATTTTCTAGAACTGATAATTAAAGAATATTCTTAACTTTACATTTGGTCTAAAAAGAAAGATAAAATAACAGAGACTGGGATGAGAGTATTGGTTCAGCGAGTACGAAAAGCATCTGTGACAATCAAAAAAGAATGCAAGTCACTTATTTCAAATGGGTTACTTGTTTTTGTTGGAATAGAAGATGACGACAATTCAGAAGATATTGAATGGCTGTCAAATAAAATTATTCAATTGAGGATCTTCAACGATGAAAACGGCGTGATGAATAAATCTGTACAAGACATTGATGGAGAGATACTTGTTGTATCACAATTCACCTTGCATGCATCCACGAAAAAAGGAAACAGACCTTCCTACATCCGTGCGGCTAAGCCTCAAATAGCTATCCCACTCTACGAAGCCTTTTGCCAAACTTTGCAACTAAAAACAAAAAAAGAAATTCCTACAGGTGCGTTTGGAGCCGACATGCAAGTTGAATTAGTTAATGATGGCCCGGTAACCATCTGGATAGACTCAAAAAACAAAGAATAATGACAATAGAAGAAGCTCAAAATCAAGTAGATAATTGGATAAAAACGATAGGAGTACGCTATTTCAGCGAACTCACCAACATGGCGATCCTCACAGAAGAGGTGGGAGAACTGGCTCGCATCATGGCTAGAACTTATGGCGACCAGTCTTTCAAAAAGTCGGATTTAGAAAAAAATCTGGGGGACGAAATGGCAGATGTACTGTGGGTGCTGATGTGCTTGGCAAATCAAACTGGAATCAACCTGACGGAAGCTTTCCAAAAAAACATTGAGAAAAAGACAAATCGGGACAAAGACCGGCATACCAACAATGAAAAATTAAAGTAAAATATTAATATACAATATAGTATGAGTTCAACTAATAAGTATCAAGACGCATTGAGCCAGTACAAAACAAAACTCAATGACAATGAAATCGCGGAAAAAGTGGCAAAAATAATTGCCGAAAAGTTCGCCGAGAACGACAACAAGGAAGTATATAAAAAATTATACTCACTGATAGACTTAACTACCTTGAATACAACGGATTCAAAAGAGTCGGTATGGAAATTCACGGAAGCAGTGAACGACTTTGAAGGCTCGCGCCCCGACATGGACAATGTAGCTGCAATTTGTGTGTTCCCGAATTTTGCCGAAACGGTGAAAGAGGCACTAACTGCTGAAGGCGTAAAAATAGCTTGTGTATCAGGTGGTTTTCCATCATCTCAAACATCCTTGGAAGTGAAAATAGCAGAAACCGCTTTGGCCGTGGCGGATGGTGCTGACGAAATAGACATAGTACTCAACTTAGGGTATTTCCTGACAGAGAATTATGAGGAACTCAACGAAGAAATAGAAGAGATAAAGCATGCTTGTCGGGATGCACACCTAAAGGTTATACTCGAAACCGGGGCATTGAAAACAGCCGAAAACATCAAAAAAGCTTCTATCTTGTCGCTTTATTCGGGAGCAGATTTTTTGAAAACATCCACAGGTAAAGTATATGATGGCGCAACTTTGGAAGCCGCTTACGTAATGTGTTCCGCCTTGAAAGAATATTACGAGAAGAACAGCACAAAACGGGGATTCAAAGCTTCCGGTGGAATTTCCACAACAGAAGATGCAGTGAAATACTATACCATTGTGAAAGAAGTACTTGGAGAAGAATGGCTCAACAGCGAATATTTTCGAATCGGAGCAAGCCGCTTGGCAAAAAATCTCCTAGATTCCATTGAAAAATAAGCAATTAAGACAAAATAAAAAAGGCTGAAAAACAATTTCCAGCCTTTTTTTATGTTGCAATATTATTAGTATTCCCGTTCAATTATGTAGTCAATCGCTGCCAACAAAGCCTCACGCGATTCGGAATCTTCCATTTGCATAATCAGATCGTACGCCTTTTGGCTATAGCCCTTCATCGATTGATAAGTATAATCCACCCCACCATTTATTTTCGCAAATTCAATGAGTTCCGCAATAATGGATTCATCCAATTCGTGCTTGGTCAGATAAGAAATATAATGCTCCCTCAATTCAACAGACGTATTATTCAAAGCATAAATAAGAGGCAATGTGACCTTACCTTCACGGATATCATTTCCAGTAGGTTTCCCAACATCATCTCCGAAATAATCAAAAATGTCATCCCGCAACTGAAAACAAATTCCCAGATATTCGCCCAATGTGGCAAAACGAGCAACAATCTCTTTGGGAGCACCAACAGAAAGAGCACCCATTTTCATCGAGACAGACAACAAAGATGCTGTTTTTTTTCGGATCACTTCGTAATAATCCTCTTCGTTGAAAATCGTCTCCTTAGCGATATACAATTGGTTCAGTTCACCTTCCGATAAGTTCCGTCCCAAATTGGAAATATTCGAAATGAGATCAATATTACCAGTAAGCACAGTCTTTATCAAGGCAGTGGATAAGAAAAAATCACCCACCAGGACAGCCACTTTATTGTCATAAACAGCATTGACAGAAGGTCGCCCTCGCCGCAACGTAGATTCATCCACCACATCATCGTGAATCAATGAAGCTGTATGCAACAACTCAATCGTAACGGCCGAATTATAGGTAATCTCATTAATCTCTCCACAAGCTTTTGCGGACAAAAACAGGAGTATCGGACGAATCCTCTTCCCATCAGATTTAATGGTATAGTCTATAACTTCCTGAATATGTTTATTCCCAGAGTGTATAGAATCTCTATAGTAAGTTGTGAATTTTTTTAATTCTCCCTCAATTGGTTTTGCAATCAGAAGCTTCTTATCCATATATATGCGCTTTCAGTGCAAAAATATAAATAATTCGGTTTTTAACGGCATTAATTTGTAACTTTACATAGTGCATAAACCCATTTATTTAGAATTCTTATAGAATAAATCCATAGAACAGAAAACTAAGATTAGATATTTAGAATTTTTCCCTATATTTTTGTGTACGCAAAATCAAAATCCACGTTTCATAGACAAAATAGCTTATACCGAATGAAATTATTTCTCTTAGATGCTTATGCACTGATTTACAGATCATACTATGCCTTTATAAAATCTCCTAGAGTAAATTCCAAAGGGCAAAACACTTCTGCCATTTTTGGATTTGTAAATACACTGGAAGAACTACTGAAAAAAGAGAATCCGTCACATATTGCCGTAGCATTCGACCCTCCAGGAAAGACATTCAGGCACGAAGCCTACGAAGCTTACAAAGCACAACGTGAAGCCACACCGGAGGACATCAAATTTGCTGTACCATATATCAAAAATATTATCGAGGCCTATAACATAAAGCTGGTAGAAGTATCTGGATATGAAGCGGATGATGTAATTGGAACCCTATCTAAAATGGCTGAAAAAGAAAACTTTGAAGTGTTCATGATGACTCCCGACAAGGATTACGGACAATTGACAAGCAACAAAATCCAAATATACAAACCTAAATACGGGGATTCAGGATTCGAGGTGCTGAACGATGAAGCCGTGATGAACAAATATGGTCTCTCCTCCCCTCTCCAAATGATTGACTATCTCGGCTTGATGGGCGATGCATCTGACAACATTCCAGGGTGTCCAGGTGTAGGACCAAAAACGGCTCAAAAACTTTTGGCAGACTACCATTCCATCGAGGGCATCTACGAATATCTTTCCGAAGTGAAGGGAAGCGTGAAAACAAAATTGGAGGAAAACAAAGATCAAGTTTTTTTCTCAAAATTTTTGGCTACAATCAAAACAGATGTTCCAATAGAATTTAACGCCCAAGAATTTTTGAAGGAAGAAATCAATGAAGAAAAATTAAGGACAATTTTTGAAGAACTCGAATTTCGAACTTTATTGCAACGAATTTTTCCAAATGAAAAATCCTCCGAAAAGCAAGCCAAAAATGATCCCTATCAAACGAATCTCTTTGCAGAATTTGAAGCCAATCCCACAGAAGAAAAAATATATTCAAATCTCAGCGACTTAAAAAGCATCAATCACAACTACTATCTCATTGAAAATGAAATTGAAATTGATGAATTAATAGGCAAAATACATGCACAAAAATTTTGTTCATTTGACACAGAAACTACCGGAATTGATCCCTTAATATCCAATTTGGTCGGCATGTCCTTTTCTTTGGTGAAAAATGAGGGCTACTACCTTCCGGTTCCTCAAGATTTTGAAATTGCAAAAAAATTAGTGGAAAAATTTAAGGATATTTTAGAAAGTGATCAAATTCTTAAAATTGGACAAAATATCAAATACGACATGCTCGTACTTCGAAAATATGGGATCGTTTTGGATGGTCCTATTTTCGACACCATGATTGCCCACTACCTCCTAAATCCAGAACTTCGACACAACATGGATTATTTAGCAGAGACCTATCTAAAATACCAGACAATCCATATCGATGAACTGATAGGACCAAGAGGAAAAAATCAAAAAAATATGTCGCAATTGGATCCATCCCAAATCGTGGACTACGCATCTGAAGATGCGGACATCACCTTGCAGTTGAAAGAAATTTTTGAAAAGGAGATTGAGAAGAACCAATTGAACCACTTGCTCTATGAAATCGAACTTCCTCTCTTGAAAGTATTGTGTGAAATGGAATTCAATGGAGTGAGGGTAGATAAGAACGCCTTGCAAGAATCATCAATTGTGTTGACAAACAAACTGCAAGAAGTTGAAAAAGAGATAATCGACCTAGCTGGATACGAATTCAACATTAATTCGGCTCGACAAGTGGGCGAGGTATTATTTGAAAGATTGAGGGTAATTGAAAAAGCCAAAAAAACAAAAACAGGACAATACACCACAAGTGAAGAAACATTGGAGGCTATAAAAGACAAGCATCCAATTATAAATAAAATATTGAAATACAGAGGATTAAAAAAATTATTGAGTACCTATATTGATGCACTGCCAGAACTTATCAATCCTGAAACAGGTAAGATACATACTTCCTTCAACCAGGCTACAACCGCCACCGGAAGGCTAAGTTCCACAAACCCAAATCTCCAGAATATTCCGATACGAGACGAGGAAGGACGGGAAATTCGCCGGGCATTTATTCCAGACAAAGGATGCACATTTTTATCTGTGGATTACTCACAAATAGAATTGCGTATCATGGCACACCTGAGCCAAGACCCATCTATGATTGAAGCCTTTGTGGAAGATCAAGACATCCATGCGGCAACTGCGGCAAAAATTTACAAATTGGATATCAATCAAGTAACCAAGGATATGCGCCGAAAAGCAAAAACGGCAAATTTTGGAATTATCTATGGAATATCTGTTTTTGGTTTGGCCGATCGTCTCACGATCCCAAGAAGTGAAGCCAAAGAACTCATTGAGGGATACTTTGCAACTTATCCACGTGTGAAAAAATACATGGACGAGAGCATACAAATAGCCAAAAGCAAGGGATATGTGGAGACCATATTTGGAAGAAAACGTTTTCTACCTGACATCAATTCCAAGAACGCCATTGTGCGTGGTTATGCAGAACGAAATGCTATCAATGCACCGATTCAAGGAAGCGCAGCAGACATTATCAAAGTAGCCATGGTGAATATTGCAAAACGTTTTAAAAAAGAGAATATTCGCTCAAAAATGATTTTGCAAGTGCATGACGAATTGAACTTTAGCGTTTTCAACGAAGAATTGTCTCACGTGGAACAAGTGGTGAAAGAAGAGATGGAAAATGCTATCCAACTGCTTGTTCCTCTCCGGGTAGATGCAGGAATCGGCCAAAACTGGCTAGAAGCACATTAAAGATAAAAAAATTAATTTCAATAATTAAGGCCTTACAATATGAAATTTATATTGGAATATTTAGATCAATTAGCTTTGATTTTGGTAGGATTATTCATCGCATTCACCCCCTCCACTTTTGTGAGGGGCTTTGACGAAAAAGCAATAAAAACTCAAAAATTAGTTCGGATATTAGGTATTATCCTATCCTCGATTTTTGTGATAAACATTATTTACAAGATCATTACTAAATAATAAGATGATATTACTGAATATACAGGATTATATCTTGCAAAATGTTGATGCGTATGGATATCTTGGATTATTTGCGATCTGTTTTCTAGCCGCAACTATTCTCCCATTCAGTTCCGACTTTCTTTTTGCAGCACTCATCATAATGCCTCAATTCGACCCCTGGACTTGTACATTTGTTGCCACCTTGGGCAATTGGGCAGGAGGTATGACAAATTATTTCTTGGGTAAACTCGGAAACATCGAATGGATTGAGAAATACTTAAAAATCAAGGAAGAAAAAATCATCAAGATGCAAACATGGATACAGGGGAAAGGAGGGGCTTTGCTCGCATTTTTTAGCTTTGCTCCATTTGTTGGTGATGTGATGGCTGTAGCATTGGGCTACATGCGAGCAAATGTATATACCGTGATTGTCAGTATGTTGATTGGAAAATTCAGCCGATACGTGGTAGTAATGTATGCCGTGAAATATGGCATACACTTATTTAATTCATAAACAAATCTAACCAATTATAGCAGAATGTCCACCATTCTATTCAACGAAATCGTATTTGGCCCGATACACAGTAGAAGGCTGGGAGTATCATTGGGTATCAACCTGCTCCCGACAAATGGCAAACGTTGTTCATTCGATTGCATCTATTGCGAATGCGGATACAACAAAGATTTCAAAACCAATACCCCCCTACCCTCTCGAACGGCTGTGAAAGAAGCTTTGGAAAAGAAACTCATCGAACTAAAAGAAAAACGAATCACACCCGATGTGATCACTTTTGCAGGAAACGGAGAGCCAACTATCCATCCTCATTTTACGGAAATCATAGACGATACAATCACTTTACGTAACGAATTTTTTCCAAATGCTAAAATCAGCGTACTCTCGAATGCTGCACATATTGGCAAGAGAAAAATAGTTGATGCCTTGCTAAAAGTGGACAATAATATATTGAAGCTGGATGCTGGAAAGCTGGAAACCATTCAATTAATGGATAGACCTTTGCCAAAAGATTACACAGTGGAGAAACAGATAGAGCTACTAAAGCAGTTCAACGGGAAATTCATTCTTCAAACCATATTTCTCCGGGGAACACATGATGGCAAAGCGATTGATAATTCCACCGAAGAAGAAGTTTCAGCTTGGTTGGAGGCCGTCAGGGAGATTCAACCCAAGGAAGTCATGTTGTATTCCATTGACAGGGAAACGCCCGAAAAACAGCTTGAAAAAGTAAGTATTGAAGAACTCCAAAAAATTGGAAAAAGAGTCCAAGAATTAGGGATAAAAGTAAATATTGCAGGCTAGCATAAATTAATTCAAACAACAAATGAAGAGGACAATTTTATTTATTTTTTGTTTGATTGGAATCTGTCAAAGAAATCATTGACAATCAAGGAAATGTACATGGCTAAAGAAAATATCAATGGCCAGGACAACCACATTGCTAATTGGAGGGAGATTCGTGTATGAAGCAATGATCCTTATGCTACAATATAACGTTGTTCAAAATAAATATTCCCCATACGGAAATAGAGTCTTCCACACCGCAGGAGTTTACTTTGATTTATAGACTTAAACAATTATAATCTGATGGTAACAATCGTTTTTTCCCATCCATGGCATGGCAGTTTCAACAAAGCCATCTTGGATACCATTACGGCAAAATTAGGAAGTGAAAAGAAAGAATTCCAAGTAATTGACCTCCACAAAGATGGCTTTAACCCTGTGTTCAGCGAGGAAGAGCTTGCGGTTTACAACCAAGGAAAAGCACTTGATCCACTAATTATTAAATATCAGAAATATATATCCAAAACAGAACAAATCATCTTCATTTTCCCAAATTGGTGGAACACCATTCCTGCAATCTTGAAAGGATTTTTTGACAAAGTGTTGCTCAAAGATTTTGCGTTCAACTACGAAGGAGGTTTCAACCCTCTCCTGTCTATCGATAAGACTCTTGTAATTACCACCTCGGAACATCCAAGTGCGAATTTTGACTATTTCATCAACCACTGCTTTGCGGAAGACATGCTAGCATCGGTTGGCATCAAAAACATGCAATGGTTGAGCTGCACCAGAACAAGCAAAGGCGGGGATGAAAACCGGAAAGAATTTTTGGATAAAGTGGAAAAGGCAATTTTATAAGTTACTGGAAAAAACAACTGGCTATACAAAAAATCCGGAAAGTTCGATTCAACTTTCCGGATCATATAGCAAATTACTCAAATTCTCAATCACACATTGAACCGGAAGTGCATAATGTCCCCGTCATTGGCAACATACTCTTTACCTTCCACACCCATCTTTCCAGCCTCTTTCACGGCACTTTCAGAGCCATACTGGATAAAGTCATCGTATTTGATAACTTCTGCCCGTATGAAGCCCTTTTCGAAGTCCGTGTGAATTACTCCGGCACATTGCGGAGCTTTCGACCCACGCAGATAGGTCCAAGCACGAACTTCCTGCACCCCGCAAGTGAAATAAGTTTCCAGATTCAACAACTTATAAGCTGCTTTAATCAAACGGGCAACTCCAGATTCTTCCAATCCAAGTTCGGATAAAAACATCTGACGCTCGTCATAGGTTTCAAATTCAGCAATTTCAGATTCAATCTTAGCCGCTACAATCAGCAAGTCGGCATCTTCTTCCTTGATGGCTTCCTTTACCTGATCCACGTATTTGTTTCCCTTGACAGCCGAAGCTTCGTCCACGTTACAAACATAAAGCACAGGCTTGTAGGTCAACAAAAACAGTTCACGGGCAATTTTCTCGTCGTCCTTTTTGTCGAAACTCACAGTACGGGCCGATTTGCCTTGCTCCAAGGCTTCTTTGAAACGAACAAGCACTTCGTATGTCGCTTTTGCTGTTTTATCGCCACCTGTTTGAGCTTGCTTTTGCACTTTTTGAATGCGGCTTTCCACGGTTTCCAAGTCTTTCAACTGGAGTTCGTAGTCGATGATTTCCTTGTCTCGGATCGGGTTCACACTGCCATCCACGTGGGTAATGTTGTCGTCGTCAAAACAACGCAACACATGCAGGATTGCATCCGTTTCACGAATATTGGCAAGGAATTTATTCCCCAAACCTTCGCCTTTGCTTGCTCCCTTTACCAAGCCAGCAATATCAACGATTTCGACAGTAGTAGGTACAATGCGTTGCGGATTCACCAATTCAGCCAGTTTGTTCAGCCTTTCGTCTGGCACGGTAATCACGCCAACATTAGGTTCAATCGTACAAAAAGGGAAGTTTGCCGATTGAGCTTTTGCGTTTGACAAACAATTGAAAAGGGTCGATTTTCCTACATTCGGAAGTCCCACAATACCACATTGAAGCGCCATATCTATCTAATATTTAATTTTTCAGGGGGCAAAGTTACAAAAACTTTGCGGCAATGCCTAATGAGGAATAGGTCTGCCAAGCTAAGGAGGAATAACCTCTCTTGTTCAAATCATATAAAAATCTGTATAACAAACAATTGCGTAGTAAAACAAATACAACCATCGTTAGCCGGAATAAATGCGGAGATAGGAAAGACAAAATTGGATAACTAGGCAATTAAAATATGATGAGGGTGAAAGGAGCATTGAAAAATATATGCTGCTTTCAAACATATTCAAAAAATTAATCCCGATAGTAAAATTGATTAATTTGGCGGTTCAAAATCGCTTACAAAACTTCCATTTGCCTTCATTTCGCCAACAGTGGCAATGAAATTCAATTAGTCTAAATGTTAAACATTTAGACTAATTCAGTCTCTTCATGCACAAATAGCAAGACGAAATCAAAGCCGGGGCCAATTATCAATTCGGGTTGGTTGGAACCACACTTTCTTCCGTCCACACTGCTGATCCATACAATGAATCGGAACGTTTGACAATCTTTGCCCGCCTAGAAGGGGTGCAACGCCTGATGAATAAGCACCGTGAAGCCTAGGACAAGCTCTGGGAAAGTGATATCCGCATCGAAGGAGACGGACAAGCCCAACAGGATACACACAGCATGTTGTACCACCTCTACTCTTTTGCTTCCGCCGGATCGGGGATGTCCCTCTCGCCGATGGGGCTTTCGGGCTTGGGATACAACGGCCATGTCTTCTGGGATGCCGACACTTGGATGTTTCCCGTTCTTCTGCTATTGCATCCCGAAATGGCTGAAAACATGCTGGAATACCGCTTTCAACGACTGCAAGCTGCACGAGACAACGCTTATTCACACGGCTACCAAGGTGCCATGTACCCATGGGAAAGTGCCGGCAGCGGAGTGGAAGAAACTCCCGTTTGGGCACTTGCCGGCCCCTTCGAACACCATATTTCCGGCTGTGTGGCGTTGGCCGCTTGGCAATACTATTGCGTGACGCAAGATTTGGACTGGCTACGGAAAAAGGGGTGGCCGATTCTCTCGGAAACTGCCGATTTCTGGGTAAGCCGATCGGAACTAAATTCGACAGGAAAATATGAAATCAAGAATGTAGTGGGAGCCGATGAATATGCTGAAAATGTAGATAATGATGCCTTTACAAATGGAGTGGCTCAAGTGAACCTCCGAAATGCTGCCATAGCAGCTTCATTGCTTGGATATCCAGCCATAGCAGCATGGAAAACCGTAGCTAATAACTTAGTAATTGAACATTTTCCTGATGGCACAACCCGGGAACATTCGTCCTACCAGGGTGAATCGATAAAACAGGCTGACGTGAATCTTCTCGCCTATCCCCTTGGAATAGTGAAAGACACGGCCCAAATACATAAAGATCTGAAATATTATGAAGTGAGGATTCCAGAAAAAAATACCCCCGCCATGACTCAAGCCATTTTCTCTTTGTTGTACTCCAGATTGGGAAACAAGCAAAAAGCCTTGCATTTTTTCAAAGATGCATACTTACCTAATCTGTGTCCACCTTTCAGGGTAATTGCCGAAACCAAAGGAGGTGACAACCCTTATTTTGCAACTGGGGCGGGGGGAATTCTCCAGACCGTCTTGATGGGGTTCGCAGGAATAGAAATTACCCTTAAAGGAATCGCAACACGTCCATCAGCACTTCCGGAAGGATGGAAATCACTTGAAATCAAAGGTGTGGGAAAAGATAAAACGACCATCACCAAAAGGCGATAAATCACCATTATTATTCAGTTATAATTACTCGTTAAATCTAAATTGTCTTTTGTTGGGGAAAGGAGCTTGCGAAAGTTCCTTTCCCTTTTTTAGCTATTTAAAATTTTAGAAAATATGGCTTCAATCTCCTACCCCACCCAAACTAACTAATCCACAACAATCGTTATCTTTGAACTCTGAAAAACAAAAACCTGTAAAATATATGTTTGTGCTGGACAAGCAAGCTATAAAATTCTATTACAAAGTGCGCCATCGACGTGGACACGGCATTCATTCGCCGTTTGTTTACAACTTGATTGTGAACGTCATTGAAAATAAATTGTCTTTCTACGCTTTCCGAGATATTCAAGATTACATCCAACAAGAAACATCCAAAAAATACAAGCCGAAGAAAATAAACAAGCTAAATTTCAAGCTGATAAACCATTTTCAAGCAAAAAATATACTTGAAATAGGGTCGGCAAAAGGAATCAATTCGCTGTATGCAACGGCTCCCTCAAGCCAAATAAGATATACCTGCGTGGAAACAAAAGAAGGAAGCAGAAAAGCTGCCTCTAGCCTACTCCATCATTGGAAACGAGATGTTTTAATAGTCGATTCTTTACCAAAAACCGACCAAATATTCGATTGCATACTAGTTGATATGAAAACAATTGGAAAACATCAGGAAGTGCTATCCGAATACTTATTTTCACATGTAAACGAAAATAGTGTCGTTATTCTAAACAATATTAGAACAAACACCAACGTTTATTCGTTAGTTCAACAAATAAGAAAAGATGAACATGTGCACATATCCCTCGATTTGTACAAAGCATCTATCTTCTTTTTCAATAAAAAATATTATAAACGTAACTATTTACTTAGTTTTTAAACAAATATAAAATGGGGAAAAGCGTTGTCTATACAAAAACAGGCGATGGAGGGAAAACCTCCCTAGTGGGCGGAACCCGCGTTCCGAAAACACATATTCGCTTGGAAGCTTACGGCACAGTGGATGAATTGAATTCTTTTGTTGGACTTCTTGTGAGAGAAGTGAAAGACGAAACCCTCCTGAACGATTTGGCTTTTATCCAACATAAACTTTTTTCTGTAGGTGGATACCTTGCATCGGAAGAAGATGTGAGCAAGAATATTCCCAGCATTACCGAATCGGACGTGACGCGATTGGAAGACGAAATGGATCGGTTGGACGGATTGATTCCGAAACTCAACCGCTTCGTATTGCCTGGCGGAAGCGAGGCGGCAGCACGCGCTCATATTTGCCGAACAATATGCCGACGGGCAGAAAGACGTATTTATGACGTTTCGTCAGAATATCCTATTGATGAACAGATATTTAAGTTTGTAAACCGCCTATCTGATTTCTTTTTTGTACTCGCCCGATACGAATGTGTGACAAATGGAACAGAAATTTTTTGGGATAAAAGTTGCTGCTAAAAAATATTATTATACATTTGCGGAAAAATAGAATATTTTAATCTAATAAAAAGGAGGAAAACATGTATTGGACATTAGAATTGGCTTCCAAGCTCGAAGATGCCCCATGGCCTGCAAGCAAGGACGAATTGATTGATTATGCTCAGCGTTCGGGCGCTCCGTTAGAGGTGATCGAGAACCTTCAGGAACTCGAAGACGAAGGAGAGATTTACGAATCAATCGAAGACATTTGGCCGGATTATCCGAGCAAAGAAGATTTCTTTTTCAACGAAGACGAATACTAACTTTAGCTGATAAAATTATCAGCTACACAAGGATATCAAATAACAGGATAGTCAGGCTAGGAGAGTCCTAGCCTGACTATCCTGTTATTATGGAGGGATAACCTACCCCTACAACTTGATTTTCTTGGATTTTCCTGCCGATTCATTGTGAAATGCATCCACAGCTGTTACCACGTATTTATACGAGTTTTTACCCCCTTCGTATGGCAATTCTAATTCTGTTTCCCTTGTTATTTTCAGAATGTTTCGCGCCAAATTCAAATTTTTTTTCTCATCCGATTTGAAACGGTACACCACAAAATATTGTGCATTTGTAGGATCATTCCGATCCCCTTTTACACTCCAACGCAAACCATGCTTTTCGGGAGTGAAATATTCTTCCACCTTGTCCACTTTCTTGGGTAATTTGTGATGCAAAGTGGTATAAGCAGGAATCAAAGCAGGATATTTATGGTAGTTGTCAGCCAATTCGTTGGCAACCCCTTTGTAGTTTTCCATAATGGTGTATCCTGGCCAAAAACAATTACCGTGAATAGTGGAATAGGAGCGGGACAATTCCATTTTCTCTTTCAATTGAGTTTCCCCATTGGCATTCAATTTATCCATTGTGCGCTTCAGGTCTTGACCAATGTAAAGATGCTGCCCGTAATTGTTGCTTGCCCACCAAGAGATCAGTTTTGCATAATCGGCAGCCGGATGTCCAATTTCCCAATACAACTGAGGTAAATTATAATCAATCCAACCATTTTTCACCCAAAGTTTCACATCGGCATACAAATCATCGTAATTCTGCAAGCCGTTGGTTTCGCTACCCGAACCGTCAGGTGTGTTTTTTTTATTTCTGTAAATACCAAAAGGACTAACGCCAAAACGAACCCAAGGCTTTGTTTTTAAAATCGTTTGCTTGATTTCTTTGATAAGCATGTTCACATTGTTCCTTCTCCAATCGTTTCGCTGCGAACTGGCAAATCCTTGTGAAGCAGCATATTTAGAAAAACTACCGTCATCGGGAAATTTTTCGCCTGTAATAGGGTAGGGGTAAAAGTAGTCGTCCATGTGAATGGCATCCACACCATATCTCAGAACTATGTCTTTCACCACTTTGCAAATAAAATCACGATTTTCAGGGATTCCGGGATCAAAATAAAGCTGGGTGCCGTATTTTATAAATCGTTCTGGATAACGGTGGAAAATGTGATTGGGTGACAAAGTCTGCAATTCACTATTGGTCACACGGTAAGGATTCAGCCAAGCATGAAGTTCCATGTTGCGTTTGTGGCATTCTTCCACCATGAAAGCCAAAGGGTCAAAATCGCCATCGGGAGCTTTGCCTTGCACACCGGTGAGATAACGGCTCCAAGGTTCCAGCTCAGATTTATAGAAAGCATCTGCTTGAGGTCGCACCTGAAAAATGACCGCATTGATTCCGGCAGCTTGCAATTGATTGAGCATTCTCACGAAATAAGCTTTCATTTGCACGGAATTCATTTGAGCATATTGCGCTTGACCAACGGTGTGAATCCACGCACCACGAAATTCCCTTTTAGGATGTTGTGGATCCGCTTCTTTTCTGGCTACCTTTTTTTGAATTCCACATGAGGACAAAAAAATAATGGTAGCTAAAATCAAATAAACACTTAACTGTTTAATTTTCATTTATATAAATAATTAACATTAATCAACCCAAACTTTGAAGACTACTTTGCGGACTTTGGCTTTATCTCCATATTGAACGTTCGTCAAATGAATGTCGTCTGGAAAATAAATCATAAATCTGTCGGGCTGAGCCACATGGTAAGTGATGTTTTTCACTTTGTAATGTCCAACATCTTTCTTTTCGAGGTATGGATCAACCGTTGCAACTGTATCGGTGATTTTGGCATATCCCTGCAATTCTTTTCCAACCACAACATATTGCAAATCGATTTTTATTTTATGTCCTTCCAAGGCTTCTGGTTCGGGATCATGTGTCGTATATTCTTCCACACTCACAGTGAGTCCATCGCCCAAATCTTGTCTTCCGAGTGGCAGGGTAGCCAAATCGTGGTCACGGATAAATTGGAAAGCACGTTTCCATCTGCCTGGATGTTTTTTGTAATGGCGGGCAAAAGTTGCTATGTCAATTTCGGAATCGGGGTGTGCCGAAATGCCTTCTGCCCATTCACGTTTTTCAAACCATTTGATTTCAGCTTTTGTTGGTTTGCTGGGATTCTTGGCCAACAGCAAAGAAAAAGGACAAGCCATGGCAACCATCAATAGCTGTGTCCTCGTATTAAAAAAATTTCTCATGTATGCTTTGAAAATGTATTATTAACAAAGGTAATAAAGAATAATTATCAAAATGCACGCTATTATCATTTAGTTCATAAAAAATAATATAGCCTTTTAGTTTCCTTTATATACCATTGTGGATATTGTATTTTATAGCTACTTTTGAAAGGTAAAAATGAAAAATAAAAATGCTTGAATTATCCCTTTTTCCTAATAAAATTGAAGCCGGATGTGATGAAGCCGGACGTGGATGCTTGGCCGGGCCAGTATTTGCTGCCGCAGTGATTCTACCGCCTGATTTTGTTTGTGAAGAACTCAACGATTCCAAACAAATCAAAGAAAAAACGCGCTACAAACTTAGGGAAATCATCGAAAAAGAAGCCATAGCTTGGGCCGTAGCAAGTGTGTCGCACGAAGAAATAGATAAAATCAACATACTAAATGCTTCGTTTCTTGCGATGCATAAGGCTGTGGAAACACTCAAAATACAGCCCGAACATTTACTTATTGATGGAAATAGATTTCGTTGCAAAAGCGATATTCCTTATACCTGCATAGTGAAAGGGGATGGAAAATTGATGCCAATCGCTGCCGCTTCCATTTTGGCAAAAACATATAGGGACGATTACATGAAATCCATTCACGAAGAATTTCCTCTCTATCTCTGGAATGTGAACAAAGGATATGGCACAGCAGCTCACCGAAAGGCCTTGAATGAATATGGCATGTCGCCCTATCATCGAAGGAGCTTTCATTTGAAAGAAAATCAATTATCACTTTCTTTCAAAGAAGAATAGAATCACTTGGAATCTAAACATCAGGAATATGAATATTGAAAAAGAGATAGAAAAATATACTGAAGTTTTAAAAACATCCGAAAAGCTTCCTGCCCTTTTCGTGGGCCATGGAAGCCCGATGAATGCAATTGCCAACAATACCTTTGTTGATGGCTTTCAGAACGCTGCAAATAGCATCCAAACGCCTCAAGCCATACTCTGCATATCGGCGCATTGGTTTACTCCAGGAACGTTCTTAACAGGCATGCAACATCCTAAAACAATCCATGATTTCGGAGGATTTCCCCGTGAACTTTATCAAATTGAATATCCTGCTCCCGGAAACAAAGATTTAGCAGAAACCACCCAGCAACTTTTATCTCCAAATCCGTCAATAATTGATGATAGCGAATGGGGATTGGATCATGGTTCATGGTCAGTGTTACGACATATGTATCCGGAAGCAACTATTCCAGTCGTGCAACTCAGTATTGATTATACCAAACCAGCTTCTTATCATTTTGAACTGGCAAAACAGCTTCGCCCGCTCCGCGAAAAAGGGGTCTTAATTGTGGGAAGTGGAAACATTGTACACAACCTACGAATGGTGGATTGGCAAAATGTGGATAAAATTGACCATGGGTATGAATGGGCATCCGAAGCACGTGAAATTGTGAATAAAGCTATTATTAGCCATAATTATCAATCACTAACAGACTATAAAAAACTTTCAACATCTCTTCAATTGGCTATACCTACACCCGACCATTTTCTTCCTTTGCTCTATATTTTGGCTCAAGAAAACAAAAATGAACCTATAAATCTATTCAACGACCATTTAGTTGGTGGAAGTCTGAGCATGACAAGCGTACAAGTAGGAGAGTAGTAAAAAATATATTCCTTTAGAAAACAGTATTTTAACTATAAAGTTAAGATGCTGTTTTTTTATTGAAAAATATATGTTACAAACTTGTTAACAGGTTGTTCAAATCCGTACAAAAAGTATATTTGCATAACCAAATAAACTTCACATATACGCAATAGATATGACAAGCACAAATAAGTTGGCGTTAGTTATAACAATTATATTAATCATTTTTCAACCGCATTTAGTTATTCTACTTGAAGGAAAGTTTTTAACTTTGCAGGTTATTAACAACAGATGAATAAAGTCTGTAACTTTCAAAATTTCAGAACGAAATAAGATATTTAGTTGTTAGTAACATAGAGAATATGGTTAAGTATATCTTCATAACTATTTATGCAAATTTTTAGGTAAAAAGATATCAACGCTTTCAACAGCCTATAATAATAACCATAAGTTTAGATTTAAAAAAAAATTATAATTTATTATTTGTGAATAATGCAAATTCAGGTCAACTACAAGCAGGAAATAGAAAGATTACGGAAAGAAAAAAAAGCAATCATTTTGGCTCATTATTATCAAACTGGCGACATTCAAGACATTGCTGATTTTGTAGGCGATAGTTTGGCTTTGGCACAATGGGCAGCAAAGACGGATGCAGACGTGATTGTGCTGTGTGGAGTGCATTTCATGGGCGAGACGGCAAAAATTCTTTGTCCTGAAAAACGGGTGTTTATTCCCGACTTGAATGCAGGATGTTCGTTGGCCGACAGTTGCAAGGCGGATGATTTTGAAAAATTCATTGCCGCACATCCAGGTCACAAAGTGATTTCCTATGTGAACACTTCGGCAGATGTGAAGGCATTGACCGATGTGGTGGTGACTTCTTCCAATGCCAAACAGATTGTGGAAAGTTTTCCAGAAGATCAAAAATTGATTTTTGGTCCCGACAAGAATTTGGGAAATTATATCAACGGCATCACTGGTCGCCAGATGGTGCTTTGGAATGGTGCTTGCCATGTGCACGAGCAATTTTCGTTGGAGAAAATATTGAAGCTTAAAAACGAATATCCCGATGCGCTTTTATTAGCACATCCCGAATGCAAATCGTATATTTTGCAGATAGCCGACCATGTTGGCTCCACCGCTTCTTTGTTGAAATATGCAACCAATACCGATCATAAGCAATTTATTGTTGCCACCGAATCGGGTATTCTTCATGAAATGCAGAAACGTAATCCGGGCAAGGAATTTATTCCCGCTCCTCCCGAAGATCCAACATGCGCTTGCAACGAATGCAACTTTATGCGTTTGAATACGATGGAAAAACTTTATCTTTGTTTGAGAGATGAAACTCCAGAGGTATTTGTGGATGAGAAAATTAGGGTAAAGGCAGTGAAACCTATCCAGAAAATGTTGGAAATATCTGCAAGATTAGGGTTGTAGGGTATAGTAGTTGTGAGTTTGCTTTAATTATTAAAATTAGCATTTTATTGAATTATTTCTATATGAAACGAATAGTTGTTTGCGTATCTGTTGTTTTTGCATTGTTTTTTACTTCTTGCTCCAGTGATCCAGAAAACGCTATCATAGATTATCTGCAAGCCAAAAATGGGATGGATGCAAAAATCTATGATTTAAAAGAGGTAAAGGAAATCACTGTGGCTGATAGTTTGGCTATATTAAAAAGTAAGGCAGAAAAAAATCTTCAGTTCAAGATTGACTCAGTCCAACAAAATATAGATAAGTATAAAAACGAGCTTTCGGATGGTGCAAAAACCATTCTTAGCACACCCACTTTGCGGGATGCTTATGCAAAGGTGATTACTAAAGGTGAAAATACTTTAGATTCATTGAAAAAAGTAAAAGTTTCAAATTCAGATGCATATAATGAAAGAGAGCAGGATGAAGTTTTGGCTATAATTTATTCAGGCAGATTGCAAACTAAAAAAGCCGATCTGACTTATTTTGTTCTGTCTCCCGATGGAGAAATTTGCTTCAATTCACTTTCATCTTACAAATAAATTTAATAGTTCAAACCAGATACAAATAAACGATGTCCAATAGGGTTGGACACTGAAGTAAAGGATTTCATGGCAAATAACAATATAGATTGAGATTGTGACATAAATAAGTATCTTTGTATTCATTTTAGTTTATCACTATGTTAATTAAAGATGCGCAATTTGTCATAAGCAATACGGATTACCGAAAATGCCCCCAAGATGGTAAGCCTGAATACGCCTTTATAGGACGTTCGAATGTAGGAAAATCTTCGTTGATTAATATGCTCACTAATCGTAAAAAATTAGCATTGACTTCATCAACGCCAGGAAAAACACAACTTATTAATCATTTTCTCATCAATGATGAGTGGTATATTGTGGATTTACCAGGATATGGTTATGCACAACGTGGCAAAGAAGGAAGAAATTTGATAGCAAAGATTATAGAAACTTATATTCTAAATCGTACCCAAATGACCAACCTTTTTTTGCTGATTGATTCCCGGCATGAACCACAGCTGATTGATATGGAGTTTATGGCTTGGTTGGGTGAAAAAGCTATTCCATTTTGTATAGTATTCACCAAGAGTGACAAATTAAGCAGGTCTGCTTTGAAAATAAATACCAACAATTACATCGAGAAATTGAGTGAAGAATGGGAAGAATTACCTTCTATTTTCTTCACTTCTTCTGAAAAAGGTGAAGGAAAAGAAGATATTTTAAATTACATAGATCAACTTAATAAGTTATAAATATATTTGATACTAAAACAAATTAGTAGTAAGATTGTTATAAATCAATAATAACCAAACTTTTTTCATTAAAGTGATATTTATTATTTAGAAAACCAATATTAAATGAGACAGAACGTATCAAAATACATGTTAAAAGCAATACGCTTGTCAGAAAAAAGTGTACTGAAAGGTGGAGGACCATTTGGAGCCATTATTGTGAAAGATGGGAAAATTGTTGCTCAAGCACATAACAGTGTCACAATAATGAAAGATCCCACAGCTCACGCAGAAATTCTTGCGATAAGAAAAGCCTGTAAAAAGTTGAAGACTTTTGATCTTAGTGGTTGTGTGATTTATACATCTTGTGAGCCATGTCCGATGTGTCTATCAGCCATATATTGGGCGCATATAGATAAAATTTGTTTTGCTGCTTCTAATTTGGATGCTTCTGCTATCGGATTTGATGATTCTTTTATTTACAAGGAATTTGAGTTGGATCCTCAATTAAGAAAAGTGAAATCTGAACAAATTCTTCGTGAATTGTCGCTTGATGCATTCCGTATGTGGCGTGACAAAGACGATAAAGTTCTTTATTAACAAGTAACAATATTTCATTTAGGCCTCTTCAAAAGATTTATTTTGGAGAGGCCTTTTGTTATATTAAATTTCGGCTAAATAGTTATGAAAAGCATTAAATGATAAATCTGGGTTCGTATTATTTGCCTACTTTTACACGGTACAAAATATTCACTAAGGTTATCCATATTTATATTTAAAAAGTGATGAATATCAGGAGAATAATAAAAATTTCAACTTACTTTTTTTCTTTTTTAGTGTCAATTTCAATTTCTTCTCAAAATCAAGTTGATCGCCCTAAACTGGTTGTGGGCATTGTAGTTGACCAAATGCGATGGGATTACTTGTATCGTTTTTCTAACAGGTATGGCAAAGATGGTTTCAAGCGTTTGCTGAACGAGGGTTTTTCGTGTGAAAACACGATGCTTAATTATGTTCCTTCTTTCACGGCGATCGGTCATTCAACCATTTATACGGGTTCCGTTCCTTCCATTCATGGAATTGCTGGAAACGATTTCATCGTTCAGTCCACAGGAAAGAGTTTGTATTGCACCGAAGACAGCACGGTTTACAGTGTGGGAAATGGAGATAAAGATTACAAAAAAGGAAAAATGTCACCTTTCAATCTGAAAGCCACAACCATCACAGACGAATTGAAACTGGCCACAAATTTTAAATCGAAAGTAATAGGTATTTCTATTAAAGATAGAGGTGCTATCCTTCCTGCTGGCCATGCTGCCGATGCCGCCTATTGGTATGATGGAATTTCCGGAAACTTTATCACCAGCACTTGGTATATGAAGGAACTGCCCAAATGGTTGGTGGATTTCAACAAAAGGAAACTTCCCGAACAATATTTGAAAAAAGATTGGAACACGCTCTATTCAATAAATACTTATACGCAAAGTGTGGATGACAAAAATAATTACGAGGAATTGTATGAAAATAGCGACAATACCCAATTTCCAATAAAGACTTCCGAGTTGGTAAAGAAAAACGGATATGGGCTCATTGCCGCTACTCCTTATGGAAATACACTCACATTGGATATGGCCAAAGAAGCTATTGGAAATGAACAACTTGGAAAACATGAAAATACAGATTTTTTGGCTATCAGTATTTCTTCACCTGATTATATTGGGCATCAATTTACCATTAACTCTGTGAAAATTGAGGATAATTATCTTCGCTTGGATAAGGACTTGGCGGACTTTTTTGCTTATTTGGATGCAAAGGTTGGTAAGGGAAATTATGTATTGTTTCTCACGGCAGACCATGGTGCAAGCCACAATGCACAATTTTTGTTGGACAATAAGATTCCGGCAGGAAATTGGAACGAAAATGCTGTGCGTACAGAGCTAAATCAATATTTGAAGGAAAAATATAATATTAATAATTTGGTGTTGAGCTTATCTAACTACCAAGTGAATTTTAATTATAAGAACATTACTAAAGATATTGATAAGAAAAAATTAATTGAAGATTGCATCGATTTTTTCAAAAAACAATCTAATGTGGCTTATGTAGTCGAAACGGCAAAAGTTGCGGAAGCTGCGATCCCTTCCGCAGTGAAAGAAAAAATAATCAATGGTTACAACCGTGAATTGTGTGGTGAAATACAAATCATATTGAAACCAGCATGGTACAGTGACAGCAATCTTAAAGGAGGAACTCATGGAGCTTGGAATCCTTATGATGCACATATTCCTTTAATTTGGATGGGGTGGGGGATCAAGCACGGAAAATCCAATAAGGAGGTGTATATGACAGACATTGCTCCCACGATTGCCGCCTTGCTGCACATACAGATGCCTGACGGATGTATAGGAAAACCTATTTTATCCGTATTAGGACAATAAATACATCAAAATTTTGGAATATGAGACCTGTGAGCGATAAGTTTGCAGGTTTTTCTTTTTTCTGTATCCCCTTAGTTTGCAAGCTGAATGAAGATTTTATAGATTTGTACACAATTGAAACTATTTGATATGACTGGTACTCTTATTTTCGTAATAATACTTTTTTATTTCAGTATCTTGCTGATTATTTCTCATCTTATTAGCCGTAAAAGTTCTGACAACGATGCTTTTTTCTTAGGAAACAGGAAATCTCCATGGATTGTGGTTGCTATCGGCATGATTGGAACATCCATTTCAGGCGTAACTTTTATTTCCGTACCAGGAATGATTCGGCATATAGACATGACCTATATGCAGATGGTTTTTGGTTTTTTTGTGGGTTATCTCGTTATTGCTTTCGTTTTGCTGCCTATTTATTACAAGCTCAAATTGACCACCATTTACGAATATTTAGATAAGAGGTTTGGCTTTTTTTCGTATAAAACGGGAGCTTCTTTTTTCTTACTTTCAAGGGTCATTGGTTCTGCTGCCCGGCTATATCTAGTCGCGATGATCCTGCAAACACTTGTTTTTTCAAAATGGAATATCCCTTTTCCTGTCACAGTGATAGGAATTATCCTGTTGATTTGGGGATACACATTTCGAAGCGGTGTTAAAACAATTATTTGGACTGATTTGCTCCAAACTTTATGTTTTCTTTCGGCTATCATTTTGATTATTTGGCAAGTGTCTTCAAAAATGGGACACGGATTTGGAGGAGCAGTGGATTTTGTGACAAGTAGCGAGCATTTTCGCATCTTTGTTTTTGACGATTGGGGCAGCAAGCAACATTTTCTGAAGCAATTTTTGAGTGGTATCTTTATCACAGTTGTCATGAGTGGATTAGACCAAGATATTATGCAAAAAAACTTGACTTGCAAAAGCCTCAAAGAGGCCCGAAAAAATATGCTTTCGTACGGATTTGCTTTTATTCCCATCAATTTCATATTGCTTTGTTTGGGTATTTTGCTTTTAGGATTTGCTGATCAATTTCATATAGCTTTACCTGATGTATCCGATAAGATTTTACCTATTTTGGCAACGGAATATTTAGGATTTCCTGTACTGGTTTTCTTCACCATCGGAATTATAGCAGCCGCATTCGCTAGCGCCGATTCCGCATTGGCTTCACTGACTACTTCTGTTTGTGTGGATTTGTTGGATATTAAACAAAAAGAAGCTGAAAAGGCTAAAAAAATTCGCCTGAATGTACATTTTCTTGTGAATATACTGTTCATAATAGTAATTTTAGCAATCAATTACATTGGGTCTGACAGTATAATTGATGCTATTTACAAAGTTGCTTCTTACACTTATGGCCCTTTGTTGGGAATGTTTGCCTTCGGATTGTTTACTAAATGGGAGGTGAAAGATAGGTTGGTGCCTTATGCTGCTGTGGCTGCACCCATTTTGTGTTATGTCACCGAACTTTTGCTTTTGCATTTTTTTAGCTACAAAGTAGGGTATGAAATATTGATGATGAATGGTTTGCTCACTTTTGTCGGGCTTTGGGTATTGAGGAGGAAAATGTAGTTTTTTGATGAATATCTTTTTTAATTCATACTATGAAAATAGAAGGGAAACACATTGTTGTCACCGGAGCCTCTTCGGGAATAGGAAAAAGCTTGGTTGAATTTCTTTCGGCTTATGAACGTGTGAAAATTGTTGCCGCTGCACGCCGTAGCGAGTTGATTCCGAAGAAGGAAGGAATAATTTTTGCCATTTCTTTGGATGTGAGCACTCAAAAAGGGGTGGATGAGTTGTTTTCATTTGCTTTGCAAAAATTGGGGCATATCGATATTTTTATAGCGAATGCAGGATTTACTTATACCGAAAGGTTGATTAAACCAGATTGGGGGCATATTTCGGATATTTTCAGTCTGAATGTCTTTTCGCCTATCTATTCCTTGGAGAAATTGATGGCTGCAGAAGGGGAAAGGCAAATTCAATTTGTGACACTTATTTCCGGGGTAGCATATTTTCCTTTACCCGCTTATGCACTTTATTGCTCCACAAAGGGTGCCTTGCGTTTGTTTTTCGAAGCATATCGATTCGAGAAAAATGACAATTTGATCGTTTCAAATGTTTATCCCGTAGCTACCCGAACCGAATTCTTCGAAAAAGCAGCTTTAGGAAGCGTTTCATTGCCTTTTCTAAGTCAAGACCAGGAAACGGTGGCGAGGGGAATTATTAACGGAATAGAGCGTGACAAACGGAATATTTATCCATCTTTGTTGTTCAGGTTGTTTTTGCCTGTGGCACGTGCTTTTCCTTTTCTGATAAAAGCTTATTCTTTGAACGAGAAAAGAAAAGTGTCGGATATTTTGAAGAGCTAAATCTATTACTTTTTGGAAACCAACAAATTGTCATCTTACAAGCAGATTGTCAAATCGACAAGCATCTTTGGTGGGTCGCAACTGATAAACATTGTTATCGGTGTGATTCGCAACAAAGTGATTGCTGTCCTTTTGGGAGCTTCGGGTGTAGGTTTGATTGGTATTTACCAATCCATTATCGACATGGTTCGGAGCATCAGCGGCTTAGGTTTGGAGATGACCGGTGTGAAAGAAATAGCCTCTGCAAATGCTGCCGACAATAAGCAGCGGTTGGCCTACATTGTAAATCTGGTGCGTCGTTTGGTAGAAATTACAGCTGTGGCAGCTGGAATGATTTGTCTATTTTTGTGTTATCCCATTAGTATTTGGACTTTTGGCGATGCATCACACACTGTCTATATAGCCTGTTTGTCGTTAGTGGTGGCATTGTCTGCACTCCTTCAAGGGCAGCTTATCGTTTTGCAGGGCCTGAGGCAAATTTCTAAGATGGCCAAGGTCTTGGTGTTGGGTAACTTCTTGTCGTTGGTGTTGACACTTCCGTTTTTCTTTTTATGGGGAATAAATGGAATTTTGCCTGTATTGATTGTCGGGACAGCGATATATTACCTTTTGTCTTTGAAATACTATATTCCCATTCAAAATAGTCTGGAAAATTTACCGGCGAGACCCGCCTTTTCGGAGGTTATACGAAAAGGGAAATCGATGTTTAGGTTAGGAGCTTATCTGGTTGCTGCAACCATTGTGAATACCTTGACCATGTTTTTGATACGTATTTTTATAACAAATAGGGTAGGGGTGGAAGCTGCCGGGTTGTTTCAATCTGTGTGGGCGATCACAAACGTGTATCTGATGCTGGTGTTGAAGTCGATGGGAACCGATTTTTACCCTCGTTTGTGTGAGGTGAGCAAGCAACGCGTGGCATCCGCCCGCTTGATTAATCAACAAACTTATGTGGCCTTGCTGGTGGCGACTCCTATTATTTTGGGCATGTTGTTGTTTGGTTTTATGGCACTGACTTTGCTTTATTCCTCCAAATTTTTGGCTGCCGAATCGCTTCTTCAGTGGCAAATTTTGGGTACATTCCTCAAAGTGGCATCTTGGCCGATGGCTTTCATCCTTTTGGCAAAGGACAAAGGGAAACATTACATCTTGAGTGAAGTCTTATTTTTTCTTGTTTACTATGGTTTCAACTATTGGTTGTTCCCTTCATTTGGGTTGAATGCGGCAGGAATAGCTTATCTGATCGCTTATCTGGTTTATTTTGCGGTTATCTTTGGTTTTGCCAGAGGTTTGATTCGCTTCAATTGGTCCAAGCAGGTGTGGATTGAAAGCATTATTTGTGGAATATTTGTAGTTTTGGCTTTTTTGCTTGTGCGAAATGTGCAAGGATGGATGTTCTATTTGCTCGGAATCTCGTTGTTTTTGGCTTCTTGCATTTATTCCATTTATGAATTTAATAAGATTATTCCGTTCAAACAATTGAGGGATAGGATTTTTGGGAATAGGGAGTAGAATTTTTACCTGACTTTCTTCTTATTTGTTTTTGGGTCTTGTCGGCAATCCCAAATAGCAGCGATGTAAATGGTGTCTTTTTTTATTAAATATATGATTCTAAAATACTTTCCAACAACCAAAGAGTGATATTCTTCTTTTGTTTTGTTTGAAAACGCTTCAATTGTACCCTTTTTGGGAAAATTAAGTAAAGGTAGTACGGCAGAATACAGCTCCGGTCGAACTTGAATAGCAGCTTTTGTACTTCTTTATTTATAGAATTCCTTCAATGTTGTTTGGCTTCTTGTAAAGCATTAAGTCTGCACCTATTTCCTCAATAAGTTCTTTTTCCTTGGCTTTTATCTCTACAGTTGTCATCAGAAACTCCTTTCTTTACAGATTGATATTGATAAAGATAGCACTATTCTTTTAGATTGTATTTTCCGAATTGGAAATTGCAATTGCCACTTTCAATTATTCCTCTTAACTTTGAAAAAATTATTCATTCTCTTATGGCTTCATGTTTGCAAGTGGAAGGGCTAACCAAAAGTTTTGGTGACCTCCTCCTGTTCAAAGATATTTCTTTCGGCATTTCCGAAGGACAACGCATCGGCTTAATTGCCAAAAACGGCTCCGGGAAAACTACCCTGCTGAATATACTTTCGGGAAAAGAATCGTACGATAGTGGCAACATCACGTTCCGGCGAGATCTGCGAGTAGCTTACCTCGAACAAGACCCCAACTTCCCGGACCATCTGACCGTATTGGAAGCTTGTTTCCATCATGGGAATGAAATCACCGAACTGATTTCCCGCTATGAGAAATTGCTTATAAGTGAAGCGTTGGAAGAATTGGACGAAGTGCTCCACCAGATGGATTCGCTAAAGGCATGGGATTATGAGCAGCGTGTAAAGCAAATTCTTTCGCAGTTGAAGATAACCGATCTGGACCAAAAAGTAGGCACTCTTTCAGGCGGTCAATTGAAGCGTGTCGCCTTGGCAAACGTGCTGATTACGGAACCGGATCTCATTATTCTTGACGAGCCTACCAACCACTTGGATTTGGACATGACCGAATGGCTCGAAGGGCATTTGAGCCGTTCGCGCCTAAGCTTGCTGATGGTCACTCACGACCGTTATTTTCTAGATAGGGTGTGCTCCGAAATTATTGAAATTGACCAACAACAGATTTTTCAATACAAAGGGAATTATTCTTATTTCCTTGAAAAAAGGGAACAGCGTGTCAATGCTCAAAGTGCGGAAAGCGACCGGGCGAACAACTTGCTCCGAAAAGAACTGGAATGGATGCGCCGCCAACCGCAGGCACGTGCCACGAAAGCCAAATCGCGTATCGATGCTTTCTACGACTTGGAAAAAAAGGCAAAACAAGGTCCCCAGCAGGGCGAAGTGCGCCTAGAAATGAAGGGCTCTTACATTGGCAACAAGATTTTCGAGATGAGTCATGTCAACAAGCGTTTTGGCGACTTGAAGATTTTGGAAGATTTCAGTTACACTTTTGCCCGATACGACAAGATGGGCATTGTGGGAAACAACGGAACGGGGAAGTCCACTTTTATCAAAATGCTGATGGGCGAAGTGCCCTTTGACAGTGGTGAAATAGAAGTTGGCGAGACTGTGAATTTTGGCTACTACAGCCAGGACGGATTGGAATTTGACCAACAAATGAAGGTGATAGATGTTGTTCAAGATGTTGCCGAGGTCATTGACTTGGGAAATGGCAACCGGCTCACGGCTTCGCAGTTTCTACAACACTTCCTCTTTGCTCCCGAGAAGCAACATAGCTTCGTGTACAAGCTTTCAGGGGGAGAACGCCGCCGTTTGTATCTGTGCACGGTGCTGATGCGAAACCCCAATTTCCTTGTGCTGGATGAGCCTACCAACGACTTGGATATTATGACCTTGAATATCCTCGAAGAATACTTGCAGGGATTCAAAGGCTGTGTCATTGTGGTGTCGCACGACCGCTATTTTATGGATAAAGTGGTGGGTCATTTGTTGGCATTCAGGGGAAATGGAGACATCAAAGATTTTCCCGGAAATTACACGCTATACCGTGCTTGGAAGGACGAACAAGACCGCGAACAAAAACGGCAGGAACAAGCGTTGTCCGCAAAAGCACCCGAACACAAAACGGTTCAGACAGTAGAAAAGCCGGTTGAAAAACGGAAACCGTCTTTCAAGGAAAAGCGTGAGTTTGAAATGCTAGATGCTGAAATTCCCACATTGGAAGAGCGTAAATCGGCGTTGGAAACGGAATTGTCCACGGGACAATTATCCAATGATGAATTGGTTTCAAAATCCGCTGAGATCAGCCGGTTAATTAAAGAGATAGACGAGAAAACCCTCCGTTGGATGGAGTTGAGCGAAGGGATGTGAAATCGTGACAATTGCAGGGGCGTAAAACCTTACGCTCCCCATTTAATCAATTCTCCACCCCATTTATCAGCCTTTCCAAAAATCCCACCGTCTGGCCCTGTGTCGGAATATTGTATTTTGCCACATTGGAGCTTTTTCCCACCTTGATGGTAATGGCATTTTCTGGCAAAGCTATAAACATTTCTTCATCCGTGGTGTCGTCACCAATTGCCATAATAAAGTCATAACTGTCTTGATTAACCAAACGAATGGCTTCAGAACCTTTGCTCACATCGTTGTTTTTGACTTCCACAATTTTATTTCCTTTCATGATTTGAAGGTTAAGCCGTGAGCAAGGATTAATCAGTGCATTGATTAATTGAGTGACACGCAATTCTGCCAGCCAGGAATCCACGTTTCGATAATGCCATACGAGTGCCGTGTCTTTGATTTCTATCTTCGACATAGGCGTACGCCGAACGGTGTGTTCGAAGATATTCAGAATCTCTTTGTCCCATTCCGCATCCTCAATTCGTTTTTTCCATTCGCCGTCTTCTTTGTAGAACGCCCCGTGTTCTGCCGCCAAGCCGATAGGCAGTTGTCCGAGCCATTTGTCCAAAGTCTGTTTGTCTCTTCCACTACTAATGACTACCCTGTTGCGAGGATCTCCGCACACATTTTCGAGCATGGTCAAGAGTTGCGGAGTTGGGTAGGCGTCCGATGGTTTCTTCTTGAACGAAACCAATGTTCCGTCATAATCGAGAATAATCAGCCTGTTTTCAGATTGTCCGTATTCCTCTTTTATCAGCTTAAAATTTTCTTGATTTAGGATTTTGTTGTTCAATGCAATATTCTTTTCCCTTACTTCCAGCAATTCTTCCAAAAAGTCCTGTGCCCATTGGTTCACGTTTTGTATGGAAATGATTTGTTGCATCGATTTTATTTTCTCTTTCTGCTCGTCTTCAGGCATTTCAAGAGCCTGGATCATCGCTTCCACCATCTCTTTTTGGTCGGTTGGATTCACAATGATGGCATCCGATAATTCAATAGCTGCACCTGCCATTTCACTCAATATGAGCACACCGGGGCTTTCGTTTTTTGTTGCAACGTATTCTTTTGCCACAAGGTTCATCCCGTCACGCAATGGGGTGACGAGAGCTATATCGGAGTTGTGGTACAATGCCGTCAATTCTTCAAACTGGAATGATCGGTAGAAATAATACACCGGATTCCAGTCGATGGTTGAATATTTTCCGTTTATATGTCCAACGAGGGTGTCGATTTCTGTTTTCAATTTAGCATAAATGTCCACATTGTCTCTGGAAGGAGCCACAATCATTACCAAGGAAACAATACCTCTGTATTGCGGATAATTTTCCAAAAGGGTTTCGAAGCTTTTCAAGCGTAGAGGAATTCCCTTGCTGTAGTCAAGCCTGTCCACCGATAACATAAGTTTACTGTTTCCCAAGCTTTTGCCAAATTCTTCGGCTTGCTGCCGTATCGCGTCATTTTCCATCGCTTTCTGAAACATTTGGAAATTTATACCCATCGGAAATGCGTCCACATCCACGACGCGCTCGTCCAAGTGAATTTCATCGAGAGTACATTCCATTTTCAGAACCCTGTAAACGGCGCTGATAAAATGCCGCATGTAGCTGTGTGTGTGGAAACCCACTAAATCGGCTCCCAGCAGGCCGTCGAGCAACTGTGCCCGTTGAGGAAGTGTGCGAAACAGTTCGTAAGAAGGGAAAGGAATGTGGTGAAAATAGCCAATACTGGTATCTGGAGCTTTGTTCCGGATCATTTTTGGAAGCAGCATCAGTTGGTAATCTTGTACCCAGACGATGTCGCCGGGTTCAATGATTTTGAGTGTGGCTTCGCAGAACAGCTTGTTCACTTCTTCGTAAGCCTCCCAATACTTGGTTTCGTAACGGATATAGCTCGGGAAATAGTGCGAAAGAGGCCACAGAACGCTATTGCAATATCCTTCGTAGTAGTTCTCTATCTGTTCGGGAGAAAGATGTACCGGGCTATATTTTTGATCCAACAATTGGTTGTCTATCGTTGTTTTTTCTTTGCCTTTTTCCAAAAACATGCCGGGCCATCCAACCCAATATTTTTCAACATCCATTTCAAGCGAATCCAGTCCTGTGGACAGTCCGCCGGGGGATGGAATTACTTTATAAATGTTATTTTCTTCAACAATCTTTAGAGGTAGTCTGTTTGAAACAATAATTAGCTTCATAAATTGGTCATATTTGAGGGTTTGTAACTTTAGTTTTACCTTGGAAACGATGTTTCGAAATCGTCTAATCCATGTGTAGAAACTATACTTCATTGGGAGGTATTCTAAGACACAACAATATGAGAGTTAAGATAGTTGTGTTAAAAATACTAATTTACTTATTATCAAATAAATATAAACAGTAAAACATGAAAAATTTAGATTACGGAGTAATTGGAAATTGCAAAACCGCAGCTTTGGTATCCGAGAGAGGTAGCATAGATTGGCTTTGTCTTCCTTCATTCGACACGCCTTCTGTATTTTCTAAGATTTTGGACAAGAATGCCGGTGGAAGTTTTGCCATCGAAGTGGATGAAAGTTATGAAATAACCCAAAAATATTTGAAAGGGACAAACATTCTTTGCACCATCTTTGTGTCGGAGGAAGGTAGTTTTGAATTGCTTGATTTTATGCCCCGCTACCGCACCATGGAAACAGGTTATTACATCCCTGCCGAGGTATATCGTTATGTGCGGTTGCTGAGAGGCAATCCTCGCCTGAAGATAAAGTACGACCCCAAAATGAATTATGCCCAAGAATCTCCCATACACCGCAAGTTTCCGGATTTTATCAAGACATCTTCCTGCAATAACCGCAAAGACAATATGTACCTGTATTCAAGCTTTGATTTTGACACCATACTTGAAGGTAAGGAAATTGTACTCGGAAAAGAAGAATTTTTGCTTTTGTCCTACCATCAAAAGCTGATACGCATCGACAGCGAGCGTGTTCATCTCGAATATCAACGCACGAAAATCTATTGGCTCAACTGGAACAACCGCTCGCGCAAATTTAAGCAATACAGTCCTCTTATATCCCGAAGCTTGCTTATCTTGAAATTGATGTCTTACCAAGATTCTGGAGCCGTAATTGCAGCACTCACAACGAGTATTCCCGAGACCATCGGCGAAGCACGCAATTGGGATTACCGTTTTTGCTGGATAAGGGATGCCTCGATGTCCATCGAGACACTTATCAAGATGGGACACCAGTCCGCAGCCAAAAGCTTCATGGGTTTTATCAAACGGATTTTACGTTCCAAATCCGATTCTTTTCAGATTATGTATGGGATAGATGGAAGCAAGATCCTGAAAGAAGAGATTCTGCCCCATTTGGCAGGATTTGAAAATTCGCAACCCGTAAGGATTGGCAATGCCGCCTACAACCAGCGGCAAAACGATTCCTTGGGCTACTTGATGGATGTTATCTACAACTATTATCTTCATTTCCCCGGTACATTGGACGAAATAGAGGAAATGTGGGCTATCGTGAAGAATATAGTGAAGAGTGTTTATGCCGATTGGCGCACCAAAGACCAAAGTATTTGGGAATTCCGCAACGTGGAGAGACATTTTGTGTTTTCAAAAGTGATGTCGTGGGTGGCATTGGACAGAGCGATCAAGATAGCGGAATTTCTTGGACAGAACGACTATGCCGCCAAATGGCAAGTGGAAGCAACTGTGATAAAGGATGATATTTTCACCAACGGGTGGAACGAAAAATTGCAAAGCTTTACGCAAGCTTACGACAATGAGGATGTGGATTCTTCCTTGCTGTTGATGGAGCAATACGACTTTATTCGGGATACCGACGAAAAATACATAGCCACCGTGAAGCGCATCAAGCAAGAACTATTCCACAAGGGGTTGATGTACCGCTACAAGAACAACGACGACTTCGGTTTGCCCTCGTCTTCGTTCACCATTTGCACTTTTTGGCTTGTGCGGGCATTGTTTGTCATTGGCGAGAAAGACGAAGCTTTGCAAATCTTCAACGAGCTCCTCACTTATTCCAACCATCTTGGCCTTTTTAGCGAAGATCTGGACTTTGAAACAAAGAGTCAACTTGGAAATTTTCCCCAGGCTTATTCCCACCTGGCTTTGATCAACACAGCAGAGTTGTTCACAGACGAAATTGTTGCATCCAAGTTTATCAAACCATAAGGAATTGACAGGATAAAATCTATATATTTGTAAAAAAAATCATGAATTTACTACAAGTCCAATCATTCTCCAACATGGAGAAAATCTTATCTACCTTGGCTGAGGAAGGCACTAGCTTGGGGTTGTCTTTATTGAAGGCTTTGGTCATATTTTTTATTGGCCGTTACATTATCAAGTTCATCAACAAAATTGTAAGGGGACTGCTTAACAAACAGAACACTGCCCTGGCGGTGAAAACGTTTGTTGGAAGCCTGGTAAACATCGTGCTGATCGTGATGTTGATTGTTTCTGTCATTGGAGCCTTGGGCATCCAGACTACCTCTTTTGCCGCATTGATAGCCTCTGCCGGTGTGGCTATTGGCATGGCTCTGAGCGGAAATTTGTCGAACTTTGCAGGAGGATTGATCATCTTGCTATTCAAGCCGTTCAAGATTGGCGATTACATTTCCACCTCTTCCGTAGGGGGAACCGTGGCGGAAATTCAGATTTTCCATACCATTCTCAATACACCCGACAATGTGAAGGTGTATATACCAAACGGGTTGTTGAGCAGCGGCTATATCAATAATTATACCGTGGAGCAAAGAAAAATTGAGTGGACATTTGGGGTTGATTACGGAGAGGATTTTGAGAACGTAAGGAAAACAATTCTTGATGTTGTGGCCCAAGAACCCCGGATATTCTCTGATCCGGCTCCTTTCGTCGAACTCATTAACCTGGCCGATAGCAGCATAAACATTGTGGTGAGGGTGTGGGCGAAAGGTTCGGATTATTGGGATGTGTTTTTCTTGATAAACAAGCTCGTGTATGCCAAATTCAATGAAGTGGGAATCAATTTCCCATTCCCTCAATTGACTGTTCATCAAGCAAAATAGAAGTATTAATGTTTTAGCAACAACAATGGAAGAAGATAGAAGATTGTTTTGGAAAGTGTTATCGAGCGAATACATACACAAGGACACGTGGTTGACGGCGCGTAAAGAGTCGGTCCAAATGCCCAGCGGACACATTATCGAGCCATATTATGTGCTGGATTATCCCAACTGGGTGAATACGATTGCCATCACGAAAGAAGGTAAATTCGTATTCGTCAAGCAGTACCGTCACGGTTTGCGGAGTGTCAACTTTGAGCTTTGTGCCGGAATGGCAGAAAAAACCGACCCTTCGCCAATGGTGTCGGCCAAGCGTGAATTATTGGAAGAAACGGGGTACGGGAATGGCACTTGGAGCCAGTACATGGTGCAGTCGGCCAACCCTTCCACCCATTCCAATCTCAATTATTGTTTCCTTGCCGTTGGCGTGGAGAAAATTCAGGAACAAGAGCTGGAAGACTCGGAGGATATTTCTGTCCACTTGTTATCCGCTCAGGAAGTGAAGCAATTGCTGGATGAAAACAAAATCATGCAGTCGTTGATGGCAGCTCCGTTGTGGAAGTATTTTTATGAAAACAAGTTGTAATAAACCTAAGAAAACTTATGCGGATGAAACTGACATATATCTATCATAGCTGCTTTGTAATGGAGAGCGAAAAATTTACGCTCATCTTCGACTATTACAAAGATTCGGAAGAAAAATACATCCATGAGCATCTTGCTGACTTTCCCGGAAAGCTCTATGTCTTCAGCTCGCATTCTCACCGCGACCATTTCAATCCCGACATTTTGAAATGGAAAAATAGTCGTTCCGACATCCAGTATATTTTATCCAAAGACATCGTTGACCACGAGCTATACAAAGGAGATGAGGCTTTTATTATCGACAAGCTGGAAACCTTTAGCGATGGTTTGCTGACGGTAAAAGCATTTGGTTCCACCGATTTGGGAGTTTCCTTTTTGGTGGAGGCCAATGGAAAGAAAATCTTTCATGCAGGCGATTTAAACAATTGGCACTGGAAGGAAGAATCTACCGGGGAAGAGGTGCGCGAGGCCGAAAATTTCTATTTGTCCGAATTGGCACATTTGGTGAACGAAAGCCAGCATTTGGATGTTTTGATGTTTCCCGTAGATCACCGCTTGGGAAATGGATACACCCGTGGAGCAGAACAGCTTCTCGACAAAATCAAGGTTGATTTGTTTGTACCCATGCACTTTTGGGAACATTACGCCGATGCAAATGCCTTTGCTCAAAAAGTGGAAGCTTATGGCAGCCAGTTTTTTGCAATACATAAGCAAGGTGATTGTATCAGCTTTTAAAATACAATCCCACGCAAAGATCGCCAATAGAGAATTTAAAATCTCCGCGTCCTCTGCGAAAAAACTTTGCGCTCTCTGCGTGAAAAAATACAATCGCACGCAAAGAATGCAATATTAGATACAAACACTTGCAAATCTATACAAGACGAAATACTATGATTATTGAAAATGAAATATCACGAATAATAATTGGCACGGCTATTAAATTGCATCAAGATTTAGGTCCAGGATTATTAGAATCCGCTTACGAAACTGCATTAGCTTTTGAGCTAAGAGAAAAAGGATTAAATGTACGGCAACAAGCAGCGATGCCTTTTGTTTACAAAGAAATAAGGCAAGACATAGGGTACAGAATCGATCTAATCGTGGAAAATAAGGTTATAGTTGAGTTGAAATCTGTTGAGGCACTAGCTTCAGTACATTTTTGCCAAACGCTTACCTATCTGAAACTTTCCGGATTAAAATTGGCTTTGCTTATAAATTTCAATGTTCCTGTTCTAAAAGATGGTGTACATAGAATCGTAAATAAGTTGTAACTTTGAATCTCTGCGTGAAAAATACAATCCCACGCAGAGACGCAAAGCAAAAAACACGCAAAGCCCGCTAATAGAGAATTTAAAATCTCTGCGTCCTCTGCGGAAAAACTCTGCGCTCTCTGCGTGAAAAATACAATCCCACGCAAAGACGCAAAGGAAAAAACACGCAAAGCCCGCCAATAGAGAATTTAAAATCTCCGCGTCCTCTGCGAAAAAACTTTGTGCTCTCTGCGTGAAAAAATACAATCCCACGCAAAGACGCACAGGGAAAAACACGCAAAGCCCGCTGAGAAGAAATTTACGAACATAAATTAGAAACAATATGGAAATTAAAGCAAGATTTGACCATTTCAACATCAATGTCACCGACTTAGACAAAAGTATCGCATTCTATCAAAAGGCATTGAGACTAACCGAAGCGCGCCGCAAAGAAGCCGCTGACGGTTCCTTTATTTTGGTTTACCTCACCGACTCTGTCACCGGATTCCTGTTGGAACTGACTTGGCTACGCGACCATGCAGACAAGCCTTACGGGTTGGGCGAAAACGAAAGCCACCTTTGCTTCCGTGTTGATGGCGATTACGATGAAGTGCGAAAATACCACAAGGAATTGAACTGCGTGTGTTTCGAAAACCACAGTATGGGACTCTATTTCATCAATGATCCCGACGATTATTGGATCGAAATACTTCCCTTGAAAAAATAGATCAGCACTGCGAGCTTCCGGATAATTACAAACGGAAGCTCTTTTTTTATCTGCCCTTTTTGTGAATATCGCTCTGAAAAAACATTTTCATCCTGTTCCATTTTCGGATTGATGCCCCAGCTTTTCTTTTTTAGCATATATAAAAAGTAAATAAGATATATATGAAAAAATAAGATGATATATATTAAATGAAAATTTGGTATATATTATATTTGAAATACTCAGTGATGGATAGAAAAATTTAACGCTGTCAACCCAAAGCTTTTATGCATTCAAATATCAATTTCCCATTGCGCTTTCGTATGGGACTACCGGTTATCCATTGATTTAAAAATAGAACCCGTGTTTATTTTTGTTCTCACATACCAAAAACTGCTCGGAAAGGTGGAAAAATTCATCCGAGAACTCCTTTCATCCATCAAATTGCAAAATTCGATGTAATTGAATTTGTCCCTACTAAATATGCAGAAGGATTTGACAGATATATCAACATCTAAGGATAAGATTTTTAATATCTTTGCTTTTAACAATTTATTATCCAAATCGTCAAAACCCTGTACAAATGAAACGATTCCTTTTATTTCTACTGATTGCCTTTAGCTCGCAGGCTTTTGCCCAAAAGCAATTTTTTAAGCCCGAAAAGCTGATCGAGACGGGTGTTTATTACTATCCAGAAGCATGGAATCCCGAGCAATGGGAACGTGATTTTGCCAATATGGAAAAGATGGGTTTTGAATTTACCCATTTCGCCGAATTTGCTTGGGCGCAAATCGAACCTTCGGAAGGAGTTTACGACTTCAAATGGCTCGACAAAGCGGTGGAACTTGCATCTAAGCATCATTTGAAAGTAATCATGTGTACACCTTCTGCCACACCACCTGTGTGGCTGACAAAGAAATATCCGGAAGTGCTGGTGGTGTTGCCAAGTGGTCAAACGGCCATGCACGGCACGCGCGAACATTACTCCTGGTCAAGTCCAAAATACCAGGAATTGACACGCAAGGTGGTGGAAGCTATGGCAAAACATTACGGCAACGATAGCCGCATTTGGGGTTGGCAGATTGACAACGAACCTTCCCACTACGGAGCATTGGATTACGGTACTCCGGCACAAATAAGTTTCCGGAATTGGTTGAAAAAGAAATACGGCACCATTGATGCCTTGAACAAGGCCTGGGGAACGTCTTTTTGGTCGGGAATTTACACCGACTTCGAGCAGATTGAGCTTCCCAATGAAGGCCGGTTGATCTCTGGAGTCGCAAGCCCAACATCCCAAATCGACATGAAGCGTTTCAATGCCGATGAGTGTGCAGCTTTCATTTCCCTTCAAAACAATACGATCAAGCAATTTGCAAGCAAATCGCAGTTTGTCACCACCAATTTTATGAACGGACACACCGATGTGGATCCGTGGCGCAACAAAGATTTGGATTTTATCAGTTACACGGTGTATCCGGTTGCCGGATACACCGAGGGAGTTGGCGACCAGGGCTTCCGCCTTGGCGACCCGTGGCGCATTTCGTTTGCAAACGATTTTTTCCGCCCGTTGAAAGGGGTGACGGGGGTGATGGAACTTCAGCCCGGACAGGTGAATTGGGGTTCCTACAATCCCCAACCCTATCCCGGAGCTGTCCGGATGTGGCTATGGAATGCCTTTGCCGGAGGGCTTGACTTCATTTGCTCCTACCGTTTCCGCCAACCTGCATCCGGTGGCGAGCAATTTCATTATGGCATGGTGGGTACGGACGGCGTAACGCCTTTGAACGGTGGGAAGCAATACAGCCAATTTATGGGTGAAATACGGGAATTGCGCAAGCAATATAAGCCCAATGTGCAGATGCCAAAGGAATACGCGGCCAGAAAAACAGCCATCGTTTACAACATGGACAACGTGTGGGAAACAACCCTCCAGCCACAAACATTCCAATGGAACGAGCGCAATCACATCACAAAATACTACAATGCCTTGAAATTGCTGACCGTGCCGGTGGAGGTTGTGAGCGAGGACAAGGATCTCTCTTCCTATCCCTTTGTGGTTGTTCCCGCTTTCCAGATGGTGGACAAGGCTTTGGTGGACAAATGGACGAAATACGCCGAAAACGGAGGACATTTGGTGGTGACTGTCCGCACTGGATTGAAAGACCGCAACGGACATTTCCCCGAAGGAGAATGGGCGTGCTCCATCACCAGCCTGATTGGAGCAAAAATCACGATGAACGACATGCTCGGTGCAAACAAGACGGCAAAAGTCTCCATGTTTGGCAAGGAGTACAAATGGAACAATTGGGGAGACATGCTTGAACCAAGCGCAGGAACAGAAGTGTGGGCCACTTTCGCCGACCAGTTTTATGCAGGCACGGCAACAGTTACAAACCGCAAATTAGGAAAAGGAACTGTCACTTACGTGGGAACGGACACCGACGACGGCAAACTGGAACAAGCGGTGTTGAAACAGGTGTTTGAAACCAACGGAGTGAAAGTCCAGGAATTGCCGGAAGGGGTGATGGTGAACTGGCGCGACGGATTTTGGATTGCTTGCAACTATTCTTCATCGGCAGTCAAATTTGAACTGCCACAAGGTGCAACGAAACTGGTTGGAGGCAATGAATTTGGTTCGGCTCAGGTTTGGGTGTGGAAGTGAATTCTTTAATCGAATAACCTAAGAGAATATCGGCCGGATGAAGTTCATCCGGCTGTTTTTTTGTAAAGCAATATCAGCTTTGGCACTCATAGGCCTAATGGCCATAGAAATCGAGAACTAATATTATTCAAGAGTGAAAGCTATATGTTGATCTAAGTTTTCGGAGCAAAGCCAGCTTTTCTTTCGAATGCCTGTTCGCAAAAGCCAGGCCTGTTTGTTTAAATTGACAAAATAGCATATATTTGTGAAAGCGGATGCAATCGTTACAATTTGTTTGTCTAAAAAATTGGGAATAAATGAAATATCTAAAACGAGGGCTACTCATTTCCTTTCTTGCCTTCAGTGTACTTTTAATTGTGGGTTCTGTTTTCATGTTGGACTTTTCTTTAAAAAGCAATGTAAAACCTACCGATGAAGCAGATGCGTACGCCTATCTTTTTAAGCACGAATATTTGCGCCAATGGGTGGATAGCTTGAGATCTGCACATGCTCTACGGGACACCTTCATCGTGGCATCTGACGGAACAAAGCTGCATGCAATGTATATTCAGTCTCCTTCCCCCCATTTTGACAAGTCGGCTCTCGTTATTCACGGTTATACCAATAACTCTATCCGCATGTTGATGATTGGCTACCTGTATAATAAGGGCATGGGCTACAATGTTCTCCTTCCCGATTTGAGAGCGCACGGCAAAAGTGAAGGCAAATACATCCAGATGGGATGGAAAGACCGGCTGGACATTCTGCGTTGGATAGATGTTGTGAAGTCACGGTTTGGAGATAGCACCAAAGTCGTTATTCATGGTATCTCAATGGGTGCGGCAACAACCATGATGACATCTGGCGCAAAGCTCCAAGGTAATGTGAAATGTTTTGTCGAAGATTGTGGCTACACCAGTGTTTGGGACGAGTTCGCATACAAGCTCAAGAAAGAATACCACCTTCCGGCATTCCCTCTTTTATATACCACCTCTTTTTATGCTAACCTCAAGCTGGGATGGAATTTTAAAGAGGCCTCTCCTTTGGATCAAATTAAGAAATGCAAGCTACCCATGTTCTTTATTCACGGCGGAGATGACACCTATGTGCCAACTTCGATGGTGTACAAACTTTATGAGGCAAAAAAAGGGATTAAGCGAATCTGGGTTATTCCAGGGGTGACACATGCCCAAGCTTATTGGGATCACACAGCCGAATACACCACCAAAGTGAAATCATTCGTTAGCCAATATATCAATTAATTATCTGACGAATTTATATTTTGTGTTTTGAGCAAGCAGCATTTGAGAGGCAACAAAGAGAAGTAGAATGGCAATCTTTCGCCGGCGAATCATTTGGTTAGTCTGTTTCATGATAAATCAGTTGAATCTTATTTTTTGTTTCAAATTGGGAACAATTTTCCAATTACAAATTTATTAGAATACTGGACACCTCACCATGTAATATTTTCAGAAACCTATATGTTGGTACAGGTTCTGGATTCAAATTCAGTTTTTCTATCAAAATATGAGTAGAAGTTATTTCTCGGGTAGATTTCTTATTTTCTATAAAAACACAGGTGAATTTTTCTCCACTAGTTTTACAAACTCAAGATATACTCCGTAAGATTTTGTTCGTGGTTTAAACCAATTTTTTTACGTAGTCTGAATCTCTTTATTTCAACACTTTGAGCTGAAATATTTAACATCGGTGCTATTTCTTTTGAGGATAAATTGAGCCTTAAATATACGCAAAGCTTTAGATCATTCGGAGTGAGGGACGGATGGAACTCTTTGATTTTTTTCAGAAAATTCCTGTCAATGTTATTAAATGCCTCTTGAAAAGCTTCCCAGTGATTGTTATTTAGCAAATCATTATCAATGATCTGAAGTGCCGATCTGACAGAACTACTATTTTTCTCTTGCAATAATTCTGATTTAATAGCATTCAGCAGTTCGTTTTTATTAACAATAGCCATTGTTGTTGAAGCCAATTCTTTACTTTTCGAGTCTATTTCGAGGGATAGCTTTTCATTCTTAAGTTTCTCATTCTCCAATTGCATTGACATCAACTCTTTTTGCTTTTCTTGATAGATGTGTTGCTCGTGACGTTTGTATCTTCTTTTGTATTGGTGGTTTATAATTACTAGCACGAATAGAAACAGTAATACATAAAGGGCTATTATCCAATTGGAGGCATACCATACCTTGCTTATAGTGAATTGGAAACTTGCGGTATTTGTCGTAAGCTTATTTCCGACTTTGGCTCTCACCATAAATCTATAATTTCCTGAGGGTAAATTCTTAAATGAGACACTTGACTCCTTACTCCAAATACTCCATGAGCTTTCCAACCCCTCTAATTTATATTGGTACTTAGTTTGAAAAAAGCGTTCATAAGCAGGAACATCAAAGGAAAAAGACAGATTATTTTCATCAATCTTGAGCCGGCACTCGTTTTCAGAAATAGGGATTGCTATTTTCTTATTATTCAATTTGTTTTTCTCTATGTTATTGATCTGAATAGTATATTTTTTATCGGTCATCTTATTTAAGTCAATTAACACATAACCGTTGGTTGTCCCAATCATATACTCTTTATTGGCAACATGTAATATGTTTTCAAAGCCGGATACATTTTCTCTGATTGACAAGGGGAGCGGTATGCGGGTCACCTGAGGCTCGTCATCTATTCCATTGGGAGACAATTGAACTATATTGTCTTCTGTGAATGCCCACAATATTTGTTTCTCATCATGGATTAACTTGCCCGAAATATAATTGTCATTATTAAGAATAAGTTTTGTCAAAGCTTGATTCTTTTGAAATTCATTTTTCTTCCAAGTGTATTCGTATAATCCCAAATTGCAGAAATACAGCAATTTATTATTGAATTTGGCCATACCCGAATTAAAACTTTTTGGTACACTTCTTACAATTCTCCAGCTTTTCACCCTTCTTAGATCGGAAGTCACCTCTAACTCAAAAAGTCCTTTATATTCATGGTTTACAAATATCTTGTTGTTGGGCATTTGCTCGAAATACCTGCTTGAAATATCAAATCCTTCTATCTTATTACGATATTGCCATGAACCATTTTTCTTCTCCAACACATGAAGCCCCTCATAATTTCCCTGTATAAGAAGATTTGGATTTCCAGCCACTTGTTTGATTTCCCAAGTTCCTAATATATCAGCAATCTGAAATGCTTTATTTCCCTTGATGATGTAGGTCCCTGAGTTGTGTCCGCAAAACAAAACACCGTCTATTGTCTTCAATGTCCAGACTTGGCCTTTTGTTTTCTCCACAAGCTTAAAATCCTCGTCCGAATTTGATTTTTTATAAAAAAGCCCTTGATTTGTCCCTATATATAGATAGCTATCATAGAAGGCTTCCGCATAGATAGTACCGAAAATCCCTTTTGTATCAAAATATACTTGAAATGGAGATTTATAATTAACCAGGCTAATCCCGTTGTCTAATCCGAGCCAGATAGTTTCGTTTGCATCTTCAAATAGGGAAAGAACAGTGTTGTTCTGCAATCCATTTTTTTTATCCAGATGAACTTTTATTTGTCCTGTTGGAGATAATATGTAAAGACCTTCGCCAATCGTACCCAATGCAAAGCCACCATCTCGCAGCTGAATGCTAGAATAGACGCTCATAGTCTTTATTTTGGGAATATCATTTGTTTTCCATTCACTCGTATTGTTGTTCGCCCAAATATAAAAGCCATTATTTTGTGTCTGCATCAAGAGCTTTCCTTCGAAAGGGAAAATGCCAATAACGATGTCTTTCTTGAACAATGAAAAATCGGAAACCAATAAAGGCTTCCCGTCTTGAAGCTGGAATATACCCTCGTTTATTTTTTGAAAATAAATTTTGTGTTCCACTTCAAACATCTTGGGCAGATTGGTCTTGGCCTCAATGATTTGAAATTTCTTCGAAAGTGTGTCGTAAATGTAAATTCTGTGAAGAGATTGAAAAAGCACCCATTTTTGATAGCATATAATTTTCCAAAATTGTTCGTCATCCAATAACTTGTTTTTTATTTTTTCACTTAAAGAAATATACTTCATATTCGACACACCGTCTTTTTGCCAATAGCCGAATTCTCGGTGACAGCCTGTATAAATCTTATCCCCCAGCACGCTCACTGACCGCATAATAGTATGATTGGGAGAGGGATAGAGTTTCCAGCTCGCTCCATTATATTCCAACAGCCCTAAATTGTTGGCGAAGTAGATATTGTTTTGCAAAGATTGACAAATGCTCCAGTTCTGGGTTTCCCCATGGTATGTCTCAGCCGTGAAATTCTGAAAAGGAGGCAATTCCTGGGCTTCCATGCAAGGCAAAAGTAATAATAATATGAATATACGTCTGAAATGCGCCATAAGATCAAGGTTGCGTGTTTCTTTTAATTTTAAATTAGGATAAGATTAACAATATTTGCAACGGCCCTAGTTTGTTGCAATAATAAGATCAAGCCATCTCGAAATAGTCAAGTGCGATGCAAGCCAACTATTAAAAGCCAAATAGTAGTTTCTCGAAAAGAATGTTGGTAAGCTGGTAAATGACATCAGTTTATCTGATGCGGTGAAGAGTATTTCCCTTTGGGGGTCTAAAGAATTATTCAGAGAGCTGAATTTTACAGAAATAGCCTTAGCAAGCACCTTAGCATAGCCTTAACAAACGTTCTTTTTCAAAAAATAAATTTACTTTAAGTGTTTAAAATCACTCTTAATTTTAATCCAAGTAAATATTTAATTATTAAGTTTCTAGCCATATGTCTCGCAATAGAAAATAGTGCAAAAAACATAATTTTGTCCTGTACATTTTTTATATAGGTATGTTTGACATTGAGAGAGACTTGCTATTTATATATTTGACAGACCAAAAATACATAAAATTATCTATTTCTATGAAAGATGATTGCCTATATTTAAACGACGATGGTTAAATGAAAATTCATTTAAGAGACAAATCCGAATGCAATCACGAGTAACCTTTAAAACATATAGAACATGAGAAAAACACAATTCGTATTATTAGTTCTAGCCTTATCTATTCCGACAGCTTTTGCCCAACGCTGCAAAATAGTAGTTGCAAAAGACCAGGGTGGTGCGAGGCTGAAAGTCGATGGCACTGATTTTGTGATTAATGGCATGAACTGGGACTATTACCCTATCGGCACGGATTTCAATTACAGCTTGTGGAAACAGCCTGACACAACGGTCAAGGAGGCACTTGATAATGAAATGGCATTATTGAAGAATATGGGCGTCAACACTATCCGCCAATATGTTGGCGTGCCACCCAGGTGGATACGATATATTTATGAAAACTACGGGATCTACACCTTGATTAATCACTCTTTTGGGCGCTATGGTTTGACAATTGGTGGTGTCTGGATGCCTAACACTGATTATTCGGCCCCTCGTGTAAAAGCTTTGCTTCTCAAAGAAGTGTCCAATATGGTGGAAACCTATAAGGACACACCTGGGGTTCTGATGTTTTTGCTTGGCAACGAAAACAACTATGGCTTGTTTTGGGATGGTGCGGAAACGGAAAACATTCCCGTTGACAAAAGGAAATCCACCCATCGCGCGGTTTCTTTATATAGACTCTTCAACGATGCGTTTGTTGAAATGAAAAAAATTGACCCCACCCATCCCGTAGCCATCTGCAACGGGGACGCCCTGTTCATGGATATCATTGCCAAAGAGTGCAAAGATGTGGATGTGTTGGGATTTAACTGCTACCGGGGCAAATCGTTCACCGATTTATTCCTTAAGGTGAAAGAGGCTACGGACAAGCCCATGATGCTCACCGAATTTGGTGCTGATGCTTTCAATTCAGTTACAAATATGGAGGATCAGAAAGATCAAGCTGTTTACGACCTCGCCAACTGGAAAGAAATTTATTCCAATGCTGCCGGTATGGGAAAAGCGGGCAACTGTATTGGTGGATTTACGTTTCAATTCAGCGATGGCTGGTGGAAATACAAACAGACTGCAGATTTGGATGTGCACAACATAAATGCTTCATGGATAAATGGTGGTTATCAATATGACTACGTACCCAAAGAAAACAACATGAACGAAGAGTGGTTCGGCATTTGTGCCAAGGGCCAAACCAACAGCCTCGGATGCTACCAGTTGTATCCCCGCACGGCATATTATGCCCTCAAAGAAGCTCATAAATTCAATCCTTACTCTCAAGGTGCATCTGGCAGGACGTTGGACGAACACTTTGCTTCCATTAATTTCACTGACGCGATGTTGCGTGCAAGGAGCGATGCGGCATCTTATACAAGCGAACAATCAAAGAAGGTCAATATCGGGTTGAGAGGCGAGTTGACCACCTTCAACACAGGAGGTTCTTTAATTACAACCCCGAAAGAGGAATCTACAACGACAGCGAGCTCTACGACCTACCCCAACAAACTTGGTTTTGACCACATGGAGTCGTTCTATCTCGATGTGGATGGAAAACTCTCTGAAAATATTAGCGCTAAAGTATCCGTAAACATCCTTGGAAACGTGGCATCAAACCCTATTGACGAGGTATTTTATGAAAATCGCGCGCGCATTGCCAATCTTACCTCGAATGGCACAACCTACGACCTTTCTGGAGCAGAAAGAGTGAAATTGTACCAGGCAAGTTTTATATGGGATGACAAGTGGTTTGCTTTGAATGGATTCTACCGTACGGGCCATGCTGGCTGGGGATACGAAGGAGACTTTTTCGGCTTATATCCAGAAGCCAATTATGGATCGAACTTGGATATCTATCACGGTGAGATCATGGGAGTGGAAATGGAAGGGAAAAAAGGAATCGATGGCTTGAAAGTGGCTTATGGCCCTCAGCTCTGGTGGGGTGCAAATCCATCTCTTTTGGCTAAATATAGCCGAAAAGTAAGCATCTTTGATATCACCGGCATCTTTCAGGACGATTTGGACAAAAACACCAGCACAACTAGTTCCGTCGCTATTCCGGTTGCGAAAAACCGTAAAGCAATGCTTGGCATAAAAACAAAAATCGGAGCCTGGGGAATTGAGCTTGGAGGTATCTGGGCAGGCTCTACAAAGCTTGGCGAATCATTCCAGATAGTTGATGGTTCTCCGGGTAGCTATTCCATCTACACAGATAAGATTCATTCGAAAGACACCTGGGGTGCAAAAGCAAAAGTCACTTTACGACACGGGTCAGTGAATTGGTATGCACAAAGTGCGGCCATGGGATTGGTAGCCGATGGAGGGGCTGATTACACCAAAACCTTTACGGGCTGGAGGCTGAAAGATAGCGGGAGTGGCAATCAATACAACTTCTTGTCGGGATTCGCTTATGGAATAGGCAATTTTCAGATTGCCCCCAATTTTTTGTGGCAAAAACCAATTATCGGCCCCGTACCTTCTGGAGCAACAGATAAAACGACCGGTTATATTGCGACACCGAGGGTGATCACCACAGATCCATTTGCCGTAAGAGCAAATAGGGAGACAGTGGCCGGAGAGCTTCTGCTCGCTTACGACCCAACACCTGCCACCTGGATGTGGGAATGGAATAACGATGAGATGGAAAATGCGACGTTTGCAGCCAGCGCTGATTTCGTATACCGCCATCTTCCAACAACTCAAGATGCAACTGTCGGATTTATGGCCGACCGCACGATGTTTGTCTTCGGTGGCGCACCCTCTGCCCACGATTTATGGGAAACGAACATACGTGCCGTCTCAAAAGTCAAACCAGGATTAGCGATTATAACTAACCTTTATTTTGGGAATGGCCAGGCAAACGGCGTAGATGAAAGGATTATTAAACGATTCGGCGGCGATGTGAGAGCCATTTACAAAAAAATAAAATGGGTTGCGTCTGTGAAAATAAACGATTGGGGACCTTATGACTATCACCGTGACTACAACCTCACCTATCCGTTGCAGTTCATGGCCGACTTGTCAACCTCCGCCAGATTCCCAAACTGGTTTGGACTTCCTGACACAAAATTTGGGATACGTTGCACTTGGAGGTCTTTAGACCAATATTCCCCTCGGTATGCACCAGTTACTTATATTGATGATACGGGAACTACTGTTCCTGATCCTTATGCAAAAGGCTATGGGCGTGGGCAAGAATGGGAAATCAGGACTTATGTGCATTTTAATATTGGCAGATGACAACGTGTAAAAAAACAGATGATATGAGAAAGAATAATTTAAAATATTACATATACGCTCTGTTTGCGATATCCATCTTCTTAGATGTCGTAAGTTGCAGTGACAGAGATGTCAGTACATTGGAAAAAGCTACGCAGTATTCCACCACAGCCGAAGTTTTTATTGATGGATTCAGCCAGAATGAAGATTTTAATGCCTGGGGAGATGTTTACAATTTAAATATTGATTATTCCACGTTTTACGAAGGAACAGCAGCCATTCGAATCGATGTACCAAATTCTACGGATGTAGCGGGAACATGGGCTGGTGGAAACATTTATACACAGATACCCAGGGACTTGTCGGGTTACGACTGTCTCACTTTCTACGCAAAATCTTCTGTAGCCGCAACGATGATTGCCGGTTTTGGAATTAACAGTAGCGGATCTGACTATTCAGTGGCTGATTCAGTGTCCCTGAATACCACGTGGACGAAGTTTATCATACCAATTCCAGTTGCATCAAAACTGACAGCAGAAACTGGCATGTTCTATTATTCGGCCTCCCCTGTAAACACCTTGGGATACAGTATCTGGATTGACGACGTTAAATTTGAAAAATTAGGAACATTGGCATATCCGACAATCCAGAATACCCTTGGAAGTTCTCTATTTTTGGGTAAAACAGCCATTGGAGATATTTCATTGACCGTGAGCCTGCCTACAGGAGCAACCCAAAAGATCACGGCCTCGTCGTCATATTTTTCTTTTACGTCATCCGACACGGCTGTTGCGACAGTTAATAATGACAGCATCAACGTGATTGCTGCCGGCACTTCATATATCATGGCCGATGGGTTTGACGGTAATCTGATTGTAAACTCGAATGGTATTGGATCGGCACCCAACCCCACCGCTTCATCGAACGATGTCTTATCTGTGTTCAGCGATTCTTATTCAAATGCCACAATCTACGATTTCTGGTGCGGGACCACTTCTATTTCAAAGATATATGTGGGATCTAATGCGATGTTTTATTTCATATCCCTGAATTGGACTTGCATGGTTCTTTTCAACTCATCCACTTCGGCTGGCTACGTGGATGCAAGTGGTTACAAATATTTGCACGCCGATATAATGACGCCAAACACTGTCACAACCTCTTCCGCCCTAGAGTTCGATTTAGGTAATTATTCCACCGGGAGCAATGTCAGCACGCCGATCTATACCTACACTTTTAGCTCAACAAGTAAGTTGAAATGGATTCAATTAGATATCCCCATTTCGTCATACACAAGGAGCAAGCTTGGATACATAACATTTGTGGGGACAAATTTGACAAACCTCTATGTGGACAATGTATATTTTCACAACTAATTGCGAGACTTTCATTTGAGTTATATCATTAAAAACTAATTTATTATGCGATTCATTATAAATTTAACTAAATATATGGGTTTGTTGTTTGTCTCATTTGCTTATGGGAGTTGCACAGACACGACTGAAATCAAACAGCACAATTGGGTGTTGGACTGGAGCGACGAGTTTAATACGATGACATCCGACAGTTTACCCGATCCCGCTAAGTGGACATATGATATAGGCAACGGCACAAGCGGCTGGGGAAACAGCGAATTGGAATATTATACCAAACGGACAACAAATGTCAAACTCGACTCGATAGATGGTGTGAAATGTCTTAAGATTACTGCTCGCAGCGAAACTTACGAGGGCTATTCTTATACCTCGGCACGCATTAAGACAAAAGGTCTGTTTTCTACACAATACGGAAGAATAGAAGCCCGCATCAAACAACCTTATGGCCCTGGTTTATGGCCTGCATTCTGGATGCTTGGTAGTAACATAGACACAAATGTATGGCCGGCTTGTGGCGAGATTGATATTATGGAATACAAAGGGCAGCAACCTACCCTGGTACACGGAACCGTACACTGTCCAAGCCGCTCGGACTCCACGATCGATGTATATATCACTCAAGACTTTGGTTATGCGAACACTCGTTTAGATACAGGCTATCATATCTATGCGGTGGAATGGTCTGCCGGGTGCATTGATTTTTATTTGGATGACATACTTTACCGTGAAATCACGAGGACAGACATGGATACCGAAAAAGCAACCTGGGTCTGCGACAATCCATTTTTTATAATACTCAATCTGGCGGTAGGTGGTGGATATGTGGGTGATCCCAACACGAATACAACTTTCCCACAGAGCTTGTTAGTGGACTATGTACGGGTTTATAAAGAAGATGTGCAATAAAAGGCTATTAATCTCCCCTTCGCTCTCAGGCGGAGGGGCTGGCTGAGCCTTCATCAAAAACTTCACGGACCTTTTTCCCTAAGCGAAAAGGCTAAAATCAAAGTTTATGAGAAAGTCTATGCTGTTCTTGTGTCTTCAGTGCATATCATTCGTTGCCTTTTCGCAGACATGGATTCTGAAATGGCAGGATAGCTTTGAAGCTAACGCATCCCCTGATACTACTGTTTGGTCATTAGAGAAAGATGGCCGGGGAGGGGGCAATAGCGAACTCCAGTGCTATTTGCCAGACAATGTCTCCGTCGAAACCTATCAGGGACTACGCTGCTTGATGGTAAAAATGGATATGGAGCCTATCTCTGGAACAATACTGCAAGTTTTGACGAAAACTGCGCAGGTGGTAAAAAATACACCCATACATTGACGAATCAAGCCGAGGGGACAAAATCACCCTTGCCTGCAAGTTTATAGACGATGAAGGTTGTTGTGCAACTCAATATATAAACTATACGGTAGGTAATGCTTGCGGAGTAGTTGGTATAGGAGATACCATTGAAAATAAAGTGTTGCTCTATCCGAATCCGGCCAAAGATGTTTCCCAAATAAGTGCGGATAGGCCGGTCAAAGCCATTATTATTAGCAACTTATTTGGAAATAAGATAGTGGTGGCCAACCTCGATAACACCGGTGGAACAATCAGTATTGGTAGAATCGCCGATGGGAATTATATGGTCATTGTCAGACTAGAAAACGGAACAAGTTTGTCCGTAATATCTTAAAACAGTAAAATTCAAGGTGAAGGCTTTGCTCTTTGGCTACAACTGAAAAAGTTTTATTTTTCAATTAAAACCCAATCTTTATAATTTATCACTCACCATATTATTAAACTTTTAAATTTACTATTTATGAAAAAGATTACTAAAATTATTCTCGTCCTAACATCATTGGCTACTCAGCTATGCGCATATGCACAACCATCGGCATCGGCCCCTACACCGACTTATGCTGCAACCAAAGTTGCTTCACTGTATAGCGACACCTATTCCCTTTCTCCAAGTTCTATTAATTATAATGCTGGCACTGATTCTTGGGGTGCGACAACCGAAATGGCGATCACGAAAATTGGATCAACTGACAACGTGTTAAAGTATAGTAGCCTTACCTATCTTGGATGGCAATTTTCAGATGCAATTTGTGTCAAAGATTTATCTACTCTGCATATCGACATCTATTCTGTTGATGTAACAAGTTTAGAGATTTTTCCCATTTCAACATCCACTTCGGGATATACCCATGTGACCGAATCTTTGACAACTGGGTCTTGGAATAGTTTTGATATTCCCATCTCCAGTTTTACAAATCAAGATTTTTCGGCAATAGATCAATTTCAAATTATTGCGAATACACCTTCTTCAGGAGGAACAATTTATCTTGACAATGTTTATTTCTATACTTCCGGCACAACGGTTGACACTACGGCCCCCACTGGCCTAACGGCTTCATCTACGGCTGTCACATCAAACTCGGTCACTTTGTCATTAAATGCAACTGATGATTCCGGTGCCGTCTTTTATACCATCACCGGCGGTTCAGAAACTGTTACCGTGGGAGGTGCTTCAGCAGCTACAAAATTAGTTACAATATCTGGACTGACTGGCGCAACAAGCTATATATTTACGGTTACCCCAAGTGATAGAGCTGGAAATCTGGGCACAGCTTCAACGGTGAATGCTACAACGATATCTCCAATTCCAGCCTCTCCAACTCCTACAGCTACTGCAATTAGTGTGAATTCAATATACAGCGACTATTATACTGCTGCTGTCGCAGTTCCTTCATGGGATAATTGGTATAATTGCCCTATTGGCGGCGTTATATTGGCTGATAGCGGGAATGCTTTAATGTTTAATGTTTCTACTGCTGGTTGTGGTGGAACTGGCGGTTTCTCAGCATTGAATCTAACTTCCCTAGGGATGACTTCTTTGCATTTAGATGTTTATCCAACTACGGCGACTAGCATTGGAGTTTGCCTTGTTTCGGGTACTGCATCAAGCTACGTTTCCTTAGGCACTCTTACTTCCAACGAATGGAACAGTATAGATCTACCTTTGTCAACAAATTACTCGGGTTATTTAACTGCTGTAACTCAAGTTGGATTTAATTCAGCAAGTACGGGCATTTTCTACATGGACAATCTTTACTTTAAGAATAGTTCAATAAGCGGCATATCCGACGAGGAACAAAGTCAAGATGTAGAATGTTATTTAGGTAGCGACAATCAATTGGTTATTAGTTCTGATGCCAATCTATCTAATCTGTCAATTTATAACCATACAGGACTGCAAGTTAAGTCAATCGCGATCAATAGCACAACAAAAATAGTTGATCTAAACAATATAATATCAGGATGTTATATTTGTAAAATAACAACAACCGCTGGGGCTGTTGTTATTCGCAAGATTCTGAAACATTGACGCTAACACCCTTTCTGAAATCTAATGGTATGGGCATATTGAACATCGCAGAGATGGCGCAACCAGCAGGGATGTGCTTCCATGGAGACTAAATATGCCTTTTGCCTTCTGGACAAGCGCCCTTTATGAATATTTATATCTACATTTAAGCATATGGAATCAAGCAATACCCTTGGGATATTGTTTAACGTTAAATATAATTTCTATATTAATCTTTTTCATCATTGCTTAGTCTTAACTAATAGAAATAAAATATTTTATTAAATTAGAAACGAAGCAAATTGTACAAATCTAAAAACAAATCAATTATGAAAAAGTATTTATTCATAGCAGTTATCGTAGCAAGTTTAATCCCCATAAACCGTGCTGTTGCACAAGTACATGTGAATATAAATATAAGTAGCCAACCTGAATGGGGACCTTCTGGCCACGACTATGCACGTTATTATTACATTCCCGAAATCAATGTTTATTACGATGTTACCTCTGGCCTGTATGTCTATTACAGTCGAAATAGTTGGGTAAAACGCCATTCATTGCCTCCGCGATACAGGCATTTTGATTTGTACCGGGCATATAAGGTCATTGTGAATGATCGGAATCCATGGAATCGGCATGCTACTTACAAAAGGCAATATGCGAGATATGCCACCATGCACGGCAAGCAGGCTCCTTTAAGAGATGTTCGTCGTCAGAGACCAAACCAAGGACCACAAGCCCAGGGTGGGAGAACTGAAAATCGGAATCACAACAGCAGCGGAAAACAAGATAACCGCAACCAGAAACAGGATAACAAGCGTAACCACAGTAAAGAGAATAAGCAAAACGACCGCAAGGATACCCGTAGTGACAAACAGCAAGACGGTAGGAAATAAGGCCTATGTCTGATAAAAAAGAAAAAGAGAGAACCTGTTAGGAACTCTCTTTTTATAGAGCGGAAGACGGGGCTCAAACCCGCGACCCTCAGCTTGGAAGGCTAATGCTCTATCAACTGAGCTACTTCCGCAGAATGGATTTTGTGGGCAGTGATGGATTCGAACCACCGAAGGCGAAAGCCAGCTGAGTTACAGTCAGCCCCATTTGGCCACTCTGGTAACTGCCCTTTTTCCAATTGCGATGCAAAGATAGGGATTATATTTTATTTCTCCAAGAAAACTCTATCATTTTTATCGCGGTCACTGCGGCTTCATCACCTTTGTTGCCATGAACTCCACCTGCGCGATCGATGGCCTGCTGCATGTCGTCGGTGGTCAAAAGGCCGAAGATGAAAGGAATACCATAAAGCGTGTTCAAATGTGCAATGCCCTGGGTGACTCCGCTGCAAACGTATTCAAAATGAGGCGTTCCTCCACGGACAACGCATCCGAGAACGATCACCGCATCCAATTCGTGAGCTTCTGCCATTGCTTGTGCACCATAGATAAGCTCAAAACTTCCGGGAACATAGTCCACAAGGATATTTTCTGGCAGCACTCCGTTTTCGATAAGCACCTTGAATGCACCATCGCGTAGGGCAAATGTAATGTTTTCATTCCATTCCGAAACAACGATGCCGACCCGCATGTTTTTGCCGTCAGGCATTTTGGATGCATCGTAAGAAGATAGGTTGTGGTATGCTGTTGCCATTGCTTGGTTCTTTTTTTAGTTGTATATAATAACAAAGAAAGTTCCGTTTGAATGACGAAACTTCCCTTTTTTATCTTTTGTTTCCCCGAGGGAGATTATTTTTTCAACAATTCTGCTTCGCCAATATATTTGTCCGCTTCAGCAGCTTCAGGCGAATTCATGTAATCGTTTTTAATTTTTGTGAAGATTTCGATCACCTTGTCGTTGTTTTTCAATTCACGGTAAACGATGCCTGCTTTCTTGTAGTAAATCGGACTCAGCAGCGGATCATCGGCTTTTTTGGCTGCTTTTTCAAACTGAGAAGCGGCATCCGCCAATTTATTCTGACCTGCATAGCAGTCTCCAATAGCACCTTCCACTGCATGGGATATCAATTCATCATCACCAGTGAAATCTTTTAAAAATTTCAGAGCTTCCTCGTATTTTCCAAGACGTGCGTAGGAAATTCCGGCATATGCTTTTGCCACGTTTCCTGCCTTTGTTGAGCCATATTCGTTGATAAATGCTACCATTCCGTCAAAACCTTTGCCATCGCCAAAGAGAGCGATGGAATCACGTTCGGCACGAAAATATTCTTCACCTTTGAACAGTTCGGCTTGTGCTTTTTCATTCCTTGGATCCAAATAGAATTGCTTAAACCCAAAGTAGATAAGTACGGCAACAACAATCAAGCCAAGCCCTATCAAGATGGGTTTTAGATTTTTCTCAAGGAAATTTTCTGATTTCAGAACGGCATCGTTTACCGATTCCCATTCTTTTCCTACTCTTTCTTCGTCTTGTTCTTTTTTCGTTTTTGCCATAAATATATGTATATTATGCTTTTTAGGTTTCTTTTTTAGCAGATGCAAAAGTAATAGTTTTATGTTTATAAATAAAATTTAGTTGCCTATTTTTTAAATAGCTCATTTTTTATTGAATATTTTTCCTAAATCGGGATTTGAGAATCAGCTTGCCGACTGTGGTTTATTTTTCCGAAAACTCAACCAGCATCCTTTTCCAGACTAAGCAAGTGGACAAAAACAAGGTTTGTTGGTTTGGTTGCGGATAATTTCCTTTTCCATCTCAACGGATAAATTAGTACATTTGTGATTCACTTTGTGCGTAGGCTATGATTTTGGAACATATTTCAGTACTTCATTTCAAGAACATCGAGCAGGCCGATCTGGACTTTTCCCCGAAAATCAATTATTTTCTCGGGAAAAATGCCATGGGAAAGACCAATTTGCTGGATGCAATCTACTATTTGTCGTTCTGTAAAAGCCATTCAAATCCGATTGACACACAAAATATTGCGCACAAGCAAGAATTTGCGCTCCTGCAAGCAACCTATTTGTTTGAAGAACAACGCTCCGAAAACTTTTTTTGCAGCATCCGCCACAAGCACAAAAAGCAGTTTAAGCGCGATAAGCGCGAATATGAGCGGCTTTCGGAACATATCGGAGTATTGCCCCTGGTGATCGTCTCTCCTGCCGACACGGAGCTTATTGTAGGGGGAAGCGAACTTCGCCGAAAATTTGTGGACATCATCTTGTCGCAATTCGACAAAGAATATTTGCAATCGCTGATCCGCTACAACAAAGCGCTGATGCAGCGGAATGCACTTCTGAAGTCGGATTATCCCGTGGAAGAAAGTTTGTTTGAAATATGGGAAGAGCAATTGGCCCATGATGGAAAAGTGATACACTCGAAGCGGAACAAGTTTGTGGAAGATTTCACTCCAGTATTTCAGGAATACTACAACCGGATTGCATCTACGGACGAAAATATTGTGTTTGAATATGAATCACACCTCAATGATGGGGAATTGCCGGCACTGCTGAAAGAGAGGCGAAGCAGGGACCAAATCCTTGGCTATACATCCGTTGGCGTTCACAAGGACGATCTGGATATGCGTATCGGCGAATATTCCATCAAGCGGGTGGGTTCGCAAGGACAAAACAAAACCTATGTGATTGCCCTCAAGCTTGCGCAATTCGACATGATGGCACGGATGGGTTACACCACTCCAATTTTGTTGTTGGACGACATTTTCGACAAGCTTGATTCGGACCGGGTGGAGCAGATAATCCAGATCGTTTCGGAAGATAAATTCGGGCAGATTTTTATTACGGATACCAATCGAAAATACTTGGACGACATTATCAAAAAAGTGAATCAAAATTTCCATCTTTACCATGTGGAAAACGGGCAGGTGGAACAGCTCAATAATGAGTGACAAGAAGTGAACGAGAAATTAATAGTAGGATGAGAAAAAAGAATACGGAATCGATCGGCGAAGTGATGCAACAGTTTTTTGCTGAGAACGAAGTTTTCAAAAAGAAGCTGGGCGAAAACCGCATCCTAAACGGATGGGCGGAGCTTTTGGGTGCTTCCATCGCTTCTTACACGACCAACCTCTACATCCGAAATTCGATACTTCATGTGCACGTGTCCTCGTCGGTGCTTCGTTCCGAATTGATTATCAACCGCTACAACCTTATCAAAAGATTAAACAAACATGCGGGAATGGAAGTGATTAAGGATATTGCGTTTAAGTGATTCTTAATGCTCTTGCCAATTCTCCCACACTCTTCCCCAACACAGGATGCACCACATCGGGAGCAATTTCAGCCAAAGGTTTCAACACAAAATCTCTTTCGTGCATCAGCGGATGAGGGACGGTTAATCTTTCCGACTCGATCAGCAAGTCCTCAATCAGCAAAATATCAATATCGATTGTCCGATCGCCATAAATACGGTTGGAAGATTTGGAAATTCTCCCTAATTCTTTTTCAATGGCTTCCGTTTTGTCAAGAATTGAAAGCGGCGAAAAAGTAGTCTCCACGCCACAAGCCGCATTCAGAAATCGGAATTCCGATTGAAAACCATCCGGCTCAGTATCATAAAAAGCGGAAAGGGAAACAACTTTCCCAATCCGCTCATGTATCATTTTAACGGCCGCCTGCAACGTTTCTTCGCGGCAACCCATATTGGATCCTAAACCAAGGTAAACCCGCATATCAGCACATCAGATAACCAGCAGGGCATCGCCGTAGGTGCCAAATCTGTAGCCCTCTTTCACCGCCAGAGTGTATGAATCCATAATCAGGTCATACCCGCCAAAAGCAGTGGTCATCATCAACAAAGGACTTTGAGGATGGTGGAAATTGGTTATCAACGAGTCAGCAACCGTGAAGTCATAAGGCGGAAAAATAAACTTATTTGTCCAAGTTTCAGCCGGTTTCAAATGCCCATTGGTACTCACGATGGTTTCCACCGCACGCATCACCGAGGTGCCCACCGCACACACTTTCCTTCCTTCGTCCTTAGCCCTATTCACACGGTTGGCGGCTTCATCCGTAACAATCATTTGTTCGGAATCCACTTTATGCTTTGTCAGGTCTTCCACGTCAATTTCGCGGTAGTTGCCCAATCCCGAATGCAGTGTGATAAAGGTGAAATCCACGCCTTTGATTTCCATCCGCTTCATTAGTTCACGGCTAAAGTGCAATCCGGCAGCCGGAGCTACCACCGCACCTTCGCTTTTGGCAAAAATGGTTTGGTATCGTTCCTTGTCGATAGCTTCTTCGCCACGGCCTAGATATTTTGGGATAGGAGTCTCACCTAACGAATACAATGTGGGTTTGAATTCTTCAGAAGATCCATCGTAAAGAAAACGAAGCGTACGACCGCGCGAAGTGGTGTTGTCAATCACTTCTGCCACCATCGAGTCGTTTTCCCCGAAATAAAGTTTATTTCCGATACGGATTTTGCGGGCTGGATCCACCAAAACATCCCAATAGTGGAGGGTGGAATTCAGCTCCCGAAGAAGGAAAACTTCAATTTTGGCACCTGTTTTTTCCTTGTTTCCATACAAGCGAGCAGGAAAAACCTTTGTGTCGTTCATGATAAAGACGTCTTTGTCATCAAAATAATCCAACACATCCCTAAACGTTCTGTGTTCTATTTCACCTGTTTTGCGATGTACAACCATCAGACGTGATTCATCTCTGTGTTTTGCCGGGTATTTGGCAATTAATTCATCCGGAAGGTCAAATCTGAACTGAGATAACTTCATATATATAAGCTTGTTATAATTTTGTATTTACCAAGTAAAGGTTTGTGCTTTACTCAATGATTTGAATTTCAATTTATTTCTATGTTTCCTAAAACCGTTGTGTCAATCTTCTCGATTAAAGAATCAATGTCCTCGACTTTCATGCAATTTTCCGCACGAACCCCCCCTATCCTCGTCCGTCGCAAAGCAATTAAATGCCCTCCCGAATTCAGAGCTTGCCCTATGTCGCGCGCCAATGCCCGGATATAGGTGCCTTTGCTACAGACTACGCGGATGGTTATTTCCTGCGGATCAAACGATAAAAGTTCAATTTCATCAATCACCAACAGTTTCGATTGTAGCTCCACTTCTTTTCCCTCACGGGCCAAGTCGTAAGCGCGTTTTCCGTTCACCTTACAAGCCGAAAAACTGGGTGGGACTTGCTCAATGGCTCCCACGAATTTTTTCAAGGTCTCTTCCACCAACTCCCTGGTTATATGAGATGTCTCGAAGGTATGGTCTATTTCTGTTTCCAAATCGAAGGATGGAGTGGTGGCTCCAAGCCTTATTGTGGCAACATATTCTTTGTCTTGATACTGGAACGACTCGATTAGTTTGGTCTTCTTACCGGTACAAAGTATCATCACTCCGGTAGCCAAAGGATCAAGCGTGCCTGCATGTCCGACTTTCAGTTTTTTCACGTTCAATTTACGGGACAATCCGTTACGTATTCTTTTTACCAATGTAAACGATGTCCAATGCAAAGGTTTGTCAAAATATAAAATCTCTCCTGCTATAAAATCCATTATGCGATGTTTAGTTCATGCCCAAAGAACAGCAAAAGCAAGATAGCACCACCTACGACAATGCGGTAGATACCGAATGCTTTGAAGCCGTATTTTGTAACAAACCCAATGAAGAATTTGATAGCAAGAATGGCAACGATGAAGGCCACAATGTTCCCGATAATCAAGACAAACAGGTTTTCTTGCAACAGCGAAAAATCAAAATCGAAGTGTCCGCCATTTGGCACTTTCACCAAGTCGTACACCTTTTTTGCTGTTGCAGCAGCCATGGTTGGCACGGCAAGAAAAAACGAAAATTCGGCAGCATCCCTGCGAGTCAATCCTCGAGTCATGCCACCTACTATTGTTGCCATTGAACGTGAAACTCCTGGAATCATCGCAATACACTGGAAGCAACCAACGATAAATGCGTTCTTCGAGCTTATTTCATTGCCTTCGGGCTCGGTTGGCCTGTTGAACCATTTGTCCACGAAAAGCATGACAACACCACCCACCACCAGCATGATGGCTACCACTTCGACGCTCTCCAAAAGCGTGTCAATTTTCTTGCTGAACAATCCACCTAAAATCACGGCTGGTATAAAGCCTATCAGCAATTTCAAGTAGAATGTCCAGGATTGGAAAAATCGTTTCCAATAAAGGGCAATCACCGAAAGGATGGCACCGAACTGGATGATGACTGTAAAGGCTTTCACAAATTCCGATGGCGGAACGCCCAGGACAGATTCAGCGATAATCATGTGTCCAGTGGAAGAAACAGGCAAAAATTCCGTCAATCCTTCCACGATGGCGATAATAATGGCTTGAAATGTCGTCATTATTTACTCTCCTCCTTTTTTTTGCTCCAGCTTTCGGGAGCCAAGATGCCACCAATCATAATCACAAAACCAATAAAGCAAGTCACCGGGGCAACTACAATTCGCCTTGTGCTAAAAATATCCGGTTCAAATCCCCCTTCAATCGAGGATCCTTTACCTGCCATTAAGATAAAGCCCACAATGATAATGAATACTGCAATGCCGCAGATAATGAAGTTGAGCTTGCCAAAGGCAAAAATCTTTTTGTCCATATTCTCAATTGATTTTTAAATTTTATACGTAGTAAAATCTGTCTGTCTTCATTCTTAGGTAACGATTGACGGCAAATACTGTTGCCACCAATGTCAATAAAATGCCCAAAACCAATACTGCTCCAAAAACGATGAACAAATTGTTGATATCAATAATCGTGAGCAAGTCCGGATATTCCTGTTGGAAATAATACACCAAGCCCAAGATGCCCAGATTGGCCAAGATGGCCGCTAAAATTCCTGAAACAATCATCCCCGTTACAAACGGTTTGCGAATGAAGCTGTTCGTGGCTCCCACCAACCGCATTGTATTGATCAGGAATCGGCGCGAATAGATATTCAATCGAATGGTGTTTTGGATCAATGCAAACGAAATCACCATCAACACGATGGCCAGCACCAATAGGCCGGCACTAATCCGTGAAAGATTCGTGTTCACCATACGTAGGTCGTCGGCACTATACATGACGTTTTTCACCAAATTCAGTCCCTTCAGATCTTTTTCAACAATTTTCATGCTGTCGGGGTTTGCATAATCCGGCTTGAGGTTTATATCAAAGCAATCTGATGCAGGATTGTAGCCCAATACTTCCTCGGGATCACGCCCCAAATCTTCGATCAGTTGCTTTTTAATCTCTTCTTTGCTTACAAAATGAACCGATCTGACATATTTCTTTTTCTGAATGCTAGTTTGCAGTCCATCAATGCTTGGTTTATCCATATCACCGGATATGACAACCGATATTGTCAAATTCTCTTTAACAAATGCTGAAATCCCTCGGCCTGTGAAAGCAGTGAGGATTGTCAACCCAAGCAAGAACAACACCAAAGCTATGCTGATGGTGGTGGTCACTTTGGCATTGAAAATAGTTGTCGATTTTATTTGCCGGCGTTTATTCGACATGATTCCTTTATTATTGTAGATCTGAATGACGGGCATATACCTCTTTGCCCGAAACCGGGTACAGATACCCCAAATTTGGTGCAAAGAAACAAAATAAATAGCGTCTTATGGCCCATTTTTATTTCTTTAACGAAACGCTTTGCTATTTTCTCAGTTTTACAGAGTCAATGATATGCTCGGCTCCTTTGTGTAGTATCAAATTGGCTCTGTCGCGTGTCGGAAAGATGTTTTGGCGAAGATTTTGAAGGTTTATCTCCCTCCAAACAGTTTTTGCCGTTTGGATTGCTTCTTCAATCGTTAGGCGCGAATAATTCACGAAATAGGAATCCGGGCTGGAGAAAGCGCTCTCCCTTAATTTCAAGAAACGGGAGATATACCATTCTTCCAATAGCTCTTCTTCGGCATCCACATAGATCGAAAAATCAACGAAATCGGATACGAAAGCATGGAATTTGGCCGAATGGGGATAGTCGGAACTACTTTGAAGGACGTTTAAGCCCTCCAAAATCAAAATATCGGGTTGATCTATTTCGTAGTATTGGTGGGGAATCACATCGTAAATGAGGTGCGAATATTTAGGGGCTTGTAAATGGCGTTTTCCTGATTTGATGTCCATTACAAACTGGAGTAGTTTCCGGGTATCATATGACTGGGGAAATCCCTTCTTCAGCATCAATCCCTTCTCTTCCAACACTGAATTTGGGTGCAAAAAGCCGTCTGTTGTCACCAAGGCCACCTTCAAGCTTTCTTTCCAATGGCTAAGCAATGCCTGAAGCACGCGCGAACTGGTGCTTTTCCCCACAGACACACTTCCTGCAATGCTGATGATAAATGGAATATGCTGCTCCTCTTGCTTGAGAAACTTCATCAACACCGATTGGCGGTTGTGGCGTGCGTTGAGATAATAGTTGAGAAGACGTGAAAGCGGAAGATATATGTCTCTTACTTCATCGATCGACAATTCGTCGTTGATGCCTCGAAGTTTTTCAACCTCTTCCTGAGTTAGTGTCATCGGTTCTGAATCTCGAAGGGAGGCCCACTGTTCTCTATTGAACTGCAAATAAGGACTTTCGGAAGAAGTGATCGTTTCCACAGGATATTTTGCTTTACCTATAAATATACTAACAACAAGAGAATATACTTCTATCGGGTGCAAAAGTAAAATAAAAACAGGAAGTTACATAGATTTTTGGCTTATCTTTCAATTTTTCAAAATAACAGAACAAATCGGGTGATATGTATGTTTAAAAAAGCGTTATTTGATATGTAAATCAACTTACCCTTCCTATTTATATGGCAAATTATCTGTATCTTTGCGATAATTAGGATTGTTTGTAAGGCATTTGTCTTTAATTAAAACTTTTATACTCAAAATGCAAGAAGATTCAACCAAAATAATAGAAGACATTACCTCCGGTGAATATAAATATGGTTTTGTGACGGATATTGAAACCGAGATTATTCCTATCGGCCTCAACGAGGATGTTGTCCGTTTGATTTCCGAGAAAAAAAATGAACCCGGATGGATGCTCGAATTTAGGCTCAAGGCCTATAGGCATTGGTTAACGTTGGACACTCCCAGTTGGGCGCAACTCAAATTCCCCCATATAGACTACCAGTCGATCAGCTACTATGCTGCGCCGAAACAGAAAGACGGGCCTAAAAGCTTGGACGAAGTGGATCCGGAATTATTGAAGACTTTCGAGAAACTTGGCATTCCATTGCACGAACGGGAAATGCTTGCCGGTGTAACAACCATGGCTGTGGATGCCGTGGTGGACAGTGTGTCGGTGAAAACGACCTTCAAAAAAACATTGGGCGAAAAAGGAATTATTTTTTGCTCGTTCAGCGAAGCCGTTCAAGAACATCCCGATTTGGTGAAAAAGTACCTTGGTTCGGTTGTGCCTTACCGCGACAACTATTTTGCGGCCTTAAATTCAGCGGTATTCAGCGATGGCTCATTTGTATATATCCCCAAGGGCGTTCGTTGCCCAATGGAACTGTCCACTTATTTCCGCATCAATGCGGCCAATACGGGACAATTTGAACGCACGCTGATCGTTGCCGACGACAATTCCTACGTAAGTTACCTTGAAGGGTGTACCGCCCCGATGCGCGACGAAAACCAGCTTCATGCGGCTATCGTGGAAATCATTGCCTTGGAAAATGCCGAAGTGAAATACTCCACCGTACAAAACTGGTTTCCTGGGGACAAAGAAGGAAAGGGCGGTGTATATAACTTTGTAACTAAACGTGGAATCTGCAAAGGAAACGGTTCTAAAATATCCTGGACCCAGGTGGAAACCGGTTCGGCCATTACCTGGAAATATCCTTCTTGCATTCTTGCCGGAGACAATTCTGTGGGCGAGTTTTATTCTGTTGCGGTGACCAACAACTACCAGCAAGCAGATACGGGAACCAAGATGATACACATTGGGAAAAACACCCGCAGCCGGATTGTCTCGAAAGGAATTTCGGCTGGAAAAAGCCAGAACAGCTACCGTGGGTTAGTGAAAATCTCTCCCGGAGCAGTAAATGCCCGCAATCACTCACAATGCGACAGCCTCTTGGTGGGTGACAAATGTGGAGCGCATACTTTCCCCTATTCCGATATTCGCAACCAAACAGGAATAGTGGAACACGAAGCAACTACTTCGAAAATCAGTGAGGATCAGGTTTTTTATTGCAACCAACGCGGCATCTCAACGGAAGACGCAGTGGCACTCATTGTAGGTGGTTATGCAAAAGAGGTGATGCAAAATTTGCCGATGGAATTTGCCGTAGAAGCACAAAAGTTGCTCCAAATCAGTCTCGAGGGAAGTGTAGGCTAATTCTTTTTGAAGTAATAGATCATTGACCGAACTTAAGAAATTTTGTTCGGTCTAATTTTTTATAGATATTCAGTCTCTATTTGCTTGATTATAAAATTCAATCGTTTTTGGGGAATTGTATATTTCTTTTGCTAATTAAATTTCTGCTGAACAGTATTTTTTTGTTAATATTTCTTAGCAAACTTTCCTTTGTATTTCGAAATCTAACAGGATATGATAGCGAGGAAAATGAAGGCTGTAAATTTTGCCTTCGAATATTTGCAATTATATTTCACCTTCACCTATTGCCAATGAAAAAAAACATCACCCTTGTCTTTTCTGAAAAAACCAAGAAATTAGGAAATAGCAAAATGTTTATGGAACGCGAACTCATCAAATTAATTTGTACGGATGTCATAGTTTCGATTAGTCGGGTTGTACTCAGGTTTATTTACGAATAGTGAAAAACGGGACAAAAGAAAAAACATGACTTATAAAGTCTTACCTTTGCGCAATGAATAAAGAAGACCAATATGCAACGATATTATCCAATTTAGGCATCGAAAGCCTGAATGAGATGCAAATTGCCGCTCAGGATACGATCATAAACAAGCAAAACACGATATTGCTATCTCCTACCGGTTCGGGAAAAACCCTTGCCTTTTTGTTTCCTATCAAGGAATTACTCAATGAGAACATAAAAAAAGTGCAGTGCATGGTGATCGCTCCATCTCGTGAGCTGGCTCTCCAAATAGAGCAAGTGTGGAAAAAAATGGGAACGAAATTCAAAGTGAATGTTTGCTATGGTGGACATTCCATTGATACCGAAATTAAGAATCTGAGCAATCCACCCGCCTTACTTATTGGTACTCCGGGACGGTTGACAGATCACCTGGATCGGAAATCGTTTGATCCTACAGACATAAGGATATTAGTGTTGGATGAGTTCGATAAATCTTTGCAATTAGGTTTTCAGGACGAAATGAATCGGATTATCACCCGCTTATCCAATTTGCAAAAAAGAGTTTTGCTTTCGGCAACCTCCGATGTGGAAATTCCCGATTTCATACAAATGAAATCCCCCACGATTCTTGACCACACACAGAAAGAAAAAAACGACAGCCTTTTCATCAAGCAAGTGGTTTCGCCCGAAAAGGACAAAATAGAGTCGCTATTTCAGCTTATATGTTCGTTCGATTCAGAGCCGGCACTCATCTTCTGCAATCATCGGGAAGTGGCCGAACGGATCAGTGATTTATTGAACGCAAAAGGAATACATTCCGGATACTACCACGGGGGCATGGATCAGGACGACAGGGAAAGGATTCTGATACAATTCCGAAACGGAAGTCTAAATTATCTGATCACTACCGACTTGGCGGCAAGGGGATTGGATATCCCGGAGATGAAGCACGTAGTCCATTACCATCTTCCAGCAAAAGAAAGCGAATTTGTCCATCGTAACGGGCGTACAGCCCGTATGCACGCTTCGGGTACTGCATACATTGTTTCGTTTAAGGAAGATAAGTTGCCAGATTATATACCTGCCCATATAGATACTCTTCGAGTTAAAGCAGGTGGTTCGCTTCCTCAACGCCCCGAATACCAGACAGTGTATGTGAGCGGGGGCAAAAAAAACAAATTGAACAAAAGCGATATTGTCGGCTTTTTTCTACAAAAGGGTAAATTGGATAAATCTGATTTAGGGCTGATAGAGGTGAAAGACTTTATTTCCTTTGTTGCGGTTCGTTCTTCTAGGGTCAAAGATCTTTTGGCAAGTATAAAGGAGGAGAAAATGAAAGGCAAAAAGTACAAGATAGAAGTGGCAAGGAATGTGATTAAGAAGGTAGATTGATTCACCCTTGCCGGATGAATTCCCAGCGCCCACATCGGCTACTCCAATCAACAATCCTCCTGAAATCTTCACTAACCTACGTTTCAAGCCCGTTGCCTTTATCATGGCGTGGCAAATCTGCTCAATGGTGAATCCAAGTTCATGCGTACAATTATATATTTCTACCCCTTCCTGATGATATTCCAGGCAGTAGAGCATAAAGCGCACCAGTTCCTTCTGCCATTCTCGCCCGTCCCGAACAGCACACCCGGATGAACAATCGTCAACTGCCGTTCTTGCCGATCTTTCGCTTGCCAAATGCCGTGTATCTTTTCCGCTGGATATTGCTCATGTAACAGATTTACCAAGTGGATGCCGATGAATCCGGAATCACCGAAGATAAGGTAGGACATCTTTAATATTGTTTTACTTGTTCGAAGGTATTACCACTCATTTCTCAAAAGGTAGACAGCCTCTTTACAATACAGATTCAAGGTTCTTCACATGGATACTTAGGACAAACAAAAGCGGTCGGAGGTTATACTCAAAATCCGGTCAAAAAACATGAAGCCTGAAATAAAGCTCCGGAAAGCTTTCCATGCCCACGGTTTCCGCTACCGCACCACTATAAGAAACTTCCCGGATCGGCCAACATTGCGTTTCCCAAATACATGACGCCAATTTTTGTACATGGTTGCTTCTGGCACGGGCACGAGAACTGCAAGCTGTCGCATATTCTCAAATCGCACGTGGATTTCCGGCAAAAAAAGATCCAGAAAAACAAACTACGGGACAAAAACATGAAGTACCTTCTTATCACTTCCCGCTGAAAGGTGATTGTGGTGTGGAAATGCGAAATAAAAACAAAACTGAAGCTAAAGCGCACAGTGGATAAAATCACAAGTTTGGCTTAAAGGATTCAGAGAACCACCCAAAAAGCGGCTTGTGCATGTGCACTCTACGACGAATTCGAAGACGATGTGAAAATTGTGGGAGAAGCTTCATTGCCGACCCAAAGCTGAGGCAATGAAGCTTCTCCCGTTGGATTTTCCTACATTTGCAGAAAAAATAGTCAAATGGCAACTCCTTAGGAATTTAGGAAAGCAAGCCAGACGGACGTAGAAGCTATCTAGCTTGGGAATGAGTTTGCGGGGTATCTCCAATTACTACTTTGGTCGAACTCTCAGATTACACAGAAACAGAAAAGCATTTCCGTCACTTTCGTCAACATTATGCGTCCTTGCTTTGTTTTCATTCTATCCTTTCTTTCAAAATAAATCAAAATCTTATCGTTAAGGATGGGGATTTTTTGTAATTTGCAATGTCTTACGCCGAAACACATTAAAATTTTTGATAACAATTATGCTTTTACTTTGCTATCCCAAATGTGGCACATGCCAAAAAGCCATCAAATGGCTGACCGATAATCAAATTTCGATAGATGCAAGAAATATTGCGGTAGAAAATCCGTCCAAAGAGGAATTGAATACCTGGATTAAAAAAAGTGGGCTTCCTGTCGCCAAATTTTTCAATACTTCGGGATTGATCTACAAAGAAAGGAATTTGAAGGAAAAAGTAAAGTCAGCTCCTGATGATGAATTGATCGGCTTGTTGTCCGAAAACGGAATGCTGGTGAAACGTCCTTTGCTAGTAGCGGATGATTTTGTGCTTGTCGGATTCAAAGAAGAGGATTGGAAAAAGTGCTTGACATAAATAGATCGCATTTTGAAGATATTGAAAAAAATAGCCAAGATTGGACTTTTTGTCTTTTTGGGCATTGCCGTTCTCAATGTCCTTCTATACTTGCTGTTGTTGATTCCGGCTGTACAGCAGTCGGTGTTGCAATTTGCTCTCGACTGGATTCGTCCGGTCATAAAGACAGAAGTTCGCATCGACCGAATTCAACTTCGCCTGTTCAACCATGTCCGCCTTGAAGGAGTGTATTTGGAAGACAAAGCTGGCGACACTTTGTTGTATGCAAAGGAATTGTCGGTGAACCTCGATCCATGGAAGTTGTTCCAGAACAAAGTTGTGGTGAAGGGTATCTCCTTGAATGATTTTGCCCTCAATATCTCCAAAAGAAATCCCGATTCAGATTACAACTACCAGTTTTTAATCGATGCTTTTGCTTCGAAGGATATGGCAAAAAAGGAGCCTTCGAAAATGATGGTTTTGATTGGCGACATTGACATTCGCAGGGGGCGTTTCCGAATGGATACGAAATCGGAGCCTGAAACGCCGAATGAATTCAATGTTTCGCATATTACCTTGTCAAACCTTGAGGCGAGACTTTCATTGCCTTCGATTGCCTCCGAAGAGTTGGATATCCGAGTTTTGAAATTATCCTTTGCCGATAAATCGGGATTGAGGCTCAAAAGATCAAATTTTACGCTTCAAAGCAAAGGCAGCCTGTTCACGGTTAAAAACGCTTCGTTGCATCTGCCAAATTCAACGATTGATTTGCCTTTGGCTGAATTCGACATACTTTCCCACAAAATCAACTTCCATGTAAAGCCAACATCGATACAGCCCAAGGATTTAGCTCCATTTTTGCCAAACTTAAAGCAGTTGAAGGAACTCGTGCGGGTGTCCGGAAACATCAAGGGTAAATTACCATTCATTGCGGTTGATGAATTTGATTTAAGCTACGGCAATGGACTGGAGTTGAAAGCCGATGGTGAAATATCGGATTACAGCCGCTACAAAACGGCCACAGTGAAACTTTCGGTTCGCTCGTTCAGGACTACGCAAAATGCGATCCGCGACATTGTGAGAATCTCAGACCCTACATTTTCCCTGCCGCAAAACTTAAAATCGTTGGGAGATATCCGCTTGAAAGGCACTGCCGAAGGAACGCTAGCCCAACTCAATCTCTTTTCGGATGTGTGGACAAAGCAAGGTGCGGTTGCTCTAAAGGCGATTTTTCGCTCGGACACAACTTTCCAGCACATCGGAGCAAAAGGAAAGTTGATGACTCAGAATTTCAATTTACGCCCATTTGCTACTCTGGGCATGGGGAGAATTTCGGCACAAGCAAATTTTGATTATAGCCAAAATGGTGCTGCCAAAATAGCCTTGAAAGCCGAAGGAAAAATTAATTCCATCCAATACGAAAAAGCCAATTACCGGAACATCCGCTTCTCGGCCGATTATACTCCTTCAAAAATTAGTGGATGGGTGAATGCCAACATGACACAGGGAAAATTGCAGGCAAACTTCGAAATGATTCAAGGCAAATCTCCTTCATATATGGTGGATGGCCGTATCAAGGATCTTCATTTGAATTCGTTCTATAAATACGAAAAATGGGAAAACCCTTTTCTATCAGTTGTTCTCAAGGCAAATATGTCAGGTGATTTAGAGCAGGGGTTTATTGGAGCGATTCAACTGGAAGGCATGCAATTTGTGGATGGAGACATTCATTTTAGTCCAGGATTAATTCGTTTAGAAGCAGGAAAAACCGCTTCTGAAAGTGATTTTATGGAGTTGACCTCCTCTTTTCTGAATGCCAGGGTTGACGGAAAATTAAATTTAGGAACGATTACGGATGAAGTTCAAAATATAGCCCACAGATATTTGCCACAGTTTATTTTGCCTGTGAAGAGTAGTATGCCAGGTAAGAATGATTTTAAGTTTACCGCACAAACAAAAGACACAAAACAGATAGAGCAGATTTTTGGTTCGCCAGTCTCCCTCACGCAAGCCATAACTGCGTCAGGCTCCATGAATACGCTATCCAAGTTTGTTAATATCCAGGTAAAAGCTCCACTTCTGAAATACGAGAAAGCGGAGATCAAAGAATCGTTTCTCAATTTTTCGAACGAGGATGAAGAGATGAACCTAGAAGCTCATGCCCGTTATTTTAATCAAGACAATCGGATGGAATTTGATTTGAATGCGAATGCCGAGTCGGATACCATTCGTTCGCAAATCAATTTCAGCAACGAGACTCCCGACTTGACCGTGGGTGGGCAGTTGGATTCATACACTTTTTTTACCCGGAATGGCAAAAATGAGTTGATGACGCACCTCAACCTTGAACCCTCGATGGTGTATGTCAACGATCTGAGGTTTTTGCTGAATCCTGCAACTGTCGTCAACGAAGAAAACCGCACTCTCATTTCGAATCTTGGGATGAGGCTGGAAGGAAAAAATTATTTGAATATCAATGGAGTCCTTTCTAATAGCGATAGCGACACATTGCATGTCAATTTCACGAACGCCAAGCTTGGTTCCCTTCTCTCCGCATTTTCTATCAATGACATAGATGCTACGCTGAATGGCGCTGTAAACATTGCTTCGGCAACAAGATCCCCTCAAATTTTCACCGATCAGTTTCTAATGGAAAACATTATCCTGAAGGGTGATTCTATTGGTTCGCTGAATGTGGCAAGCAAATGGCGGGACGATTTGAACGCGATGGATCTTGATGCCCACATTCTCCGCAATCGGGCTCATCTGGCAGAAGCAAAAGGCTTGGTTTATTTAGGTGACACGTTGAAGGTGGACATGTACTTGAAGACTGAGAATATGCCGATTGATTGGGTTCAATCTTTCGCCTCCAATTACTTGAACAAAGTTCACGGGCAACTGAGTTCCAACTTAACGGTGAAGGGTTCCCTTCCGACTCCCAATGTGGATGGTTGGATTGGAATCAAGGATGGCTTGTTCGGGCTCGATTATACAAATGTCGTTTACATGATTTCCGACACAATTCGCATCAGTTCTGATAAAATTGGATTTAACAATCTGAAAATTACAGATACGCAAGGAAACCAAGCTTTCGTGGATGCCACGTTTCAGCATGATAGGTTTGGCAAATATGAGTATAGGCTGGATATGCGCCTGAGAAATTTGATGTTGTTGAATACCGAAAGCCGTACAGACAGCCTATTTTATGGAAAGGTGTTCGCCTCAGGCACTGCGGTTGTAGAAGGGAATAATTCAAAACTGGATATAAAACTGGATGTAGGCAATGCCGGAAGATCAGTTGTCAATGTACTTCTTCCTCAGGCCGCTGATGCCGTTCAATATCAAGGAATTGTCTATATAAATACACCTCCAGATACATTGGTGTTGGAAAAGAAGGTTGTGCCGAGCAAAAAGGAAGATGTCTTGGCAATGATATTATCCTCAAAATTGAAAATTTCGGATAATTTGTCCCTTTATGTACTCCTTGACCCCACAAGTGGAAATTCGATGCAAGTGGAAGGAAATGGCGACGTTGATTTCAGTTACGACAGCAAAACCGGAGAAATGCGTGCTTACGGCAATTATGTTGTCACAAAAGGTAAAGTGAAAATAAATCTCCAGCAACTTTCCAATATGGAATTCGACGTGCAAGAAGGGGGTACGCTCACATTTCGTGGCGATCCATTGCGAACATCTTTCAATATAATCGCTTACAAAGATGTTCGTGCCGATTTGGCGACTCTCGACCAGAGTTTTGCTACCGATAATAATATCTCCTCTACCCGAATCCCTGTGCGTTGTGTACTTGGCATCAAAGGCGATATGGATCAAATGACGCTCACATACAATGTTGAACTCCCTGAATCAAGCGATGATGTTCAGCAGAAAGTGAAAGCCTTGCTAGTGACTGACGAGCAAAAGATTCAACAGTTTGTTTATTTATTGTTTGCGGGATCATTTTATGGAAATTCCGACAACAATCTTGCCCAAGATTTGGCCGTAAATGGAATGATGTCATCCTTTGCTTCCGGAGCATTGAGTAAAACTTTGAACACTATGTTTGGGCGGGTACTGGGCGACAAATGGAACATTGACACAGACATTCTGAGCAAGAATGGGACAATGACCAACCTTGATGTAAACGTGAATGTTTCAACCAGAATTCTTGACGACCGCTTGCGTATCCGAACGAATTTTGGTTATAGAAGCAGTTCAGAGACGACAGGTTCGGATAATTTGGTGGGCAATGTGGATTTGGAATACCTCTTGAATCGTGCATTCAAGCTCAAAGTGTATAGCAAAGAGAACGACAAGTATTACCGACAAGCAACCACCACGCAGGGTATTGGAATAGTTTATACGAAGGAAGCCAAGAAATTCAAGGATTTTTGGAACTTTCTACGTAGGAAGAAAAAGGCTCCAAAAGAAAAAACAACCTCCTCTACCAGCCCTAAATAAACCTGTTATACGGCATGTTTATCACCCACGATGGCATAAAAAACAGTTTTGAGTATAATCAGTAAATCCATAGGAAAAGACCACTTTCGGACATAGTACATGTCTGTGATGATACGGTTCTCCATATCCTCGTCTGTGCGAATTTCACCCCTATACCCCGAAACCTGCGACAAGCCGGTGATGCCAGGTTTCACATAATATCGAACGCAGTATTTGGGCAATAAGCTGTTGTAGTGTTCGTCTTGATATACCATGTGTGGACGTGGACCTACAATCGACATGTTCCCTTTGAACACATTCAGGAACTGTGGAAATTCATCCAAACTGGTCTTTCGAAGAAAGCTCCCAATCCTTGTGATTCGTTTATCCCCTTTCACTGTCGATTTGATTCCCGCATCAGCACTCGGACGCATGGTTCGAAATTTGTAGCATCCAAAGGGTTTTCCATCCAATCCATTTCTCTTCTGTATGAATAAGACATTTCCCTTGGAATCCAATTTAATAAGCAAAGCAATGATGGGGTATAACCAACTGAGAATCGTTAGGATTACAAAAGACGAAAACAAGATGTCAAAAGCCCTTTTTAAAACCCTGTTGATGGGTAAGTCGAGAGGCAATCTCTCTGTAACCAATACAGGGAAACCGTAGAAAAAGTCCATCCGTACACCCCCCGAAAGATCAAGCGATGATTTTGGGATGTAGATAATCCGCAAGTGATTTCTATCGACAATCTCGTTTATTTCATCAAGCTTGTTCTCCAATTTTCCTGACAAGGATAGAAACATGATCGAAATATCATTTTCTTTGATGAACTTATCCAATTCTTGGGTACTGTATCGTTTGGTGTAAGACCTTGAAGAAAGCAGGTCTTCGTCGCCAAAGAAGCAAGCTTCCGTTTTCATTCCGTAGATATTGTACTTTTCGAACAGATTAATCAGCTTGTGCGTATTGTCATTTTTGTCAACAAATACAACATACCGCACGTTTCCGCCACGGATGCGGTGGGACCGGATCAGCAGAAAGAAAGAAGCCCGGTAAACCAAGGCCAGGGCAAACAGCGACAACAAGAAGTAGAGGGCGTAGGGCCCGTTGGAAAGGTAGCCACCTTTCATGCCCGAAACGGCAAATACAATGATTCCGAACAGAGTTACCTGCAATGCAATTCTTTTGATTATTGTCACAAAATCTGTACCTCGGTGCAGGGAATATAATCTTGTCTTTTGTGTAATAAAATACCAGCTAAAGACAAATAAAATGAATACTTTATAATAATTAACCAACCCATCAATAATGCTTCTGGTGATGCCAGAATTGCTGTCAACTATATAATTAAATAAAAAAAACAACCCACATATTGTCAACACATCCAATGAAACACACAATGGAGTTATATACTTTGAATAACGAATGTTCATTACTTTTTGATATTTAAAATGTCAATAACGCTAAATCCGATAATATTGTCAAAAAATGTTTGTATTAGATAAAGGCCACGCTTTATGTGAAAACAAAAATAAAAATAATTTTCTAAGATAATATTCAATTATCCGCTTTTTTGCTATTTAGGTTGAATATTGTATCGAGAAAACCTAATAACGAGTTGCTTTTCTTTCAAGTTAAGATGTGAATACTCTCTCTGTTTTTGACTCGGAACAAGTTCTTTGTAAAAAATGTATAAAATACACTAATTCCACATTCAGCCTCTTGCGGGGTTAAAAATTATGGTCTATATTTGCACTGTGTTTTTCATGGTATTAGATTTAAGGTTAAACAATGAAGATTGGTTGTCGTGATGACAACCTTTTTTTTTATGCTTACTCGAAATAAGTGACACATAGCAAACCCTTCGTTAAGTTTAAAAAACAACAAATTCCACTATTAAATATTCTATTCATCTTATTCTTTTCTAATTTTGCAAGGTGCATCAGATTGTATTTTGATAAATACAGAATTGTTTTATGGATTTTAGAACGCAAATTGAAATTCCCCAATCCCATCTAAGGATTCATCATAAACAACACAACATGCTGTTGGGTTCTTGTTTTGCTGAAAATATGGGTAAATACTTGCTTGAGAATAAATTTGATGTCGAAATAAATCCATTCGGCATTGTTTATAATCCATTGTCCGCCGTCAAGATACTCAATCTGTTGATTGACAATTATCAATTTTCCGAAAGGGATATTCTGCACGACAAAGGATTGTATTTTACGCTGATGCACCACAGTGAATTTTCGGAGACTAACATGGAGATTTACCTTGATAAAATTCAGAGTTCTGCTCGGAGGAGTCTATTGCTGCTACGCAATATGGACAATCTGCTTGTCACCTTTGGGACTGCTTATGTCTATTCTTGGAAAGAGACGGGACAAATTGTCAACAATTGTCACAAGCTACCTGCTTCCATGTTTGAGAGGACGAAGCTGTCTGTATCTGAGATTCTCAAAGAATGGTCGGAACTTATTTCCCATTTCCTGGCAATTCGCCCCGAGATGAATTTTTTATTCACCGTGAGTCCTATACGGCATTGGAAGGATGGGGCACACGAAAATCAGCTCAGCAAATCAATCCTTCTTTTGGCTATCGACGAGCTTCAGCGATTGTTCCCCTCGAATGTGTTTTATTTCCCTTCTTATGAACTCATTTTGGACGAACTGCGGGATTACCGTTTTTATGCCGAAGATATGATTCACCCGAACCACACGGCAATAGAATACTGTTGTGGAAAATTTTCAGAAACTTACTTTGACAATGAAACACACGCCATTATTGCCCGATGGAAGCCTTTATTTAGAGCAATTTGCCATCGCCCTTTTCGGATTGAGAGCGATGAACATCAGAACTTTTTGAAAAAATTATTGGATAAATTATGCATATTTGCGAATGATTACCCATATTTAAACTGTGAAAAAGAGATCAGCCAAGTAAAAAATAATATCTTAGAATAAATTTTCCCTTAAATTGAAATGACATACTCCATTTTAAAAATAGCCCAGATCTTTGGTATTTCTAAAACAAATCTTTTAGATAGAGAAATAAGTATTCTTCTGACCGACAGCAGGCAGGTTTTCTATGCAGATCAGAGCCTATTCTTTGCCTTAAAAACTCCTAACAACGATGGTCATAAATACATTCCTGAGTTGTATGACATGAAAGTGCGTAACTTCGTGGTTAAAGAATTGGATCCGGAATGGGGGAAACTATTGGGTGCTAATTTTTTAGTTGTAAAGGATCCTTTACAGGCAATGCAAAAACTGGTGTCTTTTCATCGGAAGAAATTTGAAATACCTGTTATTGGAATCACCGGCAGCAATGGGAAAACCATTGTCAAGGAGTGGCTCTATCAGCTATTGCGTGAGGATTACAACATTGCCCGCTCGCCGCGAAGCTACAATTCTCAGATAGGTGTTCCTCTTTCGGTGTGGCAATTGAATGAGCAGACCGAGTTGGGAATATTTGAGGCTGGAATATCGATGGTGGATGAGATGGAAAATCTGCAAAGCATCATCCGTCCAACGATAGGGATTTTAACGAACATTGGAGAAGCGCATCAGGAAAATTTTTCTTCCCTGCAACAAAAATGCCTTGAAAAGCTGGAGCTTTTCCGCAATTCAGACGTGATCATCTGCGACGGAGACAATCTATTGATCCAGAAATGTTTGGACGTTGCATGTCTTTCCCAGAAGGCAATGGCTTGGACGAGAAGGCCTGAATTCAGCGCCGACCGTCCTTTACAGATACTAAAAATTGAAAAGAAAGATACAAGCACTCTGATTGAATATTCGATTCTTGAATTCACAAGCAAATTTGAGATACCTTTCAATGACGACGCATCCATTGAGAATGCGATCAACTGTTTGGCCGCCGTACTCTACCTCAAAGCCCCGTCCAAAGATATTGAGGAGAGAATGAAAAGGTTGGAGCCTGTAGCTATGCGTTTGGATGTGCGCCCGGGAAAAAACAATTGCATCCTCATCAATGACAGCTACAATTCGGACATCAATTCATTAGAAATAGCCCTCGGCTTTTTGCAACAAAGAGCCACTGCGGAATCTTTGCGGAAAGTAGTAATTCTGTCGGACATTCCTCAATCGGGAATGCTTCCTAAAACACTCTATAATCGTGTTGCGGAATTGATTGACAACAAGGGCATTGACAAAATAATAGGCATTGGCGAAGAGATTTCACGCAATGCTGCCACTTTTCACCAAAAAGAGAAGCTGTTTTTTGAAACCACGGAAGAATTTATCCGTTCTGGCGTTTGGAAAACTTTTCGCAATGAACTGATTCTCCTGAAAGGTTCGCGTCGATTCAATTTTGAAAAAATAGACGAGTGCATTGAAGAAAAAGCACATGAGACGGTCATGGAAATCAATCTTGATGCTGTTGTGCATAACTTGAATTTTTATCGAAGCAAGCTTAAACCCGAAACGAAAATTGTCTGCATGGTGAAGGCAGATGCTTATGGCGCCGGAGCCACTGAGATTGCCAAGACATTGCAATATCACCGTTGCGATTATTTAGCCGTGGCCATTGCGGAGGAAGGCGTTAAACTGCGCAAGGATGGGATCAAACTGCCCATTCTGGTGCTGAATGCCGAGGTGAATGGCTTTGAAACCCTGTTTGAATATTCTTTGGAACCGGAAGTATATAATTTCAGGATTTTGGATGCATATATCCACGAAGCCAACAAACGTGGCATTTCCGACTACCCAATCCACCTGAAGATTGACACCGGAATGCATCGGCTTGGATTCACGGAAGGCGATTTGGACAAGTTGTTACCCATCATCAACCAACAAGACGGCTTGCGTGTGCTGTCTGTTTTTTCACACCTCGCAGCAAGCGAAAGTTGGACGTTTGACGATTTCACCACCCAACAAATCAGCACCTTCAAGCGTGTTGCAGAAAAAATCGAAGAAGGCTGTGGCCATAAGGTAATGAAGCATATTTTAAACTCTGCCGGAATAGAACGTTTTCCCGAAGAGCAATTGGATATGGTTCGCTTGGGAATTAGCCTCTATGGTGTGAGTTCAAGTGGGCTGGAAGGACCCAAAATTGTTTCCTCCTTGTATTCCACGATTCTTCAGATCAAAGATATTTCGCAAGGCGAGACGGTAGGTTATGGCCGCCGTGGAGTGGTGGAGCGGGATGCTCGCATTGCGACCATCCGCATTGGCTATGCCGACGGTCTCAGGAGGCAATTGGGTAATGGAGTGGGGCATGTGATGGTTGGAGGACACCGAGCTCCTTTTGTTGGAAATATATGTATGGATCAATCGATGATAGACATAACGGGTTTGAAGGTGAAAGAAGGTGATGCGGTGGAGATTTTCGGTCAAAACATCTCGGTGATAGATGTTGCGGACAGCATCCAGACCATTCCTTATGAAATCCTCACGTCTGTTTCTTCCCGTGTGAAGAGGGTTTATTTTAAAGAATAACATGAGAGATACAATAATAAGCAAGTAAATCGTCTTAAAACCACATCTTTTTTTGCTAATTTTAAAGGTTGATTTTTATTCTATAACGAACATGGATTTATCAACTTCCCACTCAGGAAATTTGCAGATATGATAAAGAAAAAAATTTCAGGTTTATTGCTCTTTCTCGCTTTTTCATGTGGATTGTCAGCTCAAGATCAGATCCTGAGTCTTCCCGATTGCAGGGAAAAAGCAATTGCCAATAACAAAACGCTTCGGATTGCCACCGAACAGGAACGTGTCGCTTATTACGAGAAGAAGGAGGCTTACCTGATGTATTTTCCGAAAGTTTCTCTTACTGCCGGTTATAGCCATTTTTCTCAAGACTTGCATCTGATTTCGTCTTCTGCCTTATCGGGCATTCCCACTTCGATTACGGTTCCCGATTTAACTCAATTCGGCCTTCCTCAATTGATTCCTGCGGGAACTGAAATACCGTTTTCTGCTGGCCAAACGATCAAAGACGAGCTCTCGAAAGCCACGACGATTGACTTGAGCAATATTTGGGTGGGGGGAGTTTCACTCGTGCAACCTTTGTTTGCGGGTGGGAAGATTGTTGCTGCCAACCAGATCCGAGCTTATGCCTTGGAGTTGGCCAAGTCGCAAGCCGACACTAAATTGGTAGATGTAATTGTGGAAGTCGATCAGGCTTATTGGCAAGTGGTGTCTCTTTCAAGCAAAAAAGCACTTGCGGAATCGTATGTGGCCTTGTTGTCCAAAATTGCCAACGACTTGGATGTCATGGTCAAAGAAGGCGTTGCCACCAAAGCTGACAAACTTTCGGTGGATGTGAAGCTCAATGAAGCCGAGATGGCTTTGACCAAGGTGAATAATGGTTTGAGCCTTTCCAAAATGCTCCTTTGCCAGCTTTGCGGAATACAAATTTCCGACCAGTTGAAAGTGGCGGATGAAAACATCAAGGACATTTTGTTGGATGAGGCGCAAACTGACATGGTGAACATTGATGAAGTGATTGAGAACCGTCCTGAAGTACACAGTTTGATTTTGGCGGAAAAGATTTATAAGAAAAAAGAGAGAGTGGCTTTTGCCGAATACCTGCCTACCGTGGGGTTAACGGCAGGCTACGCCTGGACGAATCCGAGTGCATTTGACGGATTGGAATACAAGTTCAAAGGAATGTGGAATGTGGGAGTGCTGGCAACCGTGCCACTAAATTTTTTCACAAGTTCTGCCAAGTACAATGCTGCAAAAACAGAAACCGTGATAAAACAATTGGAACTGGATGAGGCTAAGGAAAAAATCAGGTTGCAGATAAACCAGTCCACATACAAGTTGGCCGAGGCTCACAAAAAGCTGCAATCGTCTCAAAAAAATATCGAAAAAGCCAATGAGAACCTCCGTTATGCCAATGTGGGTTTTGAAGAAGGGGTGGTTTCTCCATCTGATGTTTTGGCTGCCCACACTGCTTGGATTCAGGCTCATTCTGATCTGATCGATGCCCAAATTGAATTGAAACTGTGCCGTGTATATTTGGATAAAGCCATTGGACGGAATCTTGCGAATGTAAATATTCATCCTTCATTGGGTAAGAAATGAAATTATTCCTTATATATAGAAAACAAACAACAAAATATGGGAACAAGTGACAAAAAATCAGGCTCAAAGCTAATTCCTATTCTCGGATTTACGGTTGTAATTGTAGCCGTTGCCTTGTATGGTTTCTTCTTTCTCCGCCACGACGACAACATCATCCAAGGAGAAGCTGAAATCACCGAGGTTCGCATTTCGAGTAAAGTACCGGGTCGTATTGCCAAATTCTTAGTGGATGAAGGTGATTTTGTGAAAAAAGGGGATACGGTGGCTATTCTCAGCATTCCAGACATCGACGCCAAGCTGTCGCAAGCGGATGCGGCTCAGCAAGGAGCCGAAGCCCAAAATAAGAAAGCGATTAAAGGAGCACGGAGTGAACAAATTCGAGGGGCATTCGAGATGTGGCAAAAAGCCAAAGCCGGACTCGAAATTGCCAAAAAATCGTACGACCGCGTTCAGTCGTTGTATGACAAAGGGGTCACTACTGCTCAAAAACGGGATGAAGCCGAGGCTAATTACAAAGCCTATGTGGCTACCGAGAGAGGCGCAAAGTCTCAATACGACATGGCTTTGAATGGTGCCGAGAAGGAAGATAAAGAAGCCGCAAGAGCTTTGGTGGCGAGAGCAAAAGGTGCCGTGGCCGAAGTGAGATCGTATGTGAACGAATCGTATGTGATATCCCCTATCGATGGCGAAATTTCGGAAAGATTTCCCCAGGAAGGTGAACTGGTTGGTTCCGGAGCTCCCATCATGAATGTAATGGATTTGGAGGACAAATGGGGAACTTTCAACGTGCGTGAAGATCGCTTGCTAAATTTCAAAATGGATCAAGTGGTCACAGCCTTTGTGCCGGCATTGAACAAAAATGTTGAATTGAAAATATATTTCCTGAAAGACCTGGGTTCGTATGCTGCCTGGAAAGCCACCAAGGCTACAGGCGATTATGACCGCAAGACGTTTGAAGTGCGTGCCAGGTTTGTGAAAGAAAACAAGGATATTCGTTCCGGAATGTCGTTGGTAATTAATAATAAATGAGCCATTAGCTGTTAGCCGTTAGAGTTGGCTAATAGCCCAGCTACCAACAATAGCTAAAAACGATGCAATCAGGAATTCTTGCTGTTGCCGTCCGGGAAATAAAGCGCATTGCGGTTTCCAAAATATGTATTTGGGGAATCATTGTAGTGCCGATCCTTTCTGCGGCGATTTTGATTTATATGATGAGTGCAGGTTTGCCTCAAAAGATACCTATCGCCGTCGTGGACCAAGACAATACATCCACTACGCGCGCTTTGGTGAGGCAGTTGGATGCGTTTCCCAAAACGGATATCAAGTTCAAAAGCCTTTCTTTTCGTGAGGCCCGCCTTAGAATGGAACGCTTCGAGGTGTATGCCATCTTGTCTATCCCGAAGGATTTTACGCGAGATGCCGTTAGCGGGCAGCAACCGAAATTGGTTTATTATACCAACAATGCTTTTTTTGCTTCGGGCAACCTCCTGTTTCAAGATTTGAAAACCATCAGCGTGTTGGCATCTGCCTCCGTTGGTCTAAAGACGGCCTTGGCAAAAGGATTTTCGGAAACACAAGTGATGCCGGTCTTGCAACCCATAACCATTGACAGCCATGTGGTGGGTAATCCTTGGGTGAACTATTCCATTTGTTTGAATACCAGCCTACTTCCTTCTATTCTGCAACTGATAATCTTGATCTTCACGGTTTCGGCGTTTGGAAGCGAAGTGAAATCACGTCTTGGCAGCGAATTGATGCGGATTGGCAACAACAACATCGTTTCGGTGATTATTGGCAAAATGTTGCCCTACACGATTCTCTATCTGCTGGTTTCATTGGTGTTCATGTCGGTGTTGTTCTATTATGGTGATTTTCCTTTGAAAACAGGTTTTTTCCCGATGTTTCTCGCCTATTTGTGCCTGATTCTGGGTAGCCAAGGTTTGGGTCTGATCTTGACGGCAGTGTTTCAAAATTACCGGATGGGACTCAGCATAGCCAGCCTGCTGGGGATGTTGTCATTTTCCATCACCGGATTTTCTTTTCCAGTGGAAGCCATGCATTCGAGCCTGCAAGCCTTGAGCTACATTTTCCCAATGCGCCATTTCTTCCTGATTTATGTGAATCAAGCTTTGGATGGTTTTCCAATTGGATATGTGGCCTATCATTTTGTGGCTTTGCTTGGTTTTGCTCTGCTTGGGCTACTGGTTTTTCCTCGAATACGGAGCTTTTTAGAATTCGATTACGAAGAATGATATGAGAAAACTATTAATCGACATATACTACGTGTGGCGAGAGGAAATCAAAGTTGTCTTTCGAGACCCGGCGGTTATTCTTTTTTTTCTGGTAGTGCCTGTTTTCTACCCGTTGGTTTACACCTCTTTCTACAACAACGAAGTGATGCGCGATGTCAAGGTGGTGGTGGTGGATGACTCCCGTTCTTCTTTGAGCCGTGAATTTGTTCGCAAAGTGGACGCAACGCCCGATGTGAAGATCGTTGGCTATGCTACCGACATGCAAGATGCGCAAAAGGCGATGTGGCGTGGCGATGCCTATTCCATCCTTTATATTCCATCCGAATTCAGCAAGAATCTACACACATTCAAACAAACAAAAGTCCAGGCCTATTCCGAAATCAGGAGCATGTTGCTATACAAGGCACTTCCTTTGGCTGTCACGGATGTCTCGCTTGATATGGGAGCGAATATTCGGGTAGAGGATGTGGGGCATGGGAGTCAAAAACAGGATGAAAGCTCTATGCAAGCCGTTGTCAGCGAATGGGTCCCGTTTTATAATACAACCAATGGTTTTGCGAGTTTCCTTATTCCGGCTGTGCTTATTTTGATTATTCAACAAACTTTGATTCTTGGCATTGGCACTCTGGTGGGTACTCATAACGATCGGAAAACGTTTACAATCGCCTCCCATGCACATATAGGCAAGAGTATCAATTCCGTTCGCCTGACGCTTGGAAAAGGCTTGGCGTATAGCCTTGTTTATATTGTAGTGAGCGTGTGGGTGTTGAGGGTCGCTCCTTATCTTTTCCACCTGCCGCAGATTGGCGAGCCGATGACAATTGCGGTATTCTTGATGCCTTTCTTATTGGCTTCCACCTTTTTCGCCATGACCCTTTCTTATTTTGTTTCCCAGCGTGAATTTGCTTTTCTACTTCTCACTTTCACAAGCATCCTTTTTATTTTCTTATCTGGAATTTCTTGGCCTTGGACATCTATGCCCCCCGCATTGAAAGCGATTGCTGCGCTGATTCCATCTACGCCCGCCATACACGGTTTTGTGAAGATCAACACGATGGGTGCTTCTTTTGAGGAAGTGTGGCCCGAATACCTCCAGCTTTGGGTGCAAGCTGTAGTTTATTTTATTTTGGCAGTATTTATGTACAAATGGTGGATTCGCAACTACGACCCCCAGTACGAGGGGAAACTTCCAGAGAAAGAGTAAATCAGTTTTCTTTGGTGGCTTTTAAGACTGCCTCAATGTGTTCCACTATTGTTGTTGGCTCAATCCAGTTCATGCAGGCATAATCTTTTCTGGCGCAAGGCTTGTTGCCATATACAGAGCATGGGCGGCATTCCAAATCTATCTGCACGGCATTCTCCAAGTCTTGTCCGAAACCATAAAAACCAAACGAAGGATGGGTAGCTCCCCAAATAGAGACAACGGGCGTTTCCACCAGCGAAGCCAAGTGCATGTTTGCCGAGTCCATGGATACAAGCGCATCCAAGGAGTGAATCAACAATAACTCTTCTTGCAGGAATAGCTTGCCCACCGTGCAGATTGTGTTCGGATATGTTTCGGCCCATTTTTTCAGGATGCGCTTTTCTTTGTTGCTGCCTCCAAAAAGGAACAGCTGGCTGTCGGGATTCGAACTCAGCATTTCAACCGCTTTTTCCATTTTTTCCAAAGGATAGATTTTCCCTTCATGCCTTGCAAATGGGGCGATGCCAATTCTACGTTTAGTCCCCTTTGGTCGCCAATCACCTAAAATGGAATAGTCGGCCTGTTTTCCTTCAAATAAGTTCTTAAAGGTGATGTCAAAATCAAAGCCCAACTCTTGAAATACCTGCTTGTATCGTTCTGTGGTCGAAATCAATGGGTGAATCGTGTCCTTGCTTAGGATAAGTTTCTTTTTGTCGCTGCGTCCTTTGTCGATATGTGCGGTTTTTATTTGGGGGAATCCCAGTAGCGACGAGCGTATAATTTTGGTACGGATCACATCGTGTGTGTCGGCAATGTGTGTGAAGTTTCGTTTCTTGATTCGCGTTTTCAATTTCAAGAGGCCCAGAATACCTTTGTGTTCTTTCCGTGGGTCGAAGGTCATCGTCTCAATGTTCCTTGTCAACGATTTGAAAAGAGACTCAAAAGGCTTTCTGGTCAACACGATAAATCGGCTGTCGGGATATGCCTGTGCCGCAGAATAAACAACGGGTACAAGCATCGCAACATCTCCAAAAGCAGACAGGCGGATGACAAGAACTTTAGCCATAGTAATATTGGAAATAGTGTAAGGTACGAGAAAGCGTTTGCCAGACACCGGCAAACGCTTGATGATGCTTGAATGGAGCGTTATTTCTTACCACCCACGTACAGGATCGGGTTCAGGTTGGGGTCGTTGTACATTTTCATTTGCTTATACACCTTCATGTACTTTTCGCCCTTTTCAATGTCCTGCAACAGCTCATCGATTGCCGTTGAGAGGTCTTTTTTCTGTTCCATGAGAATGTCTAATTTCTTTTGGCAAGCCTCTTTGTGGGCTTCTTCTGCATCTTCACGAATCACTTCCTGGTGCATGTGGTAAATTTTCAATGCCAAGATTGATAGCCGGTCTATGGCCCAAGCAGGGCTTTCCGTATTGATTTTGGCCGTTGGCAGAGGAGTCGCGTGCTTATAGGTGTCCAGGAAATAACTGTCTATCATTTCCACCATGTCGGTGCGTTCTTGATTCGACTTGTCGATCCGCCGTTTGATTTCCAAAGCATTCACAGGGTCGATGTTTGGGTCACGGATAATGTCTTCCAGATGCCATTGCACCGTATCAATCCAGTTTTTCAGATACAGAAAATATTCGATAGTCTGAAAGGTGTAGGGATTTTCGATGGGTGCATCCACATCGTCGTATTGGTGGTAGTCGTTGATGACTTTTTCAAATATGGGATTTGATAAATTGCTGAATGACATTGTTTCTATTATTTTTATGGTTAAACAAATATATGAATAAGAATTTATTGCGGCAATTCAAAAAACAATAAAAAAATCCAAGTGGATAACGACGTATCGACTTGGACTTTTCCTTTTTCTGAAGGGTGGAAGACGGGGCTCGAACCCGCGACCTTCGGAACCACAATCCGACGCTCTAACCAACTGAGCTACAACCACCATATTTGTTTTGCGGTGCAAAGATACTCACTTTTTCCTTTTTTGCAATACTTTCTTGTAAAATTACTCCATCAAAAACGTGAAAAAGCGCAACGAGATATACCGCTGCGCTTTCTTATCAAATTTAGAATTTAGCTATATGCCTTAGAACCAATATACGTAAGCAAAATCCTGGCGGTGTTCCATGTCGGGATGCACAGGATAAGCTCTCAATGCAAATTTTGTAGAACCATTCACCGATGCTTCGTATTCGAGTTCGAAGAACAATTTAGAACCCTCTTTCCTTGCTAGTTGAAGAGGATTCGACGACAAGAATTTGTCGCTATTGGTTGCTGGGTCAAACTGTGTGAATACTAAGTCAATGCCCACATCACCCACAATGTCTTTTTTGTCGATGACGACTTTGCCTGTATATTTTGCACCTTCCACCAGATTAAGAGTGTCGTGGATCAATTCGGTGTCACCCTGAATAATTTCCACGGAGTCCACCGATAGCTTATACCATTTTGCGGCCGTGTCTTCCTTCCAGGCCGCCAATTCCTTCGCTTTTTTGAAATTGTCGGCTACCACAAACTCATGACGTTTTTTCAACGGTCTGTAGAATCCTTCAATATAGTCGTCAATCATGCGTTTCGTGGTGTAAACGGGAGCAATTTTTGCGATTGAATTCTTCACGTAGCGAATCCATTCGGACGAAAATCCTTTTTCGTTGCGCGAATAGTACAACGGAAGAATCTCATTTTCGAACGTGTTGTAAATCAATGATGCATCCAATTCGTCCTGATAGCCAGTGTTTTCGTAAGTCTGCTTTTCAGTCAGACACCAACCAGCTTCCGCACGGTAACCTTCATACCACCATCCGTCAAGTACCGAGAAATTCAACACTCCGTTCATTTCGGCTTTTTCTCCCGAAGTTCCCGAAGCTTCCAGCGGACGAGTTGGCGTATTCAACCAGATGTCAACGCCCGAGATCAGGCGTTTGGCCAATTGCATGTCGTAGTTTTCAAGGAAAATGATTTTTCCAAAGAATTCGGGCCGCAACGAGATGTCGATAATGTGTTTGATCAGGCCTTGGCCGGCGCCGTCGGCAGGGTGGGCTTTTCCTGTAAATAGGAATTGGATAGGTCTCTCGGGATTATTTACCAGCTTGGACAAACGATCGAGATCTGTAAACAGCAAATGTGCGCGTTTGTAGGTGGCAAAACGGCGTCCGAAGCCCACCAATAACGCGTCTGGTTTAATATCTTTCACCAAGGAAATAACCTCAGATGGCTTGCGGCTACTCTTGTTCAAGCTTTCTCTGAGTTGATTTTTTACATAGTCGATCAACCTTTTTTTCAAGATAGAACGCACTCCCCATAACTCTTCATCCGGCACACGGTAGATGTCGTCCCAAATTTCGAGGTTGGATTGGTCGTTCAGGAAGTTTTTGTCAAATGTCTTGTAGTAGAGAGTTTTCATCTCTTTGGCTGTCCATGTCGGCAAGTGCACCCCGTTAGTGACATGCCCTACATGTAGTTCTTCCGGGAAATAGCCTGGCCAGATTGGCTGGAACATGCTTTTGGAGACAAGTCCGTGAAGGTAACTCACGCCATTTGCATGCAGGCAAGTGTTTAGTGCAAAGGCACTCATGCTGAACTTTTCGTTTGTTCCAGGATGTTCGCGGCCCATATCCACGAAGTCTTGCCAAGAAATTCCCAAACGCGCGGGATAGCTTCCCAGATATTTTCCTAAAAGACCCTCGTCGAAATAGTCGTGGCCGGCAGGTACAGGAGTGTGAACAGTGTAAAGACCGGAAGACCGGACAACTTCTAATGCTTGGTTCAGGCTTAGTCCTTCGTTTTCAATCAGGTCAACCAGGCGTTGGACATTAATCAAAGCTGCATGTCCTTCGTTGCAATGATAGACATCTTTTTTGATGCCAAGCTTGTTCAACAGCAAAATACCGCCGATTCCCAACAAATACTCTTGTTTCATACGGTTTTCCCAATCGCCGCCATAAAGCTGGTGGGTGATGGATTTATCAAATTCACTGTTGGCATCAAAGTCTGTATCCAATAGGTATAAACTGATGCGTCCGACATTCACTTTCCAAACATGAGCATAAACGTTTCTTTCGGGATAGGGAACTTCCAGAACCAGTTGCAAGCCGTTTTCTCCCAAAACGGGTTCCAATGGCAGTTCGTTGAAATTTTGTGGCTCGTAGTTGGCAACTTGTTGCCCATCAGGAGAGATAGATTGTGTGAAATATCCGTAGCGATATAGGAAACCCACGGCCGTCAAGTCCACATGGCTGTCGCTTGCTTCTTTCAAATAGTCACCGGCTAAAACACCAAGACCCCCCGAATAGATTTTAAGCACATGGGTCAAGCCATATTCCATACTGAAATAGGCGATGGACGTTTTCGACTCGTCGGGCTTTTCGGCCAAATACGCCTCAAAATCTCTCACTACCTTTTTGATCTTGCCCATCAGGACATCGTCTTTCACGATTTCCTTTGTTTTTTCCAAGGACAAACTTTGGAGAAAAAGTACCGGGTTTTGTTTTGTTTCTTCCCACAGCTTAAGATCGATATCTTCGAATATCTCGATTGCTTCGTTGTTCCAAACCCACCATAAATTCTTGGCGATTTTCTCTAATGGATGTAATTCTTCCGGGAGATTGGCATGTGTATATACATTTCTCCATGAGGGCGAATTAGAATAGCTTGCTTTAATTTTCATATCTTAGCATGTTAGTAACGTGAGTACTTAAAACAATAGGTTTGTGCAGTGTTTTATATGCCTTTAATCTAGAGTGCAATTATACTCTTTTTTTTGCAATAGCCAATGCTTCTTCATACGTTTGTAGGTAAAATTTAATGAAATGCTTCCAATCTGCTAATTTTGACCGTTCCGTGGCGGCCTGCCTCATCTTCTTTTCTTGTTCATTGCTCTTCACCGAAACTTCAAAGATTAAATCGCAAATGTCTTGTGCAACGTCGTAATAGTTGTAGTCGTCGCGATGAATGACCTCCACCCCATCATCCAGGCCTTTTTTATCGCCGATTTTCTTGTTCCACAAACCGAATCCGGCAAGGGTGGTGGTGATTGTTGGAACAGAAAAAGCGATGCTTTCATGGGGCGTGTATCCCCAAGGCTCGTAGTAAGACGGGAATGCGGTTACATCCATTCCGATAAGCAAGTCGTAATATGTTTTGTTGAAAATACCGTCTTCTCCTGTCAAATAGGAAGGCACAAATATCACTTTTACCCGTTCTTCGGCAGAATTCTGAAAGCCTGAGGCCGCAATTTGTTTGAGAACATTGTCTTCGTGGATGTTATGAAGCCAATGTGTGAGGAAAGGGTGTTCCAATGGCCCACGTACAACTTTGTGGCTGAGGCGTTCCACCAAATCGGCACGAGGTTCTTTCATCCAGGCGGGTACCATGATGAATGCAACGACGTCTTTCTTGAGCTGCTTGATGTGTCTCAATTTATTGAGTGCTTCTATGAAAACGTCAATACCTTTGTTTTTGTATTCGTATCTTCCACTTGTTGCCACCAGCACCGCATCATCATCAATCTCATGGCCAACAAGTTTTTCGGCGACATTAATCAGGGAACTCCTTGCTTCGCTTCGCTTCTTGGCGTATTCTTTGCCCTTGGGAATCATGTCTTGCTCGAATCCGTTGGGAGTTACGATGGGGCGGCGTTCGAGTAGTTGGGCGCATTCGGTTGCGGTAATGTCGCTCACGGTGGTGAAGCAATCCGCATTTTGAGCTGCTATTTTCTCAATGGAATGTTTAGCTACCATGTTTAGTTCTCGGGCCATTTGGTCGCCATTGTAAGCCGAAAGATAGTTGTAGAGTGGCTTGTTGTTGCCCGCAATGGAACGCCCGATAGATGTGGCATGCGTGGTGAATACGGTCGCCACTTTGGGTAGGAAATGTTTTACATATAGCAATCCCATGCCCAACATCCATTCGTCAAAATGGGCAACTACGTTGTTATTGATAAGGCCATGAAACTCATAAAAACTTTTTATTATGCATCCAGTAGAATAGGCAAACATGCAAGATTCGTCGTAATCTCCATAAGCAAACAGGGAATCCACTTGAAAGTCTTCCCACATTTCAGCGTAAATTTCTTCTTTCCGCAAAAAGAAATCTTGGAAATCCACAAGGATGACTATGGGCTGTCCCTCAATGTCCCATCTGCCGATTCTCAATTTGAGCGCGTCTTGCTTGTGGGCATGTTCTTTCCATTCTGAAAACAATTCGTAGTCCTCAATAAACCAAGGGCTTTCGCTTTTTTTCCAAACATCAGGACCAATAAATAGAAGATGCTCTCCGTATGTTAGTTTTAATGATTTTGCTTTAGATGCTAACACGGTGTAGATTCCACCCACTTTGTTGCAGACTTCCCAGCTTGCTTCAAACAGATAATCAGATGTCTGTGCTTTTGATTGGCTCATAGAATTTTTTTTATAATACTCAGATCTTACTTTAAAAGACAAAGATAAGATAACTAATTTCAAAAATAAATTGTCGTGTTTTTTTAACGGAAAATATACCCAATAGCTTAATTGCTAAAAGCTATTAGCTTCAGCTTAGATATATCATTCCTATCACTTAATAAGGAAAACAGGCCAAGTATGAAGAGCGGAAATCGAGGGGACAATTTAAAATACAATACAATAATCAAGAAACTTACCTTTTCCAAAATGCTGGCATAAACAAGGATAAAACCGTAAAGATTTCCAGCCTACCCACCAGCATCAAGAAAGAAAGATACCATTTGGAAAATTCCGGAATATCCCCAAAATGACCGTTTGATGCCAATGTGCCTAAGCCTGGGCCTACGTTGCTAATACATGAGATGGCGGCACTGGTGGACTCCTCAAAATTCATTCCGGTGAAGCTCAGCACGATAAAGCTCATAACCAGGATGGTGAGGTAGAGAAATATAAAAGCTAAGATTTTTGTCACCACTTCATTGGACACTACATTGCCATTGAGACGTACGGGCAGAATGGCGTTGGGGTGAACTTGCCGCTTAAATTCATTGATGGCATTCTTCGAAAGGATCACCATCCGCACAATTTTCAATCCGCCAGATGTGGATCCGGCAGAAGCGCAGAACACCATCAGCAGGTACATTAGCATGGCGTATGGAACTCCCCATAGGGTGAAATCGCTTGTTGAAAAGCCCGTTGAGGTCATCACTGATATGATCTGGAAGAGCGATGTCCGGAAGGAAGTTTCCACCCCTTTCACTAAGCCCGAACTATAAAGCCCCGCTGCAACGAGTAGCGTGACAATGGCAAACACCAGCAGATACCACTTGAACTCTTCGTCCCGCAATATCTTTTTGAAGTTTCCCTTGAACAGGAAATAGATCAAGCTGAAATTGACTCCGCCGATAAACATGAACAAGCTGATCACATACTCCACGTAGGCTGAGTCCCAATAGGCAATGCTTGCTTGCTTGGTGGATAATCCGCCAGTAGAAACGGTTGTCAAGGCATGGCATATCGAGTCGAAGAGGCTCATCGGTCCCAACCAAAGCAAGAAGATCAACAAAAACGTTATGATGAGGTAGATAACCCAAAGGCGTGAAGCGGTCTGTTTGATTTTCGGACTAAATTTATCTTTGGATATCCCCGTGACTTCGGAGTTGTAGAGGCTGACCGCATTTCCGCTCACCATGGGGAGCAGCAACAACGCAAAAACGATGATACCGATCCCTCCAATCCATTGTGTGATGCTCCGCCACAACAAGAGACCTTTGGGGACATCGTCTATGTGCCGCAAGATAGTCGAACCCGTAGTGGTGAATCCCGACATGGTTTCGAAAAATGCATCGCTCCATCGGGGAATCACACCGCTGTAGTAGAATGGGAGCATCCCAAACACCGATAGCAAAACCCATATCAGGGTGACGGTCACGAAGCTTTCCCGTTTGCTGGTTTTCTTTTGAATGTCTTCGGTGCCAAATATGCGTAAAAAAACTCCGCACAAAAGCGTTATGGCGCTGCTCGTGAGGATCACGTCGCCGCACTCTTCCATGTAGTAGAACGAAACCACGGAACAGACCATCATGAAGAGTGACTCGATGATGAGGATGAATCCCAAGATTCGGAGAACAAACCGTATATTAAAGTTGCCTATCATTCCCTGAATATTACCCAAATAATTTTTCTGCATTTTTGAGCGCATCATCCAAACAGAATACCACCACGTGGTCGTTGGCTTGTATCAGCGTCTCGCCATCAATCATCATCGCTTTTCCGTCGCGGATGAGTCCTCCTAGCGTGATGCTTGCCGGCAAGTTAAGGCTCTTGACGGGCTTCTTCGTAATCCGGGCATCTTCCCTGACCACCATTTCGGCGACCACGGCATCTGCAAAAGAGAGACGCTTGGCACTTGAAACATCTGCATCCAATAAGAACCGGAAAATATTGCTGGCCGCAATGATTTTTTTATTGATCACAGCTCCAATGTCGAAACTCTCGGCCATCGGGATGTAGTCCATGTTTTCTATCTCCGCCACCGTCCTCTGCACGCCAAAACGTTTGGCCGCCATACACGACAAGATATTCACCTCGGGACTTCCTGTCAGGGCCACAAAGGCATCCATCTCTTCAATTCCTTCCTGAATGAGGAAGTCGGTGTTGCGTCCGTCTTCGTGATAAATCGTCACATTGGAGGGCACTTTTTCCGCCAATTTTTGGCATTTATCCATAGCAGGTTCAAGGAGTTTGATGCGGATGTTATCTGGCAGATATTGGGTGGTCCGGATAGCGATTCGGCCTCCTCCCATAATCATCAGGTTCTTTACTTCGAACATCTTTTTGCCCGTAATTTTTGGTATTTCGTTCACATGATCTTTGGTAACGGCAAAAAACAGGAGGTCGTTGGCCAATATTTGGTGTGAGCCGTTCGGGATAATTGTAATGTTGTTCCGTTTGATGGCCACCACGTGGTATTTCTTTTGGTCGGCATTCAGTTCGGATAAGTATTTGTTGACGATAAAAGCATTTTCACGCACTTTCACACCGACTAACACCATCTCGCCCCCGCATAGCTGGAACCACAACCTCGCCCAAGGATGGCGAATGGCAGACACAATTTCTTTGGCGGCAAGCATCTCGGGGTAAAACATGGCATGGACACCTAATTTTTGAAAAACTTCGGCATTCTTGGGCAACAAGTATTCGTAATTGTCGATTCGGGCAAAAGTTTTCTTGGCTCCCAAAAAAGAGGCTAACATGCAAGAATTAATGTTGGCTGACTCTTCGGGTGTCACAGCCACAAAGAGGTCGCATTTTTTCACCCCAGCTTCGGTCAGGTCGTTGAGGGAGGTGGCAGAGCCAACCATGGTCATTATGTCAAACGAGGCTACATCTTGTTTGAATCGCTCCCTGTCTTGATCGAGCAACACAATGTCATGGCTCTCAGAAGAGAGAAGTTTTGCCAAGTGGGTTCCCACTTCACCAGCACCAGCTATGATGATTCTCATACGAAAATAATTGTTTTAAGGGCTATATTCTTTGAACGTATTTCATGAACTTCTACTTTCTCCATTGCTTGATACGTTCATCGGATTTTGGGGGAAATATGAATTCCTTATTTGTCTTCCTGAAAAGTTATTGAAACTTTTTTTTCGCGTAATACGGCATCGGTCTTGCCTCCGGAGTTGTTTTTCGTCAGCATTTGCAATAACTTTTGGTAAATGCCTTCCTGATCTATACCACAAAGCTTTGTTAATTCAGGGATTGACCCATGGGTGACAAAGCTGTCGGGAAGCCCTATTCTTTCCACATCTATATTGTTGAACTTATTGTCGGCAAGATATTCCAGCACTGCGCTGCCTAATCCGCCCGTTACCACGCCGTCTTCCACCGTCACGATTTTGGAATGACGGGAAGCCACTTCGTGCAATAGCGCGGTATCGATGGGTTTCAAAAATATCATGTCGTAGTGCGCCACCGAATGTCCTTCGGCTTCCAAACGCTGAATAGCAGCTCCTACTTGAACTCCAATGGGACCTATAGACAACACCGCCAAGTCTTTGCCTTCGTTCAATTTTCGGCCTTTGCCGATTTCGATAGATTTCATTTCGCATTGCCAGTCGATCAAGCTACCTTCTCCTCGTGGATAGCGGATAACAAACGGCTGATTAGCATTGTAAGTGGCCGTGTACATCAGGTGGCGCAAATAGTGTTCGTTGATAGGTGACGAAATAATAAGATTCGGCACGCAGCGCATGTAAGCCAAATCAAATGCCCCGTGATGGGTAACGCCATCTTCTCCAACCAATCCGGCTCGGTCGAGGCAGAACACAACATGAAGCTTTTGGATCGCCACATCGTGGATCACCTGGTCGTAAGCCCGTTGCATAAAGGAGGAGTAGATGTTGCAAAATGGGAGCAAGCCCTCTTTGGCCAATCCGGCAGAATAGGTCACCGAATGCTCTTCGGCTATGCCGACATCAAACGACCGTGAAGGAAATTCCTTCATCATATAAGTCATGGAACAGCCCGTTGGCATCGCGGGAGTGATCCCCACAATGGTTTCATTTTGTTTGGCCAACTCCACCAAGGTCTTTCCGAACACATCTTGAAATTTCGGAGCGCAAGGGCCCGATGAACTTATGATTCTTTCTCCGGTTTCTTTGTTGAACTTGCCGGGTGCATGCCATACGATGGCAGACTTTTCGGCCGGTTCGTAACCTTTTCCCTTCATGGTGCAAATATGCAGGAGCTTAGGCCCCTTCATATTCTTGATGTTCCTCAAAATACGGATAAGGCCTTTCACGTCATGTCCATCCACAGGACCAAAGTACCGGATATTTAATCCTTCAAAAATATTGTGTTGCTTGGAAATAATCGCTTTCACGCTGTTGTTTAAGCGCAAAATGAAATTCTTTCCTCCCTCCGTAATCAGTTTCTGACGCTTAAAATGTTGATACACATCATAGCGAATCTTGTTGTAGGTGCTAGATGTGGTTAGTTTTACCAAATATTCGTTGAGTCCGCCCACATTGTTGTCGATGGCCATGTCGTTGTCATTGAGAATGATGAGCAGGTCGTTTGGCTGTGAGGCGGCGTTATTCAGTCCTTCGAAGGCAAGCCCTCCGGTGAGCGATCCATCTCCGATGACGGCCACCACCCGGCGGTCATTTTCTTTTTTTAGTCTAAAGGCCACTGCCATCCCCAGAGCCGCCGAAATCGAGTTGGAGGCATGCCCTGCGATGAAAGCATCGTATTCGCTTTCTTCCGGATTCGGGAATCCGGACAATCCTCCAAACTTGCGGTTGGTGTCGAAGGAGTCTCTTCTTCCAGTCAATATTTTATGACTGTAAGCCTGATGCCCCACATCCCACACAATCCGGTCAAGCGGTGTATTGTAAACATAATGTAGAGCTACAGTAAGCTCCACCGTACCCAAACTGGACCCAAAGTGTCCGGGATTGGTACTCAGTTTATCGATCAGAAATGTCCTCAAATCGCTACAAACTTCGGGTAGCTGATCTTCCCCGAGTTTTTTTAAGTCAGAAGGACTGTTTATATTTTCCAGTAAAGACATAGTTTACAGATGATTCATCTTCTTTTTGTGAAAAAATTCGCCGGAAGAAAATGTGGACAAAATTAAAAAACAAAAACGTTTTTTCCTACTCGTTAGGCTAATTTATATACAAAAGGGAGAATGAGAGTTAACAATACAGTTTGAATATGATTATTGACTTAAATCACGGTAATTTCCGTTTAAATAATCTCCTTGATGGCCGGGTTTAGCATTGTTGATTTCAGATACTCGTATTCACGAAGGAAACATTCCCCAAAAATAGTTGAATGTATTTCGTCCTCAATTTGTTTAACTGTCCAAAATTTTCCTTTCAGCATGCTAATGTTTTTTATTTCATCAGCCGAATTGATTAGGGAAACATAAAACAATACCAGCCTTTTGGTTTCACTATTTTCATAGATGTATTTGAGCTGGAAAGTATAGGGCAATGCTTCTCCTCCAAGTTGTTTGGCGATGCTGTTGCGGGCTGCCAAATTTAGATCGTGCTTGAAGAGCATGTATTTCTCGAATGGATGATCCAGGCAACCGGGCTCAAAGGTCGAATCTTCGGGCCTCTTCTGCAAATAAATGCTGTGGTTGCATACCAGTGCTATGCGGATGACGGGATGCAAAAATCGATTTTTCATCCTGAATGAGACCGATTTGGCTACTTTTCCAATCACGCGGCCTTGCTCGTTGACAACAGGAAGCCATTCTTCTTTAAAAAAACGGGTGCTGAGCGACCGAAGCATGAAGCTTTCATAGCAGACAAGGATGACGATAATAGTCAAAGGGGCAAAAACATAAATGGCAAAATCCCAACCATCGGAACCATAACTATGGATCAAAAAAGAATAGGCAAGCACAACAAACAGGTGCAGTGTGAAAAGACGCTCGGATATACCCATTGTCGAAAAAATCTCCTGCAGCAACGTTTTTTCCCGGATATCGATTCTTTTGAAGTAGCGGTTGGCAATATGTTTTTTACCTCCACGAATCACAAACAGTGTCAACACCATCCATATTTCGCATATAATCATGTAGTTGTGAATGTTTATCTCTTGCACGGGAGCCAGAAGGGCAAATATGCAAGTCAATACCAGGGGCACCATCGATACGATTGACATCAACCAAAACACCGTTGTCTTTAATACAAAGCGAAAAATTGAATCTAGAAGCAGGCTCAACAAGGTCGAAGCTAATATGGCAATGATCAAATTGACCGAATTCGCATTCAAAAAAATAAATACCCCTATAGGCAAAAAGCCTAAGGCGGGATTCATAGTGTATTTTCGAAATCCCCTAATTAACATAATTTTGTTTTTGAATCAACAGAGAATCGTAACCAAAAGTATTCATCTATATATTTGTTCTTTATGCTTAAGGAAGCGGCTCTGTGTGTCTTCGTTCTATTTTTACTTTATACAACGCTCAGGTAATTTTTTTGTTTATTGGTGGGCTATTTTTATGTTTGCCATTGGCCGGACGCAAATGGGCAAAGCACAAAAAAAATCTTGGATTGAGAAACCCAAGATTGTATTTGTTGATTAAAGGTTGTCATTGTAGAACTGGATGATCTTTTCGTATAAATACCTTCGTGAATCTCCCCCCCGGATCGAATGGTCTTTGTCGGGAAAGACAAACATCTCGAATTGCTTGCCGGCATTGATGAGAGCCCGCACATATTCCAAGGTGTTTTGGAAATGGACGTTGTCATCGGCTGTGCCGTGAATCAGCAACAGTTTCCCTTGGAAGGTGTCCGCGTAAGTGATGGGCGAACCTTCGCGGTAGCCGGCTTCGTTTTGCTGGGGTGTGGTCATGAAACGTTCAGTATAGACCGTGTCGTAGAATCGCCAGTTGGTGACCGGCGCAATAGACACGCCCGCCTTGAACACGCCATTGCCGCGGCCCATGGTCATCAGCACCATTTGTCCGCCAAAACTCCAACCCCAGATGGCTATGCGGGATGGGTCGATGTAGGACAATTTGCCGAGTTCGTGAGCGGCAGCAATCTGGTCGTCAGATTCCAACACACCCAATTTCTTGTACGTCTGTTTGCGGAATTCTTCGCCGCGCGCACCTGTGCCACGTCCATCCACACAAGCCACAATGTAACCTTGCTCCGCGAGGTAATGCACCCAATCGATGCCATAGCTATCAAGCACTTGCTGCGAATTGGGGCCGCTGTATTGCACCATCACAAGCGGATATTTCTTGGATGGATTGAAGTTGGTTGGTTTCATAATCCAAGCGTTCAGGGCTGTACCGTCTGCTGCTTTCACCGTGGTGAATTCTTTTGTTGGAATGATGGTCGATTTGAGCGTTTCCTGCAAGTCCTTATTGTCTTCCAGCACACGCAATTGTTTCCCATTGGCATCGTTCACCGTCACCACAGAAGGGGTGTTGGTATTGTTCCAGAAATTGACGAAGTATTTTCCGTTTTCGGCAAAGGTGGCACGGTTGGTTCCTGCCTGTGAAGAAAGTTTCACGGGAACACCTTTCACCATGTTCAATTTGTATATTTCGCGGCGCAAGGGGCTTTCGCCTGCGGCTTGATAATAAATGGTCTTCGTGGTGGGATCAACGGCAAGCAAGTCTGTGACATCGAATTTGCCTGTGGTCAATTGTTTGTCGAGGACGCCGGCATTGTTGTAGAGGTAAATCTGGTTGTAGCCGTCTTTTTCACTCACATAGAGGAACTGACCCGGAATAAAGCGGATTAATTTCAACAACTGTGAATCCACAAAGTACCTGTTTCTTTCCTGCAACACAGACTTGGCTACCAATGAACGGGGATTCACCATGTACATGTCGAATATGTTCTGCTCCCGGTTGAGCGTCATCACGGCCAGTGTCGGCTGGTCTGGGAGGAATTGGATCATCGGGATGTATTCCCATCCGGAAGAAGGGAGATTTACCGGCTTGGTGGTTTTTGCTTCAATATCGAATATCTGGCAACTTACTTTCGAATTGGCTTCCCCGGCTTTCGGGTATTTGAAAGATTCCAATGTAGGGTAGAGGTTTCCTTTGTATTTCTGGAAAGAGAATTCGGGCACTTCCGACTCGTCGAAACGCACAAAGGCCAACAACGAATTGTCGGACGAAAAGTCCATGATGTGTGTGGTCTCAAATTCCTCTTCATAGACCCAGTCGGTGGCTCCATTGATGATTTTTCCGGCAACCCCGTCTTTGGTGACTTGCGATTCGGTGCCAAAATCGAATTTTACCAACCAAATATTGTTGTTGCATACATACGCCAGCATTCGCCCGTCTTTCGAAAACACGGGAACCGACTGTTTTTCTTTTTTGTCGGTGAGTTTGCTCACCAAGTTGCGGCGGATGTCGTAGTAATAATAATCGGCTTTGTAGGAGCGGCGATAGACATACTCCGTGTTGCGGTACACCAACAACCGCTTTTCATCGGGACTCATCACGAATCCGTCGAATGAGTCGAAGTTGCATTCGCGGGCGCGCTTCACATTGAAAACGGTGTCCACGGGGATTCCTGTTTTGAAAGCATATTTGACCACCAAGGTGTTGCCCGGGTCGCTCTTGTAGAAATATTCACCATCGGGTGATGAAACTATATCGTCCACCCCTTTTGGGGAAAATTTTCCGGACGTAATGTCTTTTAATTGCAGTTGTTGCGCTTGCATGGCTTGCCCCAAAAGCAGCAAGCTAAATGCAATCAGTTTAATTTGTTTCATTTTCACTTAATCTTTTCCTCTGATAATAAGGTGCCACTAAGATACAAAATAAGGGCAATATGATTTAATTTTCGCAAATTTATTGACAAAATTAAACGGATTCGTCTGCCCCGACCTCCAGTAGAGGGGATGGCTTCCGCCGGCTGTTGCGTGGCAAGCTCACTTTCTTTGCTTAGCAAACCTACCTCTTTCAATCGCTGAAAAGGAGGGGGAGGGTTAAGGTATCCAATATCCACACTAAGCGACTTGGCACTCCATCCGCCACGGGGATAAAGACTTGTATTTTTATTCTAAACCCCATGCATTTATGAATAAAAATACATTATTTCGTGCTTATGGTTAGGATATAGCTACCATACAGGAACGATACAGGAACCATAGAGCTACCCTATACGGAAAAATATGGATAGACGTGAAAAAATATACAAGTATGGGTTTGTGGATATGCAATAAAAGAAACAAGGAGGAGCGCCATTTTCGTATCCTGCATGCGCGATGCTTCAAATCATTATAGGGTGAGTTCAACAGATGTAACGGAAACGACTACATGTAAATTGGACACAGTCTTTACGGAGTAGCACACAGTCCCACGGAGTAAATAAAGAATCCCTTGTATCGATCCTCTCGCCTCGTCGGGTGTGATTTAGCTACGCTGATTTTCAATTGCAATCACACTCTATTAACTATTCGAAAGCAACGTTCGGCGGAGCCAATTTTGATCCGCTATTAGACTTTTTTTATGTACAGTAACTCAAAAATGTTGTACAGTAGATCAAAGTTCTCGTACAGTAGGCCAAAAATGTTATACAGTAGATTAAAAGTCTCGTACAGTAGGTCAAAAATGTTATACAGTAGATCAAAGGTCTCGTACAGTTGGTCAAAAATGTTGTACAGTAGATTAAAGGTCTGGCGCAGTAAGCCAAAGTGGCATGGCAGTAGGCTAAAGGTCTACCGGAGTAAGCCAAAGGTCTGGTGCAGTCAGCCAAAGGGCTACCGGAGTAGATCAAAGGTCTGGCGAAGTAAGACAAAGTGACATCGCAGTAAGCCAAAGGTCTGACGCAGTAGGCTAAAAGTCTTATTCAGGGAGTATTTACCTAACCCAGCCTTATCTATTGTTTTTTTGAAATTTTCCGTTAAATGTATTCCCGAGAGGGAAATAGCCAACTTCTTGCGTTATCTGGATTTGAAACAGATAGAGAGTCCCCTCGACAACTTGAATATTTAACGAGAGTACGATATAAGAATTATGTTTTTAGCTATTCTGGATATGTTTGAGGAGAATTATCCTATTTCCCATATGTCCCCATGCCACATAGTGGCATCCTCTCAATAACCCTGTGCGTGAGCGCAGGGAAAGGAATCCGGGATTGATCATCCTAAGCCACGTCAGTGGCGACATCGTTCGGGTACACCGAACCCGAACCGCATCTTCCCAAGATAGTTGTCGCCGCTATGCGGCTTGCTGTGAGAGAATCTGCTAAACTTATTCTTGGCGAAACGCCCCTCTCGTTATAGCCTTTAGATCGAACTCACGTTAATTAGGCAAAATGAAACAACTCCCTGTAGCTTCTTTGTTCCGTCCTAAACGAAAACTAAATTTCCCCTGATCTTCTCTTATTGGCATTACATGATAGCCTGAACCATCTGTAATAATTTATGAATTTTATACAAATTGTATCTTTGGATAAAGTGGCTTCAAGGTTTAGAATTGAACATCTATGGAAAGCTCTTTCTTACTTATATCTCTGAATGTGCGTTTTCTTGTGTGGAATAGGGAGATTTGAATTGTGCCTTAAATAAAATGATTCTGATTAGTGAAATATTTATAATAAAAGATGTATTTAATGAAAAGGAATAAATATATTTGCGAAATAGATACTCGATACTGATTTCTTTTGGTATAAATGCCTTTTAGGATGTAGATTATAGGGAAAATCAAAAGTAATGAGGATTTGAAAGGCATGAGTTTTTGACATTTACAAGGAGCAAAGCAATGAAGATTTATGCCCATATCACAAAGAAAGAATTCGATCAAATAAAGCTCCATTAGATAAATTAGAGATGTGAAAAAAGAACAGAAATCAGTGAATCATTCATATATAAATAAAATGAATAGGTGCGACAATTTCTTTTCTAGCAAATAAGTATAATCATTTTATTATCAATATATTGATAAATAATGCAGAATGGCGTGAGCGCGAAATAAGTGCGACCATGTCGCACATACACAGATGTTCGCTGTAAGTGAAAGAAACTGCTAACAAGCAAAGGAAGAATTATGGATTTAAATAGATTTTCCAACCTAATAAAAGATTCTAAAGTAAATGAAGCTGAGAGACTTGAGGCATTTAATAGCTTTTACGATTACTATTCAAACTTGGTAAAGAGTGTTTTAAATACAACAACATTTACTGAAAGACAACTTTCTGTAGATATTTTTCGAAAAGATTGGACTGAAAAAAAAGCAGAAACTGTATTTAAAAAACAACTATTCTCCTCCTTCAAAACATTAGAGCGAATTAAAAAAGGACTTGAAACAGGTGTCGTTAATAATTTTGTTACAAAACAGAACAAAGGTTTGATTAATAACTTTTCTGAATTTTTATTTATTTTTTCGTTTGATGTGTATGAATTAGTTAGATATGCCGAATTTAAATATAACAATACCACGTTGAATTATCAAATGGGTTCTGCGATAGGTTCATCGACAAGAGATATTTTTGAAAATGGCTCAATAATATTACATATTAATCACTTTGGAACAGACTCGATACATTATAGAGATTTCTTTTCGTATACAGTATTTACAATAAGATTAATGATTGAAGTTGCAGGAAAGAAAATTTTAGGATTTAATTCGATTACAGACAATAATGGTGAGAGAATAAAGAATATAAAAACTCAAATAGCTTGGGATTTTATCAAAAATGACCAATTAAATAACAAAAGGATAAAACTCCCATTGGAGATAGCAACTATTCTTGAAATCGAAAAATGGACTAACCGTTTTATTCATACAGGTTATATTCAACCCGTATTTTTAGTAGAAAATGCTCTGATATTTTTAGAGAAATTAGCCAGACCTCAATCGACTAAAATATCGGATTACAATAATTTAAAAAGCGAGTTCGAGAAATTTATTCAGGAGAAAGTGAAAGAAGGACAAACAGTAAAAGTCAATTGGGAAAATGAAAGGCATATTGAATCAATGATAATTTCAGAATAAATGACAATTACAACACCAGCACCTAACACATTGTATAAGTAATGGCAGACGATGTAGCAAATATAAAGGTTTGCAGCCCGCTCAAACGGCGTAGTGGTTTGACAGGAACTACCCACGCACCCTAGCCGGCTGCGATTGCAAACCACTTCCATATTTACTATTAATATTTGTATCCGCTATTCGATTTTTTTATCTTTGAGCCACAGTATGAATTATAAATATAGCTCAGCATTTGATTATACAGGCGAAAAGGTTTGCTTGATGTAGTGGTATTTTGATCTTGAATGGGAATAAATCAAATTAGCGCATTGTAATTGGCTTTGCAGAACGTTGTTTCCTTGTAACAAAAAGGGGGTGATTGCAATTGAAAATCAGTGGAGCTAAATCATAGCCTACGAAATAAGTGTAGTAATTTGATATTTACATGGATATAAAGAGAAAAGCCAAAATATTGCAATTGGATATAGATAGAAAAATATGATTGGAATAGAATTATTTTCAGGAGCAGGAGGAATGGCAACTGGAGCAAAAGAAGCTGGAGTCAAGATTTGTATTGCTGTAGAAAATGATGCATATGCAGCTCAGACCTACATGAAGAACCATAAAGACACAACTGTTGTTATTGATGATATTGAGAAAGTTACTGAGTTTAGATTCAATAAAAAAGATGAGTCAGTTGTTCTTTTCGGAGGACCTCCATGTCAAGGGTATTCTTATTCGAATCGGAAAACTAGAAATTCTCAAAACCCTAAAAATTGGTTGTTTAAAGAGTTTCTTAGATGTGCAAAGTTAATAATGCCGGATTGGATAATAATGGAAAATGTTCCTGGTCTAAAAAGAATGGATAATGGTTTCTTTCTTAAAACAATATGTGATGATTTACATAAGATTGGATATACTCCAAATGTCAAAATATTAAATGCTGTTGATTTTGGAGTTCCCCAAAAGAGGGAGCGACTTTTTATTGTTGCATCAAAATCAGGAATTGTTTTTGAATTTCCAGAAGGAAATTTTATGAATTGTTATGTAACTGTAAAAGATGCCATAAGTGACTTGCCATCATTGAAAAATGGTTCTATGGAAAAAGAATTATTTTATAAAACAAGGGCATTATCAGAATACGCAAAGATGCTTCGAGGAAATAGTAAAAAGGTAAAACAAAACTATGTCAGTAAAAATTCTGATACAGTACTTGAGCGATATCAATATATTAAACAGGGAAATAATTGGCAAGATATTCCAATGGAATTAATGACAAATTATAAAGATTACAGCAGATGCCATAGTAGTATTTATCGAAGGCTTAGTGAGAATGAACCCTCTGTAATTATTTCAAATTATAGAAAAAGTATGATAATACATCCTACTGAGAACAGAGGACTTTCAGTAAGAGAAGCGGCTAGACTACAATCTTTCCCCGACAGCTATGAGTTTGTAGGTTCTTTGGACCAGAAACAGCAACAAGTTGGCAATGCAGTACCGCCACTATTAGCTAAAGCAATTTTTACTCAATTAAAGAACTATTGCGTATGAGTTGGAATACTACTAAATATGAGAAGGCAATGAAAGATTACCTCATTGCAAAATTAGGTGAAAGTGAAGGAGAAATTTTATATACTGATTATGAAAGTCTAAGAAATGAACTAATTAAAGATAACTTTTTTAGAGAAATTAAAATAAATGAGCCTTTTCTGTCGGATCATAGTGATAGACATATTATGGATGTTCAAAATAGAGCATATAAATTAATTGGCGATTTCGAAGGGCAAGGTTTAAGTGCAATAGATGTGTATTGCCTTGCTTTAATGATCCTTTTTCACGATGTAGGTAATATTTTTGGTCGCAATGGGCATGATTCTATTCCGAGAATTGCTGAAGTATATAATCAATACCGAACAATGCCTCAGAATTATGGTGAAGAGAGAAGGGTAATTACTTCTGGTGCGAGTGCACACTCGGGCAAATCTAGAGCTGGTTGTAAAGATACATTGAAATATATAACAAAAGATTCTATTAAAGAGGAAGAAGTTAACCTACCTGAACTTTCAGCTATCTTAAGATTTGCAGATGAATTAGCAGAAGGACAACATAGAACATGCTCTTTTTTAATCGACAAGGGTTTGTATGATGAAAATAGTATGATTTATCACAAATATGCCAGTATAGCAGAAATTAGGGTAGATAGAGCTTTAGGAAGAATAGTAATTACATATACGATTAATGTTTCCGAAAACTTTAATGAAAATGAAGAAGAACAAAAAGAAATTATCGATTTAATACATTTTTCTTTTTATAGAGCAATAAAGTTAGATCAAGAGCGGAGATATACGAAATACTATTCATCAATACTTTTACCATTTAAATACGTGACTGTTTTATATAAGTTTGAGAAAAACTATACCCCTCTTGATTTTGATATTAAACCTATTGTTTTCGAAGATAAATATCCTGTTCCTGGGGTTGACTTCGTAAAAGATCCTGAGCAAGCAAAAAATGAGATAGAAAAGAACCATCCTGATTTTATACTTGAAGATATTATCAATTTATTACGAATTGCAAAAATTGAAGTAATATGAAAAATCCATTTGTATTTGATCGTCCTAATACTATTGAAGTTGATGAGTTTATAAAATATTATATAAAGGATAATACTTATACAAGATTTTTGGAGTCTACAAGAAATATTGTATTAATAGGTGTAAGAGGAAGCGGCAAAACATCAACTTTACGCTACTACTCATTACCTGTGAGTTTTCACAATCCCAGTATTCAAGATAAATTTAAATTAGTCGGAGTCCATATACCTTGTAAACAGCCACTTCTTGGAAAAAGAGAATATCTGCTCTACGATGATCAAAACAAGCAGAACGTAGTCGTTGAACACTTCCTATGTATAAATATACTTACTGAAATTTGTAATACTTTTTTGGAGTTGCATGGCGAGATTTCAATCTCGGTTGAGATTAGAGATGATATACTAGCAAATTTGGGATATATCTTCGATACAGAGTTCAAAAATGTTTCCTCTTTATTTGATTCAATAAAGTTATTTATTAACAAAGAAGCCAATTCTAGTCAAAGAAAATTGAACAATGAAAATTTTGAGAGTTTCATTGATTATGCTCTTACATTTAACAATACAATTATACCATTATTGGAACAAATAAAAAAGATTCCAGAACTTCGTAATTCTCATTTTTCATTATTCTTTGATGATATTCAAGATTTAGGAGATATTCATCAACGAATTATCAATTCTTGGATAGCTTTTAGGGATAATAAACTTTTTAGTTTTAAAATAGCTACTGCTGCAACAAAACCAATATATATTACTTCAAATGGGGGGCTTATTCTTGAAGGTCATGATTTTGTACGAATTGATTTAACTAAAGGCTTGTTTAATAAAAACTCGGAGTTTTCGCAGTTTGCGAAAGATGTAATTCAAAAAAGATTAGATATTGCAGGTATTGATACAACTGTGGATGAATTTTTACCCTTAAGCGAAACACTAAGGGATGATTTGGAAAAAGGAAAACAAAAAGCTAAAGAATTGGCAGAGCAGAAGTATCCAAATTCCACGGGTACACAGATTAGTGACTATGTTTCAAAATATGCCAGAGCAATAAGTTTTAGAGAAAGAAATTCAAAAGCAAATATTCCAACATATTCAGGATTTGAAACTTTAGTTGATATTTCCACTGGTGTAATAAGAAATTTGTTAAATCCACTCTATTTTATGTATGAGAAAGAATTATCTCTAAATAGCCCATGTGACAAGATATTAAAAATTAATCCTAATACACAGAAAGATGTAATAAAAACAAAAAGTGATGACTTTTGGGAAAAGATTAGAAATATTGATTCTGAATTAGATAATTGTTCCAAAGACTTAGCTAAGCAAATAAATAATTTCTACGATCAGTTAATTGATTATTTAAAGAGAAGACTTAAGGACGAAAAAATTTCAGAGCCAAGAGCCTTGAACTTTATTATATCAGAAATTGAACCGGAAATGGAAGAAAAAATAAATGAAATCATCGATGCGTCTTTAAAGAGTACTCTGTTATATGAAAGAACAATAAATCATAAAGCAACCGGCAAGAAACTCCCATTATATGTTCCAAACAGGATGATGTTACCTACTCACGGATTAGATCCCCACGGACAATACTCACATTTCTCAATAAAAGGAAAGGACTTCTTAGCTACTGCTATTTATAACAAATCGCTTCCATTTTTTGCAGAAGAGGATAGTAATATTAGTCAACTTAAATTGGATTTATAACATGAGCAATGATATTACTCTATTTACAGTCTTGGGTTGGGAACAAAGGTTTTTATTAGGCACCAATCATATCCTTGAGAATTATAAAATTCATAATGTCTATTTAATTTGCTTTACTGATTATTTGCATATGAATAATATGAATGAGAATTTCATTGCAATTGAGGAGCTGATGAAAGAGAAAAGTATTGAACTGAAAATTATTAAATTGGAATATGAGGATTCAATTAGCAACTGGAAAAAATTGGATGTTTTTTTTAAAGATATTGATTTTGATCAAGTTCTAATAAATATCACAACATTTCCAAGAGAAACTATTTGGACTTTTCTGTTTTTTTTACGCACAAATGGGGCTTGTATAAGTTATATTTATTATAAGCCAGATTCATATGATAAAAGTGAGGGTGGTTTAACTAAGAATCATAAAAGCCCAAGGTTACTTTTTAAGCACTCTGGTGTTTTTGATATAGATAAAAAACTAGTCATTTTTATAATAACGGGGTTTGATCATAACAGGACAAACGTATTAATTGAACACTATGAGCCATCGAAAGTTGTTTATCTTTCTCAGAAGGGAGAACAATTTGAGAACATGAAAAGAAATTGCGGTCTCTGCCCTAAGACTGGATTTGAAAATATCTTAATTGATAATGTTGCAATTGATAGTTATAATATAGATGAATCTTGTAAAATTTTGAAAGAATTAATTGAAAACCACAGAGATTATAATATAATTATTACTTCTCAAGGACCTAAGACATCAGCGATTAGCACTTATCTTGCGTATTTGAATAATAATAACATTGCGTTAGCTTATGTTCCAGCTCGGGAATTTAGTGGTGAATACTCGTTTGGAATTGGCAATAGATATATCGTTGGGAATATTAAAATATAGTTGCCCTCTTTTAGGTTGTCGATAGCTTTGGCTGTATAAAAGTTAACCTCAAGGCAAGAGCCTTGAGGTTCCATATGTATTTTGCGATGAACATTTACATAAAGACAAGATGAGAATCATGAATTTGGAAAGCAAGAGCTTGTTCCTAAGACGATATAGAGAAGCTTAACTTGAACAGTGAACCGTGCCAGTAACAGGAATAGCATGTTTCTAATATTGACACCACAGCGTCCTCAAATTACCCTCCTTACTCCATCTCGCCATATTCCTTAATCTTCCCCTCACAAATCCGTTTTGTAATATCCCGAAGCAATTCCACTTTAGGTAACAGAGCATCAATATCCTCTTTTGTCACCAGAAAATCAGGATTGTATCGGGCTTCCACATAAGCATCTTTGAGTAGAGTAAACAGCCGCTTCTCTTCTGCTGTGTCTCTCGGAAACACATTGGCCAATTCTTCCGAATGCCCCTTAACGGATGCCGATAATTTGGCTAAGTTGTGCTGCTTGTTGTTTCTTAGGGTAAAAGATAGACGGATGGCGTAATAGAAATTTTCTGTTGCTTGATGAAGTAAAAATGAGGCTAACCTAAAATTCATTTCGGAATAATAAAATTTAGTTCCTTTTAAGAATCCTCTTGCATTCTCAAACTTGTCATTAAAATACTCCTGAGCCTGTTGCTGTATCTCTTTGAAATTGAGTTTGCGGCGTCTGGCTAATTTGAATTTACCACTGTCATAGAGAACAATCCCTTCCTGTTTTACTTGCGTGTAGAAGTAACGCCCCTCTTCCAGTTGACGATTCAGGGTCTTGATGTCATCGTTGATAAACTGCACGGGCGTTTGGTGCTCGGGATCCTTGTAGTACAGGTCGTCGATGTTGTCCAGCACGTTCCCCACTTTCTTATCGGAAATGCCGCTTGTCACCACCAGGATGTCGTAATCGGACATGAACGAGGTGGGGATGCCAAATTCGATCCGTTCGTCATGCTCCACAAACTTTCCCGTGGCATAGCTGCCGTAGAGGATGATCATCTCGGCCTGTGGCAGGCGCTTGTTGATCTCACGGACAAGGAAAATGAGGTCTTCCTGCTTTCTTTTAGGCAAATAGGATATCGATTTTTTCATTCTGTGCGGTTTTGCTGTAGCAAAAATAATTATTTATTGCGGAACGTCGGTGCATTTTCCCAATCAATTTTAACTAAAGGTAGGGAAATAAGTTTTATATTTGCCCCCAATAAACTCCGTACTGTGATATTTACATGCCCGACACCCGGTTATGGACACGTAAGCCAAAGCACACAGACGAGCTTCCGACAATTTGGTTTAATCACTTCGGCTTGCCACACTTGGCAGGCTTAAACACGGACGTTTATGAATAGCAAAAACATTGATTTCAGGTACCTGCTGGACAAGGCCTGCGCGGCTTTCGGCGAAACACAGGGGCAGGTGATGTTCAGGTTCCACGATTTCCCGATCTGCCTCGTGCATTATCTGGACAAGAAAGAGTGCATTGACTGTATCGAAATAAGTTTCGACAGGGAAAATGCCTTGGTGACTTATTATTTTGATAGAGGCGAGGTGAACAAGTCCGCCTTGATTACTTTCTTCAATGCGTTGGACCCAGACTTGTTTATTAGTTACCTGACCGAATCCGGCTACGAATATTGCTACCGGAAGAAATATTGGTTGGTGGACGGGAAGTACTGCATCAAGTTGGACGAGAATAAATTCGGGACTCAGTTCTTCCTCTACCGGCTTGCGGATGCAAAATAAGGACGGTTGAAAATTCTCTGAAAACCTCCTTCTCCCCCTCGTTTGCAACGAGGGGGAATTGGTAATGTGTTTGCAACGAAAAAAGGAAGTCTAAATTATTGGTAGCTACAAAAATCAGTACTAAGGCATTGTTTAGAACTATTTGATGCGAGTGGATGTTGCTGTCTTTGTTCTGTAAACAAATAACCAGTAACCCCTCGTTGCAAACGAGGGGGAGTGACTAGAGGTTGCTTATGTTTTCTCATTATTAAGAGGTCACAAGGCATCATGATTAGTAGGTGAAACAGTACTTGGTATGTTCTCTTTTTCCATTTGTTTGGTTCCCCATTCTCTCAAATAATTAATAAAAGGAATCAGCTCACCGCCAACCTCCGTTAGAGAATACTCCACCTTAGGCGGTACTTCGTGGTAAACCTTTCGGCAAATGAGCCCATCTGTTTCTAACTCCCGCAAAGTTTGCGTTAACATTTTGGTGGTTATATTGGTAATATGCCTTTTTAGCTCCCCATAACGTAAGATTTTATGCGTATGCAAATACCAGAGCAAACGCCCTTTGTATTTTCCACCGATTCTTCCAAAGGCATAATCCACCGCACAAACTGGTTTTATTGATTCTTTTTCACTCATTTTCTCAAATTATATATGCTGATAATCAACAATAGATTAGTTTTGGTAGCTAAGATACAAAATAGTATGTACTTGACAATAGGATATAAATAAACTAATTTTGTCCAAAAAAGAAATAGAATATGAAGAGAAAAACGGCCATTAAATTAGGTATCTTGCTAAGCGGAGTTTTTGCAATTCCAGCTTTGATGGGCAATACCATTCCCAAGACAAACAATAAACAGCCAAATTGCGGGTATATTAAGATGGATTGGGGTAAAATAGAGCTTTACATTTTTACGGACGGACACCTGTTGTTGGAAAATCCGCAACCCACCTTCGCTCCCCAAATAGACTCTGCCACCTTCAATTCAGAATTGCAGAAGCTACACCTTGGCAACAAAGAGATTGATATGGCCATCAATGTGATGGTTATCAAGACAAAGGACAAGACCATATTGATAGACTCCGGCATGGGAAATCATTTCGGAGGAAGCCAAGGCTGGTTACTTGAAAACCTACAGAATGCAGGAATCAGTGCGAATAGTGTCACGGACATTCTTATTACCCATGCTCATCGGGACCATATTGGTGGACTTGTCAACAAAGACAACGCAATCGTGTATCCGAATGCGCACTATTATATGGCAAAAGCGGAATACGATTTTTGGATGTCGGAAAACCCTGATTTCTCAAAGAGCAAGCTGACTGAACAACAGCAGAAAGGGGCTATAGCATTCACCAAGAAAGTTTTAAACTTAACAAAGGATAAGCTGAATTTATTTACCCCGGGCGACACTTTATTCTCCATTATAAACACAGAGTTAGCAGCAGGCCATACGCCAGGTCATACGATTTACACCATTTCTTCGGAAGGAAAATCAATTAAAAACATAGTGGATGTGTTTCATTCCCCTTTGTTGATTACGAATCCGGAATGGGGTATCGAATTTGATGTGGATTTTGAACAAGGAATTAAGACAAGAACGAAGGTTTTGGAAGACTGCTATGCCAACAAACGATTAATCATGTCGTCGCATTTGCCGTGGCCAGGATTGGGTTACATCGACAAACGGGACAAATACTATTGGGTTCCGTTATATTATTCCACACCGAATGAAATAAAATTGTAAAGTGTGCAATAGTCTGGATTCAAATCTTCAGAATGAATATATTCTGACGCTATCCCTTTTCCCCCTCGTTTGCAACGGTTACTTTATCGGGGGGCTTACACAACTATATGGCGGAACTTATTTTCATTCAAAATAGTCTCACTAGAGAATAAAGCGCAGCTATCTAAAATTCAAATATATAAAAGAGTCTTTTAGGTTCGAATAGGAGAGTAATGTCCTTAAATCTAAAAATAACGTAAAAAAAAAGTTCTATCCGATGATTTTGGTAACTTTGCCGGCAATTATGAATAGCAAATTTCATTTTGAAATGCGATTTTGATTACATCTTATCAGAATTCGAATGACAAAATGCCCCCAATGAAAGGATGAAAAAGAAAATAGCTGACGCAATTCTCAAGTTTTTCAAATGGAAAGTGACAGATCGGGTGGGTTTCATTCCCAAATGTGTGATATGTGTTGCACCTCATACAAGCAACTTTGATCTCTTTCTTGGTCAATTAACTTATGCTCACCTGGGTAGAAAAGCCAGTTTTTTGATGAAAAAGAGTTGGTTCTTCTTTCCTTTAGGCAATTTTTTCAGGGCAATTGGTGGGATTCCTGTTGACCGTTCTAAAAACAATTCGCTGACACAACAAATAGCCGAAGAATTTGCCAAACGGGACGAGTTTCACATCGCCATCACTCCGGAAGGAACACGCAAACGAAATCCTGAATGGAAAAAGGGATTTTATTTCATCGCTTTGGCGTCGGGAGTTCCAATCCTTTTGGCCTCTATTGATTATGAAAGCCGTAACGTGGAGTTTCGGAAGTTGTTTATCCCCACAGGAAACTTTGATGCAGACATCGAAGAGATCAAAAAATATTATGCCGACATCAATGCCCGACATCCTGAAAAATTTGCATTGTAAGAACACTTAATAGTCTTCTTATGAGTTTATTGTATATATCCATTTTGCAGTACGACATAGCTTGGGAAAACAAAGAGGCAAATTTTGCCACAATCGAAAGGTTGTTTTCCGTCTCGGATCAACATCACGATGTGGTGGTTCTTCCTGAAATGTTTTCCACCGGATTTTCCATGCAAAGCAATTTGTTGGCAGAAGAAAACGCCGGCGAAACGATCACTTGGATTAAATCTTTAGCAAGAAAACACAACGCGGCGATTTGCGGGAGCTTTATTGCAAAAGAGAAGGGCGATTACTTGAACCGTGGTTTCTTCATCACACCCGATAGCGAATATTATTACGACAAACGGCACTTGTTCCGAATGGGGAGCGAGACAAAGCATTTTTCGGCAGGAAGCAGCCGTTTGATTGTCCCCTTTCGAGGATTTAATATTTGTCTGCAAGTGTGTTACGACCTCCGATTCCCTGTCTGGTCGCGCAATGTGGGCAACGAATACGATCTTCTCATTTATGTGGCCAACTGGCCTCAACCCCGAGCCAAAGTGTGGAATTCACTGCTTGTGGCTCGAGCCATTGAAAATCTTAGTTACGTGTGTGGTGTGAACCGTATCGGAACAGATGGAACAAAGTTGCATTATGTGGGCGATTCTTCCATCATTGATTATAAGGGAGATGTGGTTGTCCATTTGCCAGACCAAGAGAAAATTCTAACCGCACAACTATCCAAAGAGGCCTTGCAAACATTCCGTGAAAAATTCCCCGCATGGAAAGATGCCGATAGATTTGAGTTGCTCTGACAACTTTTCCTCAACGTGTGGTGTTCTAATCTTAAAAATTTTATCCTATGAAATACATCGGTCCACATGTCAGTGCATCGGGTGGTGTGGAAAATGCCCCTGAGAATGCCCACCAATTGGGAGCAACGGCTTTTGCCTTATTCACCAAGAACCAGAAACAATGGGTTGCAGCTCCTCTTACGGAGAAAAGCATTAACGAGTTTAAAGCCCGTTGCCAAAAATATGGCTACTCTCCCGACCACATATTGCCGCACGACAGCTACCTCATCAACCTTGGACATCCCGAAGAAGAAGGCTTGTCGAAATCCCGCGCGGCATTCATCGACGAAATGCAACGTTGCGAGCAACTGGGGTTGAACCGTCTTAATTTCCATCCGGGAAGCCATCTCAACAAGATCAGCGAAGAAGATTGCCTGAAGCGCATTGCCGAGTCCATCAACATCGCGCTGGATAAGACAGAAGGTGTATCTGCGGTCATCGAGAACACTGCGGGGCAAGGTACCAACTTGGGATTTCGTTTTGAACATTTGGCCACCATCATCGAACATGTGGACGATAAGTCTCGTGTAGGAGTCTGCTTGGATACGGCGCACACGCTGGCAGCCGGATACGAATTCCGCACGGAGGAAGACTTTAAGGAAACTTTCACTAATTTTGAAGCAATTGTTGGGTTCAAGTACCTGAAAGGGATGCACATCAACGATTCCAAAAAAGATGTGGGTACCCGAGTTGACCGCCACGACAGCATCGGAAAAGGGGTTATCGGCGAATCGCCTTTCGGTTTTATTATCAACGACCCCAGATTCGACAATATGCCCTTGATTCTGGAAACTCCCGATGAATCGATCTGGGCAGAGGAGATTAAATTACTGTATTCGCTAACCAATTCGCCGATAAATGTTTAACTTGGAATAACGAATTTCTATTAATTCCGTTTAGGACTAAAAATAGCCTAGTATCCAGATCGTAATCCAATCTACGATCCGGATCTTCGGTTTATAGTATCAGGCATAGGCTCTTTTTATTTTTCCCAAAACTTATTATCTTCTGATAAAAAACAGTCGTTTGTCTTTAGGCGAACATCCCCATCCCGAATTTTCACAAAATGGGGTAGGATGATTCACCAACTTGACATGGAAACTTATCCCAATTTACACAAACCCCTTCACACCAACTTATCAATATCTTATTTTCATCTTATCGTCTTCGCTATGGTCGATTTCTATATTTGTGACTCTTTAATGAAGACATACTGTAAAAAAATAATGAATTTAAAAAATGTTCTATCCACCACAGCTCTTGCCTGCATTGCCTCTTTCGGAAATCCGGCCATGGCCCAATATCCTATTAAGATCCATTCCCACAACGATTACACTCGCATCGTGCCTTTTTATGAGGCTTATTCCCAGAAAATATATTCGATAGAGGTAGATATGTTCTATCGGGATGGGGAGTTTTACGTTAGTCACGACGAAGTGGATATCCATCCCCAAAAGACATTCGAGGCATTGTACCTGCGCCCCTTGCTGTCGCTTTACGAGATCAATAAAGGAAAAGCTTGGGCGGATGCAGAACGCCCGCTACAGCTCGTTGTGGAAATAAAATCTGACAATACGGACGCATTTATGAATGCTCTGGTTGCGATTTGCGAGAAATATCCCGAAGTTTTTAATCCGAATACCAATCCGAATGCCGTGCATGTGGTTATTACCGGTCATGTTCCTGCACCGGACAAATTTTCGAAATACCCTTCCTATATCACTTTCGACGGAAGTTTGACCGAAAAATACAACGAGCAACAATTAAAGCAAGTAGCTATGTTTAGCGAAAACTTTCACAGCTTGTCCCATTGGAATGGCAAAGGGTCGCTTGTGGCTGGCGACAAAGCCAAAGTGATGGCAGCTATCGACAAAGCACACGCCCAGGGCAAGCCTGTCCGTTTTTGGGGAGCGCCCGACGGCATGACGGCTTGGAACACTTTCTATTGGCTCGGCCTGGATTACATCAACACCGACAAGGTGGAACAATGCGCCGAATTTTTCCGCGACTGGGAGAAAAAGAATTATCAGATTTCGGGCGCAAAAAAGACTGCCGCAGAAGAAATTGTGAAGACAGACCGCCTCGACAAAACCACATATGCTTTCGGCGGGTTTCACAACGAAAAAATGCAACTGTCTGACACCATCGCCACCTACAGCCCCACATACAGGAACGATGGGATCAATTTGCCGGTGAAAAACGTGATCCTCCTCATTGGCGACGGCATGGGGCTGGCGCAAATCGCCGCTGCCGACCGTGTCAACCAAGGCCTTACAATGCTGAAGATGAAATATATGGGAATGATGTGCACTTCCTCCAAAGATGCCTTTACCACCGATTCGGCTGGTTCGGGAAGTGCCTTATCGACTGGCAAAAAGAATTCCAACAGGCATATTTGCATGAGCGACGAAGGAGAGCCTTATCCTTTGCTGACAGACTTTTTCTTGGAAAAGAAGAGAGCCAACGGGGTGGTCACGTTGGGAAATGTGGCAGATGCCACTCCTGCCGTTTTTTATGGACACAATGTGGAACGCGACGATGCCGATGGACTTACCCGGGAACTGCTCGATGGCAAGCTGACATTGCTTGCCGGTAGCGGGATGAATGTATTCACACAGCGACACGATAGCCTGAATTTGATAGATGAATTGAAAAAGAAAAATTATAATTTTGTAACCAGCATCAACGATATAAACTTAAAATCTGGGAAAGATATTTGCATAGATGAAAGGATGGGAGAGGCTGCAAATGCCGAGAATATAGGGTTGTTGGGTCAAGCCACGCAGAATGCGATCCAAAAACTGAACCAAGTCAATCCCAACGGATTTTTCCTGATGGTGGAAGGTGCAAAAATAGATTATGCCGGCCATGCCCGTTATTTTCCGGGTTCTATTTTGGAAACGCTAAGCTTTGACCAGGCCGTTGCCGAAGCCTTGGAATTCGCAGATAAAAATGGGCAAACACTGGTCATCGTCACTGCCGACCATGAAACAGGTGGGCTTACGTTGATTGACGGAGATAACCGGACGGGACGTGTCACCGCCTGCTATGTGACCGATGACCACACTCCGATTTTGATCCCGGTATTTGCCTATGGACCTCAATCGAACAAATTTATCGGGAAATATTTCAATTACGATATTCCAAATAAAATAAAATCCGCGATTAAATAAAAGAACTAAAAATGAAAAAAACGGGATTATTCTTTCTTCTTACAATTTGTGTGGTAGGGATTTATGCTCAGGAAACATTGCATTTTGGCAAAAATGGAAAATTCAAGATCGTGCAGTTCACCGACATACACTACCAGTGCAATTCGTCGGAATCGGCAAAGTCGATCAGCATGATGCAAAAGGTGCTGGATGCCGAAAAACCTGATTTGGTAGCTTTCACCGGAGATATAGTCACCAACAAAGCGGCCAAACCCGGATGGGATGAAGTCTTGGCATCCGTGATCGAGCGTAAAATTCCATACGCCGTGGTGCTGGGGAATCACGACGATGAACAAGACTGGACTCGCCGGCAAATTATCGATTACGTGATCCAAAAACCTTATTCTTTGACACAAGAAGGCCCGGCCTACTTGAAGGGAGTTGGAAATTACATTCTGGAAGTCAAAGATGAGGCGGGGAAAACCGGCGCTGTATTGTACTTTCTGGACTCCAATGCGTACAATAACATTGGAGGACAAAAAGGGTACGATTGGTTTGGTGCTGACCAAGTGGATTGGTATGCGAAAAACAGTGCCTGTTTTACGAAACAAAACAATGGAAAACCCTATCCGGCATTGGCGTTTTTCCATATTCCATTGCAAGAGTATGCACTTCTTTCGGATACGACGAAGAACTTTGTGAAGAAAAGCCCCGTGTTCGGAACAAGGAAGGAACAGGAATGCCCCGGCTTCCTAAATACCGGCATGTTTGCCACCATGGTTGAACATGGCGACGTGATGGGAACCTTCACTGGACACGATCACGACAACGACTACATTGGTTGCCTAAATGGGATATGCTTGGCTTACGGCCGATTTTCGGGAAGTAAAACCACTTACAACAGTATAGGATATGGGGCAAGGGTTATTGAACTAACGAAATCGGAAAGGATGTTTGACACATGGATACATACCAGCGACGGTAGCATCTTTTATAAAACAAAATATCCCGATGCCTTTCTCTCCAAATAAGACCAAAAAGCGGAGAACACCCAATTGTGGATATTCCCCGCGGATATTTTAAACAAAAATCTTGTTTTCTAAAGTACGTAAAGTGAGCTGATCGATTCGTTGTTGCAAACACGGCGAATCGAATCGGCAAATACTTCCGAGATGGATAAGATTCTCACCTTTTCGCTTTTCTTGGTGTAAGGAATGCTGTCGGTGAAAAGAATCTCCTTCAAGGTGGATTGATCGATGCGGGCGGATGCCGGATCCGACATCACGGCGTGGCTGGCAATTGCCCTTACCGAGCGGGCGCCGTTTTGCGTCATCAAGTCTGCTGCTTTGGTGATCGTTCCTGCAGTATCTACAATGTCGTCCACCAAAAGCACATCCATGCCGGTTACATCACCAATGATTTGCATTTCTGAAATCACGTTTGCTTTCTTACGAAGCTTGTAGCAGATTACCATCGGGATTCCAAGGTATTTTGCATAAGAGCTGGCACGCTTTGTTCCTCCCACGTCGGGTGTTGCAATCACCAAATTCTGCAAATCCAGATTGTGCTTGATAAAATCGGTGAAAATAGCCGAGGCGTACAAGTGGTCAACCGGAAGGTTAAAGAATCCCTGAATCTGGTCAGCATGCAGATCCATGGTTATAAGACGATGAATGCCGGCAGCACTGAGCATGTCGGCAATCATTTTTGCACCTATCGAAACACGAGGTTTATCTTTTCTATCCTGACGCGCCCAGCCAAAATAAGGAATAACGGCAACGATCGACTTGGCGGAAGCTCTTTTTGCTGCGTCAATCATCAGCAACAATTCCATCAGGTTGTCTGAACTTGGCTGCGTGGATTGCACGAGAAATACCACTGAACCCCGGATCGATTCATCGTAGGAAACGGAAAATTCTCCGTCTGCAAAATGTTCGATATTCATTTTCCCAAGAGGGCAGTTGAGGTGAGCACAGATTTTCTCCGCCAAATAGCGGGAATTTGCCCCGGAAAAGACTTTAAAAGGAATAGTAGGAGTTTCCATTTATAAAATTTCTATCGATATGTTCTTAGCATTTTTTTCACTGAATGCCAAGAAATAAGTGATTTGTGGCGCAAAAGTATAAAAACAATCTGTGACTATGAATTTAATTCAACAAAAATTTGAATATTTTACCGGAATACCCTCCAATAGTTTCTTCAAATTGTCCGTTAGCAACTGCTTTCGTCTTTTTTGTTCCTCCAAACAATAACTCGTTGTAACCCCAAATTCGTTTTGGATCAATTTGTAAAAAGTCAAAGGCTTCTTTCGGGATATTTACGACGAGATCAATCTCTTTTTCATTAAAATTGGCCACAATCAATATTAATTCGTTAGCCTTTGCCCTTAGGAAAGCATATTGCTTGATGGAATCGAACTGCTGGTTTTCGTAATTTGCATACATTAAGTCATAGAACAGCCCGTCCTTGATGGCCTCTTCCTTGTTGCATATTCCAATCAGCTTGACGTAGAACTCTCTCAAAGCGATTTGCTCGGGTGTAAGTTTTTCATTACCGAATTTCCCTCCGTTCCTCCAATTTTCAACCGATTCGATGTGCCAGTAGTCAAAAATGGTTGTGCGTCCGTCCAGACCGCTGAACCCTTCTTTATCCATGCCTCTTTCCCCCAATTCCTGCCCGAAATAGACCATCACCGGGTTTGTGTTGATGGAAGCGGAAACAAGCATTCCTGGAATTCCCTTTCGGGCATCCCCTGCGAAAAAGTCCGAGGCAATGCGTTGTTCGTCGTGATTTTCCAAAAAATTCAGCATGTTGGGCTGAAGTTCCTGAAGCCTTTGCCAGCTGAAAGTGATTTCCGAAGTGGGCGATTGTCCTGTGATAACCTGGCGAAAAGTGTCATACAGCCCCACCTTGTCGTATAAGTAATCAAACCTGCCACTGTAGATGTAGTCGTTGTATTCCTGAGGATTGTATATTTCGGCAATGAAAATAATTTGTCCGTTTTTCTCCTTCACCCGCTGAATCACCCAGCTCCAAAATTCGACCGGCACCATTTCTGCCATGTCGCAACGGAATCCATCCACTCCTTTTGAAGTCCAAAAGAGCAAAATGTCACGCATTTTGATCCATGTGTCCGGAATCGGCGTGAAATATTTTTGGCCGCCATTTCTGTAATCTACTCCGTAATTCAATTTGGCGGTCTCATACCAGTCGTTTGCGCTTGGGTGGCTGTGGAAGCAATCGTTTCCCGTGACACGTGCAGGAGACTCCTCGTAGGGTTTTTCGGCTGTGTGGGGAATCTGTAGTTGTAAATTTTCCCCTGGAAGGTAATAGAAGTTGTTGTCGGGCGAAAAAGCTTCCGATTTATTGTCCTTTGCTCCCAAATCGGTAATCTTTCTCGGCCTCACATCCGACCGGTATTGGCGTGCGACGTGATTCGGTACAAAATCAATGATCACTTTCAGCCCTGCTTTATGGGAGCGGGCAATCAGATCTTCGAACTCTCGCATGCGGTGGGTTACGTTGTCTGCCAAATCGGGATCGACGTCGTAGTAATCCTTGATGGCATACGGTGAACCTGCATTTCCTTTCACAATGTCAGGGTGGTCTTTGGGTATGCCAAACGAAGAATAATCGGTTTTAGTGGCATGTTCCAAAGCTCCGGTGAACCAAATGTGGGAAAAGCCCATTTTCTTGATTTCACTCAGTGCTTTTGCCGTGAATTTCGAAAATTTTCCGCAACCGTTTTCTTCGATTGTCCCGTTCTCCTTACGTGTGCTATTATCATTCCCGAACAAACGGAGAAAAATTTGGTAGATAAAGAATTTTTCTTTCATGCGGTAGTGTTTGTTTATGTAATGGTCAGGGATTACAAGATCTTAAAACTTTTAAACTTCTTATATTAACCAAAGCAGGCTGAAACTGGACGTTGACCCTAATACCTTTTTCTCGATTCTCTGTCGTGGCCGAAGGCTTGACCTGTCAAATGTAGTAAATTTTTCGGATTTTTAAAGCCGTTTTTGAGGGTTTTAAATCATTGTTGTCTGGTAAATAAAAAATAAGATACAAATTTTATAGGACAACAATGAATCATAATCTGCATGCGGCCTGCAAACAAAAAAATATCAGCCTCTTAAGAGCCAACTAGGCCTTAAACCATGATGATTCTATACCCACGCCTCTCTCCTTCAAGACATGGAACAGCTCTTCGATATAACATCTCGAACGGTGCCACTAGACGTATTGCATGGCCTGTTTGATGGTGTCAACCTAGTTGGTGGTGTCTGATGTTTTTCAGCGGACCCTAAGTAAAACGGTCAGGCCGAATGTCGCAAAGGAGAGCAGATTCTACTCCCCCTTGGTGCATTTAGATATTTTCCTACCCGTTGTTTTTTTCTCTCTTCTCAATCAAGTAAGCAAAAACCAACCCAACTCCACCAAAGGTAGATATGCTGGCAAAGTAGATGAGCCCGACCAGGTTCGAGATATTATCCTGTACGGCATCATCAAATTTATTGAACTGGAGCGACAGGGAATCAGTGCAGGATGTTTGAAGGAGAATGCCAACCAATGCCCCAAGACCAACCCCGATCAGCAGTAGTCCAATCCGGATAGAAGAGAAGCTACTCTTGTTGTTAAACGATAAGTCGAATTTGAACTCTTTGTTTTCCGACTGAATTTCGGAAAGCTTCTCAATCACTTTCAACCGCTCTGTGCGGCGAGCATACAATTCCAATACTTTATATAGGGTAATTCCCAATATGGCAAGCACGATGCCTGGTGTTAAATCAGAAAACATAATTTTTTATTTTTAAGTGGTTCAACAATTTGTTTGCCTATTATGACGCCACATTTTTATATTGGTTACAAATCTCGACAAAAAAACGAAGAAAAAATATTTTATCTCTATTTTTGTAACCAATGTAGCCCACCTGCGTCTTATGGATATGACTGAGCTTAGCGACATCGAATACATCCACCGCATCCGACAGGGAGACACGAATGCTTTTGTGCATTTGGTGCGACGCTATCAGCGGATGATATTTTCGTTGGTCGTTAAGATGGTTGGGAATGAAGCGGAGGCGGAAGACATCACCCAGGAGATCTTTATCAAAGTGTATCAATCGCTTTCCAAATTCCGCGAGGATTCCAAGTTTTCCACTTGGATCTACCGGGTGGCCTGCAACTTTTGCTTTTCGTATTTGAGGAAAAGCCGTGAACATGTGATTTCGCTGAATGAAGAAATTACCTTAGTCAACGAATGCACCGATTTTGAGGAGCAATTGGAGAATGCAGCCAAAGAAGAGCGGATACAATGGCTTGATGCCGTGCTGAATGAGCTTCCGGCGGAAGAGCTTTGGGTTGTGACACTTTATTATAAAGAAAACGTTTCGGTACACGAGATCAGTGAGATCACTACTCTGAGCGAAAGCAATGTGAAAGTGAAATTGTACCGCACACGCAAATGGATTAAAAGCGAAATGGAAAAACGGATGAGGCAATGAAAAATATAGAAGAAGATAAATGGCTCAAAGATTTATTTTCGGAACAACCGGAAACAGATCTTTCTTCGCGATTCGAGTCGAAGCTTATGCAACGCATTGTTGTGTTAGAAGCCGAACAGACCGAAAAGCGAGAGGTACGCAACCGCAAGTTGGAACTTGTGTTTGGCGTTCTCGGCTCGGTTCTTTCGGCAGTGGGCATTGTGCTTGCCTTTGCCTTTTTTGGTTGGTACAAGCCTTTGGCTTCTTCCTGGCATGAGTTGATGGATCAATTCTCTACCATGAAGATGGATGCGGTGGTGATTCTTCCCATAGCCATCATCTTCATGCTGTTGATCTTTGATCTGTTTGCACGGAAATATATGGAGAGGCGATGATTTGATTCGCCTCTCTCATCCCCTCCATTTCCGCCTGTAAACGGGCTTGAACTTCACATTCTCCACTTCATCGATCGGTTTTTTCCCCATTTTCACTTTCATCATCAGGGACATGTCTTCCAAGATTTTTTTCTTCCTCGAAATTAGCGAATCCGAAAGGTGCTGCACATTTACCCCCAGCGGGTTTTCGATTGCCGCGGCAATGAATGAGGCTTCGTCTCGCGTCAAGTCACCGGCTTTTTTACGAAAATAGATTTGTGAAGCCGCCTCCACTCCAAAGATACCGTCTCCCATCAGTTCGGAATTGAGATAAACCTCCAAGATTCGGCGTTTCCCCCAAAATTCTTCAATCATCACCGTATAATAAGTTTCGTTGATGCGGTGGAACCAAGTTTTTCCGTTCATCAAAAACACCGCATTGGCTGTTCGTTGGCTGATGGTTTTTTGTTCCAAGAAATCGTGTTTTCCGACAATAGAGTCAGAATCATTCTCGAGGGCAAATCCTTCGTGCACAAAAAAGTTTCTGTCTTCCGCAGCGAGTACCGCCATCACTAAATTTTCCGAGATGCTATCCAATGGAATCCATTCGTGTTCTACTTTGTATTTTAGAGAGTCTCCATTTTTCGAAAAATCATACACCAGCATTTGGGGAGTATAGTTCACGGGTCTATTTTTGAAAACACCAATCCAGATCAAAGTCAACATCCAAAGGCCGACTAAAACAAGAGGTAATATCTTTATTGAAAACACTATACCGTGTTTTATTTTTTCCTTATTCATATCCGTTTGATAAATCAAAATAACGTAGCATTATTTCACTTTGTCCGGATTTTTGCTGATAAAATCCTTCCAGTTTGTATATTGTTTATCGTTTGCGGGACGGTTTGTTTGAAAATAATGGCATACGGCAGCAGCCAAACCATCGGTTGCATCCATCTGCGGAAGCATGCTTTCATCGGGAATGTGGAGGTATTTTTGCAACATGTAGGCCACCTGCTCCTTTGCTGCCCTACCGTTTCCTGTGATGGACATTTTTATTTTCAGAGGTGCATATTCAAATATCGGCACATCGCGCGACAATGCGGCCGCCATCGCCACTCCCTGCGCTCTTCCAAGCTTTAGCATGCTTTGCACATTTTTTCCAAAAAACGGAGCTTCAATCGCCATTTCATCGGGAAGATATTGCTCCACCAGTCCTAAAACGCGCTCAAATATCCGGTGTAGCCGTAGGTAATGGTCTTCGTATTTGCTGAGCTGCAAAACGCCCATGGCCAACAGTTCGGGCTTGTTGCCTATTATGCGCAACACGCCGTAGCCCATCACCTGCGTTCCGGGATCAATGCCAAGAATTATGCGCTCTTTTTCGTCCATCAATCCATTTCTTCCAAAAGGGTGACGAAGCCAGCTACTTTGTTTCCAAAACGGGCCACCAAATCCTTGTTTAAGCTATCACCTCCGGTATCCAGCCACAACCTCAATGTGTCGCTATTCTTCACCCGAAATTGCAAGGAATAACTCGTTCCCGGTTCGTTATGCTGCGCCACAATGCGGGCTAACCGGGCTTCATATAGAAATCCGCTCTCCAAGGCTTGAGGGATAAATATTTCTCGGATATGCCGCAAATAGTCATCATGGATCTCGTCGTCCACGTGGTATGTCGTGTTGAAAATAATCATCTTTAAATTTTTTTCTTGCAAAGTTAGTGTGATTTGGCAAATTCTTCTAACTTTGCGCCAAATTAAGCTCAATAAGCTTTGGGGCATTAGCTCATCTGGCTAGAGCGCGACACTGGCAGTGTCGAGGTGAGCGGTTCGAGTCCGCTATGCTCCACTTTATCAATAAGTTGAATATCAGTATTTCACAAAGTGCTGAAAATCAACAAACTACAAATTGAGACTATTTTTCTAATAGTCAGCCAAAGCAGGTTTCACGACATAATAGTGAAACAAATGGATACAAATCTGGATACATCTTCCTAAGAGGCGTAAGGCTATAATCAAATTATTTCTTTTAAAAATCAATTGGTTATGATTCTTACATCGATTACGTTAGTGCTGCATCGTTCGCAGCCTCATCTACGCTTTTATGCGAATGACGAAAAACGTCTTAAATCTCTCTCACATCTCATCAAAGGTGATTTTGTCCCTGAGCATTGGGATAAGTCTTCTTCTTGCATTTACATCCATGTACCTAATGCAGTTTCTAACAATGCAGCCTTATACACTGAATTAGCCAAGTATATTCGTGTCCGTGACCTCAACGAGTCACTAACACCTGATGAGCTGGCTCATTATTTCGACGAATCCAAAAAAACAGAGAACCCCGTTACTATTGGGATTTTCCTTAAGAAAGTGATGGATTCTTATCAGACTGAGAACCGAGAATTATTCAAGAAATTATACAACCGGCTCAAAGAATTTAATCCAAAGATCGATTTTCTTTCAGTGGACAAACTCAATTATGATTTCTGTGAGTCGTTCAGAAATTTTCTTGTTGTTGACCGCAATGGGGCTTGTTATAGACAATATTCTGCTAACATGACAACTTTCATCAACAAGCTTGACAAAGACCGCTCATCGAACTGGGATAGGTCAAGAATAGAGGGTTACAGCTTTTCGGCAAATGCCCCCAAAAAGATAACAGCCGATGAAGATAATGAAGGAGTTGACTTACCTAACTGGGTGCTTGAAGAGTGGCAGATTTGGGATTTCGTACATTTGGACTTAAGCACAGTCGCTGGAAGGATAGACCCCCAACGTGTGGAGTTGTATCATGACTTCTTAGTGTTCATGTTCCATACATACATGCGCCCTGCTGATGCTATGAGACTGAAATACAACAAAATAATACGGCTTCAACTTGGCGAAAAACGCCCACACATCAACTACAGACCATATAAGTTGAGAGGCAAAGATGTGAAGGCTGCACAAGTGTATTTTACTCCAACGGCAATGCAAATAATCGAAAAATACAGGGGTCAGTCAGCGGACGGATATGTATTTCCTTTGCTTGACAGTGAGCGTGCCACGGGTTATAAGAATGGGCTGGATGGACTAACAAAGACCATCAGGCAGAACATCAATACTTGGCTGCTTAAGGTTGCGGACGTGATGGGCATTGAAAAACATCTGCACATGTACACATTCAGGCATACGGCTATAAGCTATGCTCTGCATACACTTGGTTACTACGTTGCATTTGTTGCCCAATCGGCTGGAACAAGCATAGAAATGATCTCCAGACATTACAACAATAACAGCTTATCGGATGTGGCTGGAGTTGACCCCATGGAAAAATTGACAGAGAAATTTGAAGGCAAAAAGCTGGATGAGCGTGCTATTTTTGCAAGTTTAGCGATATAATATAAATCTAAACAAAAATAACAACCTGGTCGCCTCATCCGGGGCGACTAAAAAACAAAAAACAAAATGAAAAATAAAGCAATCTATCAAATCGAATGCCGCAACCATGTAGTTAAGTTAATGGATGACACACGGGAATTGGCTATTTTAAGACGAAATTTGCCACTTTCAGGCGGCGAGTGTGCCATTGAGGGGACGGAAGACCTTAAAAGGCCTGAAAACGCTCCTGATGACGTTTGGGAATTGTTTGTGGCGTTGGCAGCACATGTGGAGAATGCGGATTTGACTATTAGCCGCATTAATATCGAGTTCCCGGACTATGAACTTCACAGGCTGGAAGTGATGACGGACTTGGAGACCCTTTACGTCGCACCCGATGACATTACACATACATATCAGACCGTGGAGGCGATGATTAAATGTCTAACGGGCAAAGAGAAAGAAATGCGCCTCATCAGCACGATAAAGAGCGTACCGGCTATTAGGCAGCTTAAGGGCGTACCTGATGACGTTTGGGGACTCTTTGTAGCCTCAGCAAAAAAGGCAAGGCGCAAAAATAAAAAGAAAATGAGTACATTTGCAATATCGTAACAACGATTTTTTAAAAGAATTGGAGTGGCCGGGCTGGGAAGTTCGGCTATTTTTCTTTTTTGTACCCTATTTTCTCCAAATATTCTATCCAATAGAAAGTTTCTTTATACGGTACGCCCTGAAGCCTCAATTTGTTTAGTTTTATGTATAAAGCTACCTTCTGATCCACTGTCATTGTGGAGTCGTTGGCAATATTAAGAGACGCACGCTCATAGGTAGATGGGCCAAATGATTCTGCATTCATAAGCTTCATCGCATTGTCGGCCTCGTCTGCTTGCTTAAGTGCCTGCCTTATCTCCAAAGAAAACCACAACACCGCAGCCCCAACAAGTAGGGATATGATTGTTATTTTGCGCTTCTTGCGGGTATTCTTTTTGGCTACCGCTGTCTCCTGCCTGAATATCAACGATGAAACATATTCATCCGCTTCCTTTAGTGAGACATTGTACTTTTCTTTGACGTGAATAATTGCAGCCTCTTTTTTTTTCAAGTAGATGAGGCCTTTTAGTTCGGTGTCTTCTTTCATTCGGGTATTTTTTTAATTTGGTGACAATAATGCAAAAATAACAAAGTTGTTGGATGTTTTGGCTTTCTCGGGTGGGCGTTTTTTGGGGGTCGCCGCCATAAGCCACTTTCTTAAGCCTTTTTGGTGTCTATTAATGCCACATTCTTATAGATTACGTTTATACCCTTTAGTATAAAGAAAAAACATAAATACTACGTATTAATGTATTTATAAGGAGTGTTTTTCTTTTTCATATCTCTATTTCTTGCTAATATGCTGTAAAACAAATTAATGAATCGACTATTTTTTGTTTATCCTGATTTTAAAAAGCGGTAAATTTTACCGCTTTTGGTGTGCAAAAAGCGGTAATATTTACCTTTTTTGAAGTAAAAAAGCGGTAAAATTTACCGCTTTTGTTTGATTTGAAATGTTAAAATAAGCATGTGGAACATTCAGCACATCGATAAAAAAAAGAGCAAACTACTATGTTTGCCCTTTTAAATTACTTGGTCGGGTGTCTTATAGGCATCCCCATTACATCAAGATACCACAGCATTATCGCTATTGCATCAGCTTCGTCGTCTGTGGCTGGTGTGTAGCCGTAGGACTGCACCGCCTCTATCATTTCGGCTTTTTTTGCCCACCTGTTGCCGGTTGTTGACTTCTTTAGCTGGTCAGGCTCTACATAGGTGATTGGCTTCATATCGTGCATCTCCATCACCAACCTAAGAATGCCGTGTAGTTCACAGAGGCTTAGGGCTGCACGGGGGCGACGCTCATCAAAAAAAACGTCTTCAGCCACAATATTGCTGATTGCGTACTTTTTTATAGTTTCTTTTAATTTTTGTTCATAAACGAAATGCTTGTTGGTGGCTGGAAGCTTCCATGTTCCACTTTCTATTATGCGCCCCTTGCGGTAAATGGCATATCCTGTCTTTGTCGCCTGATCGAGGGCTAACACCGTTGTTATTTGCCTCATTCGCTTACGCCTCCCTTCCATTCCATCAGTCCGTAACTTGCACCCTCCGGGCATGATGGCTCTGCATCGCATTCAGTTGGATACCTCTTAGTTTTTTGTGCGGTTTTCGTGTTTGCCTTACTTTCTATCATTCGCCTGTGTGCCTTTGTATTAAGTATCCATTTTTTTGGCTCTGGATTGAAAAATAAGCCGTCCTCTGCTATGGATTTTAATGCTTCCCTCACCGTTTTGGGCGTTTGTCCCAAATCCCGTGCAAGCTGTGAAGCGGACACCATAAGAGGTTCGCCTTCTCCCCTGCACTTTACTATTACCCCGCTGGATGGGTCTTTTTGGTCTCGATATAAAGACCCCGACACCACCCATTGGGTGATGAGATGGTAACATACTATTTGGGTGCTTGGCTTATCAAATCTTTTTGCGATGGCTGGCAATGTCGAGGCGTACAACTTCCCCGTGTACAGTCCAGCCCCTTCGCCATACCAGCAAGGCAAATCCTTGGTTTCTTTGTCTGCTGCCATTAGCCACGAAGTAGCCCCTCCAGCAACTCCACATTGACTTTGTACACTCGTTTTTTGTCTGTTCCTCCCGATGTAATTAGTCCGTGACTTTCGAGGCTTTTGAGGTATTTCCCAACGGCTGTGAAGTCGTACCCAATTGATTTAGAGATTTTTCTTAATGATAGGTGAATTTCTTTGCTTCCATAACTTTCATAAAGAAATTTTATTAAATTTGCGTGCTTTTCAGACAACCCGATTCCCCGGATGTGATAAATAATACTATTCATTGTAACATATTTATTTGTTTGCATAAGAATAGTGGGGGAGTCGACAAGATGTTGTTTTCACATCTACACTTTCCCATTTCTTAATTTAAACCACTAAAATACAACGTAATGAAAAAACTAATTTTATTTGCATTTACAGGGCTTTTGTTCTTTGCTTGTACTCCCAAATGGGAATATAAAACCATATCTGTAAAAGGTGTGGAAGAAGAGGTGTCGTCAAAATTCCAATCCAACAAATTTAATATCACTGATGAGGCACTGAATTCGTGGGGAGCGGATGGCTGGGAGTTGGTGGGCGTTTATGAAAAAACTGAGACGGTACACCCAAATTTCGGAAATGGCGAATATGTCACAGGTCTCCAGCCAAATGTAAGAACATCAGAGGTTGACTTTGTATTTAAACGCAAAAAATAACATGGAAGAAGACGAAGAACTTTACCGCCTGATGAACCCCGATGACCCGTGGTATATGGGTTCGCTGGATGAGGATGAGGATGAGGATGAGGAAGAAGAAGAAAACGACACACCAGGCTATTAGTTGCGGTGTGTCGTTTTTTTGTGTTTTTAATTTCTAATTACCCAAGTGTCACGGGTTCGGTTGATCCGGATCATTATTTTGTCGGTGAAGTGGGTGATTACAAAATTCATAAATTCATCACTGGTTATGGTTGCCCCGCCCGACCAATCGAAATTATATACAATGCTGGGGTCTGCCTTCTTGCTGAATGACAACCGCTCTGGGTGGGTGTTGCTTGCTCCCGTGCCTGTGTTATCCGGCAAATAAGAAAAATTCCAAGCATCCCAAGAAAATGAATAGTACTCTATGTCTGAGAACTCAAGTATTTTTATCGATGTCACCCCAAGACTCCGGCACAGAGCAATAGTCTCATTTCCAGTGTATAATATATAATTGCTGCCTTCCTCCGCCAAGCGAACGACCCCATCTATTACTTCTTGCTTTTTAATAAAGATAGGTGGTGTTATTGGCGTGCCTGCTTTGATGAGGTCTATCATTTTGTTCATTTGGGCGACAGAATGGCGCTGCCAAGCAACACTGTCCGTGTCGCCCCCATAATCCAAATTTGAAAGAAAAACAGTCCTTACAGTGGGGTTGTCGGGGAGAAACGAGCTAACCGGGTAGTTGGGTTTTGCTATGCCATACTGCCCGTAGTCCATACTGGTGATGTCTGTATTCCATATGATAGCTGGAAGGGATGAGAGAGCTGCTTTGTTGGCTTCCCATTGTGTTTTTGTGTTCTTGGCTTCAATTATTTTGCTTGCCAAATCTGAAAGGCTGTACGACATTTGTATTTGGTTTTGGTTCGAACAAGAATAGCCATAACATCCACATGCTGTTATTTGATTTCAGGCATGAACAAAAAAGTCAAAAACTCCAAAAATTTCGATATAACTATTTTATGCACCATAAATATATGTATTTCAGTATTTTATACTCTTTTTTCGTTTTTGAATATTTGCCCAAAAACCTACTATTTACGACCATTATTTAGACTCATTCTAAATAGCACTGAAATCCTTTCTATATCAGGGTTTACAGTTGTTTATCTATCAGTGTTTTAGACCAATTTTTGCCCTCAAAATTATTCTGATATTATGAAACGGGATGAAAACCCTTGTTCTTTATGTGTTGACTCCATGTTTTTGCTCCAAAATTGACCTCAACAAAAAACGGCTTTCAAAAAATTTGGGTCGAAATTACACATGGCATCCGCACCATAAGGGACACCCACCCCTCTTTTTTTATTTTTTTTGATTGATGGATACGATTTTGGATACACCTATTTATTTTCAAATATAGTTAAGCTGAAATAATCCCTCTTTTCGTTTTTACTATCTTGATTATCAATGTATTTTAAAAATATTTTCAATTTTATTTGCGTATTAAAAATGTTATATTGAATTTTGTAAACGAAAGCCACGCTCTTAGGGTACTTGGATACAAATTTGGATACACTGTATTTATTGAACCTGTAACGTTTTGGTAATTAGTAGTTTAATTAAGATATAGTGGAGTCCGCTATGCTCCACATCAAAAGAATAGAAGTGTACATTCAGCACTTCTATTCTTTTTTATTCCGTAGAAATTTCGATTGCTTTCGTAGGTTTCTAGTGGCAACTGCCGATAAACTTGCTCTACCGACTGGATATTTTGAATTTCGGTGTCTATCTAGAAAATATAGTTATTCACGACTTTTTGTCTATTCGGATTTTCTGATTGAAAAATATATTGGATTTTAAACCCGATAAACTCTTTCCTGTAAATTTTGGATAATGAATCGCATATCGACTTATAATAAATAATGCTGTCGCTATAAATTCTGATTTTTTCTTTGGAATCATTATTGATAAAAAGGCAAGTCTAAAACTAGAATAAGGAAATTCTTAATCTAACGTGAATTCGACCTAAAAATAGTGTTTTTGGCTAAATGGTATATGCTTGACACTAGTTATGCTATTCTAGAGAACTAGCCACGCCACATAATACCTTGTGCTTAATAGTCCATGTGCGGAGCTTCCAGGTTTCTTAATACTTGCATATACTATTGCCGGATGTGTTTGCCTACCGTGCCTGAAAAACCCGAAAGTCTGTTTTTAAAATTAGAGTTAGACAAGAAATAAGCCATTTATATTTCTTCATAGAAAGGCGGAGACAATGTGTCTTTTATTTCACCGATTACAAAAGTGCTGTGCAAACTTCCAATGCAATCTATGCACCCCAAAGTGTTCAGTACGAAATCCTGATAATGTTTCATGTCGCGAACATAGATCTTCATCATGAAATCATAGTCTCCCGAAATGTTGTAACAGCCAGTGATAGCTTCAATCTTGAGAATTGCCTCCCTGAACTGGATTCCATATTCCCTAGTGTGCTGTTTCAATTTGACATTACAAAAAACGATAAGGTGGGATCCCAATTTTTCAGGATCGAGTTGCACCGTATATCGCTTGATATAGCCTCCCCGCTCCATCTTTTTTTGACGTTCAAAGACTGGAGTTGGAGATAAATTTACCTTCTCGGCAAGCTCCTTTGTTGTCATCTTTGAGTTTTTTTGTAACTCCGTAAGTATCATAATGTCTATAATGTCCAATTTCTCCATAGATAAAATTTCTTTAAACACCCTTATTCAGAAAACAATATTCTTTTCAAATCTGAAAAATAATGCAAATATAGATTTTTTATCCTATTTGTGATTATGTTTAAGAACAATAATCTAATAATATTACCTTTGATGGATCAAAAAACAATGTTTATCTATTGTTTCACAAAAGTTCTTTCTATCATTTAAAACCATAAGAAGCCTTGGGGAAATAGGAAATCACGTGAAAATCGTGAACTGTCGCGCAACTATAACTCATTGTTTACTTTTAGAAAGTAGAAGTGAAGAAGTCCGGAGTCCTACCTTAAAATACTGTTTGGTAATATTTTGCGGAAAAAGTATCGTGTCCAGAACTGGATTTTCTTTTTGTCCTTCACAGAAGAATATTCCCAACCATTATACTGCCCCGCATTGCGTTGATAATTTTGAAAAAGAGCTTACCATTCATCTATTATTCATTATTTAAAATTTCAAGCAGATGCAAACAAACATTCTCGGTTATCCTCGAATTGGAAGCCGGAGAGAACTAAAAAAAGCCTGTGAAAGTTATTGGGCCGAAAAAATCACAGAAGAAGAATTAAGGCAGGAAGCTAAGGCAATAAGAATAGAAAATTGGCTTTTACAACAGAAAGCTGGAATTGGGTTGATCCCATCCAACGACTTTTCTTATTATGACCAAGTCCTTGACCTTTCCTTGACTTTGGGTGCGATTCCGGCACGTTATGCCTCGCTTGTCAGTCACAAAACGGAACTCTATTTTGCCATGGCACGTGGTTACCAACAGAATGGACACGATATTATTGCGATGGAAATGACGAAATGGTTCGACACAAATTATCACTACATTGTTCCCGAATTTGTTAAAGGTCAAGAATTTCATCTGTTTCAAAACAAGGCTTTGGATGAATATATCGAAGCTAAATTGCTGGGCATCGAAACCAAGCCGGTCGTTATCGGACCTGTTTCATATTTGTTACTGGGCAAGGAAAAGGAGTCGGGATTTGATCGACTCGATTTGATGGAGAGGCTTCTTCCGCCCTATATCGAGATGCTGCAAGAATTGGAAAATGCCGGCGCGATCTGGATACAGATGGATGAACCTTTCCTTGTACTTGACATAGACCCTAAGGTGAAAGAGCTTTACAAGACGGTCTATCAAGTTTTGAAAGAAGCTCTTCCAAAGTTAAGAATCATTATCACCACTTACTTCGAAGGCTTGAACGACAATATTAGCCTGGCTGTCAATCTGGCTTGCGATGCCTTACACATTGACTTAGTTCGTAGTCCCGAACAACTCGATATTGTTCTCGAGCGATTTCCTCCCGAGAAATTCCTCTCATTGGGTATTGTGGATGGTAGGAATATTTGGAAAAATGATTTTGAACATTCACTGCCCATTGTCAAAAAGGCGGCAGACAAACTTGGCTCCAACAAAATCATGGTGGCTTCTTCCTGCTCTTTTCTACATATACCATGCGATTTGGAATTGGAAACAAAGGATTCTGTCCTTTCTCCCGAGATAAAACAATGGATGGCTTTCGCCAAACAAAAAGTAGAAGAAATAACAACTTTGAATGAATTGCTCCAAGAAAAGCTTTCCAGCGACACATCTGAGAAATGGAGTTCCAACAAGCTTGCGATTGAAAGTCAGAAAATTTCCCCGCTAATACATAACGAGTATGTCAAAAAGCGCTTAGTTAGAATTACGAAAGAAGATTTTGTCCGCAAACAAACTTTTACAGAGCGTCAAAAGATCCAGCGCAAACTGCTAGGACTGCCTTTATTCCCGACTACAACTGTTGGTTCTTTTCCACAAACCAAGGAAGTGCGTGCATGGAGAGCTAGGTTCAAGAAAGGGGAGCTTTCAGAGCAGGAATACACCAGCTTGTTGCACGCCGAGACTAAGAGAGTCGTTGACTGGCAAGAACAAATAGGCCTGGACGTGTTGGTTCACGGCGAATTTGAACGGAATGACATGGTGGAATATTTCGGAGAACGATTGGCTGGCTTCGCATTTACTCAAAACGGCTGGGTCCAAAGCTACGGGTCACGCTGTGTGAAACCTCCGGTTATTTATGGAGATGTATTTCGACCCTATCCCATGACCGTAGAATGGTCATCTTATGCCCAGTCGCTAACCAATAAGCCTATGAAGGGAATGCTTACAGGACCAGTCACAATCTTGCAATGGTCTTTTGTGCGCAACGACCAGCCCCGTTCCGAAACTTGCAGACAGATTGCCCTAGCTATCAGGGATGAGGTGTCTGACTTGGAAGAAGCAGGGATCAAAATCATACAAATTGACGAGCCTGCCATCAGGGAAGGTTTGCCATTGCGTAAGCAAGATTGGAAGGAATACCTCGATTGGGCGGTAAGTAGCTTTTGCCTATCGGCAAGTGTCGCCAGAGGAGGAACGCAAATACACACCCACATGTGCTATTCTGAATTCAACGATATCATTCAGCATATTGCTTTGATGGATGCGGATGTTATCACAATTGAGTGTTCCCGTTCGCAGATGGAACTATTAGACACTTTTGCCGAGTTCAAATACCCAAACGAGATTGGCCCGGGTGTTTACGACATACATTCTCCTCGCATTCCTTCGGCTGAAGAAATCTACGACCTCATGCAAAAAGCCATTAATGTTATCAATCCTACACGGCTATGGGTAAATCCTGACTGTGGGCTTAAGACTAGAGGCTGGAGTGAAACCCGCTTGGCTATCAACCAGATGATCCAAGCCGCCAAAAGATTGAGAATGGAATTTAATAAATGAGGGAAGCTCAGTGATGAAAAATAGTTAAGAGTACTCGTGTTTATATGAGATAGACTTAAGCTTATTTCTACCTCAAGGCATGGAAATAGGTTAAATAGAGCTGAAATAGAATTAAAACAGGAAATAGCGGTTTGTGACGAGCCGCTATTTCCTGTTTTGTGAGTGCTCTGTTGATTCTAAGAAATCAACCCCCGTTATAAATATTGACGATATGTAATAGATGACAAAAAAGAAACTTTAGTGAACTAGAATGAAATATTTTTTCGATATTTGTATCTCTGTTTTGGTGTCAAGTATTTTTTTTCTGAAATATTTGATGAAAAGGAAATCAGGTGAAAGTCCTGAACAGACCCGCTGCTGTAAGCTCATTTATAGCTTCTTGTAATACTAATTGCCACTTTTTTCAACGAAAGGGAAGGCCATAAGAAGTAGAGTAAGTCAGAAGACCTGCCAAACAAAAGTGAAAACTTTTTCTTTCGAGTGTAGAGAAAAGTTTGCCAAAAAGAAAATATCTAACAAATAACAGATCGATAGAGTCGAGCATTATAGCTAGACTCTTAGTATGATATCTGATGATAGCTTAACATGAAAAAGATAATAAAATTTGAAAAGGAGGATTGCAATCCATGCACCATGGTCTCCGAGTATTTTAAAGCAAATCGTGTGTCGTTTGATGCAGTGAATCCATTCAACAGTCCCGAAGTGGCCATGAAATACAAGATCCGCTCTGTTCCCACCACCCTTCTGGTAGAAGGTGAAGATATCTTGATGCGTATCGTTGGCTTTCAACCAACAGAATTGAAGTCGATGATAGAATCGTTGTAGGGAATGGTTCTTTATTACGACAGCAAGACGGGCAATGTGGAGCGGTTTCTGGCGAGAGTGAAATCTATCACCCATTGGGATTGTATAAAGATAACCGATTCCATGGAGCCTACGCTGGCTGGCCACCTCGTGACGCATACAACCAAGCTGGGGGCTGTGCCAAACACAACGCGGATGTTTATGCAAAAGCACGGCCACCTTATCTTGTCTGTTTCTTCCAGTGGAAACATGAACTGGGGAAATAATTTTGCGCTGGCTGCCGACAAATTGGCGGGAGAATATGCCATCCCCATTTTAATAAAATTTGAATTGTCCGGGTTCAACCAAGACGTGGATACCTTTATCCAAAAAGTAAAAGAATATGCAGATAAAAAAATGGATACTCCTCAACAATGAGGTAATGATCAAAAAGGACGATGACTTTCAACTGGAAAAAGACAAAGACGCTGTCCGTTCTTATTTCTTGGACTACGTGAACAAGAACACGGTGTTTTTCTATACCTTGAAAGAAAAAATCGATTATCTGATCGAGAACAATTACTACGAAGACCTCTATTCGATGTATTCTTTCGAAGACATCATGCGGGTGTATGCGCTGATCTATGAGCGCAAGTTCCGTTTTCCTTCGTTCATGAGTGCCTTCAAGTTTTTCCAGAATTATGCCTTGAGGGACGACAGCGGCGAAAAGTTTCTCGAGAGATACGAAGACCGTGTGGCCTGCATCGCCTTGTATCTGGCGCAAGGCGATGTGGCTCAGGCAATCAAGTATGCTGAGTTGCTCGTCAACCAGGAATACCAACCAGCTACTCCTACATTTTTGAACGGGGGAAAACGCCGTTCGGGTGAATTGGTGTCGTGCTTTTTGGATGAAATCGACGACAGCCTCAATTCGATCGGCTATGCCATCAATTCTTCGATGAAGCTTTCCTCTATCGGAGGTGGTGTTTCGCTCAATCTCTCCAAGTTGCGCGGACGTTCCGAAGCCATCAAGGGCGTGGAAGGCCGGGCAAGTGGAGTAATGCCCATCATGAAATTGCTGGAAGATGTATTTTCTTACGCCAACCAGTTGGGACAACGCCCAGGAGCTGGTGCCGTCTATTTGAACATATTTCATTCCGATATAGAAGAATTCCTGGATTGCAAGAAGATCAACGTGGACGAGAAAGTACGGATCAAATCCCTTTCGATAGGGGTCATCCTTCCCGATAAGTTTATAGAACTCGCCGAAAAGGACGAACCTTTTTATGTGTTTTATGCCCACTCTGTGTTCAGGGCTTACGGGAAGTACCTGGATGAAATGGATATGAACGTGATGTACCAGGAATTGGTGGACAATCCCAAAGTAAGGAAAAAACGCTTGAATGCCCGTGTGCTATTGGTCAAAATAGCGCAGACTCAGAAAGAGAGCGGCTACCCCTACTTATTCTTCAAGGACAACGCCAACAGGGAACATGCCCTGAAAGATATCGGGCAAGTGAAATTCAGCAATCTTTGCACCGAAATCATGCAGTTGTCGGAGGTTTCGGAAATAAACGATTATTACCAACCGGATGCTATCCGCCGCGGTATTTCCTGCAACCTCGGGTCGCTGAATATCGCCGCAGTGATGGACAACCGGCGAATCAAGGAAGCCGTGTCTGTGGCAATAGACGCCTTAACGGTGGTGACCGACATATCGGACATAGACATTGTGCCTTCTATAAAGAAAGCCAACGAGGAGTTGCATAGCGTGGGCTTGGGTGCTATGAACTTGCACGGCTTCCTTGCCAAAAATTACATTGCTTACGAGAGTACCGAAGCTCTGGACTTTTGCAATGTTTTCTTCATGATGATGAATTACTACTCTTTGGAGCGGTCGATGGAGATTGCACGCGAGAAGGGAATTACCTTCAAGGATTTTGACAAATCAGAATATGCCAAAGGCACTTACTTTGAAAAGTACGTAAATAACGAATACCTGCCTAAGACAGAAAAAGTGAAAAGCCTTTTCGACGGCATGCATATCCCGTGCATCGAAGACTGGCAACACTTGAAGGAACAAGTGATGCAACATGGCGTGTACCATGCATACCGCTTGGCGATAGCGCCCAACCAGTCCACTTCTTATATCATGACTTCCACGGCCTCGGTGATGCCGATTGTGGATACGATAGAAGTGCGCGAGTATGGCGACAGCACCACATTCTATCCCATGCCTTACCTGACAAACGACAATTTCTTTTTCTACAAGTCGGCTTACGACATGGATCAGAAGAAAGTGATGAAGCTGATTGCCGTCATCCAACGCCACGTGGATCAGGGAATATCCACCATCTTGCACACCAAGAGCAGCGACACCACCCGTGACCTGGCCAGGTATTACATTTATGCACATAAAATAGGATTGAAATCACTGTATTACACGCGTACCCGCAAAGGGTCGATAGACGAATGCGTGTCATGCTCGGTGTAAACAGCAAAAGAAATAGGTATGAGCGAAGTTAAGAAATTTAAAGCGGTAAACTGGAATACGCCAGACAACGATTACGTGGAAATGTTTTGGGAACAAAACCTGAAGCAGTTCTGGATTGATACCGAATACATTCCCTCTAAAGACATTGATTCGTGGAAATCTCTTTCGCCGGAGATGCGCGAAGCCTACAAGAAAGCTTTGGGCGGACTCACCTTGCTGGACACTTTGCAAAGCCATACCGGCATGCCCAAAGTGATAGACCATATCGAAGGGCTGCAAAACAAATCGGTGCTTTCGTACATGTGCATGATGGAGGCCATACATGCCAAGTCGTATTCCACGATCTTCACCACGGTGGCCACGGCTACCGAGATTGATGCCATCTTCGACTGGGCATCCACCAACGAGCAGTTGCAGTTGAAAGCCAAGATAATAGATACCAATTACCGGAAACTGGACAAAGAGGCTGTATCCCCCGAGGATATTTTCATGGCGTTGGCTTCGTCTGTGATGTTGGAAACGTTCCTCTTTTACAGCGGATTTTTCCTTCCATTGTGGTTGGCCGGACAGGGACAAATGGTGGCAAGCTGCGACATCATCAAAAAGATTATAGCCGACGAATCCATCCACGGAGTGTTTGTGGGCCTGTTGGCCCAAGAATTTTTTGCAACCTTCAACGACAAGCAGAAGGCAGAGGTAAAAGACAACCTCTTTCAACTTATGGACAAATTGTATGAAAATGAGTTGAAATATACCGACCACGTGTATGGTGATGTCGGCCTAACAGGCGACGTGAAAGGATACATCCGCTACAATGGCAACAAGGCGTTGATGAATCTCGGCTTTGAACCCCGCTTCGAAGTGGGAGAAGTGAACCCGATTGTACTCAATGGCTTGAATGTGGAAACCACCCAGCACGACTTTTTCTCTAAGAAATCAACCAATTACGAGAAAACTTTGGAAGTGGTGCACCTTCATGACGAAGATTTCCAGATGGAGGATCTGGAAATTGAAATATAATGGAGGAAACCCAAGCAGATCCATTCTTTTCCATTGGAAATATCGAAAGTCAGACAGATTAAAAATAAAGGTTGACAGGAAGCTGGCCTCAAACCAAGAGGCTGGCCTAATCTTCCATGCGGTTTGTCGCGAGGGAGACAAATGCCATAACATGGCTTACATGACACCAGTTGGCTTAGTGGTTGTCTTGAAGCCGTTTGTTTGAATGATTATTCGAAAAGATTCACTTTGTATTTTTCAAATCCTTAAGCATAAAATCCACCAAATCATTTTTCTTTTTCAAATATTTCTTACCTTTGCAGTGTTTTGGTGATTCAACCCCTTTCCAGGGGAAGAATTGAAAAGGGAATCCGGTGTAAGTCCGGGACTGTCCCCTCAGCTGTAAGTTCCACCAAAGGGATTTTGCTCTCGAAAAGTCACTATTTTTATCCAAGATGGGAAGACTGCAAAATTTGGAACAAGTCAGAAGACCTGCCAAGATAGTCATTATCATATATTTTAGGGATGAGAAATATTTGAAATGCACTTTTTATCATTAATCATTTTTTGAATACTTGGTATTCATAACAAATTGGGCAAAGGCAACCCATAGCCATTATTGCAAGCATATTTTTAATGCTTCATAAAGCATGTCCCCTTTGTGATCTGTAGGCAAAAAGATTGCCTTGAATTGATGTGTTTCATTTTAACACATGCCTTTTTGTATCCATACCTAAGCTGAACGTATAATCGTGAAATACCAATATAAACGGAATATGCAGCTATTTAAATTGAAAACCAAGCTCCACGAGTTCAGCTCTTTTTCTGAATTCGCAGAAGAATTTGCGCTAGGAGAAAACGACCTAGTGATTACCAACGAATTCTTGTTCGAACCTTTCATCAAACCGCTCAATCTTGCAAGCCACTTCATCATGCAAGAAAAATACGGCTTGGGCGAACCTTCTGACGAGATGATAAACCGGATATTAGCCGACATTCGCCATTTCAGCTATGACAGGGTGGTAGCCATAGGCGGTGGAACTGTGATTGACATATCCAAGCTATTTGTGCTTAAGGATATTGAGAATGTTACCGATGCTTTTGAGCGTAAGGTTCCCATCATCAAGGAGAAGCAACTGGTGATTATTCCCACCACCTGCGGGACTGGCAGTGAAGTGACCAACATCTCTATCGCAGAACTAAAGGCCCGGCACACAAAAATGGGCCTTGCTGATGATGCCTTGTATGCCGACGACGCAGTCATCATCCCCGAATTGCTGAAAGGCCTTCCATTCAGGTTTTATGCAGCCAGCGCCATTGACGCATTGATACATGCAGTGGAATCGTACGTATCTCCCAAAGCCTCTCCCTATAGCCGCCTCTTCAGCAAAGAAGCCATCTGCCTTTCTATCGATGTTTTCCGCCATATAGGAGCAAAAGGAGAGGCGTCCCGTTTTGAACGGTTGCGCGATATGCTGATTGCCAGCAATTACGCTGGGATTGCATTTGGAAATGCAGGGGTTGGTGCCGTGCATGCCCTTTCTTATCCTTTAGGCGGTGCTTACCATGTGCCTCACGGGGAGGCCAACTATCAATTTTTCACAAAGGTATTCAAGCTTTATCTACAGAAGAATCCAACAGGCAATATTGCCGAATTGAACAACGTGCTGGCAGAAAATTTGCATGTCCCCGCCTATGAGGTTTATGATGCCTTGGATACTCTATTGGGCAAGATGCTTGCTAAAAAACCGCTCCGTGAATATGGCATGACCGAGAGTGATATTGAGGGGTTCACGGAAAACGTGCTCAAGTCCCAACAACGCCTTTTAGCCAACAACTATGTGCCCTTTGAACATAAGGATATCCGCCTAATTTTCAGTGAACTTTTTTAACTTTTTCTCAGTACTCAATAACCAATAAAACAATAATTATGGAAATCAAGGAAATGGTAGCCGCTGCCAGAAAAGCGCAAGTAGTCTATGACGAATGTTTCGATCAGGAAAAGGCAGACCTGGTGGTAAGGCTTACCGCAAAAGCAATGTTTGACAATGCCGACGAATTGGCCCGTTTAGGCCATACCGAGACCGGAATGGGAAACTACGCTGACAAAAGGGCCAAAGTGTTGAACAAGTCAAAAGGACTCTGGCAAGATTTGAAAGGAAAAAAATCAATGGGGATCATCGGCATTGACGAGGTGACAAACCTCATCGAGATAGCGAAACCTATTGGTGTGGTTGCGGGAATTGTCCCCATGACAAACCCTGTAGTCACGGTAATGTCGAAAGTGATGTTTGCCCTGAAAACGAAAAATGCAATAATCATTTCCCCGCATCCTAAAGCGAAGAACTGCTGCATCCACACCATCAAATTGATTAAAGAGGCCGTGTGTCCTCTTGGTGTGCCAGAAAACATGATCCAGATTATTGAAGATCCAAGTTTGGAAAAAACCACTCAGCTCATGCAGCAATGCGATGTGATTGTAGCCACCGGAGGTATGCCAATGGTGAAATCCGCCTATTCTTCTGGAAAACCATCTTTTGGCGTAGGTGCAGGCAATGTGCAGGTAATTCTTGACAAATACATCAATTGGGATGAGGCCGCCGAAAAAGTCATCACCGGCCGCAGTTTTGACAACGGCATTATTTGTTCGGGAGAGCAAAGCATCATTTACCCGAAAGAAGAAAAAGAAACTGTCTTTGATTCGTTTACGCGTCATGGCGCATATTTTGTCCCCGAAAAAGATCGTGAAAAATTAGTCAACACTTTGTTTATAAATGGAAGTATCAACCGCGACATTGTTGGTCAAAGCGTATTTGTGATTGCGCAGAAAGCAGGAATTCAAATACCAGAAACTACAAGGGTCATCATTGTAGAAGCCAAGGGTGTTGGCAAGGAAGATATTGTTAGCAAAGAAAAGATGTGTCCAGTTCTTGCCGCATTCCCATATACTTATTTCGAAGAAGCCATAGAAATAGCGAAAACCAACTTGAGGCTCGAAGGGAGCGGCCACACGGCAGCCATCCATTCCAACAACCAAGCCAATATCATCAAAGCAGGAAGCGAATTGTCCGTTTCGCGCTTGATAGTGAACGCACCAAGTGCCACAACCGCAGGCGGTTCCCTTCAAAACGGGTTGCCTGTGACCAACACCCTGGGATGCGGTAGCTGGGGGAACAATTCCATATCGGAGAATTTCACCTACAAGCACTTGCTGAATATCACGCGAATAGCCCCCTTGTCAGCCCGGATGAAGGTTCCTACCGACGAAGAGATATGGCAGGCATAAAGAAATGTTCAATGTGAGGAAATCTCCTTGGCTCTTACGATTTTGGATACCTGTTTCTATGAGCCGGGAGATACCTCCATTTGGTAACAAGTTCATCATTAAAATTTAGAATAGAGTCCACAATGAATAACTATTTATGAACAATCAAGAGCAGATTAAACTATATATATTCAACACCGGCGTGTTGAAATGCAAGGAAAACAATATAAAGATGAATGCCTCGCTGAATCCTTATGAGATTCCAGTTCCCTGGTTCTTAATAAAACATCCCAAGGGGAATATTATCATTGACGGAGGCAATGCAGTGGAATGTGCGACAACACCAAGAGACTACTGGGGAGACATATGTGATGTGTATTGGCCTGAAATGAGTGAGCAAGAAGGGTGCGTCAACACAATTAAGAATTTGGGGCTTGACCCTGAATCGGTTCGTTTTGTGCTGCAATCGCATTTGCATTTGGATCACACGGGAGCCATCGGGAGGTTTTCAAATGCGACACATGTGGTTCACCGCAAAGAATATGAATACGCTTTTACTCCCGATTGGTTCGCTAAAGGGGGCTACATAAAAAATGACTTTGACAAGACCGGGCTCGACTGGGATTTTATCGACATAGAACACAACGGATACTACGATCTGATGGGAGACCAAAGCGTGCTCATGGTTCCTACTCCTGGCCACTCGCCTGGCCATTGTAGTTTTGTAGTTAACCTTCCGCAAACCGGTTCAATTATCCTGACAGCAGATGCCGCATACACTACAGATCATTGGGAGGACAAGGCATTGCCGGGATTCCTGACATCCGCCCAAGATGCGGCTCGCTCAGTTGTCAAACTTCGGTCGATTGCCAGAAGAACAAATGCATTTGTTATGACGGGCCACGATCCTGTTCAATGGAAAGATTTGAAGAAGGGAGCGGCAGATTTTTATAGATAGGGAAAAACTCACAAGGCACTTTACCCGCTGTTTTAGAGTCAAAAATTGGGCTTTTTCGAATTTCATCAATTACTACTTTTTCAGAAGTAATGTTATTTGAACAATTTTTATCTCTAAGGCAGCGATCAAGAAGATCTTCTATAACTTATTTGTAGATCGCAGGAACTCCCATCAAAGCCGTTTTCCCTTAATTACCAATCAAACTGACACTACTAGCCTTCCCTATTGAAGAGCGTTGCATTTGCTTGTGCGGTGGGCATAATCAACAAATCATTGATATTGACATGTGGCGGCAAGGAAGCAACGTAATAAATTGCGTCTGCAACATCCTCTGCATGAAGCGGCTCGAATCCAGCATAAACTTGGTCTGCACGTGATTTGTCGCCATGAAAACGGACAACGGAAAATTCTGTTTCTACAGCTCCGGGACACACTTGCGTCACCTTGACCCCATAAGGAAGCAAATCCATTCGCATCCCTTTGCCTATGGCTTCCACAGCATGTTTGGTTCCGCAATAAACATTTCCATTGGGGTATGCTTCCTTTCCAGCAATAGAAGAAAGATTGATAATATGTCCTTTGCGACGTTCTTTCATTCCACCCACAATTGCGCGTGTGACGTAAAGAAGCCCCTTGATGTTGGTGTCGATCATTTTTTCCCAATCCTCGATGTCTCCATCATGAATCGGGTTGAGTCCAGAGGCAAGTCCCGCATTGTTCACCAAAACATCAATCGCTTTCCACTCTTCAGGTAGATTTTCAAGATTTTTCTGCACTTGCAGTTTGTCACGCACATCAAAATTCAATGTTAAAACACAATGCCCGTATTCGGATTCCAATTTTTTCTTCACTACTTGAAGGCGTTCGTTTCTGCGGCCTGTAATAATCAGATCGTATCCTTCGGAGGCAAACCGGGTTGCGACGGCCTCTCCTATTCCAGCCGTAGCACCTGTAACCAATGCTATTTTGCTCATTATCTCTTTGTTTTAGTCCGAAAAGTTGGCATTGAGCGACTTTTGGAATGATATTTGTCGTTGTTGTTCGATTCGGAATGTTATCTTACTCTCGATTTTTATATTTTTCCCACAGTGCGGATTCAACAACAGCTTGCGCTTGGCTGGCAATTTTGACTATTTCTTCATCTGTTTTGCTCTCCACAGAGAGTGGCTTATGGATAATCAGCTCCATTGTGCCTGGATTCAAATTCCATGTGCCTCGGCGCAACACTTCGCAAATGCCATTGATGGTGATCGGCACAACAGGCAATGACAATTGTTCGGCAATAAGAAATGCACCCCGTTTGAATTTTCCAAGCTTGCCAGTATAGCTTCTTGCTCCTTCCGGAAAAATAACCATCGAAGCGCCGGGTTCTTCACGTAATTGTTTCTGTGCTTTAGCAATGCTTTCTTTTCTTGATTTGAGGCTCGATTGGTCAACAAACACGTGTCCTGCTATCTCGGAAGCTTTGCCCACAAACGGTATTTTGCGCAGCTCCTGCTTCTGCACCCATTTTATGTTTTTAGGGAGATAGCCATATATAAGAAAAATATCAAAATAGCTCTGGTGATTAGGAGTAAACACATACGATTGCTCAGAAGAAATATTCTCAACGCCCTTTACCTTAACACGGCACAAGGCCAAGCGACAAGTGATCTTGGACCAATAGCGGGGCGGAGCATATGCCCAGAAGTTCCGATTTGCTACGGCGCAACCAAGTATGACACTCAGTGCCGTTACAATTGTCGCCAAAACAAAAATAGGGGCAAAAATAAACCATTGATAAAGGAACAAAGGGATGTGTTTCATATTTTTTTCGCAGTATTCTTTATTTGTGACTTAACGAATTATTTGATTGGTGTCTTTTGGCAAATCAGGACGCACAAATATAGGGGAAAAAAAGAAAAAAGCACAAGGTTTGAGGATACCTTATGCTCGAAATATAATTTTATTCCTTTTATTTTTTCTTGAAAAATAAGTAGGGGAATGCTTTTTCCGGTTTCTTCCTGCAAATAATCACTTTCCAGAAAGAAAGAAGATAGCCTGTACCATATCCAAAAAACTGTGTGAAGACGGCACGAAGTGACATCACTCCTATTCTTAAACTTCTATTTTGTATCGCCGACACGATGAAACACAACAAGAAATAAGCTAAATAGAAGCTGAATAACCAGGGGAAACCGAAAACTGCCAGAACAACAGAGGATATCAGCCCAAGGATAAACAAAGTCGGAAATAAAAATGTGATTTTAAAATATCCAGGATGCCACCTATCCAAAATCGGCCGGACTTTGCCGAATTTACTCACTTGCGTATGGTAATTTTTCCAGCTTATTCTCCGTTTGTGGAACACCGAAACATTCCCAAACAAACGTGTTTCAAATCCCATCTTCCATAAACGGATAGTCAAATCGGGGTCTTCTCCTGGATGAATATTTCCAAAACCGCCAGAAGCTTCAAATGCCTTGCGGGAAATACCCATGTTGAAACTACGAGGTTGGAATTTACCAAGTTTTTCACTACCGCCACGTACTCCGCCGGTAGTGAGTACCGAAGTCATGGCAAAATTAATGGCTTTTTGCATGTGAGAGAAAGTATCCAATGCCGAATCAACTCCCCCAAAGCAGTCAACAGGGTTTTCGTCCAAGGACTTGTCCACTTCTTCCAGATAATTGTCTGGCAAAATACAATCCGAATCCAGAATCAGAAAGTAATCTCCCTTTGCCCTTTTCATTCCATAATTCCGCGAATCACCAGGGCCGGAATTTTCCTTATAGTAATAAGAGATGTTCAAAAAGTCTTCGAACATTTTCGCTTCATTCTTGCAATCAAGGGTGGAACCATCTTCCACAATCAGCACTTCGTAAGGTTTTGTGTATGTTTGTTTGGCAAGACTTGTCAGCAAATCGTGTACCTCGTCGGGACGATTATACACGGGAACAATGACAGTGAAATACATAGTTTATATCAGAATTGTTTTATCACAAATTTGTTTTAAGCAACGATTAATTCTCCTTCAGCAATTCCTCGAAATAAATGATTGTTTTCTGCAATCCATCTCTCAATTGGATTTTCGGTGTCCAATCATCAAGCTTTTGGCGGGCTAATGAGATGTCGGGCTGACGCTGTTTGGGGTCATCTTGAGGCAAAGGAAGAAAAATCAGTTTGGATTTTGATCCGATCAGGTTAATGATATTTTGAGCCAGTTCAAGCATGGTAAATTCATTCGGATTTCCAATATTTACGGGACCAAGAAAATCATCGCCAGTGTTCATCATCCGGATCATCCCTTCAATGAGGTCGTCCACGTATTGGAACGAGCGGGTCTGCAAGCCATCACCAAAAATAGTAATGTCTTCACCTTTCAATGCCTGAACGATGAAGTTGGAAATAACACGTCCGTCGTTTTGGTTCATGTTGGGGCCGTATGTGTTGAAAATACGGATGATCTTGATGGCAACCTGATTTTGGATGTGGTAGTTCATGAAAAGCGATTCGGCGCAGCGTTTTCCTTCATCGTAGCAAGAACGCGGCCCAATCGGATTCACGTTTCCCCAATAAATTTCGGTCTGCGGATGAATGATTGGATCGCCATACACTTCGCTGGTGCTTGCCTGAAGGATCTTGGCTTTCACACGCTTGGCCAAACCAAGCATATTGATAGCCCCCATAACCGAAGTCTGGATGGTCTTGATCGAATCAAATTGATAGTGGATCGGGCTTGCCGGACAGGCCAAGTTATAGACTTCATCGACTTCAGCGTGAAACGGCATGGTTATATCATGACGAATTGCCTCAAAGAGGGGATCTTGAAAGAGGGGTAAAATATTCCTCTTTGATCCTGTGAAATAGTTGTCAAGACAAATTACTTCGTTTCCTTCTTTTAAAAGTCGAGTGCAAAGGTGTGAACCAATAAATCCTGCACCACCAGTAACCAATATCCTTTTCATCTCTTTGTATTTATGTTGCACTTACGAAAAAAGTATCCAAAGTTAGAACTTTATTTCGAATGTTTTAATAGAAAATCCTTTTTTGGCACGAGTAAAGCATTCATTATTTAACAAGTCCCACTTATTATTTTTTAATGAGGTTGGATTTGCGCATAATCGTACTCTTCTTGGCCATAAATTCCCCCATATAACTGATCGGAAGATAGAGCGTCCCTTTCCCATATTTTGCAAGGTCTGCGGCCAAATTTGGATTCCATTTGACAAGCACCTCGTTGGCTACTTTGATTTGTTCTCCAAGAACATCTAAGTTGAATTCTGAATTGATTTGGGTGCTCACCAGAGTTGGATCGTTGTAGTTGGTGGTGGTTTTGGGTGGTGAAGCTTGGGGTTTCTCCTCCACAGCGACACCGTGATAGTCGTTCATAAGTTCTTCCAATTCGTTGGTGATATAACAAGCCGTCATGAATTTGTTCACATGGTTGATGGTTTCATCGGGAAGATATTTATAGAATATGTGATACTTGTCCGACCTGCCCCTCGCGATAGCCCTATCCAAATTGGCGGCTCCGCAATTGTAAGCGGCGATCACTTTCACCCAATTGCCATATTTTGAATACAATTCTTTCAACGACTTGATCGCGATCCGGGTGCTTTCATAAACATTCGCCCGGTCCTTCTCCATAAGTCCATAGTTTTCGGCATGAATGGGTGTTATTTGCCAAATACCCACCGCATTTGCCGAAGAAACGCTGCTGTTGCGAAAGCCCGATTCAATCATCACCAAGTTGCGTAACATTTTTGGAAGTCCATTCGTAATGAGCATGTTCTCCACAAACTGAACCGTCACTTGGTTATTTTTCAGCAACGATTGATAAGTTTGCCTCTCTTTTTCTGTAGGCACAACCAAGTCGTAACTATATTTGTCTTTCAGCATCTTAACCTGCCACCGCGAGCCATATCTCACCTCCTGGGCTTCTCGTTGGGCGTGGGTGCATGTGAAAGAAAAGGTTAGCGAACAGAAAATGAATATCTGCTTGTATATGTTATGGCATTTGCACATCGATATTATACTGTGACAACTTCAACTGAGAAACATTTGTTTTTAGGGATGTAAAAAAACTACATTTATTAGAGATGGCAAAATTTTTGAGGTTATAAACTGATTAAGCTGACAGAAATAAATCGCATCAATTCATTAAATCTTAGATACCAGAACAGAACAAAATTTACTAACTTATAGCAAGGTGATAAAAAATCCATATCTTTGAAGTCTCAAAAAAAATTACTTTTTTACCTATCGTGACATTGAAATCTTTTGATCCCGAAACAATTATCCATACGCTGCCAAATGGTTTGCGAATCATTCATAAGCCCACCTTATCCAATGTTTCCTACTGCGGATTTTTCGTCAATGCAGGTACCCGCGATGAACGCCCCGACCAGTTCGGCATGGCACATTTCACAGAGCATATGTTGTTCAAAGGAACAGAAAAGCGCAAATCGTTCCACATTATCAACCGAATGGAAAATGTGGGGGGCGAGCTGAATGCCTATACCAACAAGGAAGAAACGGTTCTCTATTCGGTGTTTGTGGAAGAACACATCGAAAGGGCCATCGAACTGCTTACCGACCTTACTTTTCACTCCATATTTCCCGAAAAAGAGTTGGCAAAAGAGATAGATGTAGTGATTGATGAAATAAATTCTTACGAAGACAACCCCTCGGAACTGATCTACGACGAATTTGAAAACCTGATTTTTCAAGGACACGAACTCGGGCATCACATTCTCGGGGAAACCGAACTGCTGAAAACATTCCAACCCGAAAAAGTGGCTGAATTTGTCCGGGAACATTATTCTCCATCCCAAATGGTGTTTTTTTCGATGGGAAAAACCAATCCCAAAAAGCTGATCCGCTTGGTAGAAAAATACACAGAAGATATTGCCCATACATCGACCGTCAACCACCGCAAAGCTCCATTCCCTCTTACGGCCTCAAACACAAAATCGGAGAAGGACACTTCGCAGGCGCATACGATTATCGGCACGTACTCCTACCCTATCCACGAGCCGAAGCGACGCGCATTGAACCTGCTCAACAATATTCTCGGCGGCCCGGGAATGAACAGCCGGCTGAATATTTCGCTGCGCGAAAAGAGGGGATATGTTTACAACGTGGAGTCGAGCCTCACCAATTATTCGGACACTGGCTTGTTTGCCATCTATTTTGGAGGAGACGAACGCAACCAAGAGAAATGCGTGGAATTGGTAATGAAAGAACTGGATAAATTTCGCACAACAAAACTTTCTACAGCGCAATTGGCCGCTGCCAAAAAACAATACATCGGACAAATCGGCATTTCCCAGAACACGCAGGAAAATATAGCTTTGGCTCTCGGGAAAAGCCTGTTTTACTTTGACAAATGGTTTACCGAAAACGAGCTTGTCGGATTTATTGAGAAACTCACTGCAGAGCAATTGCTGGAAGTGGCAAACGAATTATTTGGAAGAGACAAGTTGTTTTGCTTGCAATATCGTTAAAAAAGATATAATTTTACGTCAATAATAGAAATTCCCCGACTATGAAAATCTTAAAGCTCTTTCTTGCACAGTGCATCCTGATCAGTTCTTTCTCAGCTTGTGTCACCATCACAAAAAGCTTCAATGACAAACTATTTTCCATTGAAAAAGGAATGTCAAAGGAACAAGTGCTGTCCATCTTGGGCAAACCCGATTACAGACGTTTCGACAATGCATTTGAAAAATGGGAATACAACCCCACCTTTTCGGTGAACGTGATGGTCGTCACTTTTGAGAACGGGAAGGTATCGGCTTTGGACTCTTTCGCTCAAAAACTACCAGCGCAAACCCAACCACAAACAAGCAATAATCCTCCTGTGATTCTGCCTCCTTCCGGTCGCCGCCCGATAAGGGTCATAGGCGATGCCGAATTCAATTCGCTTTACAAGTTGGTAAAAAGCAAGCCCTTCAAGGACGATCAAGTCGGCCTGATTCGGGACGCATCAGTCAATACTGTTTTCACCTGCAAGCAAACAAAACAATTGATGAATATCTTTCCCTTCGACGACGACAAGCTGAAAGTGATAGAGTTTCTCTCCAACAACATTTCCGACAGGGAGAATAGCTACCAATTGATAGATGCTTTGGCCTTTTTGGACAGCAAGGACAAGGCACGGGCTTTCCTTCAACGAAGATAAAGTTTAACTCACCACCGGATCGGCTCCATGCCGTTCGCTTTGAGGTATTCATTCGTCTTGCTGAAATGCTTGCAACCGAAAAATCCCCGGTAAACAGACAACGGTGAAGGGTGAGGGGCTTTCAATATCAGATGCTTTTGAGGATGGATGAAGATGCTTTTCTTCTGGGCATACGAACCCCAGAGCAGAAACACCAGATGCTCCCTTTCGTCGGCCAATTTTTTGATGGCGGCATCGGTGAACTCTTCCCAACCCTTTCCCTGATGGGAGTTTGCTTGATGGGCCACCACCGTCAATGAAGCATTCAGGAGCAGCACACCTTGGTCGGCCCAGCGGGTGAGATTTCCCGACACGGGTACCGGAATTTGCAGGTCGTCCTGAATTTCCTTGAAGATATTCACCAAAGAAGGAGGCTGCTGGATGCCATCGTTCACCGAAAAAGAAAGCCCGTGTGCCTGACCGATGTTGTGGTAGGGGTCTTGTCCGAGAATCACCACTTTTACGTTGTCAAAAGGGGTGTGTTCAAAAGCGTTGAAGATCAATCTTGCAGGAGGAAAAACTGTTTTAGTGTGGTATTCCTGCCTAACAAATTCGGTTAACTTCACAAAATAATCTTTCTCAAATTCAGTTTCTAATCGCTCCTTCCAGGTTGGTTCGATGCGTACGTCCATAATAAGTGAAAATTTTTCGTTGACCCAAAGGTAAGTTATTTTCAGAAAACAAAGAAATACTGCATTATCCAATCTCAATAGAAAAGGGTTAAGGACCTATTTCAAGTGCCTAACCCTCTTCAAGTCATTTTATAGACAACTAATCAGTAACTATACTTCACGCTCATCCCCAAATTCTTCATCACAAACGACCACATATCGGCTTGTGCATCAATCACCTTGCTGATAGGTTTTCCAGCTCCATGGCCGGCATTGGTGTCGATGCGGATTAACGTTGGATTTTTGCTGCCGTTGGCCTCTTGCAAAGTAGCAGCGAATTTGAAAGAATGGGCGGGCACTACGCGGTCGTCATGATCGCCTGTCATCACCAAAGTGGCAGGATATTTTGTTCCTTCCCGGAGGTTGTGAAGCGGGGAATAGCCTTTCAGGTACTCAAACATTTCCTTGCTGTCGGCACTGGTGCCGTAGTCCGTTGCCCAAGCCCAGCCGATAGTGAATTTGTGGTAGCGAAGCATGTCCAAAACACCCACTTCGGGAATGGCCACAGCCATCAGATCGGGACGTTGCGTCATCGTTGCACCAATAAGCAACCCTCCGTTAGAACCACCATCGATAGCCAATTTGGAAGACGAGGTATATTTTTCCTTGATCAGGTATTCGGCGGCGGCAATGAAGTCGTCAAACACGTTTTGCTTTTGGAGTTTTGTCCCTGCTTTGTGCCATTCCTCGCCGTATTCGCCACCACCACGCAGGTTGGCCACCACATAGATTCCCCCATTTTCGAGGAAAGGAACACGGGAAATAGTGAAACTTGGGTTCAAGCTGATATTGAAACCACCATAACCGTAGAGCATCAGCGGATTCTTGCCGTCGCGTTTCATCCCTTTTTTGTAGGTGATGGACATGGGGATGCGTGTGCCGTCCTTGCTGGTATAAAAAACCTGTTCGCTTACATATTCTTCGGGATTGAACTTCACTTCGGACTTGCGAAATATTTCAGAATGGTTTGTCTCCACGTTGAAGCGGTAAATTGTGGGAGGAAAAGTATAAGAGGTAAAAGTGTAGAAAGCCTCATCTTCATCCTTCTCGCCATTGAATGCGCTCAATGTACCCAAACTGGGTATAGCCACTTCATACAATTTCTTTCCAGTAGAGTCGAAAGCATACGCGTGATTGGCAGCATCTTTCATATAAACTGTGATGAATTTTCCACCAATCAGCGACACGCTTTCCAACACATCGTTCGTTTCGGGGATCACTTCTTTCCAGTTTTCTTTTTGCGGATTCGCAGGGTCGATCTCCATCAAGCGCTGTTTGGGTGCTTTCCAGTTTGTGAGGACATACAATTTGCCGTTGTAATCGTCCACGATATTGTAATCATTGTTGAAATCTGTCACCAAGGCTATTAATGGAGCATCCGCTTTGGTCAAATCTTGGATATGTAAGGAATTTCCCGATGTAGATTCGGTTTCGGAAATTATCAAGAATTTTTCATCTTCGGTGACACCGCCTCCCACGTTGCGAAGCGGGAATTCTTTGTTTTGAAAAATTATTTTGTCGCCTTTCTGCGAATCGCCCACTTTGTGGAAAAACACTTTGTGGTATTCGTTGATCTTGGACAGTTCCATCCCGGCTTGAGGTGCATCGTAAGCACTGTAATAGAAACCATCGCCTTGCCAAGAGATACCCGAAAATTTCACCCATCGGATGTGGTCTGCCAACAATTCTTTCGTAGCCAAATCCATCACGTAAATCTCATTCCAATCAGATCCTGCCCGGGCAATGGAGTACGCCAGGTATTTTCCATCGTTGGAAAAAGAAATGGCAGAAAGAGCCACCGTCCCGTCTTTCGACAAAGCGTTCGGATCAAGCAAAAGCTCGGGTTCGGCTGTCAAAGAAGTCTGACGGAAGAGAACACTCTGGTTTTGCAGGCCATCGTTTTTATAAAAATAATAGACCCCGTTTTTTTTCGTTGGTGAGCCATATTTGGGATAATTCATCAACTCCGTGAGCCGCTTCTTCAACCCTTCGCGAAACGGAATCTTGCTCAGATAAGCATAAGTGACTTCGTTTTGAGCCTTTACCCAAGCCTCGGTTTCGGGCGATTTATCGTTTTCGAGCCAACGATACGGCTCTTTCACTTCCACCCCGAAATAAGTGTCGGCAGAATCCACCTTCGCCGTTTTGGGATATTTCAAATTTTGCCCCGAAGAAAAATTAGAGAGAGCAAGTGCAGTCATAAGCAATGGAATTAATCGTTTCATACACAAACAGTTTTATATAAATAGAATCCAAAATTCAGTGAAATTGTATGGTGTGGCTTAGCTATTTTCTCAATATGCCAAAGTGGCCTTATTAATGGAAACCGTTAGAATGTCGTTTTTTCGGGCTTCGCACAAAGCCCCAACCAGGTAAGGAGTTGTTCCCGAAGCAGCTATTCCGATCACGGTGTCCTTCTCGTCAATCCCAAATTCAAGCAATTCCTTCCAACCATTTTCCAAATTATCCTCCGCTTTTTCCACGGGATTGTGCAAGGCACGCTCACCGACATCTTTTCCAAGTGGTTGTAGGACGAAGGTTGTTCGGTGATTTCCACAAAAATCATTATCCGTATTTGAAACATGAAGAATAATAAGAAAGCAATCCTTCCATTGGCGATGCAACGATGCTTTCAATCTTCAAATCAAGGTGGTCGGCAACCTCTTTCAGCACAACCTGAAAATGAAAAGCAACCGAGCCAGTGAAATGAATTGGGTGGTTCTGATAATCATATTGCATCACGTTTCGACGGAAAAAATCCTCAAAACTTTTTGCCACTAGGTCATAAACATCCGAATCATGTAAATTCCTTTTGATAAACGGAGTAAAACTAGCCAGAAAGCGGTTGGGCAACGCACCCTGATAAACCCGCTCAATTATATCTACTGATGTGAGGCCAGTTTCTGTTAGAAATGCTTCTTTCAATCCTGGCGAAAATTGATTTTTCAAGCAGGCTCCAACAAACAATTTCCCCAGCACAGCTCCACTTCCCTCATCACCAAGAATATAGCCTAAGGGAGAAACATTGTCAGCGAGTCTTTTACCGTCATAATATCCTGAATTTGAACCAGTACCCAAAATACAGGCAATGCCGGGGCGATGGCCGCACAAGGCTTTGGCCGCTCCGAGCAAGTCGCTCCCCACTTCTATATTGTCAACCCCTAATGAAAAGCGAATGGCTTCACGGATCACTTCGTTTTTTTCGGGATTGGCACAGCCCGCTCCGAAAAAATGAACAGATTCGATGGGCAACTGATTCGTTTCCGGCAAAAGATTTACTCTTAATTCTTCTGCGATATCTCCGCTTGTTCGATAAAATGGATTCGCCCCTTTAGTTTGAATTCTTTTGAGCAGCTTCCCCTTTTCGAGGAACACCCAATCGATCTTTGTAGAACCTCCGTCTGCAAGTAATATCATGCTATTTTATTCGTATTAAGACCCAAAAGGAATAAGTTTTGGCGAAATTACAAAATTTATTTCTTCGTTGGCATTTATGGCGGGTCTGTTGTCAAAAAAGTGTTATTTAGTGTGTAAATCAAACTCCGAAAATGATACAATCAACAAAAGCAATGCTTGTGCCTTTGATAGATCAAACAGATTTTAGATGAATTGCAGGACGTAGAACAAAGAAATACTTCCAGTTTTGCCATTTTTAACCCTAATTCAACTTATCTTTGCACCTCAATTCACAAAAAACTAATTGATTTATGATAACTATAGACCAACTAAAAGAAGTGTTGGAGCGCGAGCAAGCGCTGAGGGGGTACCTTTGACATCGATGCAAAGACTATCGAACTGGAAGAACAAGAATTAAGGACACAGGCTCCGGAGTTTTGGAACGACAACAAAAACGCCGAAGAGCATATGAAAAAAATCCGTGAGCTAAAAGGCTGGATCAACGGATATAACAAAGTTAAAAGCGCAGCAGAAGAGCTACAACTTGCATTTGACTTCCTTAAAGAAGAAATCACAACAGAAGAAGAAGTAGATTCGGCATACGCCACTGCCATCGAGGCTCTTGAAGACTTGGAACTTCGCAATATGCTACGTCGGGAAGAGGACAAACTTGGGGCAGTTCTCAAAGTAAATAGTGGCGCAGGTGGCACAGAAGGTCAGGATTGGGCTTCTATGCTTTTCCGCATGTATCAACGCTGGAGCGAAGCGCATGGCTACAAAGTCACCATCACCAACTGGCAAGATGGGGATGAAGCCGGCATCAAAACGGCCACCATTCAGATTGAAGGCGAATTTGCATACGGCTATTTGAAATCCGAAAACGGAGTCCATCGTTTGGTACGTGTTTCGCCTTACAATGCCCAAGGAAAACGAATGACGTCCTTTGCATCGGTATTCGTTGTGCCATTGGTGGACGACACCATAGAAATAGATGTGAATCCGGCAGATATTACTTGGGACACATTCCGGTCGTCGGGTGCAGGAGGGCAAAATGTGAACAAGGTGGAAACCGGGGTTCGCCTTCACTACAAATACAAGGACGAAGAAACGGGTGAAGACAAGGAAATCGTGATTGAAAACACCGAAAGCCGTTCCCAGTTTGGCAATAAAGACAATGCCATGCGGCTATTGAAGTCCCAACTCTATGAATTGGAACTCGAAAGGCGCAGCCGTTTACAATCTGAAGTGGAGGCCGGAAAGAAGAAAATTGAGTGGGGATCACAAATTCGGAGTTATGTCTTTGACGACCGCCGAGTGAAAGACCACCGCACCAATTACCAGACATCCAACGTGCAGAGCGTCATGGACGGCGATATTGATGCTTTCATCAAAGCATATTTAATGGAATTCGGCGGAGAAGCCTGATTACAGATATAAGAATTGACAGTCTCATAGATTCAAAATGAATGTATGAGACTTTTTTATATTCAGAATTTGCATAATAATAGCAAAAAAGAACAAAATCAGGTTTGTTTTTTTTAAATCTTCAAAACCTCGAAACAAACCAATTGTTTATTGAGAAAAAATGAAGTAGATTTGTAATCCTTGTTTAGTTATAAGGATTATACGATATATGGAAAATTTATCGGAATCAATAAACCTAATAATAAAAGTTATCTGACTATGAAACTAAAAAGTAATGTTTCTATTCGCGTTGCGTTAGCGGCAACTGTTCTTTTCTCTGCTGCTTCATGTAGCAAAAAACTGACGCCCCTGACATCTGATTATTTTTCAGCAACACCTGCCCCACTTGAACTGGTGGGGACCCAAGTGCCTGTAACAGTCAATGGCAAATTTCCTGAAAAATGGTTCAACAAAAATGCAGTGGTTGCCATTACTCCTGTTTTGAAATATCAAGGGCAAGAAATGGTTGGTAATTCTTACACTTACCAAGGAGAAAAAATTGCAGGAAACGGCATCGTAATCCCGAATGCTAGCGGTGCTCCCGTCACATTGAAATCTTCGTTTGGATACGTACCCGAAATGCAAAAATCGGAACTATTCCTTCGTTTTGACGCATCTTTGAAAGGGAAGAAGGTGGTATTGCCTGAAGTGAGAGTAACTGATGGAGTAAATGCCACTGCTTATCTTGCATCTGCTTCGCAATCTACCCCATCAGTAGCACCTGATGCTTTCCAACGAATAATCAAGGAGAAACACGATGCAGATATCCACTTCGTGATCCAACAAGCGAATCTAAGAAAAAGCGAAATCAATTCGAACGATGTAGCTGAATGGAAAAAATTGGTAAACGATGCTTTCAATGATGAAAAACGAAATATCAACGTTGAAATTTCCGCTTACGCATCTCCTGATGGAGGACAAAAACTAAATGAAGGATTGGCCGAAAAGCGTGAAAAAAACACCACCGACTTTCTTAAAAAAGACTTTAAGAAAAGTGACATAGATCCAGAAGTAAACGCAAATTACACCGCTCAAGACTGGGACGGTTTCAAACAGCTATTGGAAGCTTCTAATATACAAGACAAAGAATTGGTGTTAAGAGTACTATCCATGTATTCTGATCCTGAAACCCGGGAGCGTGAAATCAAGAACATCTCGGTGGTATTTAAAGACCTAGCTGAAACTATTCTTCCTCAACTTCGTCGTTCACGCTTAACTGCAAACGTTGAAGTGATCGGAAAATCAGACGAAGAGATGAAGACTCTATGGGCATCAGACAAATCAGCGTTGTCTTTGGAAGAATTGTTGTATTTTGGAACACTTAGCTCAACCGACAAAGCGGCTGTTTATAGCTACACAACCGAAAAATTCCCATCCGATTATAGAGCTTGGAACAATCTAGGTAACGTTTACTTCCAACAAGGAAATTTGGACAAAGCTGCCCAATATTATAGCAAAGCTAACTCTCTGTCTCCTTCGGCTGCAGCCCCAAATGCAAATCTTGGATTGTTAGCTATCAACAGCGGAGATTTTTCCAAGGCACAACAATATATTGGAAATGCAGCTGGAGCTACAAACTTGTCAGAAACATTTGCTTTGCTCTATTTGAAACAAGGTGATTATTCAAAAGCCACATCAGCTTTTGGGGATTCAAAAACAAACAATGCTGCTGTGGCTCAAATCTTGACCAAGAATTACAGCAAGGCACAACAAATCTTAGATGCTGTGCCTACAAAGAACGCTACAACATCTTATTTGGCCGCTATTGTTGCTGCACGCACAAACAATGCTGCGGGCGTTGTTTCCAACCTGAAATCAGCGATCCAAAAGGATTCTTCACTCAAAAATAAAGCCCTTATTGATTTGGAATTTACTAAGTTCCTGACAAACCCTGATGTTGCAAATGTATTGAAATAAAAAACATTCTCAAGTAAAAAAAGAAGCTGCCCTTGATCGGGGCAGCTTCTTTTTTTAGATCCAGATTACTTTTTCCCTTTCGAATCAAAAAAATGCGATTGTAGGAACTCCATAAATCGATCCTTGTAGGAATCGGATACCGGAATATACTCTTTTCCAAAAACGATGCAGTTTCGCTCAATGGTCTTCACGTTGTTGAGGTTGACTATAAAGGAACGATGAACCCGCATAAAATCGCGTTCGGGAAGTTTTTCTTCCAAAAGCTGCATGCTCATCAACGAACTCACAGGCTCGGCAATTCCCGCCAAGTAGAATTTCACATAATCTTTTTGGTTTTCAATGTAGAGTATTTCATCCAAGTCGATTTTTTCCATTCGGTAGCCCGACTTCACGAAGATACTTGATGGAGAAGATGTTTCAGGCTTAGTTTGCGATGCCTTTTTCAGCTTGAACCACTCTAATGCTTTGTCGGAGGCTTCGAGAAATTCGGGATAGCTAATTGGTTTGAGGAGATAATCAAGCGCATTGAGCCGATACCCGTCAATAGCATATTGATTGTATGCCGTGGTAAAAATCACGCGCATTCCGGCAGGGAGGGTTTTTGAAAAATCGAGTCCTGTGATCTGTGGCATGTTGATGTCGAGAAATAACAAGTCAACATTACCTGAACGGATAGTTTGCATTGCCAAAAGTGGATTTTCAAAGCTACCTACAAGTTCCAAAAAAGGAGTTTGCAAAACATAAGTCCGCAGCAAGTCAATTGCCAACGGCTCATCGTCTATAATAACACAAGTAAGAATCATTATCTTATAGCTAATTTGCAAAATTCGCCAATTTACGAATTTACAACTTTACGGTTTCACAATGAAATCAGTTAAAATCAATCCTCAACATAGCAAAAAAGCTATAAGGACGGTGTTCTATTTCGAATTGGTGCTTTTCCGGATACAACAGTTCGAGCCGTTTGCTAAGATTGACCAGTCCGATTCCCAAATTGGCGGATTCAATCTGATTCCCTTTTTCAGGAACACTGTTTTCGACCGTGCAAAGCACACCAGATTTCTTTTCCACGAAAATTTTAATGTCAATAAAAGCGTTTTCACTTGTGCTGGAACCATGTTTAAACGCATTCTCTATCAATGTCATAAACATCAGGGAAGCAATGGTGTCGTTGCTACCTTTGTTTTCAATCAAGACATTCAACTTCATATTCGAACTCAACCGTAACTTCATCAGGTCGATGTAATTGCGGGTAAATTCCAATTCTTTTTCTATCGGGACAAAATTCGAATTGTTATCGTAAAGAACATATCTGAGCAAATTGCTCAGCCTATGAACGGAGTCCTGTGCCTTATTTTGGTCAATGGCTATCAGCGAATAGATGTTATTGAGGGTGTTGAACAAGAAATGGGGGTTGAGCTGGCTACGCAGATTGCGTAAGTTGGCTTCCAATTGGCCGCTTTTCGCCTGTTCAAACTTGATCGAATCGCCATACCATTGAATAGTCATCTTCAAGGCCACACTTAAGCCCAAAACAAAAATATTTAGCACATAATTTGAAAACATCACCATTCCCAAGGGTGGGCCTGGAGGCTTGGGCGGACCTCCACCGGCTTCACTGCCGAATTTAGGAAAATAAGGGGTCGTAAACAGATCCTGAAGAACCGATTGGAAAATGCTCAAGGCGACCACCAGAAGTATGTTTGCCAGCGCATAACCGACAAACTGCTTTCGAAACAGGAAACGGTCGATTAGATATAGATAGTTGAAATAAAACAAAATAGCTAATATTCCTGTTCGAATCATGTATGAAATATATGCACCCCTATCGAGTGCGCCATCTTTCAGCATGAAATAGATGGGGACAAGCAGGATGATGCCCCAAACGAGAATATGTGGGAATATTTTTATAATTTTTTTCATACTAAACAATTACATGCACCTATTATTCGTAGCGCAATGCTTCGATCGGATCCAAAGCGGCTGCCTTCTTTGCCGGATACCACCCGAAGAATATTCCGGTAGCGGTGCACACAATAAAAGACAAAGCTACGGTATAAACTTCAATGTCAATTGGCCAAGAGAAAATATTTTTCACCAAATAAGAACTGCCTATGCCCAAGATGACCCCGAGGATCCCCCCCGTGACACTCAACAAGATGGCTTCGATGAGGAATTGCATCAGGATGTCCACACCTTTGGCTCCGATGGACATCCGCAGCCCGATTTCGCGGGTGCGTTCGGTGACAGACACATACATGATATTCATGATCCCAATTCCTCCCACCAAAAGGGAAATTCCGGCAATGCATGCCAAGAGCATGGTCATCATTTCGGTAGTGGAACTCATCATCGTGATAAGTTCTTTTTGTGAACGCACGTTGAAATCGTCCTCATCGTTCGCACCTATCTTGTGGCGTTCACGCAAAATATTTTGGATGCTTGAAATGGCATCGTCCGTGGCATCTTCCGTTGTAGCCGAAACCGATATGGACTGAATATACGTGATCGCAAGGATGCGTTTTTGCACCGTTGTGTAGGGAGACAGCACCAAATCATCTTGGTCTTGCCCCATGGTGTTGTCGCCTTTGGATTTGAGGACACCGATCACTTTGAACGGTATTTTGTCGAACCGTATCGTCTGTCCCACAGGATCTTCACCATTGGTGAAAAGATTATCCACGACTGTTTTCCCAAGCACGCACACCTTTGCCGAAGCCCTCACGTCGGCATCGGTGAACATTTCTCCTTCGGATATTGAATACTTGCGAATTCCCAAATAAGACGGATTTACACCATAAATACTTGTCGGGGAATTGTTGGCCCCGAAAATCACTTGTCCCGATGACGACACTTCAGGGGAAGCCGCCAAGATGTATTCCGCTTGTTCAGCAATCGCCTTGTAATCTCCAAGTTTCAAAGTCTGCATGCTGCTCGCACTTTGGCGAACTCCTCCAAACTGACCATCACCCGGGCGAATGTTTATCATGTTCGAACCCATGGTGGAAATTTGAGCCTGAATGCTCTGTTTGGAGCCTTGGCCGATCGCAAGCATAGAAATAACAGCTGCTACTCCAATGATGATGCCCAACATCGTGAGGAATCCACGGAACTTATTTCCGGACAATGCCCTGAGCGCTATTTTGAATAGGTTGATGATGTTCATAATTTTTATATGCCAATATTGCGGATGTGCGGATGTGCGGATTCGCTTATTTACTGATTTGCTGACGACTGAAAACTGTTAACTGACAATAACTCTCATTCTTCCTTGGGAAGAGAAGCCAACACATCAGTAGCCAATTTGATGTTTTGGTTGTAGGTGTCCTCTTTGATTCGTCCGTCACGAATGACAATGTTGCGGCTGCTGAAATGAGCCAATTCGGGATTGTGCGTCACGAAAATAATAGTCCGTTTGTCTTCGCTATGCAAGCGCTGCATCAGGGCAAGAATTTCGAATGATGTGCGGGAATCGAGATTTCCGGTGGCCTCATCGGCCAAGATGATTACTGGTTGGTTCACCAATGCACGCGCAATGGCTACGCGTTGTTGCTGGCCACCCGACATTTGGTTGGATTTGTGGTTCATGCGATCGCCCAGTCCCACATCCTGCAAAGCTTTCACTGCCCGCTCATGCCTTTGTTTTGAAGATATATTGGGGTTATACATCAGCGGCAATTCCACGTTTTCGAGAGCTGTTGTCTTAGCCAACAAGTTGTAGGATTGGAAAACGAATCCAATCTTACGGTTGCGCAGGGTAGCCCTTTCGTTTTTACCCATGGTCCGCACCGGCACGCCATCCAAGTCGTATTCTCCGGCGGTAGGCGTATCCAAACATCCCAAGATATTGAGCAAGGTGGATTTTCCCGAACCGCTTGTCCCCATAATAGTTACAAATTCTCCTTCAGTGATGGTGAAATCGACACCACGGAGTGCGTGAACGATTTCATCACCCACAAAGAAATCCCGCTTCAGGTTTTCTACTTTAATTATTGGCTTCGACATGCTTTGCGCTTATTTAGATGGATGACTGAGTAAAAGAAGACAAGCATCACGAGTAAAAACTTTCGATACTTGCCTCCAATTTATGTAAAATAATTTGGTAGAAAAAACATTATCTCTTGTCCTGAGAAACTTGCTGCCCACCCTTTCTATTCTGCGATTGGGATTCTTGCTGGCGATCTCCCTGCTCTCCTTTAGGTTTGTTAAAATCTCCAGGAGTTCCCCATTGGCGAAGATTCTTCTTCAAATGATCTTTAGGAGCTTGTTGCGGATCGAAAGTGATATTTATGTATGAGCCACGCGTATTGATGTCCACTTTTTTGACTCCTGACATTTTTAATAATTTCTTGCGAAGAGCCGCTTTAGACAATTTGTTCTTTGTGAAGTAGTATTTTTCGGTGGAATAACTAGTTACTGCTTTTTCCGTTCGCCTTTCATCACCTTTAGGCTTCGATTGGGATTGCTGCGCAAATGCACTTAAACTGCCAGTTAAGACTAAAAAAAGGCTAAGCGATAAGGTGAAACGAGTTACATTTTTTAGAGTTACATTTTTTTTCATAATTGCTTGGTTTTTGTTATGTGAATATGAGTAGATTATTTTTTGCTGTTTCCTCCGGGAGGTTTGGGCATAAAAGGACTAGTTTCGGTTCCAGCGGCAGCTTGACTATCGGCTACCGTCACTTCGGATACGCTGGTCGCCACTTCTTCTCCGACAGCCAATCCATTGACAACAGAGGCATTAATTCCGTCTGTTAGACCAATCGTGATGATTTTTGGAGACACCTTGTTGCTATGCGACCTTACCCACACGACTTTCTGCTTGGTGTTTTTCGAGTCTGCTTGGATGGCTTTATCGAAAGTGAAGTCCTTCATACTTTTCACTTGGCTAGCATCGGGCGAAAAGCGGAAGGCTTTTGTCGGCACCAAAATGACGTTGCTTTCCTCCATCGTGTAAATACTTGCACTGGCTGTCATTCCCGGTTTCAACTTCAACGATGTATTAGGAGCCTCGATTGCCACTTCGTAAGTAACCACATTCGAGGTGGTGGTTGCTTCCAATCTCACCTGCACGACTTTGCCATCAAAAATATCATCTGGATAAGCATCCACAGTGAACGTTACCCGTTGCCCATCTTTGACGCCGCCTATATCGGCTTCATCAACATTCGCAATGACACGCATTTTTGTCAAATCGTTAGCAATGGTGAACAAGGTTGGTGTGCTGAAAGATGCAGCCACTGTTTGCCCTTCTTCTACAGCCTTGGAAATCACTACCCCATCAATGGTGGAATAGATGGTGGCATATCCCAGATTAGTTTCGGCTTTCACCACCGAAGCCTTGGATGCCATGACAGCCAGTCTGGCCGTTTGGAAGTCGGCTTGCGCCGTTTCCCAATCCGCTTTACTGATGGCTTGCTTGTTCCATAGTTCTTTTTGGCGGTTGTATGTCAACAATTGATTTTCGTAAGCTACTTTTTTGGTTTGCCATGTGGCTTGGGCTGCTTCCAGCTCCGATTGCAACAGCTTTTTGTCGAGTTCCGCCAAAATCTGTCCCTTTTTTACCATCGAGTTGTAATCCACATATATTTTGGAGATGACACCCGACACCTGTGTACCGACTTCCACCGATTTGATAGGTTCCACTGTTCCTGTGGCTGTGATCGCTGTGGAGATATTGCCCTTGGCGATCTTGGCCGTATCAAGTTTCAGTTTCGGTTTTTCGCTTCCATGGAACATGCTGTAGATGCCAATTGCAAGGGCAGCTACAATCAATCCGGCGATGAGGTATGTCTTTTTATTTATCTTCATTATCTATGTATCTTGGGTTGCTTTGTTCAAAGTGAAATAGGTTGGCCCTGATAAAAGTTCAGGAGTTTGAGGCTAAGCACAGCCGTGTATTTAGCTTGTAATAATTCTTGTAGCGCATTTGAATAATTGTTCTTCTGCGTGGTCAATGTCACGGCATTGGTAGCTCCCAGCTTGTATTGATCTTCGACCAATTGATAGCTCAACTGGGTGGATTTCACTTTGTCTTTGGCAGCTTGGTATTTGCTTTGAGCCGATACTACATCCTGATACAAACCTTCGATGGTCTTCAAGAGCGTTTTTTGCGTATCCAAGAGTTCAAGTTCCGATGTACGGATATCCAAATCGGCTTTTTGCACATTAGATTTGTTTTGCCGGTTGTCAAAAATCGGAATACTTAGTGTAACTCCAATCGTTTGCCCGAAGTTTCTGTTCATCTGTGTGAGGTACGATGGAGAATGGTTGTAAACATTGCTGGAACCGATGCTTGCGTTCAAGGCAACTGTGGGCAGATAACCCGCCTTGGCGGTTTGCTTGGCCAGCTTGGCTATGCTTATGCCCATTTTGCTATTTTCCACTTCAGGCATAATGCCTAATGCTGTGCGATACACATCCTCTTTGGATGGAACTATTTGCAAGACTTGTTCGTCACTTATTTCAAAAGACGCCACTTCAAATTCAGAAGACGGATCAAGTTCTAGCAATTGCTTCAACTGCAATATGTAGCCGTCGAGGTAGTTTTGGGCTGTCACGAGATTGTACTTTGCCGAACTGTACTCCGCTTCCACTTGCGCATAGTCGCTTCGAGTAGTATTGCCAGCGTCCAGCAGTTTTTGGGCTTGCTCCAATTCCGCTTGGGAGGTCGCAACCAGGTTTTGGTTGTTTTTGATGGACTCGCGGTAGTACAGAATTTGCAAATAAGCTTCGGTAATAGACAGTTCAATGCTGTTCTGTTGTTGCTGGGTTGTCAAATCTTGAGCCGCTTTCTCCATTACGGCCTGTTTAACAGCTATCTTGTTGCGTCCTCCGTTATACACCGTGAGGCTTGCATTGAGTGAATATGATCCTGACAAAGTACCTGAATACCTGTAATCACCGTTGCCCTTTAGAACCTGATCATTGGAAAATTGTTGGGAAACGCTCCCATTTAAGCTTGGGAAAAAGGCTGCTTTGGATTGCAACAAATCTACCTGATAGCTTGCGGCTGTGATTTGCGATTTCTGGACTTGTATGTTGTGCTGTCGTGCATAGTCAATGCAACTTCTTAATGTCCAAGCTTCAGCAGAAACTTCTTGCTGTGTAGCGAAGGCTAAGGTGCAAACCAAGCATACCATGAAACGATATAGTCCTTTTTTTTTTCTCATAATAATTGGATTTCCGAAATTTAGAAATCTCCGCCACCCCCCATAGGCATATCGGGAGGATTGCCTCCACTATTTCGGTTACGACCTTGTGAGCGGTTACCTTTTTGAGATTTGTTTCCTTCGCTGTCTGAACTATTAAACTGTATCTCTTTTTTCTTTTCCTTGAAACTCAAGTATTGTTCTTGCGACAACACCGAACGGTATTTCTTGTCGGCATTGGCATGCACTTTTTTGATTTTTTTGTCAAATTTTTCCAATTTCTTTTTGTCAGCATTCGACAAAACAGGATGTTTTGATTGCCCTTGTAGTTGGGATTTTTCAGGACGTTGTCCATTACTTTGATCTCCTGCGGCATTTTGAGATTCTGGTTCTGGAGGCCTATTTCCTTGGATTGAATCTCCAGAACGGCGAGGTTGTCTTCCCGAGCCAGCATTAGGACCTTCACCCCTTTGACTAGGGCCAACTACTCCAAGCTTAATGAGCAAAGCTCGTTTTTCCTTTTCCAGCTTGGCGACAGCATCGTGTTCTTTCACCAGTTGTTTAATAACCTTTTCCCGTTGCTTGTCTGTCAATCCAGGAATTTCCGGGAATTTCAAGACTTCTGTTGGTTCATCGTCTTCGTCATCCATAGAGTTGAAATTACCCATCGGTGGGCGACCTCCCCCAAAGTCGCCACCTCCCATGGGTTCCTGAGCATAAATGCTCAAGTTTGTTGCTATAAAAGCTATTGCAATAAGTATCTTTTTCATATCGGTTATTTTTAAATCATGATCCAAAGGTATGGGATGTCGATAGCAGTAGAAAAGATAATCGACAAATAGGCAACTATAATCGACAAATAGGCAAATCGGGGCAGTTGTTATTAACCAAGGCAAGGGGGAGGTCGCCAAATTCTGTGGAATGAAAAGGAATCAAATTGTATCTCATATTGTCAAAAATAGGACTCGAAAGGGTAAAATAGAAAAATGCTTGTTACGGATCTGCAAATAGACTGACATTGTTTCGCAAATCCGCAAAAAGCGAAAATAATTGTTTTCTTTCTAAACAAAAGGAACTAACAAAGGATTCCTTCTGTTTTTGAGCAAGATCAGAAGCCCAGCCTTCCTCCAAGGTAGAAACTACGTGGCAAATTAGGGCCATATACATAGGTAGAAACGCGATTGGGGCCTTTGTCGAAATCACGTTGGTAGGAATTGAATATATTCTGAACGCCGGCATTGATTTCAAATGCCGTGTGTTTGTAAAACGGGATTTCGTAAGCCAGCCTCCACCCCAATTCAAAGAAAGAAGGAGTGTTCACGGTGGTATTCAATGCACCGCCACCTTCGTAAGGGACGAGCATATGCCCTGTATATTTTCCCGAAACGTTGGAACTCAGCCTTTTCAACGGATTCCAAGTCACAATGGTGTAGCCATAGACATCCGGAGTACGCATCATTTGCCGGACAGCTTTCACCTGGTCATCTGCGTTGCCCGACCATTTGGTCGCTTCCTTATAAAGACTACGTTGAAGGGTGAGTCCCACTTGCAATTGCAAGATGGCTTTGTAACCTGCCTGCACCTCCAGGTTGACTCCATACACTTTTGCTCCGGTGGAATTTACCACCGTTTTGAGTATCGTGCCATCTGGCTGATCTTCCGAAACGGTTGTGAACGGATTGTTCAACCGGGTAAGAAATCCCTCCGCCAGAAAATCAAAATCAATCAATGTTGTTTCCAAGCACCAATCCACCGATCCGCTCAGGCTATTTGACCTTTCGGCTTTCAATTCGGGAGAAAGCTTTCGAACAATCTGGGTGCCGGAAGCTAAATCGACATGCAAATCCTCGTCAAATAGTTGTGGAGCACGAAACCCATACCCATAACTTAGCCTAACGTTCATTTCAGGCATAGGATTGTAACGGATGTTTGCCCTTGGGCTGAAAATGGCATAATCGATAAGCCGATGCTTGTCGATGCGTCCTCCTAGCAAAATGCTCCATTGGTGGTTTTTCCACTCATTTTGAAGCAGAAAACTATTTGTCCCCGCCGTTTGGCTGATAGGTTGCTCCCTGTATCCGCTTCTATCGGTCAATATGTCTGTAGTGTAATCCGCCGCCGCTGTCAGGGTGGAAGGCATCCACAGGAATGTATCAAAATTATGAGCATATTGCGTGCCAAGGGAATAGGTCAGGTCCTTTGTTTTGCCAAACGAGCCCATCCGAAGCTGGATTGCTTCCAGCCTTTCGCTTTCAGCGAGCGTGGGATCAGCAAGAAGCTCGGATACCGGAATTCCGGCTCCGTAATAACTCTTGCGATTGACCAACTGGGCAGCAGCGTATATGCTCACCCTGTGTTTGGTATCGGCTGACAGGATGTCGTATTTTGCGCTTCCTCCGTCAATATAAGACTGGATTTGCTCGGCAATAAAAGCTTCGTAGGGTTGTTCGCTCAAACGGTCTCCTCCACGTCGGAACTCATTGATGTGGTGGTAAGTGAAAGTTAATTTCGAATAAATTCCAGTCTTTACAAAAGAGCGGAACCCCATGCTGCTGCTGTTGAGCTGGGGAAGTTCCGAAAATCCATCACCGTTGTCATCATAGGCCGACTTGTGTCTTCTTTGGGCAAACACCATCAAACCCAATTTCCTGTCATCCGAAACAAGCGAAGCACTGAAGGCCGAATTGTTGTCGAAACTATTTGCACCTCCAATGGAGAGGATGGAATGGGATAATTGAGCCGAATTCTTGACAGGCTCTTTGGTCACGATGTTTATTGTGCCGGCAATGGCCGCCGCCCCAAACAAAGCGGAACCGGCCCCTTTCATGATCTCAACCCGGTCGATCATGGTGGCTGGGATTTGCTCCAAGCCATACACACCGGCCAAAGCACTGAACACAGGTCGGGAATCGATCAGGATTTGGGAATAAACCCCGTCTAGCCCGTTCATGCGCACTTGAGTGAAGCCGCAATTCTGGCAATTGTTTTCGACCCTAAGTCCGGGCATGAAACCCAATCCTTCGGCGATTGTGCAGGAATTGGTTTTGTCGAAAGTCTCCACATCGAGGATACTCACCAATGTCGCAGACAAACGGCGGGAAGCATCGTTCCGGTTGGTAGCTATCACCACTTCGTCCAATGCATGACTTGACTTTTCCAACTCGAAATTTATCTGGGTGGTGGCGTCCTTTTTGATATTTACCTTCTGTGTGCCTGTTTTATAACCCACAAAACGTGCTTCAAGCGTAAAATCTCCCGCAGGAAGATTCTTCAAAACGTAATTTCCCGCAACGTCGGTAGTGGTGGCGAGGCTTGTGCCTTTGACCAGTATGGTAATGTGGGGTAAATGTTCTCCGCTCGTTTTGTCAATCACATGTCCGAATAGCTTGACATCGGAACTGTTTGCCATCAAAGTAGAAGCTACAAGATGGCAAAGAAAAATAAGGATGTATTTTTTCATTGTTGAAATTTTGCTTTATGAATTTAGAATACGAGCTTGGGCTTCTCCATCAGGAGAAACCAAAATAATAAGATGAATGCTAAAATCAGAAAGCGGGAGGAGGGCGCAAGCGGGAAAGACCGCCGGTAATACCCTTCGATATGGAGCAAAAAACAAATGGCTGGATAACCTCCAGCAATAGTGAAAAAGAGACGATAGTGACCGAAGAGATTACCTGGTCGGAAGCAAAAAATGTAGATAACTGGTGGATAAGCTCTATCTGCGTTCCCGAATGCTGGTGGGCCGGGTTGCCATCGCTATTTTTCGAATAGGGGTGGGAATGGACAATGGTGACTCCATTGACAACATGTGTATGCACGAAGAGAGATACCGAAGCGGCATAGAATATGAAAAGCACCGGCAAGGCGATTTTCAAAACCGATTTAATCTTCTCGTGTAACATTTTTCTCGTCTAATTTTCGTAGAGCCGAAGTTAGTTCTCCCTTCCACCTTGTTCCCTATACAACAAAAAAGGACGAGCCAAAAGCATTCCGAACACAAATTATATGATTTTTTCACATATTGACTGTGTAAAAGCGGTTCCTCACACTATTCCAAACTTCGTTGTAAACAAAAACTTCTAAGGCAAATTTAGAGTGTCCGAAAAAAAGCTTTACCTTCGGAAGTTGTGATCTACAAAGAATTTCTTATCTTCCATTTTTGAAATCAAAGCATCCGATGGCCTTATGTTGACATTCAGTCGGAGGATCAAAATTTTATCTAACCACATGTCTTTTATGAAGCATATTTTGTTAAATTTCATTCTACTCTTTTCTGTTTGCTTTGGGCTTCATGCCCAGAAATTAACAATCGAAAATGCCCTCTTCGAACTGCCCGATGTCATTTTCAAGGAGATAAAATCTTCTGACTCCACCGTGAAGACATTTGAGCTAAAGGTGAAACAGCCTTTGGATCACCAACATCCTGAAAAAGGATATTTTTATCAACGGGCATTTCTATCCCACAAAGGCTTCGACAAACCCATGTTGATGTACATCTCGGGGTATGGGCAGGACCGAGTATTCAACAACGAATTGACCCCGTTGCTCGGTTCCAATCAGCTTTCGATCGAACATCGCTTTTTCGGAACAAGTGTTCCCGATAGTCTCGATTATTCTTGCTTGAACTTGGAACAAGCAACCGCAGATTTGCATTACATTAACCAGTTGTTCAAAAAAAATTATGGGGGAAAATGGGTCAGTACAGGGATCAGCAAAGGGGGTGCAACTACTATTTTCTACAAATATTTTTATCCCAACGACGTGGATCTCGCTATTCCATATGTGGCCCCCATCAATCGGGAATACGAAGACAAGCGAATATATTCGTTTCTGGCATCTGTGGGAACGGAAGCTTGCCGGAAGAAAATCTTCGATTTCCAAAAACGGATGTTCCGCAACCGCGACAAGGTGTTGCCCTTGCTGAAAATGTATTCGGAAGGTGCCGGATTCAATTTCACTTACATGTCTTTTGAACAGGCATTTGAATACAGTGTGCTGGAATATCCTTTTGCTTTCTGGCAGTATGGCTCTTCGTGCGAAGAAATCCCAGCCGAAACTTCGTCCCTGGAAGAAGCGGTTCTTTACTTGAACAAAGTTAGCGGCATCGAGTCGTTTAGCGATGCAAGCATTGATGCTTATTTGCCGCATTATTACCAATCAGTTACCCAAATGGGCTATTACGGCTACCTCACCGAACCCTTCAAGGATGATTTGAAAGCATTGCCACTGAAGCCCCACCCAAGCGCAGCCATCGTACCGAAGGTGAAAGGCATTCCAACCCATTTTGACGATAGCCTGCTCAAAAAAATCAATGAATGGGTGGCGAAAGAAGGAAACCGGATCATCTACATCTACGGTGCGGATGACACCTGGACGGCTACCGGAGTGCCTTCGTCCGACAAGGTGGATGCCGTGTGGTTTTTCATGAAGGGAAAGAACCACCGCTCGGCCCGGGTGGCGCAAATGACCCCCGAAGAAAAACAACGTTTTGTTTCCACCTTGGGAAAATGGTTGGGAATGAACATCGCAGCAACAAATGCAAAATAATCAATAACGGCCCGGCACATACACTCCGTTCATTATTTCTTAACACCTGCGACATGTTAACGAAATTTAATTCTCTGTTCTTTGCAATGGAAAATTTTATAAATTAAATATTAACATGCAGAAAAGGACATTTCTATTCTTGATAATGGCAATAGCTATTATCAAAATTCATGCTCAAGGGGTGATTTCAGGTGTGGTGCAAGACAAAAATGCACAATCCTTGCCGGGGGCAACACTCAAGCTTGACAAGTATAACCGTTACACTATTTCCGACCAAAACGGACACTATGAGTTTCTGAATGTTCCCGAAGGGAGCTACCAAGTAGAGGTAAGCTATTTAGGATATGAGGCTATGACAAAGCCGGCAACCGTGTCAGCTGGTAAGAACTTTGTGTTGAAATTTATGCTCACAGACGGTTCTATCGAAGGAAAAGAGGTCATCATTCAAGGAGAAATGCTCCGTGGACAAGCGAAGGCATTGAACCAACAGAAGACCAACTCCAGAATAACAAATGTCATCTCTGCCGACCAGGTGGGGCGTTTCCCAGATGCCAACATCGGGGATGCGTTGAAACGTGTACCGGGAATCACCATGCAGAACGACCAGGGAGAAGCGCGCAACATCATCATCCGCGGATTGGCGCCTCAACTCAATTCGGTAACTCTCAACGGCAACAGGATTCCTTCTGCCGAAGGAGACAACCGCAATGTACAGATGGACTTGATTCCTGCCGACATGGTGTCAACCATAGAAGTGAGCAAAACCTTGACCGCCGACATGGATGCGGATGCGATCGGAGGTTCGGTGGAGTTGGTAACACGCGCCACCCCAAACAAGCAACGCATATCTGCCACCGTTTCGGGAGGCTACGTTCCCATCCGTGAAAAAGCGATGTATTCGGGTTCGTTGATTTATGGAAACCGTTTTCTGAACAATAAATTAGGCGTGGTGGGCAGCGCCTCCATACAAAATAAAGACTACGGTTCCGACAACATCGAAGCCGTGTGGAGTAAAGACGATAATAGCGATGCGTATGTTTCCCAATTTGATATACGGAAATACGATGTGCAACGTATCCGCAGAAGTCTTTCGGGCGCTTTGGATTATAAAATAGATGCCAGCAATTCTATTGCCGCCGACATTATCTACAACTGGAGATGGGATCGCGAAAACCGCTTCCGCACACGCTACAAGAGTGTAAAACCCATTTATGATGACAACGACGATGTCACCGGCTACACGGCGGAAATTACGCGCGAAACAAAAGGCGGAATAGACAACGACAAGAATAAAAACCGCCGTCTCGAAGACCAACGGATTCAAAGCTATGCGCTTCGTGGACAGCATTTGGTGAACCAGAAGCTGGATTTGGACTGGAACTTGAGCTATTCAAAGGCCAGTGAAGACCGCCCAAATGAGCGCTACATCGTATTTAACCAGAAAAGTCTGGCCACCACGGAAGACCTCTCGGATGAAGAACACCCTCTCCTTTCGGCTGCTGCAGAGGATATGGATAAAATGAAGTTTAAAGAAGTTACGGAAAACCACAATTATACGGAAGAAAAAGAATATGCCTTCAAGCTAAATGCCCGCATACCTTTTTCCGTGATCGAGGATCAGAAAGGGCGCTTGAGGTTTGGTGTACGCGGCCGCTTCAAGGATAAGGAAAGAGACAACGTGTTCTATTCCTACGAACCGGTGGATGGAATCGGGGTGCTTTCGAGCATCACCTCCACGTCTTATTGGGATGGAGCCAAATTCAACCCGGGTTCGAAATATGTCCCCGGATTGTTTGCTTCCGCATCTTACCTCGGCAATTTGGATTTGAAAAACTCCACACTCTTCACCGAAACAGCAGAGCCACTCGAATACCTGGCACAAAATTATACGGCCAAGGAACAAGTGCTGGCTGGATATGCCCGCTGGGATCAAAACCTGAGCAACAAAACCTTGCTTATCCTTGGACTGCGTGCCGAAAACACACACATCGATTACACTGGTAACAAAATGGTTGAAGAAGACGGGGAGGTCACTTCCGAGGAAAAGAGCAAAACAAATTCTTACTTGAATCTTTTTCCGAGTGCTATCTTGAAATACAACGTTGACGATAACTGTGTCTTGCGTGCTGCATTCACCACCTCTTTGGCTCGTCCAAATTATTATAGCCTCGTGCCTTACACCAGTATTTCGCAGGACAACGAAGAAATTTCGGTGGGTAATCCCGAACTGAAAGCCACCTATTCTTATAATTTGGACGTGATGGGTGAATATTATTTCAAGTCGGTGGGAATTCTTTCCGGAGGATTATTTTACAAGAAATTGAAGAATTTCATTTATCAATACAACAATATTGCTTACACGGCCGACAACTTCAGTACGGATTTTCCAGAAATAACCAATCCGATGGAAGATGGCGATGAGTGGGCGTACAGCCAGTACCGAAATGGAAAAGGGGTGAATGTGTTTGGACTCGAAGTTGCTTTCCAGCGCAAGCTGGATTTCATGCCCACGCAGTTCCTGCGCAACTTGGCTGTTTACCTGAACTATACATACACCAAATCGAAAACGAAAGGGATTTGGGACAGCGATGGCAACGAACGCACCAACATCAGCTTGCCAGGATCTGCACCCCACATGTTCAACGGGTCGTTGGCTTGGGAAAACAAAAGGTTTTCTGCCCGCGCTTCGCTCAACTACACTTCGAGCTATATTGACGCATTGGGAGGAAATGAATTTTCGGACAGTTACTACGACAAACAATTGTTCCTCGACGTGAATGCGTCTTACAAAATAAAATCTCAATTCCGCATGTTTGCTGAAGCGAACAATTTGACGAACCAACCGTTGAGATATTACCAAGGTAGCAAAGAGCGGATCATGCAGCTCGAATACTACAAGCCAACCTACAATATCGGTATCAAATATGACTTTTAATTTTTAGACAAAGTGAATATGAAAACAAGATATATCATTTGTTCCGTCCTGGCAATAGCGTTCGCTTGCGGACTACATGCCCAAAGCAAAATAAGCGAAGAGACTGCCCTGCATGACGGATTCAATTTCATCATTGCCACCGACTTGGGACGCAATGGCTACTACGACCAAAAGCCCATCGCCGAATTGATGGGGGAAACAGCCAAAGCGGTGGATGCGCAATTTATTGTGGCTTCGGGGGATACTCACCATTACATCGGTGTCGAAAGCACGACAGATCCTCTGTGGATGACGAATTTCGAGCTTGTTTACAAGCATCCCGAGCTTCAATTGCCGTGGTATCCTTTGCTTGGAAACCACGAATATAGGGGAAACACGCAAGCGGTGATAGATTACAGCAAAGTGAGCCGCCGCTGGTGCATGACCGACAGGTACTATACCCAGAGTTACAAACTGAGCAACGGCGAATCGTTGCGAATTGTCTATATTGACACGCCACCGCTTATCGACAAATATAGAAACGACAGCAAAGGGTATCCCGATGCCGTGAAGCAAGACATGAACAAGCAACTGGCTTGGTTGGACGCAACACTGAAAGCATCCACCGAAACTTGGAAAATCGTTATCGGGCATCATCCGATTTATGCCTACACCGAAAAAGACGAGGAGGAGCGTTCGGACATGCAAAAGCGTGTGGACCCGATCTTGCAGAAATACAATGTGGACATGTACATCTGCGGCCACTTGCACACCTTCCAGCATGTAAAGGCGAAAGGTAGCAACATCGATTACGTGGTGAATACTTCGGGTTCGCTCAGCCGCAAGCCGCAAGCCATTGAAGGCACTGTGTTTTGCAGTGGGGAAACAGGATTCTCGGTATTTTCGGCCACCCCTAAGGCGATCACTCTCTACATGGTGAACAACAAAGGCGAAGTGGTTCACGAAGTGAAAAGGACGAAATAGTTTTTTAGATTTATACGCCATTTGATTTTTTAGGAAGGAGGATGCCCATTACTTTGGCATCCTCCTTCATTTTGCAGAAAAATCAATGTTGTAACCTTTTGGATTAAAAATCATTCGTCAACTTCCATATTACTTATGCGATAATCAAAGCGTCCTGAAGATATCCTGATGCTACCTCCTTCAATATCGGTAATCTTAAATGCGAATGTTCCGGAAATAATGATGAAAGAAGAAGCTTCAATTTTCTTTACTTTTTTGAAATAAATTTGCCCGATGCCTCTGTTTGAATAAATCGACGAACTATATCCCGACATCCAATATCCTGCATTGTTGATACCATCCAATTCGATTTTCTTTCCATCAAGAGCCATTAAATCTTCTACTTCAGAAATTTCATACCCTTTCAATTGGAAAGCAATCGTGTAATCCCTCTCCACTATGTTTCCCGAAAATGTAATCAAGAGGCTATCTCTCTTCGGCCAACTACGAATAGATGGCTCGTTAGACGTGTTCAAAAATCCACTGGTTACCACCGACCGCCACACCTCACCATTGACAAATGCCCCTGCTGCATCGTTTCCCTCTTCGGTGTATTTGGGTAGCCTAGGATCGATGGGATCCTGAATGAAAGTGCCGGAGCAGGCTGTCAGAAAAACAACGATGCTTGCAAAAGAGAGTACGCTAACGATGAGTCTTGTTTTTTTCATTGGATATGTTGAGTTTGATGCCTATGGTGTATGTTATATTCTTAACGTCATGTATCTCTTTTTTGAAATTACCCATTTCGTCTATGTCGTAATAGTCGAGCATTGGCAACAACCCATATGTAAGCCTTGAGTATAAGCTTAAATTCTTGTATATCTTCATATTGATTCCAACAATAAGCCCTATATCAAAGTCGTTATAGGTTTTCTTCCAATACTTGATGTTGGAGCTTGTTACTTTAGCAAATTCGATACCTCCCTGCAAAGAAATGGGTTTTGCGATAGCATAGTCGCCCAAGACAGAGAGGCTCAAGTTGTTGAACCTATAGAAGTAATTCTTGTCCAATCGTTGCCGGTATCCTTTTTTCACAAAATTCAATTCATGGATCAGTGATAGGCTTTCCCAACCCTTGAACGGAGAATATTGCAAGGAAAAACCTATATTGTATCCCGGGATAGCACTTTTCCCTTGGATAGGAATATTGTCGCGGATACTCGAATAATGGCCTCCTGCCATCATGGCAACTTGTGCATGAAGTTTTCCAAAAGAAAAACCAACTAAGCCGATTAGCCATGTAACAAGAAAAATTGGGATAGGACAACGAACCGTTTTCAATTTTTTGATTTTCATCTTGTAATGGAATAACTTTTTTAAAAGCGGAAAAGGCTTCTGTTTATTCATTTTTCAATAGATTTTTCAGGCTACTGCTCTTTTCCAACAATGGGTTGAAAACCTGAGTGGTGTCTGCGATCACAATAGTGCGGTCATCGTCCTCATTCAACCGGAAGGAAGCCTTGGTTTGAACATACACCAAATCGCCGTTTAGGCTGATATAGAATTTCACAGGTTTTGATGCCGGCAGTTTGATATCGTAGTAAGACTCATTTTCGTAAATGGTGATCGCTTCCGAAGTCTGTCCTGGCAATATCTGGCTGCTGATGGGGATTCCTCCCCATTCCACATTTTTGATGATCGCTTTGGGCAACATGTTTTGCACCCTGATTTCTGATTCTTTTTCGCAGGAAGTCAAAACAAAAACTACCACGCAGAGAATAGATATATACTTTTTCATTTTCGTTTGCTATTTGATTGTTATTGAAATATGCCCAAGATAGGAACTCGTCGTGTTTTCGACCACCGTAAAATTCTGATATATATGAGGCTTTAGCCAGATCCATTCGTTTTTTGAATTGCGAAACTTTACGTCCGACACTTCGCAGATATAATCTCCGGGAGTGAGGACAATCCGATTTCCCAAGTATCTCACAAAATCGCCAGCCGTTTGCAATTCGTCCGTGGAAAGTAGATAAGGAGCAATCACCAAATAACTTATTTTGGAATACGAAAATTTAATATCTCCATCTATTTTGCTTGTATTGCCTGTTGTGTCAATGCTTTCGGAGGAGAACACGCCCCAGCTTTTTCCGTTGACTTTGAGCCGTACACTGTCGATTTGGCTCGTGTTGAGGTACTCGTTCTGATTATTCACCACATCCAATGTGAATGTAATCTGCTTGAATTTGTTTTGATTGGTAGAGCTTTCGATCACAGCGCTATCGAATTGACCTATGTCGTTGCTATTGCCACAGCCAGAGACGATTAAGAAAAGCAGCAAGCAGCTCAAAAAAAGATTCTTGTTATTCATCATCGTGTTTGTTTTATTATTGAATATGTTATTTCCCTTTTTCTAGTATGAATCGATGATAATTCCAGAAGACAAGGAATTGCCAAAACGAATTTTAAAATCACATCGTTGCCCTCAAAAGAGGCAAATGCAAGCTCAATTTTTCCTGCTGTAAAAGCAGAGGTCGCTTCCTGTGCTTGCATCTGTTTTTTGCTAAGTTAATTATTACTCCACATAGCGTCCTTCGAGTTTGAGTTGGTTGACGAGCAAGGCCCATTCATCTGCTATCATTTTCCTGTTTTCATCCCGCAATTGCTGCTCCGCTTGCGGGCTAGAAAGCACGGAAACATCCGGGTAACCATCTTTGAGATAGAAGCGGTTTTCGGTGGAACTATAATAGAAAACTAAATTGCTCGATGTTTGCGAATTGATGCCCGTGGCAAACATCAAGGAGGAAAACAAGTAGTTGCTGCCAATATAGAACCTTACGTTGGTGTAGTTGGCAAAAGAGATCGATTGTGCGGTGGTGTAATTGTCGGTAAAGCGAACCTCCTTGGTTGATTCATTGTACCATTGAATTTCGTTTCCTTCCAAAATCAAGGTATCCAATCTATTTTCGGTCGTATCCGGAACAAGTTTGAACACAAGGGCAGAAGCGGTTGGGTCATCGCCCGGATCATCTGCATCCTCCGAATTGCTGCATCCATAGAAAGCAAAGACTATCATTATCAAACTTATATAAATATTTTTTTTCATGCCTGTCCTTTCAAAACTCTATGGTTTGTTTCTCCCGTTCGTCTTTCATGATTTTGCTCCTTCGTTCGGCAGGCTTACTGCTGTCGTGATTGAAACGGAAACTGATTTTCAGAAGCAACATGTTGTTGTAAGGCTTCAGGTTGAGGCTCGTCTTTTCGTTGTAGAGCGAAGTATTCAACACTTTCAATTGGTTGGATTGCACGCCCAGCGAAATTGGCGGAATATAATTGAGCATCAACGATATGCGTTTCTTCCAAAACTCTTTGGTGACACCAATCAACCAGTTGTCTTTGTCAATCGTCCGATAGCCTTGGCTGAGAACCTGCTTCCTCATGTTGTGGTGATATTCGACCTGAAATCCAAAAGCGTTTTCCGGATTGTAATAGCTTATTCTGGAATCGATAAGCCAGCCATTGGGCCGATTCTTGAATTCTGTTCCGGATGCCTCAGTTTGATAAAATGTGACCAAGTTGCTCCATCGGAAGTGATTGGCGATAGTTTGTTCAAAAGTTGCCTGAATGCGGAACTCTCTGGTGTTGACATTCGAAAATGTGCGGTAGAGCTTGTATTCATTTTCTATATAAGATTCGCTGATGTTGTCTTTCGTGTAATCAAAAACAGGGCTAATGGAAAACTTGTCCCAAAGGGCAAGGCGAATGGCTGCCGTATGTGTCACGGCGGACTTCAATTCGGCATTCCCAGTCTGGGATAAATAATTGTCAATCACCAAACTCATCGGACTGAGTTGATAGAGCGAAGGATAGTATTGGCTCGTTGAATAACTTGCATTTAGGTTTACGGCTTTGCTGAAATTGAAATTCAGTTGCGAGTATGGCAAAATACGAGAGTAATCCATTTTTGCATCCCGGTTGTAGGAGTTTACACCCTCGATGGCAGCACCAATTTTGAATTGCATTTTGGGAGACGGGTAGATGGAAAGATAGCCGAAATACTTGTTGCGGAATTCCCGGTAATTGAGAAAACCCACTCCTTGGCTGCTGTTTGAGGCGTATTTCCGCCACGAATTGGAATATCCGGCACTTAGGGAGAATTTGGATGAGAGCAGGTATTGTGCCTCCACATTGAGCAAGGTGTGGTTTTTATATTCGTTGTAATCGTTTCCACTCACATAAGGCTGAATGTCGGTCAAGGCATATACGTTGGAAATGTCGTTGCTGTAATGGTTGTAGGAGAAATCGGCATACATCCGAAGGCGGTTTGTCCATTTTCCTTGGTAAAAAATTGTTCCCACAAAGGTTTCCGCAGCAGTTTTGTCGCTCACCGAATCCTTCATCGAACGCTGCTCCTTACTGATTGTCTCTGTCCGTTGCAAAGTGCGCATCTGGGAAGAATATACATTGTCCGAAAGAATTTCGGTTTGGAAACCGATGGAGTGGTCGGGAGAAAGAACCCGATTAAATCCAAACGAAAATGCTCCATTATCGGCGTCATAGCTGTCCTTGGGTTTGCTTTTTGCAGGATTCTCCGACTCTAAAACAAAATCATTATAATTTAACTCTTTTGAAAGCAGGAGATTCTGTTTTTCTGAATTCCGAGAATAATTTGCGAAGAAACTGTAATCTTGATGGGTGTAGTTCATTCCGAACGACGGCTTCGCAAACACCACCTCACCTACAGTTCTTTTTTCGGAAAGGCTGACTCCCGAAAACGAGGAAAAATACATGTCATATCCCCTGTAATTCTCCTTTAACTTGAGGTTGATGATAGACGAATAACCGTCCGACACGAACCGTCCCGATGGCTCACGAATAATTTCCACGGAATGGACTCTTTCGGGCGACAAATTGCGGATATACCTTTCCGGCTGTTGCACTCCATCCACCAAGAGCAAGATATTCTGGCTGTTGTTCACCTTAATCTGTTTCGAAAAAGGATCAAAATACACCCCAGGGATTTTATCCAGCAATTCTTCCGCGCTAGCCGCCCCTTCGGCCATCTTAACAGTCACCACATAATTATCTCGCTCGAGTTTGTGCCGAACATTGTCAGTCGAAATAATTGTTTCGTCTAACGAGATGGTTTTAGTTTGCATCGGAAATGCACCTAGCCGTGTGTTAGGAACCGAAATGTCCTTTGTGATTGTCTGGTATCCAATGTAACTGATCGTTATTTTTTGGGGGTATCGTGAGGTAGAAATGCTGAAAACTCCATTTTCATCTGTTATTCCTGTCGCCAAAACCTTTTCTTCTGATTCGAGAAGGCAAACTGTCGCATACGGCAACCGCTCCTTGCTTTGGCTGTCGGTGACCGTACCTGTAAAAAGAAATTGCTTTCCATTTAGAGTCGTTCCGGAGGATGTCTTAAATGTTTTCATATATTTTTTTTGGGAAATAACGATATACACTTGCTCTCTTTTTTCTATTCGAAAAGGTTTTCCGATCAGCAGATATGCAAGGGCTTTTTCTGGATTAGCGAAGCTTTTGGAAACTGTTACCTTGTAGCGGGAAAGAGCTTTGTCGTCAAATGAAATCTCAAGTCCGAGCATGTTGAGAACCGTGTTCAATGGTTTATTGACAACACGTAGGTGCATTTCCTGCGAAAATGCAACCTGTATCTGTATCAACAGTATGGGAACAACGATTAAAAATTTCCTCACTTATTTTTATAACTCAGTTTTATCCCGAATGTACTTCCTATGATGTCGAGCACTTGGCCGGGGTTTTCCGTTTTTGAAAAATTTCCTGTGAAAGTATGATCCAAATCATCTTTCGTCGTGATTTGGATATTGTACTGACGCTCCACCTCCCGGATCACATCCGGCAACGGAATCCCCACAAATACAAATCGGCTTCTGGTCCATCCGATGGATTGCGTTGCGTCGAATTTCTTTTGCACCGTGATCTTTCCATCACGGCTTGTGAGCCTCATGTCGGGAGTAAGCAGCGAAGTTTGCTTGTTGGCTGCCACCTGCACCCTGCCCGTGAGGCAAGTGACAGCATATCTTTCGGGTCGGGAGAAGACATTGAAGCTCGTACCCAACACGCTCACCCGGTTGCCTCCGGACAATACGCTGAAACGCCGTCCATGCTGTACTTCAAAATAAGCCTCCCCGCTGAGTTCCACATTTCTGGTCACAAACCACCAGATAGGCCTGTAGCTGAGCCTGCTATCGGCATTCAAAGACACTTTCGACCCATCGGGAAGAACAACTGCAAGCTGTGCACCCCGAACAGAAATTTCAGTCACACTATAGAAATAAGAGGCTGACAACATGATGACGGCAAAAACAACCGCAGCTGCCCACATGTATCTCCACGGTCGAACTCGTTTTATTTTCCCGTTCTCGGCAAAGTCCTCCAGTCCGAAAAAAGTTTCGTCCCAAATATCTTCTTTGCTTTTGCTCCATTTAGGAGCAATTTTGATTTTCTTAGGTTTCATTTCCAATAGATAAAAATTCAGTTTTAAGAAATCTCAAAGCGGCACTCATCCGCTTTTCCACAGCCTTGATGCCTATTTCAAGTCGTTCGGCAATTTCGTGATACTTCAATTCGTCGTTTCGGCTCATCAGGAAAACGATGCGCTGATTTTCCGGCATCTCTTCCAAAGCTTTTGCGTACTGCGACGCCAATTCTTTGTGAAGCATTTCCTCCTCAGGAGACAACGCCGATTCGCCTTCAATGGTCATATTCCGTTCAAAATCACTGCGGTTTGCCGTTTTGCGAATCGTGTTCACCAGCATGTCGCTTGCCATTTTATAAAGCAGTGATTTCAAATTGTTGTCGCTCCATTGATCTCGCTTTTCCCACACTTTCATAAACACGTCCTGCGCTATGTCGGAAGCCACATCTTTGTCGCCACAACGATAGAAAACGAAGCTTCGGATAGCATCGAAATAGGTGTCAAACAAAAGTTTAAATTCAGTTTTGCCCAGCATTTGTCAAACCCGTTTTATTATGTACCGATTGCAGATGAAAAAACCCTACCTAAAAATAGATGTTTTTTTGTAAATAAATCCTCTATTTTGTTATAAATGATAGAAATGATAGAAATGATAGAAATGATAGAAATGATAGAAATGATTTGTTTCCCTAAAAAAGACTTTAAACGCAAAGTCACGAAGACACGAAGCTTTTTTAGAAACCTTAGGTCAAACTCCCACGTCATTCAAAAGGTATTCCTTCGGATTTATTGCGTCTCATTTTGCCCCCTCCGCCAAATTCACTAAGTTTGCATGTTAATTTCTTATCAAGGTAATTCCCCTATGAATAAATACTGGCAAATTCTGAAAAGCTACAAGCTCGGGATGATTTTCTGTCTCGTGCTGATGCTCATTTTCGTCATTTGTGAAACAATGTTGCCCTTGCTGATGGCGCGGGTGGTGGATGAAGGTATTCTCCCGAAAAACCTATCTGTGGTGAGCTCCGTAGGGGTGGAAATGCTGTTGATTTCGTTGGTTGGATTTGCGGCCAACATCGCCAATGTATTCTTTTCGTCCAAGGTGGGTATTGGCTTCAGCACAGAACTTCGCCGCCGGCTGTTTTCGCACATCCAGCAGTTTTCGTTCTTCGAAATAGATACTTTCAATTCCTCATCACTCATCACCCGCCTCACGGGCGACATCACCCGTTTGCAGGGCGTGGTCATCATGGCCCTTCGATTGCTGCTCCGCTCACCGATGATGGTTGTTTTGGCTCTGATTTTTGTCATACGGGTCAATCCAAGTTTGGCATGGGTGGTAGGCATCTCCATTCCCGTGCTGGCCATTCCGGTTTATATCATTCTCACGAAAGGGTTTCCCCTTTTTGTGATCGTGCAGGAAAAAGTAGATAAGCTCAACAAGGTGGTGCGGGAAAACCTGATTAATATCCGTGTGGTAAAATCCTTTGTGCGTGAAGATTTTGAGAAGCAAAAATTTGGCCGTTCCGCAGAAGAATTGAAGGAAGCAGCCATTCGGGCATCCAACGTGGCAGTGGCCATTTTCCCGATGATGGAGCTGGTGATGAATGTTTCCGTTGCATTGATTTTGTGGTTTGGAGGAAATCAGGTGGTTTCGGGAAATTTGAAAGTGGGAGAACTTATTTCCGTAGTCAATTACTTGGTGCAAATTCTGATTTCGCTGATGATCCTCTCGTTTGTTTTTGTGATGTTTGTGCGGGCTTCCGCTTCTTCGAAACGAATACTGGAGGTATTGAACACCGACCCCTCGTTGAAAAACACCGAAATAGGTTTGCAAGAGTTGCATCAACTGAAAGGTGGTGAAATAGAAATGTGCAACGTGACCTTCCGCTACAAGGGAAGCGAAAACGATGTGCTGAAATCGATCGACGTTCGGATTCGTTCCGGAGAATTGATTGCCGTGGTGGGAGCCACCGGTTCAGGAAAAAGTTCGATGCTGCAACTCATTCCCCGGCTCTACGATGCGACGGAAGGCGCAGTCCTCATCGACGGCGTCAACGTCAAGGATTACCATTTGGACGAATTGCATTCGAATATTGGAATGGTACTTCAGAACAACGAACTCTTTGCGGGGACCATCGAGGAAAATCTCCGTTGGGGAAACCCAACTGCTTCACAAGAAGAACTCCGCTGGGCCTGTGAAATGGCTCAGGCTTCGGAATTCATCGACTCTTTCGAAAACGGTTACCAAAGTTTGCTGGGGCGTGGTGGAATCAATGTTTCCGGCGGACAAAAACAACGGATTTGCATTGCCCGCGCCTTGCTGCTCCATCCGCAGATATTGATTCTGGACGACAGCACCAGTGCTGTGGACACCAAAACCGAACGTACTATCATGAAGAATATTCGTGAAGTCATGAAGGGAACCACCGTGCTGATGGCCACACAACGGGTTTCGAACATGCACGCTGCCGATAGGGTGGTGGTGTTGGATGACGGGCACATCGAAGCCATCGGCACGCACGATGAACTCCTGGAAAGTTCGGAGATTTACAAAGAGATTTATTTGTCACAACAAATGGAAACGGCCTGACCGCAATCCCTCCATTTTTCACCCTACAATTTATCTGTAAAAAACATGGCACACGTAAAAATAGGCGCAGCTCAAGAGAAACCGAAAGATGGCAAAAAAACTTTTGTTCGCTTGATGCTTTATGTGGCTGAAAACAGAAGGCTGTTGGTTTTCATCACTTTTTTAGTGATTGTAAACATCTTGTCCGGATTGCTCAGCTCTTACATGATGCGTCCAATCATCAACGACTACATTATTCCGGGAAATCTTCCTGGCCTGGCCTGGATGTTGCTCATTTTGCTAGGAATATACGTCGTGGGCATCATCGCCACCAACATCGAATACCGGTTGCTGAACGTGATCGGCCAAAAAACAGCTACGCGCATCCGCACCGACTTGTTCCAAAAGATGCAACATTTGCCCGTCAGCTACTTCGATACCAAGCAATATGGCGACCTGATGAGCCTTTACACCAACGACATGGACAAAGTGAGCGAGGTGCTCACCGACAACCTCGCTGACTTCATCACAGCCGCACTCACCTTGGTAGGCATTTTAGCATTCATGCTATATATCAGCCCTTTACTCACTTTGATTTCCTTGATAACCTTGCCATTGATGGCCATTTTTCCAATGATGATTGTCAAGCGTAGCAAATCGTATTTCAAAGCACAGCAAGATTCGATCGGAGAATTGAACGGCTTCATCGAGGAGAAAATGAGCGGTCAGAAAGTAGTGAAAGTGTTTGGTGCTGAAAAACGGGTGGAAGCTGATTTTGAGAAATTGAACGGCAATTTGCAGACAAAAGCATTCAAGGCACAACTCTTTTCGGGGATGATGATGCCGGTGATGCAAAGCTTGATTACACTCAATTTCGTGATTGTTACCATTGCCGGAGCAATGCTTGCCATTTTCCGCGGATTGGATGTGGGCGGATTGGCCACATTTATTCAATTCACCCGCCAATGGAGTTATCCAATGACCCAATTGGCTACGCTCTACAACAACTTGCAGTCGGCCATTGCGGGAGCGGAACGCATCTTCGGTGTGATCGACGAATTGCCCGAATCTGCAGACGAGGAATCCTCCATTGCCATGGACCGGGCATGCGGCCACATCGAGATGAAAGACGTTTGGTTTGGCTATCTTCCCCACAAACCGGTGCTAAAAGGTGTGTCATTGTCCGTAAACAAAGGAGAAAAAATTGCTTTGGTGGGAAAAACCGGTGCCGGGAAAACCACCTTTCTCAACATGTTTCCACGCTTCTACGACTTCCAGGCGGGAGAAATCTCCATCGATGGAGTGCCGCTCAAAAACTTGAAACGCAACAACCTCCGCGAACTACAAGCCATCGTGTTGCAGGACACCCACCTGTTTACGGGAACGGTATTCGAAAACATCCGTTTCGGTCGCCTCGATGCCACCGACGAAGAGGTGATTGCGGCAGCGAAACTTACTTCCGCCCATTCCTTCATCAAGCGTTTGCCCCAAGGCTACAACACGATGCTTGAAAACGACGGCACCAACCTCAGCCAAGGGCAAAGGCAATTGCTCAATATCGCCCGTTCAGCAGTCTCCAATCCGTCTATTCTCTTGCTCGACGAAGCCACAAGCAACATCGACACCCGAAGCGAGATCTTGATTCAGGAAGGCCTGGACAAGCTGATGGAAGGACGAACCAGTTTCATCATCGCACACCGGCTTTCCACAGTGAAAAATGCGGACAAAATTCTCGTGGTTGACGACGGGCAAATCGTTGAAAGCGGCACTCACCACGAATTGCTGGCATTGCATGGAAAATATTACACGCTCTACGAAAATCAGTTCGAAGAGGAAGTGTGAGAATGTGCCAAAATTAGCGAATTACTTGATAGACATCAGTGAGTTGGGTGTGCCGGTTTCTAACGGGGTAGTTTGCAGGTATGTATAATAAGCAAGCTCCACCAACTGAATTTAGAACACAACCGCCGGCGCAGGACGTCCGCTCTATTTAAATAATATATTGAAATAGAATTTATTATGTTTGCTTGATGGGATTTTATTTTTTTATATCATGGCACAGACCGATTTAGGAAGCTTTTAACAAATTCCCAACCAGTTCAAACTGGAGGGTTTTGAATCTCCATCCAACGGAAAGCTGAACCCGACAAACGTTGTGTTGTACTGACCCCACTTATTCTCAGGGACGAGATATGCAATATGTATTTCAAATTCGTGTCCAAAGGACAAAATGGTCGTCCACCATTAAATTGCCGCATCGTGATTGGTTCACTAACCATAAATAACAGTTATTTGCAATCAGCTTATACATTATTGCAACAAATTATTTTCATTATCTAAATGGAATTTCAAAAAATTGGGAAGGAGTGGACATCACTCGCAAACCACTTCCCTCGTACCGTCTTCCTGCTCCGTGATGGTCACATGCACGACATCGTGTGGCAGTAAGTCTTCAATTTTTTCAGGCCATTCGATGAAGCACAGGCTTCCGCTGTAGAAATAATCTTCATACCCCAGGTCGAAGGCTTCTTCTTGCTTGTTGATTCGGTAAAAGTCAAAATGATAAACTAATTCTCCGCTGTTGGAACGGTATTCGTTGACGATGGCAAAAGTTGGGCTGTTGATGGTGTCTTCTACACCTAAAGCTTCACAAATAGCCTTGATGAATGTCGTTTTGCCCGCACCCATCTTTCCGTGGAAGGCAAAAACAGTGTTGTCGCCCATGCCACGGACAAATTCTTCGGCCGTTTCGTGGATGGTGTCGAGTGATTTTATTTTTAGATTCATGACGTATTCTTTTGAATTTCTGCCTTGACTTATTTTGCCGCAAAGTTAATCATTTCTTCTATTTGGGGCTTAGTGTTATGAACGGTACCACCATCTCTTCCAGGGAAATTCCTCCGTGCTGAAAAGTTCCGTTGTAGTACGTGGCATAGTAGTTGTAGTTGTTAGGATAGGCAAAAAAGTCGCCGTTTGTGGCAAAAATATATTTTGAACTTAGGTTGAGCGATGGCAAACCGATTCGTTCGGGATGATTGATTTCGAACACCTTTTTGTAGTCATAATTCAGGTTTTTGCCTACTTTGTAACGCAAGTTGGTATTTGTTGCTTTGTCGCCAATCACTTTCAAGGGGTTATTCACCTGGATGGTTCCGTGGTCGGTGGTGAAAATCACTTTGTAGCCCTTGTCGGCCATTCGCTTCAGGAGATCAATGGTTCCCGAATGTTCAAACCAAGATCGGGTCAACGAGCGGTATGCAGCTTCGTTTCCAGCAAGTTCACGGATCATTTTCGAATCGGTACGGGCATGGGAAAGCATATCCACAAAATTGATCACCAGTACATTGAGTTGGTTTGCTGCCAATAAATTGAAGTTCTGAAGCAATTTGTCGCCAGCATTCGAAGAGAGCAATTTGTTGTAGGAGAAAGTATATTTTTTTCGGAATCTCTCAATCTGGGTACGGATCAATGGCTCTTCGTTGAGGTTCTTTCCTTCTTCTTCGTCTTCATCCACCCACAATTCGGGAAACATTTTTGCTATCTGGTTGGGCAACAATCCCGAAAAGATGGCATTCCGTGCATATTGGGTGGCTGTGGGCAGTATGCTGTAGTAAAGCTCTTCGTTGATATTGAATGTTTCGGCGAGCAAGTCTTTGATGATCCACCATTGGTCGAGGCGAAAATTGTCCACCAGTACGAAAAACACCTTTTCGCCTTCATCAATTAGCGGAAACACCTTCTTCTTGAACAATTCGTGGCTCATGAGAGGACGTTCGTCGGGATGCTCCATCCAATTTTCATAGTTCCTTTTGATAAATTTCGAAAACATTTGGTTGGCTTCCTGCTTTTGGGAATGGAGCAAGTCTAACAAAGGACTTTGGGCAGCACTCAGCTCAATGTCCCAATACGATATTTTGCGGTAAACATCCATCCAGTCTTCCGACGACGATGCCATCGAGATTTGTCCCGAAATTTGGTTGTACTCTTCGCGATACCCCTCGAGGGTGACTTCCGAGATGATATTCCGCTTGTGCAGATTTTTTTTGATGGACAGCAAGATCTGGTTTGGATTGACCGGTTTGATGAGGTAGTCGGCAATCTTTTTCCCGATGGCATGCGTCATAATTCCTTCGTCCTCACTTTTGGTAATCATGATGACGGGAATATTGGGGTTCAGTGATTTTATCTGCGACAAGGTTTGCAATCCAGTGATTCCCGGCATATTCTCGTCCAAAAATATGAGGTCGAAATCTTCCGATTCACAAGATTCAATAGCATCCTGGCCGCTATTGACGGTTACGATTTCGTATCCTTTTTCTTCCAAAAACAAAATGTGTGGTCGAAGCAAATCTATTTCATCGTCGGCCCAAAGTATGCGGTCTTTTCTCATAAGATTATTCGTTATTCATCATTTACAATTTCATAAGTGATGTTCAGACTCTAAAAATAAGGAACAAATCGGGATATTTGTTTTTATTTTAGTGAAAATTAATCTGTATTACTCTATTTTTGAGAAGATAAAACCTTTTCGAAGGCTTTTCTTGAGCCACTCCTGAGAAATACTTCCCCACAATAAGTATATCCTAATTTGTTCATTAGATGAAGCATTGGCTGGTTATCGAAATTGGTATCGACTCGGATGCTATGGATGCCTTTGTGACAAGCCATTTTTTCAGCCTTATTGAATATTAATTTGGCAATCCCCTGTCCGAGGTAGTTGTTCTCAACGGCGACACGGTGTAGTACCAAAAAATCACTTCCAGTAGTAAGCCATTTGCCGATAATGGTGTCGTAAGCTGGTTCGTTGTTTACCATGATGGCCGCATATGCAACAACTTTGTCCCCATCGAGCAATAGGTATCCGTGATCTTTCGAAATATCTTTTTCAACCACCTCCGGGTTTGGATACCCGTCCTGCCACTGTTCGCTGCCATCAAGGCGGCGGCGTTCAATAGCCTGCTGGAGGATCCGCCAGATACTTTCTACATCCATCTGGTTTGCTTTTCTAAATTCGTAAGGAGTTGTCATTTGACTATTTTTTCTGCAAATGTAGGAATAATGGGTGGGAGAACCGTCATTGTTTTGGCTTAGGATAGGCAATATCCTCTTCCGCAACAATTTTCACATCGTCTTCGAATTCGTCGTAGAGTTGCACATGCACAAGCCGCTTTTTGGGCGGTTGGTCCAACCCTTTGAGCCAACTTCCGATTTTATCCACGGTGCGTTTCAGCTTCAATTTTGTTTTTATTTCGCATTCCCACACCACAATCACCTTCCAGCCGGAAGTGATCAGAAGGTACTTGATGTTTTTGTCCCTTAGTTTGTTTCTCTGAATTTTCTTTTGCCAGAAATCCACGTTCGATTTGGGGATATGCGACAGCTTGCAGTTTTCGTGCCCGTGCCAGAAGCAGCCGTGTACAAAAATCGCCGTCATGTATTTCGGAAACACGATGTCGGGCGATCCGGGGAGTTTCTTGGAGTTGATGCGGTAGCGAAACCCCTGCGCATGGAAAGCTTTCCGGAGCTTTATTTCGGGCTTCGTGTTTTTTGACCGGATTTTGGACATCACTTCCGACCGTTTTTGTTTGTCCCAAATATCCATGACAAGAAGGTTGAGTCTGTATTGCAAAGCTACAAAAAAATATTGCTTTTCTGTAAAAAGATGCACTGCCACGCAAAGCCGCAAAGGAGAAGAAACACGCAAAGCTCGCCGAGAAAGAATTTGTAATCTCTGCGTTCTCTGCGTGAACTAATAAATCCCACGCAAAGCCGCAAACGAAAAGAATTGAAAATCTCTTCCCTGCGTGAACCGCATATTGCCACATTCTCAATTGCCTCAATCAATTCTTTTCATTAACTTTGCGTGCCATAAGGAGCGATGGAAAAATTCACTCATTTTTCCTTCCAAAAATAACAATATCGCTAATTGGCAAAACAATGATTTCATTCTTTTCCTCTGATTCAAAGAGCATTCTTGCTGTTGAAACAAACCACACACTCACATCCGACGACATCGCCAAATTGACATGGCTTTTCAGTAACGCCGAATACGTGAAGGCGAACACCCTTGAGGGAACATTCGTTGGCCCGCGCCGCGAGATGATTACTCCCTGGAGTACGAATGCCGTGGAAATCACGCAGAACATGAGCCTGTCGGGAATCACTCGCATAGAGGAATATTTCCTTTCGGAAAGTGCTTCTCCCGAATTCGACCCGATGTTGCAACATGTCTATCAAGGTCTTGACCAGGCGATCTTCACCATCGAAAAACAACCCGAAGCCATTCGTGAAATAGACGACATTGTTGCCTACAACCAACAGGAAGGCTTGGCACTGAACGAAGATGAAATCAATTACCTCAATGGATTGAGTGAAAAATTGGGACGGAAACTCACCGACAGCGAAGTGTTCGGTTTCTCGCAAGTGAATTCGGAACACTGCCGCCACAAGATATTCAACGGGATTTACATCATCGATGGCGAAGAGAAGGAAAGCTCGCTTTTTAAACTTATCCGCAAAACGTCCGAAACAAACCCCAACCGCTTGGTTTCGGCCTACAAAGACAATGTGGCATTCAGCCGCGGTCCGGAAATTGAACAGTTTGCTCCTGTAGCCAAGGACAAACCCGATTTCTTCACGACTAAAACGATCAAATCGGTTATTTCCCTGAAAGCCGAAACGCATAATTTCCCAACGACTGTGGAACCTTTCAATGGGGCAGCAACCGGCAGCGGTGGCGAGATCCGTGACCGCCTCGGTGGAGGAAAAGCTTCCCTGCCGATTGCCGGAACAGCGGTGTATATGACTTCCTATCCCCGCACCAAAGAAGGTCGCTCGTGGGAAAAAGGGATGGAAGAACGCCCTTGGTTGTATCAGACACCCGAACAAATCCTCATCAAGGCTTCCAACGGTGCTTCTGATTTCGGAAACAAATTTGGCCAACCGCTTATCTGTGGTTCGCTTTTGACTTTCGAACACGAAGAAAACCTGAAAAAATTTGCTTTCGACAAGGTGATTATGTTGGCTGGAGGCGTTGGCTATGGCAACAAACGCGACGCTTTGAAAGGCGAACCGCAATCGGGCGAAAAAGTGGTGTTGCTCGGTGGCGACAACTACCGTATCGGCATGGGTGGTGGTGCAGTTTCTTCTGTGGAAACAGGGCAATATGCCAGCGGCATCGAATTGAATGCCGTGCAACGCGCCAACCCTGAAATGCAAAAACGGGTGTCGAACGTGATTCGCGCCTTGGCTGAATCGGACGAAAATCCGATTGTGTCGATCCACGACCACGGTGCAGGCGGACACTTGAACTGCTTCTCCGAATTGGTAGAAAAAACAGGCGGGGTGATTGAAATTGACAAATTGCCTATCGGCGACCCAACGCTTTCGGCCAAGGAAATTATTGGGAACGAAAGCCAGGAACGGATGGGATTGTTGGTGGATGAAAAATCGATCGAATATATCCAACACATTGCTGAACGGGAACGCTCACCGATGTACACCGTGGGACAGACAACGAATGACATGAAGTTTGTCTTCAAACAAGCTGACGGAAAAAATCCGATCGACTTGGAGTTGGAGGATTTCTTCGGAAAAACTCCCCGCACGGTGATTACCGACAATACGCTGGACGAAGAATATGCAAATCCGGACTACTATATCAGCAAGTTTGACGAATACTTGAAGAATGTCTTGCAATTGGAGGCCGTGGCTTGCAAGGATTGGTTGACCAACAAGGTTGACCGTTCCGTGACAGGAAAAGTGGCTCGCCAACAGAATCAAGGAGAAATCCAATTGCCGTTGAGCGACCTCGGTGCTGTGGCGTTGGACTACCGTGGACGTGTGGGGATTGCCACATCTATCGGTCACGCTCCTCAAGCGGCCATGATCGACCCGGCTGCCGGTTCCATATTGGCCATTGCCGAATCGTTGACCAACTTGGTGTTTGCACCTTTGGATGGCGGTCTGGAAAGCGTTTCGCTGAGTGCCAACTGGATGTGGCCTTGCAAGAATCCGGGTGAAGATGCCCGCTTGTACAAAGCCGTGGAAGCCTGCTCGCAGTTTGCTTGCGACTTGGGCATCAACATCCCTACAGGAAAAGATTCCTTGTCCATGACTCAGAAATACGGCGACAGCAAGGTGTTCTCTCCCGGGACGGTGATTATTTCCGCCGCAGGCGAGGTGAAAAACATCCGCCGAATCGTGTCGCCCACGATGGCTTACATCAAAGGAACTTACCTCTATTATATCGACTTTTCGTTCGACACTTTCAAGCTCGGGGGTTCGGCTTTCAACCAGACATTGAACAAGCTGGGTGAAGAAACGCCGACTGTCACCGACTCCGAATATTTCAAGAATGCCTTCAACGCCGTTCAGGAATTGATCGAGCGGGGTTTGATCTTGGCTGGCCACGATATTTCTGCGGGAGGTATGGTTACCGCTATGTTGGAGATGTGTTTCTCCAATCCGCAGGGAGGTTTGGATTGCCGCCTCGACAAGATTCGCCACGAAGACCTGATTAAGATCCTCTTCGCAGAAAATCCGGGTATCCTCATTCAGGTGAAACACCATCATTTGGTGGAAAAAATCCTCGAAGACTTCGGCCTCGGCTTTGCCATCGTGGCACGCCCGATCGAAGAACGCGAATTGCTGATCTCTAAAGGTGACTTTGCCAAAAGATACAACATCGACGAACTGCGCGACATCTGGTTCGAATCGTCTTATCTGCTCGACCGCAAGCAAAGCGGCGAAGCGTGCGCCAAAGCTCGTTTCGAGAATTACAAGAAACAACCCTTGCAATTCCGATTCAGCCCTGCATTCAGCGGCCATTTCGAACAATATGGTATCACTCCCGACAGAAAGGGACAATCCGGTATCCGTGCCGCCATTATCCGTGAAAAAGGGACGAATGGCGAACGCGAAATGGCATACTTGCTCTATCTTGCCGGTTTCGATGTGAAAGACGTGCACATGACCGACTTGGCTTCCGGACGTGAAACCTTGGAAGATGTCAACCTGATTGTTTTCTGCGGCGGATTTTCCAATTCAGATGTGTTGGGCTCGGCCAAAGGATGGGCGGGAGGATTCCTCTACAACCCGAAAGCAAAGGCCGCCCTCGACAATTTCTATGCCCGCAAAGACACCCTGAGCTTGGGTATCTGCAACGGTTGCCAGTTGATGGTGGAGTTGGGCCTGGTGTATCCCGGTCGTGCCAAACAGCCGAAGATGGAACACAACGTTTCACACAAATTTGAATCAACCTTCATCAGCGTGGAAATCCCGAAAAACGACTCGGTGATGTTCCATTCGTTGTCAGGTAACAAGCTTGGCATCTGGGTGGCACACGGCGAAGGGCGTTTCGCTATGCCTGAAGAAGAATCGGCATACAACATCGTCGCCAAATACATCTACAGCGAATATCCCGCCAACCCGAACGGTTCGGACTACGACACGGCAGCCATCGCTTCCGAAGACGGCCGTCACCTGGCGATGATGCCCCACTTGGAACGTGCCATCTTCCCTTGGCAAAATGCGTATTATCCCTTCGATCACCGCAAGGATGACGTGACCCCGTGGATAGAAGCGTTTGTGAATGCGAAGAAGTGGGTGGAGAAGCAGAAATAATTTGAGATTTTTACCTAACGGGGCGGCTTGGAGTTGCCCCGTTAGTGGAAGATATACAAGCCGAGATGCCGGAAGGTGTTTCGGCTTTGTTGTTCAATATTTTGAAAAGGAGCATACCTACGGCATGCCCTGCCTCTCCGTCCATCTTTTTCTACCGAGCGGTATTCCCTCCGGGAAAAAAGAGGGAGATAGCGTTTGTAATGGATTTGCAAATATGTCATGATGAAAGCCGGGGATTGTTTATTGGATTATTTACCCCGCAACGCATTAAGCAACAATGCCGATGCGTTCGGAATCTACAGGTAGCATCGGATCTCATCCCATCGGGATGTTCGCTCGGTAGAAAAATAGGTAGCGGTGTGATCTGCATCCTGTAGGGATGCACCTCTCCATTTATTTTGTTGGTATTCCAATGTTCTATATTCAAAAAATATTATTTTAGCACCAAACTTCAACACAAACAAAAATTACGATGGGGAATACTTTTACTCAGGTTCATTTACACATCATTTTTGCCGTGCAAAACCGCACTTCGTTAATTGATAAATCATGGGAAGAACGCCTCTATAAATACATCATTGCAATCATTCAGAATCGAGGGCACAAGGTTCTGTCAATTGGCGGTATGCCCGATCATATCCATATTTTAATTGGATTTCGTCCCACAGAAGCACCGTCATTACTGATTCAGATTGTGAAGCGGGATACCTCCTTGTGGATTAATGAAAATAAGCTTGTGAGAGGAAGCTTTAATTGGCAAGAAGGATACGGGGTATTTTCATATAGCAAGAGTCAGCTTTCAACAGTGATTTCTTACATAGAAAATCAGAAGAAACATCATTCAAAGCAATCATTTCAAGAAGAATTCAAAAGCATATTGGATAGGTTGGGCATTGATTACGATCCACAATATCTTTTTCACAAGGTGGAATAAATTAGGAGCATACCTACGGGGCATGCCCTGCCTCTCCTTCTCTCTTTTTCTACCGAGCGGTATTCCCTAAGGGAAAAGGGATAGCGGGTATTTGCAATTGATTGCGTCGTATTACCTAGTTAAAATGAAGATACTTCTCTAGGGATGCTCCTCTAAATAGCTCTCTCCTCAAAAAAATCCCCCGCCTCCCTTTCTCATTTCAAAACTATTTTTTATCTTGCAAACCGCATAATCACCTCATAAACAAATGTCAGGTGATGGAAATCACAGCCGAAAGCCGTCACCCGACAGGTGAGGCCAATTTGCAAGCGTGCAAACCACCTTCACCTAACGGGTGACACCATCAAACAAGCGAGCGAAATGCCTTCACCCCACAGGTGACACCCTCAAACACGCGTGAAAAGCCTTTCAACCAGCAGGTGAAACCCTAATACAAACAAGCAAGCCACCGTCACCCAACGGGTGAATGTTAAAAGATACTATTTATGCAAACAAGAACTATTTGTTAAACAAAAACTATGATTATGTCAATTACAAGAATCAAGCTTAACCAGCTCCGCAACAACGAGCATTTCCAGTTCCACACCGAAGTGAAGGGCCTTATCGCCGACACGAATCCGGCAGTTATCAAACTCGAAAACCAGTTCCCGGCGTATGTGGCCCTCTACCAAGATGAAGACACTGCCTTGAAGCGGATTGTCAAGAACTCGTTCAGCACCCTGCGTGTGGATGCAGACCTGGCTCGCGACCGCACTTTCAGCGGATTGGCCGCCGCAAGCAGCGCTGCGCTCAACCATTTCGACCCGACGGTGGAGGAAGCGGCTCGACGTCTCAAAATCGTGTTCGACACCTATGGCAACGTGGCGCGCCTGCCTCTCAACGAGGAGACCGCTGCCATCACCAACCTGCTCCAAGAGTTGAAGGGAAAATATGCTCCCGAAATACAAACGGTGGGGCTTGGCGGCTGGGTCGATCAATTGGCGGCGGACAACACGGCTTATTCCGACTTGGTGAAAAGTGGCCGCGATGAAGATGCCGAACGTACCGAGATAGTGGTGAAAGAAGCAAGGAATGCCATCGACAAGACTTACAGGCAGTTGGTGGAACGTGTGGAGGCACTGATCGTGGTGGAAGGGGAGGCCGCATTTGCTGAATTCGTCCGTAAGCTGAACCTGATTGTTGACAAGTACAACTTGACGCTGGCGCAGCGAAAGGGGATAAGCGAAGCAAATGCAAAGAAAAAGGAAAAGACGGGCGAATGAATTAACAAAAGGGCATCCTAAGAGGGTGCTTTTTTTTTGCATATCAATGGTTTTCTACCTAGTGGTATTCCTGAAATTGAATTTTCAACCCGTTGGAACTTACATATTCCGGCACGTGTGCATGCTTTTTACCGGGTGAAGCCATGTTTCCTTACATCGATTATCAATATCCATATGCCACCTGCTGCTGAGTGGGTTCAATCCTTGTTGACACGGTTTTGTGGCAGGTTCATTGGTTTGTAGCCATCGGAGAAACCGCACCAGCCGAAGCAGGTGATTTTCACTTTTGCATTCGGAATGTTGTTTTATCTGTTTAATTCCACTATTTTTGCCACCATGGGTAAAAAGCTTTTTCCAACTATGCTTCTTTTGCTATCCATGCTGTTTGCATTGGCACACGCTGTGGTGCCGCATCATGAGCATGGGGAAGTGATCTGCATGGAGGCAACCCATTGCTTTTCTGATTTGGCGCATCTTCAGGAGGAACAAAATTCCGACCTGGGAACACCTCCGCACACACATCATCCCCAGTCTTGTTGCAACAACAGTACAACAACCGTTGTCAATTTAAGAAAGCAAATTCAGCAAGGCGTTGTAAAAGCCAATCCTTCCAACCAATTTGGAATTACGCTTTGGGGATATATTTGTTCGGCTTACTTACTGGACTTTTTCGACCAACGGAAAATCTCCCATTTTTCTACCTACTCTAACCTTTACACTTCCATTTTTGCCCATGTCAACCACGGGCTGAGGGCACCCCCTTTTTTCAGTTAGTAATCATCAGTTAGTAGTTCTCCGAACGTAGCTTTTTTCAATGGAGAAATTCCTCCATTGCGAATCAGACCACTGCGCCGCTGTGCGTTTGCTGTGTCGTATATTTTTGCTACTAACTGCCAATTCTCACATGGCAACATTTACTAATCGAATCATTATTTATGAAACACCATTTCATCTATATATTTTTGGCTTTCAGCGTGCTGGTAAGCTTCAATTCCTGCGGCAAGCATTCAAAAGAAGAATCTGCCCAAAAAGAAAAAGGGCATACCGAAGAGGAACACGGCCATGAAGGCCGTTCGCACGGCGAAGAAAATTCAACTATAGTTGAGTTTTCAAAAGAACAAGCAAGCAAGGTGCAAGGCTTTTTGGTGGAAACAGTGACCACAGGGAATTTTCATTCCATCGTGAAGACCAGCGGGCAAATCACCTCTTCGCCGGGCGACGAGGCGGTGATTGTGGCCACATCGAGCGGACTTGTCAACATCATCAATCCGTCCTTGGTGGAAGGCATGCAGGTGAAGCAGGGACAAACCTTGTTTTCTATTTCGGGAGACCATTTGGGCGAAGACAATGTGGCAACGCGCACGTTGGAGGCCCGCACCCGCTACGAAGCTGCCAAAATGGAATACGAACGGGCACAAGCCCTCATCAAGGATGCCATTATTTCGGCAACCGAATTTCGTCAAATCAAGCTCAATTACGAACAAGCCAAGTTGGCATACGAGGCCACTTCCAAAGGTGTGTCTGGCGGAAAGAAAATCATTTCGGCTCCGATGACAGGGTACGTAAAAGACCTGTTGGTGCAAGCCGGACAATACGTGGAGCTGGGCCAGAAGTTGGCCGTGGTGTGCCGCAACAACAAGCTGATTCTCCGGGCTGATGTGTCGCAACGCTATTTGCCACAAATACAGACCTTGAAAACGGCCACCTTCACCACTCCATACGATGGGAAAACCTACCAACTGGAACAGCTCAAAGGGCGTTTGCTCTCCTTCGGGAAAACCACCAACAAGGATGCTTTCTACACACCCGTCAATTTCGAATTTGTGAACCCGGGCGGGATCACAGAAGGGTCGTTTGTGGAGGTATATCTCAAGTCGGAAGTTTTGCCGGATGTGATTACGACTCCGGTGAAAGCCGTCATGGAAGACCAAGGACACTATTACGTGTTCGTGCAACATGCAGAAGGAGAATACGAGAAACGCGAGATCCAAACCGGGGATTCCGACGGAATACGGATTTTAGTGAAACAGGGAATCAAAGCCGGCGAAAAGATGGTCGTTGGAGGAGCTTATTCGGTGAAATTGGCCTCGCAAGCAGGCACCAACCAAGAAACACATCAACATTAAAAAGAGAACACTATGCTGAATAAAATAATACAACTCTCGCTCTCCAACCGGGTGCTGGGGGTGATCGCATCGATGTTGCTGCTTCTGACGGGGATTTTTGTCACCATCCACATGGAGGTGGATGTGTTTCCCGACCTGAATGCGCCCACCGTGGTGGTGATGACCGAGGCCAACGGCATGGCTCCCGAAGAGGTGGAGCGGTCTGTAACTTTCCCCATCGAAACATCGGTGAATGGGGCTACCAATGTGCGCCGTGTACGGAGTTCTTCCACGATGGGTTTTTCCGTGGTGTGGATTGAATTTGAATGGGGAACAGACATCTACCAGGCACGGCAGATTGTCAGCGAGAAAATATCCGGTCTTAGCGAACAACTGCCCAAAGGGGTGGGAACGCCTACTATGGGACCTCAATCGAGCATCTTGGGAGAAGTACTCTTTATCGGCCTCACGTCCGAAAAAACCAGTTTGCAAGATCTCCGCACCTTGGCTGATTGGACTGTTCGTCCACGGCTGTTGGCAACGGGTGGTGTGGCGCAGGTGTCGGTGATCGGTGGAGAAATCAAGGAATACCAGATCTTGCTGGACCCGATGCGGATGAAATCTTACGGAATTTCCATCGAAGAGGTGGAAAGCGTGTTGGAAGATGCCAACCAGAATGCTTCGGGAGGTGTGTTGTATCAATACGGAAACGAATACATTATCCGGGGAATGGCATCCACCAATAAGGTTGCAGACTTGGGAAAAATCGTCATCGCCAATCGCAATTCCTATCCTATTCAACTGGGCGATATTGCCGAGGTGAAAATGGGAAGCAAATCGCCCAAACTTGGTGTTGCCAGCGTGAATGGGCAGTCGGGCGTGCTGATGACCGTCACCAAACAACCGAATACCAATACGTTGGAATTGACAGAGAAGTTGGAAGCAACCATCGGCAATTTGCAGAAATCACTTCCTCCGGATGTGAAGGTGAACACACAGATTTTCCGCCAATCCCGTTTTATCGAAAGCTCCATAGACAACATCCAACGAGCTTTGCTGGAAGGTTCGGTATTTGTCATCGTAGTGTTGTTCTTTTTTATGATGAATTGGCGCACCACCGTGATTTCGCTTTTGGCGATCCCCTTGTCCTTAGTTGTGGCGGTACTCGCACTCAAGGCGATGGGCATGACCCTCAACACCATGAGCCTCGGAGGGATGGCGATAGCTATCGGTTCGCTGGTGGACGACGCCATCATCGATGTGGAAAATGTGTATCGGCGATTGCGGGAGAATCATCGCAAACCGCCCGCTGAAAGGGAATCCATTATGTCTGCCGTGTATCACGGTTCGGCAGAAATCCGTTCGTCTGTGGTGAAGGCAACCCTGATTACGATGGTCACTTTCATGCCCTTGTTTTTCCTGACCGGAATGGAAGGCCGGATGTTGGCTCCGCTCGGCATCTCGTTTGTGGTGTCGCTGTTTGCTTCCTTGTTTGTGGCCATGACCATTACGCCGATTCTGTGTAGCTATTTGCTGACGAATGCAAAAATGCTCGAACGCCATCACCAAGAACCTTGGTTGGCCCGCAAGCTGAAGGAAGTCTATGTGAGGGCATTAAACTACGCACTCAAACACAAGAAAATGTGGATTGGTGCCTCGCTTGTGCTGCTTGTTCCGGCCATTGCCTCACTATTCTTTATAGGAAGAAGCTTTTTGCCCACGTTCAACGAAGGTTCGTTCACTGTCTCGGCCAGTGCCAAGCCGGGAATTTCGTTGGAAGAATCGGACAAGATGGCTCAAGAAATCGAAAGATCGCTGAAAGAGATTCCCGAAGTGATTACCATCGGGCGAAAAACAGGTCGTGCGGAATTAGACGAACACTCTTTCGGAGTGAATACTTCCGAATTCGAGATTCCATTTCATCTCACCGACCGCAAAGCTGCCGATGTGCTGGAAGACATTCGTCACCGCCTCGAAAATTTCAAAGGGCTGAATTTCGAAATCGGGCAACCTATCTCCCACCGCATCGACCACATGTTGTCGGGGACGCGGGCCAACATTGCCATCAAGCTGTTTGGTCCCAATTTGAACGAGTTGTATCGCACGGCGAATACGATCAAATCGACGATAAGTTCGGTGAAAGGCATTGCCGACCTCAATGTGGAGATGCTTACCGAATCGCCGCAGTTGCAGATCCGTCCCAAGCGGGAAATGTTGGCCCGGTTTGGTATTTCGGTGAAGGAGTTCTCCGATTTCGTGAGCACCGCCTTCTCCGGCAAAGTGGTGTCGCAAGTGAACGACAACGGGCAAGTGTTCGATCTCACGCTTAAAGCGAACGACGACACCCGCCTGAATATGGAATCCATTGGCAACTTGATGATGGATGCGCACATCGAAGACGAACACGGCAAGCTGAAGAAAGTGCCACTTTCCTATGTCGCTGAAATTGTATCCACCACCGGCCCGAATTCCATTAACCGGGAAAATGTGCAACGCAAGATTGTGATTTCAGCCAATGTCAGCGGGCGCGACCTTCAAGGCGTGGTGGACGACATCCGGAACAAAATCAGCGACAACGTTCAGCTTCCCGAGGGATATCACATCGAATACGGCGGACAGTTTGAAAGCGCTGCCACGGCTTCCCGGGTGCTGGCCATCACCTCGGTTTTTGCTTTGCTGGCCATTTTCGGGCTGCTGTTCCAGGAGTTCAGGAGCATGAAACTGACCTCCATCGTTTTGATTAATCTTCCCCTGGCACTTATTGGTGGCGTGGCGGCTATCTGGATGACTTCGCGTGTGATGAGCATTTCGTCCATCATCGGGTTCATATCCCTTTTTGGAATCGCCACCCGCAACGGGATTTTGCTTGTGGCTCATTACGAGCAACTGAAGCAGGAGGGTTACGACCTGACCCACCGCATTGTGCAAGGTTCGATCGACCGATTGAACCCCATCCTGATGACGGCATTGTGTTCTGCATTGGCATTGATCCCGTTGGCGTTGAATGGCGATTTGCCGGGAAATGAAATACAAAGCCCCATGGCACAGGTGATTCTTGGCGGGTTGGTAACTTCCACCTTGCTCAACGGATTTATTATCCCGATCGTGTATTCGTTGGGAGAATCAAGAGGAAAGAAAAAAACAAACAACGACGAAAAACAGATTTCTGATGAAACAAATAAAGCATAATAAACAAAGGATTGTAGTTGCTCTTTTTGTCTGTTTGGCGACAATATCGGCAACCGCACAAAACCAAATAGGAGAAGTGTTGAAAAGCATCGAACAGAACAACCGTAGCTTGCGGGCAGCAGTTCAGCAGGCTGAAATTCATCGAATCGGGGCTGCCACCGAATTGAATCTAAGCAATCCGAGCATTGATTTGGATTATTCCTTCGGAAACAAAGCCACCAACAACGGCCGCGAAACAGAATTGAAAGTCGTTCAGGAATTTGATTTCCCCACCCTGTATTCAGCCAAGCGGAAAGTGGTGGGGCAAAAGATGAAGCTGATGGATGCACAATACCGTGTCACACGGCAGGAGGTGTTGGTCGAAGCACAGGGATTGTGCCTGGAGCTGGTGTTTCTGAATAAGGAAAAACTGTTGTTGGAAAATCGGCGCACGTTGGCCGAGCAATTCTTTCAATCGTGCCAAAAACGTTTTGCGATCAATGACATCAGCCGCATCGACCTTAACAAAGCCAACCTCTGGCGGATGGAAGTTCAAAACGATTACCGCAAAAACGAAATGGAACGTGCCGACCGGTTGCGCCGGCTCCGTGACCTCAACAACGGGCAACCGATTGAATTGACAGACACTGTGTTTCCTCCCGACAACGGCTTGTTGGCTTCGTTTGATGATTTGCTTCGGGTGAATCTGGCAAGCGATCCACAATTGCATCGGTTGGCAAACGAAAGCCTGGTGGCTCAGTCGCAAGTGAAAGTGGCCCAATCGCAAGGATTGCCCAAATGGAGCATCGGCTACCGCATGGACTACATCCAGCCCGAACGCTTCAACGGTGTTCATTTTGGAATTTCCATTCCCTTATGGGAAAATCGAAACAAGGTGAAGTTGGCAAAAGCACAAGCCATTTTCTCCGAAACATTGGTCGGCAATCAAAAGATCCAGCAAGAAAACGAATTGCGGAGGGAATACGAAAATGTGGTGGCTCTTAAACAGATTTTGGATGAATACAGTGCCTCTTTCAAGAGTTTTGATTCCCGCGATTTACTCCGGAAATCGCTCGAGGGCGGGCATATCTCGATCTTCGAATACCTTATCCAACTTTCCGACATCAATCAGTCGGAACAGAAATTGTTGGAATATGAGCGGGATTATCATTTGGCTTTGTCCGAGTTGCTGAAGGGGAAGTTGTAAGTATCCGATGGGCTTTTGAATATTGAAGGCGAATGCCCCCAAGCCTGCCGTCATGTTTCAGGTGGGTGTTGATTGTTCTATACGGCACGTTTTTTAAATTTCCTCCTCAGTTTGCCCTATTTTTTATTATTGAAAGGGTTGGTTCACCCCTGGCCTCCCTCAAGTTCCGAGTATAATTGTGTCGGACTGACAAATTCTCTTCGGCTGAAATCTTCTTGTATTTTCCGATAAATAACAAACGGTTTGTTTTTATCAATAGCTATACCACTTTTGTCATAACGTCCTTGTCCCATTACACAAATTATGTATATTTGTTCTTCATTAAGCGACTCATCTTTGACAAGTTTGGATGAAAACATTAATTAGGCTTTTATCCCATTCAGTAAACCATGACTTACCCGGTATTCTCCGATAAAATCTGTAGTTCTGATTCTCGAAGTTCCATTTGTTGCTTGGATCTGATAATGAAAAAGAGAGATTTCCCGAATAAAAAAGATAAACCTAATAAGATACACCTGAGATCAGAGGATAGGTCTTCGCATTCTTCGTTTATTTACTTAAGCTGCACAAAAAATGTTTTTTTGTAATACAGAATACTTAAATCAAATTTCAATGAAAAAAAACACATTGTCCGTTTTCTCTTTTTTCCTTTGGATATTCTTGTCGCCAGTTAATGCTCAGATCGGGAGTTTTTATTCTACCGATAATGCTCTTTCCAATAGTCTAGTCAATTGCATTTATCAGGATAGCCGTAAGTATATCTGGATTGCGACCGAAGACGGATTGAATAAATTTGATGGTGTACGATTTACGGTTTATCACAACAGCCGTGATGATAAGTTTTCGCTGAAAAACAATTATGTGCGGACAGTATTTGAAGATAGCAAGGGGCGAATCTGGATTGGTTGCATAAATGGATTGCAGGTATATAACCGTGCAGAAGATAATTTTAGAGAAGTTCCTGTTTATTTCGGAAAAAACAAAGTCGAACCTCATATCACTTCGATACTTGAAACGTCGGATGGAGAAATACTCATGTCAACTTCGGGGATTGGAATCATACGTTCTTCGAAAGATTGCAAATCTTTTGTTGTTGATGAAGATTTGTTCCCCCGTCTCTGTAGCCGTTATTTGGTCGCTTTGCACCAAGATAAAAAAGGACAAATATGGATAGCGTCCGAAAATAAGGGTTTAGATATGTTTCACCCAAAAACCGGGCGTATGGTGTGTTTTAGTTCGCCATCAACTATAGCTAGCAACCATATTTCGAGTATTGCAGAAGATATTGATGGGAATATTTTTGTAGGAACTCTTACTGGCGGTTTGTTTCGCTATAATTTGTTTCGCCACAAGTTTGAGGCAATAAATTATATGAACTCTTCTGTTATTTTGCCCATAAAATGTCTTTCGTTCGACAATAGTGGGCGTTTGCTTGTTGGTACTGATGGGCGGGGAGTCAAATTTCTTAATAAGGCGACAGGCGTGCTTGAAGATTACCAGCTTATTTCTTTCACGTTTGATTTATCAAAAACGAAAGTCCATTCACTCTTCAATGATAAAGAAGGAAACCTCTGGATGGGGCTTTTCCAAAAAGGAGTCTTTTTGTCTCCCAATCACCGAAATGAATTTAGTTATTGGGGTGTAAAATCATTCTACAGAAATATAATTGGTCCTAACTGTGTGATGTCGTTATTGCAAGACAAACAGGGAAGTGTCTGGGTGGGTACTGATAATGATGGAATGTATGCTATTAATGGAGATTGTTCGAGGCATTTTTGTGTAAACAGTACTGCTAATGGTGTTTCGGGAACCATTATGTCTATCATTGAAGGAGATAAGAATACCTTATGGCTCGGGTCGTACATTGATGGATTGGTCAAATTTGATAAAACCACAGGCACTACTACTTTTTATAAAAACAACAATCTTGGATTAATCAGCAATGCCGCTGCCAACAAAGCTATGAGTATTGCCCGTGATCCCCAAAACAGGATATGGATAGGCACAAACGGAGCAGGCATCCAGATTTTTGATCCCAAAATTTCAAAGTATGTCGGTCAGCTTCTTTTCAACGAAGAGGATTCATCCGGGATTGCCAATAACTGGGTAAACTGTTTAGTGAATGATGGAGATAGCTTGATGTGGATCGGAACGTATAAGGGAGTCAGTTCGGTCAACTTAAGAACCGGCAAAATCACCACTTTCCGCAAGTCAAACGAAAAACTCGTGGGCAATATTGTTCTGTCTATTTTGCGTGATTCCAGAGGATTCATGTGGTTCGGTACAACTGAGGGGCTCACTTGTTTCAACCCTTTGAAACATACATTTGAACAGTTTACTACAAAAGAGGGCTTGGCGGGAAACGTTATTTGTGGAATTCTTGAAGATGAAAAAGGAAATCTTTGGTTAAGTACCCATAAAGGTATATCTAATTTAATTGTACCAAAAAAGCATTTCATCAATTATAATGCTTATGACGGGCTTCAGGGGAATGAATTCTCGACGGGAGCAGCTTATAAAACGTCCTTGGGAGAAATGTTTTTTGGAGGAGTTACCGGTGTTACTTCTTTCTTTCCGGCACAAATAACAGACCAAAAAGCGCCAATAGAACTATATCTGACCGGATTTTATGTTTTCGACAAATTGGTTGTTAAGGGTCAAAAATCAGGCGCTCATGTTATTCTGAATGACTTTGTTTCGGATGTAAAAACAATAAAATTAGACTATAAAGACAATATGTTTAGTCTCGAGTTTTCTACGTTCGATTATGGTAATCAGGGGCGGGTGTTTTATACCTACAAAATGGAAGGAATGAATGATCATTGGATTAACACCGAAAGAGGGGTCAACAGAATAGTGTTCAATAGCCTAAGATATGGGCATTACAAGCTACATGTCAAAGCATGCATTAAGGATAAAGAATCAAAAGAAAAGGTATGGGATATTGTTATTTATCCACCTTGGTATTTGAGCGCAATAGCCAAGTTGATTTATTTTATTCTGATTTTAGGCTTCATCTGGGTTATTTACCGCATCATTGTAGAACAGATTAATCATAGGCATGAACTTATGAGACGTGAACATTTGGAACAAGTAAATGAAGGCAAATTGCAATTTTTTATTAATATCTCTCATGAAATCAGAACTCCTATGAGTCTGATCATAAGTCCGCTTGAAAAATTGCTTGTTGAAGACAAAGACTCGGAAAGGCAGGAAGTTTACCGGCTCATGCATCGTAATGCACAGCGAATATTGAGACTCATCAATCAGTTGCTTGATGTAAGAAAGATTGATAAGGGTCAAATGTCCATCAAAATGCGTGAAGCAGACTTAGTTTCTTTTATTAACGACCTTATCCACACATTTGAATATCAGGCGAAAAAGCGTGGAATAAAACTTGGATTTATTCACGAAATGCCCGAATTAAAAGTGTGGATAGATATAAATAATTTTGATAAAGTTCTGGTAAATATTCTATCAAACGCTTTTAAATTTACTCCTGAGAAAGGAGAAATAAATATAATTCTTAATACAGGAGTTAATCATGAATCTTCTGATGCTGATTCTCATTTGGATGAGTACTTTGAAATCATTGTGTCGGATAGCGGTATTGGAATTCAAGAAGATAAGATTGAAAAGATTTTCGAAAGATTTTATCAAATAGACAATGCTCAAATCAATGTTAATTTTGGTACAGGTATCGGTCTGCATCTGGCTAAAAATTTAGTTGAATTGATGCATGGTAAAATATTTGCTCAAAATAAGGTTGTAGGAAAAGGAAGCGAATTTATTATACGCTTACCTTTAGGAAACAGTCACTTAAGCCAAGCAGAGAAAGAAAATTTATCATCTGCAATAGAGAGTGTTGGGCTGCCAGAGAGAAAAGAGTATAATTTGGTAAATGAGATTGAAGTTGACTGTAATTTTTCGGAACAAGCAAAATATCATTCAAAATCAAGAGCCAAAACGAAATATAAGGTGTTGATTGTTGATGATGAAGATGAAATAAGGCAGTATTTGTTGCATGAACTATCTGATAATTATCGGGTTGCTGAATGTAGCAATGGAAAGAATGCCCTCGAATATATTTTGAAGGAAAAACCCGACTTGGTGGTAAGCGATGTGATGATGGCTGAAATGGATGGCATGACACTTTGTAAGAAGATTAAATCAAATGTCAATATCAACTACATTCCAGTCGTTTTACTCACAGCTAGAACAAGTGATGAGGATAAAGGCGAAGGTTTTGAAATAGGGGCAGACGCATATATTTCAAAACCCTTCAATGTGGAGTTGTTGAAGAAACGGATAGCAAGTATTCTTGCAAATCACGAACGGCTTGAACACAAATCAATGACTGAAAAGGATTCAAATCCGCTGATCCACCCCGTGGAATTAAAGTCAAATGATCAAATACTTCTTGAAAAAATTATGAAAGTGATAAATGAAAATATTTCAGATCATAATCTTAATGTGAAGATGCTGGCCGATAAGATTGGTATGAGTCGCGTGCATATGTATCGAAAATTGAAGGAACTTACCAATATGTCCGCAAGAGATTTTATTCGATCTATCAGACTTAAGCAAGCTGGTGACCTTCTTGCTTCCCAAAAGTTGACAGTCTCAGAGGTGGCTTATGCTTTAGGTTTCGCCAGTTTATCTCATTTTTCTAATTCTTTTAAAGAATTTCATGGTGTGTCCCCTAAAGAGTATTCACATGGAGAAAAAAATGATGAGGATGTGTAAAAAATCATCATTTTTTTGAAATTCTTTATATATAGTAATGGTCGCAATAGATTGTCGTGCTTTTTAATGCCAAATATAGCCTTTAGCTATTAGCTTATAGCTGTTGGAAAAGGCTAATGGCTAAAAGCTATTGGCTATCAGCTTGTACATTTTACGATAACAAATGATTCTCGCTACTTAGATTTCAAAACTAAAATATTAAAAAATAAGCCAATATATATTTGTGTAACCAAATCGAAAAAAAATGCAACGTATATGAAAGCAATGTAACCCATCATCAATAAAATGAGATTATTTGCCACGCACTTCAAATTATCAATACCTATATTTGTATTGACAAAATCTCAATACCGTGGAATGATCTAACAAAATGGCATTTGCTTTTCAAGCAAAAACCATTTCTAATCGTGACCGGTTGAATGATTAACCGGTCTTTTTTATGATATGCCCTTAAATATCCTCTCGAGAAGGATAAGCAGTATAAGTTTAATTAAAAACCTTAAAACATGAAAACATAAATCCTTATATCTGATGCTGCTATATTCGTGGCGAAAGTGTGAGCAAAAATAAGTAATTAACAGATAAAAAAGAGTAGAGTATGAGTCTAGAAAAACTTTAAAAGATGATCATATTTAAGTAGAAAAATAATTTGTTGCCGTATAAATCACATGGAAAACCTAAATGCTAGGGAGTTTTACTTGTAACCTAGTAACGAAAGACCAAGATAACAACGTTCTTGGCAACACTGCCACTGGTTCACCCGATTAAAAGCTTTGCATTAAAAAATGCGGCAATTTATTCTTGCAATTACTTATATACTTCAGAGCAAAAATTAAAATTAACCTTTAATTCTATTATCATGAAACAAACTAGTTATCTCAAAGTAACGGGGGTTTTATTCTTGTTGCTTTTGTTTTCAATCTCTGTGTTTGGGCAAACAATAACGGTTCATGGAACCGTTAGGGGTCCCTCGAACACTGTTCTTGTGGGAGTAATTATCAAAGTTCAGGGATCTTCCGCCGGGATAATCACCGATTTAGATGGAAAATACTCCATTCAAATTCCATCTTCCAGTAAACTTGCTTTTTCTTATGTGGGATACAAGACACAAGTTATTGATGTGGCAGGAAAAACCAAAATTGATGTTGTGCTTGAAGAAGATACAAAATTAATGGATGAAGTTGTGGTGATTGGCTATGGCACTATTAAGAAGAGTGATCTAACAGGTGCTGTTTCGAGTGCCGATTTGAAGAGCTTTGAAAAATCACCGAATGTCAACATCGGTCAGTCGTTGCAGGGGTCTGTACCCGGCTTGAATGTGGGTCAGGTAACCAGCGCAGGTGAAACTCCAAATATAACTATTCGTGGACAGAATACAATATCGGGAGGTACAGGTGTTTTGGTTGTCGTAGACGGGATTATTACAGGCAATTCGCTTTCATCTCTCAACCCTCTGGATATTGCTTCCATTGAAGTATTGAAAGATGCCAGTTCAACAGCCGTCTATGGTGCACAGGCAGCTAATGGTGTTTTGTTAGTTACGACAAAAAAGGGAAAAGCAGGTAAGGCAAGAGTGAGCTTCTCTTCGTCTTATAGTATTCAGAATCCGACGCACAATTATTCCACTATGAACAGAGCTCAAGATCTGGAATTCATGAAAAACCTGATGTGGAGCAAAGCATATACTGCGGCATCAGGTTATACGGAAGATAATTCTGATTTTAATCTTTTTACATATAATCCAGACAATTTATTAAGTAACGATGATAATACAGATTTCACTACAACAGACTATGACTGGTGGGGAAAGTGTACACGTACAACATCAATTTTTGACAATAAATTTAATATTTCCGGAGGAAATGAAGATATTACCTATTTATTTTCATTAGGCAATGTAATCCAGAAGAACCTTCTTGTAAACGATGACTTTAGAAGAAATACAGCCCGTCTGAATTTGGATGCAAAAATCCGTCCGTGGTGGAAATTTGGCACACAACTTTCGGGTTCATTCCAGAATATGGATGGTGCTGAACCAACTTTGTGGACTTTGTATTCCATGAACCCAATGGTTACGCCTTATGATGATGATGGTAATCTTGTTACAACACCAATGAATATGGCAAGATCCAATCCTCTTTTAGGTAGCGATATGTCGGATAAGGAACGCAAAAATTTTTTCGTGGGGAATCTTTATACCGAAATTCAATTGCCTTTAAAAGGATTATCCTATAGATTGAACTATGGAAACGAATACAATGTTTACAACCATTTTCAGTCAAATCCTCACGGTAATTCGGAAACAGGTGAGGCATACAAGGTAAATTCATCTTCCCTTACCTATACGTTGGATAATATTTTAACTTATGCGCATGATTTTGGTAAACACAGTATAGGTGGAACTTTGGTTTACGGTGTTCGTCATTATACATACGAATACACCAAAGCCGATGCTACTGAATTTGACCGTTTGAGTTTGGGATATAATTCGTTGACCGAAGGAACGAATCAGTATACCACATCGGCGGCAAACAGCAACAGCTCGTTATATCAAATGGGTCGTGTAAATTACAAATACAATAACCGCTATTTGTTTACAGCAACATTGAGGCGTGATGGTTTCTCCGGTTTTGCCAAAAATTATAAATTTGGCTATTTTCCATCTGCGTCTTTAGGTTGGATTATGTCTGATGAAAGTTTCTTTAAGGTCCCTGCAATTAATTATATGAAACTGCGTCTCGGTTATGGAGTTAGCGGAAACTTACCGTATAATAAAACCAATTATACCAATAGTTACACCTCACTATCTACTGTAAACACTACCGGAGGATATGTTTTTGGAGATGAGGGTTCAACTGTTATGAGACAAGAGCTGGCATCTTTGGCAAACAATAATTTGAAATGGGAAAGGACAACCGGTGTAAATGTCGGACTTGATTTTCACTTATTACATGATAGAATACAGGGATCGTTGGAAGCATATCAAACAACTACTCATGATTTGTTATTTGATGTATCCATTCCTATTATGACCGGATTTTCATCCATTAAATCGAATATTGGTAAGATAAGAAACAAGGGTATTGAATTTACCGTTACGTCTCACAATATTACCACAAAGAGCTTTAATTGGAGTACAACTTTCAACATTGCATCTAACTCTAATAAAATACTTGCCTTAAACGGTAGTGACTTAGTAGGAAGCGGCTTGTTTATCGGTAAATCTTTGTCTGCTATCTATGATTACAAGGTGGACGGAATTTATCAAGTCGCTGATGAAACCAATGGAACAATTCCTACCAATTATCACGTAGGTAATTATAAGATTCATGATGTAAGTGGCGATGGCAGCATATCAACGGCTGACCTTTCAGTTATAGGAAAAACCGACCCGGATTATCGTTTCAGTATTTTGAATACTTTCATGTATAAACACTTTACCTTGTCATTTTTTATTAATTCAGTTCAGGGTGGTAAAAATTCATATTTGGGACAAAATTCATACACCTTGACAGCTATGGATAATACTTCTATGGAATGCAACCACCTATATGAATTTTCAAAACATGTTTGGTCGCCTAAGAATCCGGATGGAATCTATGCTGCATATGAAACAGCTGGTGCAATTACTCCTACTCGTTACGAAGGCAGAAGTTTTGTACGTTTACAAGATATTACATTGGATTACAGTTTGCCTAAAAGTATGATATCAAAAATTGGTTTAGATAATATTAATGTTTATGTTACCGGAAAGAACCTGCTTACTTTTACGGGTTGGCATGGATGGGATCCGGAAGCAAACTCTGGAACAATAAATATGTCTTATGTAGGAAGAGACGAAGATCATAAAACGGTCAATAAATCTGGAGATGACTACGAAGGGCGTCCCGTTATGAGAAGCTTTACATTCGGTATAAACTTTAACTTTTAACATGATAGAAAAATGAAAAAGCATATATATTTATTTTGGGGCTTGTCTGCCATTCTATTTTTGGGATCTTGCAATGAGAGTTCCTTTTTGGATGAAACTACGGAGGATTTCCTCAGTGCAGATATTGCGTATTCAACAACAACCGATTTTGATTATGCTGTAAACGAACTGCACTATCTTACGAGATATGAATTTTATTGCAATGGCAGCAATAGTTTAGATTTTTTTCTTGGATGTGATCTTGTTGAAGCTACAGCCATTCAATCTAATCTTGTATCGGACTATGCTACTTCCGGCTCTATTGCTTCGGCTCATTGGAGCAAGTTATATAAGCTTATTGGTCAAGCAAATACGATCATCAGTCGTTTGCCAAGTTCGTCTCTTACAGCAGATGAACAAGCAGAATATATGGCAAAAGCAAAATTCTTCAGAGGATTCGCTTACAGATGTTTAGCATATGAATATGGAGGAGTTCCTTTGCAGTTGGAAGAGGTGACATCACCGAAATATGATTATACCAGGGCTTCAAGGAAAGCAACAGTCTTGCAGGCAATATCCGATGTAAAGTATGCTGCTCAAAACTTACCAGACATAACGGATGTGGATGATGGAGAAATAAGTTCACCGGCAGCTTACCATTTATTATCTGAACTTTATTTAGCTGCAATGGTTGACAGTACCACTACAATAAATACAGATAACACAGCATATGCTGATAGTGCGATAAGTGCAGCAACAACTGTTATTAATAATTCCTCTTTGGGCTTGATGACATCACGTTTTGGTTCGGCTTATGAGAAAGATTGGGCAGGAGATGTTTATTTTGATTTATTCAGATTGAATAATCAAAACAGAAGTACATATAATAATATCGAAGGACTTTGGGTTATTCAAATTGAAGCTGGAACAACCGGTGGTGGGGCAGATTTGACATCTATTTGGAGTAATCCGGGAAGTTACCTTCTAGACAGGTATTTTGCTCCACAAACAGGACAATTCACAATGACAAAGGATGGTACAACTTATGCACCGTTTACCTGGCCAATAGCAGATTATACCGGTACTAGAGGTATTGGATCTAATATTCCTACCGATTATTATGGATATGATTTATGGGGTGGAAAAGGTTCTACGGAATTCAACCAGGATATTCGTAATTCCAATTATAATTTCGTTCGAAAATTCAAATTTAATAATACGAGTTCTTCTGCTCTTTCTTCTGCGGTTGCTGCATTCGGAAGTGATACAATAGATGTAGATGAAAATGACACATATGAAAATAATGGTTGGACTTTTCATTCAGGTATGAATGGAGCAACTAAGGATACAAAAATACCCTATCGTTGTTTGACGTATTACCAGACAAAGTGTACAACATTGTACGATGAAACTCCTTCTGCATTGCTTACAAGCACAACAACATACACAGTAACCAGCTCTGCAGGTGCAGGAGGGACTTTCACAGATCAGTATATGTTCCGTTTGGCGGAAACATACTTGTTGAGAGCTGAAGCTTATCTTTACAAGGGCGATTATGCCAATGCGCTTGCTGATATCAATACGGTGAGAAGCCGTTCTAATGCCCCTGCAGCTACAGAAGCAGATTTGGCTGTAAGATCAGGCGGATCAATCATTGAAGGTTTGGATTACCTTTTGGACGAACGCCTGCGCGAGTTTGGAATTGAAGAAAAGAGAAGGTTGACACTTGGCCGTTTGGGATCGGATGTATTTGTAGAGAGAGTCAAAAATTATAATCCATTCTATTACAATTCAAATTCATCAGATATTTTCACATCAACATACGCATATTGGCCGATACCGTTGTCCGTCATTGAAGCCAATGTTGGTGCGACACTTAATCAAAACCCTGGATATTAAAATACATAATCAATTAAAGAGCTTTTTCTTAATGAAGGAAGTATCCTTTTCAATATAATGAAAAAGTTCTAATTATTAGATTCTTAAGAGCATATTCCAGTGTTGTTGTATTGTTGATTTGGTAAAATCCTTGTTTTACCAAATCAACAATTTGTATTTTCAATAAGACCAAAAACGATGATGAACAAATGGGAATCATCGTTTTGAGGTTTATAGCGATTCGACACCTCTTAAAATCCAACTATCAAACCACCGTTCGATTGTTCTGCGACTTACACCGAAAACTTTTGAAAGGCCTATTATCGTTCGTTTTGATGTGATAAAAGAAGACATTGACTACGTTTTCTGATAGTATTATTACTGCTTATCTTTAAGAGTAATTCTAATGCCTCTTTTTCTTGTGTTTTCAGTATTATGTGTCTCATAATAAGATAGATGTGCAATCATTTTGTGATATTGCCAAATAAATGCGACATTATGTTAATCTTTTATGGTTCTCCGATATTTAGCCTATAATCATTATCTTTGTTATAACTAATCGCAGAAGGCCTGGATTCACTAAATTTTGTTGCACAATATCCAGACGAAGCAATTTGTAGGGTTCAATTTGAAGAGTATCGAGACCGGCAAGGGGTTGTTTGTCCACATTGTGGAAAGACAAGCCATTATTGAAAGAAAGACAAGGGATGCTGCGAATGTAAAAACTGCGGCAAACGTCAAAGCTTACGGGCCAATACAGCAATGCATGGTTCACAATTACCATTTCGTTATTGGTTCATAGCCATCCACTTGCTCACAAGCACAAAAAAAAGCTTTTCAGGGGCAGAATTCCAACGACAACTAGGGCAC